>Ga0163162_10001274_pt1 | contig 23575 bp, 10 predicted proteins | sample S55metaG_FD_115310 | JGI IMG/M metagenome (GOLD analysis project Ga0163162, IMG submission 115310) | Switchgrass rhizosphere microbial communities from Kellogg Biological Station, Michigan, USA - S5-5 metaG | ecosystem: Host-associated > Plants > Roots > Rhizosphere > Soil | place: USA... | reverse complement strand
GTGGAACGAACCGAATTTAAAAAATGGTTTTTGGACCGGTACACAGGAGGATTATTTTAAATTATATAAATACAGCGCCGAAGCAATAAAAGGGGTAAACTCTGCTTATAAAGTTGGTGGGCCTGCTACCGCTGGTGCGGCCTGGGTGCCTGAAATGCTTAGTTTTTGCAGTAAAAATTCAGTACCTATCGATTTTATCAGTACCCACTCATACGGGGTTAGACAAGGATTTTTGGATGAGTATGGAGGCTCCGGCACTATCCTCGATAAAAATGAATGGAGCGTAAGCGGCGATGTTTTAAATTCGCGTAAGCAAATACAAAGTTCTGCTATTCCGGGGCTGGAATTGCATTATACCGAATGGAGTTCGTCTTATACGCCGGCTGACCCACTGCATGATAGTTATCATGAAGCCGCGTACATATTAAAAAAATTAAAACAAGTAGGGTCCGCCGCTAATTCTATGTCTTATTGGACCTTTACCGACATTTTTGAAGAGTCTGGACCAAGATTTACGCCCTTTCATGGCGGCTTTGGTTTAATGAACATCGAAGGGATCAAAAAACCTGCATTTTTTGCCTATTCATTTTTAAACAAATTAGGCGAGACTGAATTAGCTAACAGGGATAGCTCTTCGTGGGCCTGCAAAAATAAAAAAGGGGATGTACAGGTATTGTTTTGGGATTATACCTATACCCTGCCTGATTCTATTAATAACCAAAAGTATTATATCCGCGATCTGCCTGCTAAATCAAAAGGTGAAGTTAAGCTGGCAATGTCACATATTCCGGCAGGCAAGTACCGGATGGAAATTTACCAGGTGGGGTACAAAGTAAATGATGCCTATACCTCCTATCTGTCCTTCAATAAACCAAATCAGTTGACCAGGACGCAGGTCGACCTGCTCAAAAAGCAAAATAATGGAAGCCCGATTGTTAAGGAGAATGTTACTGTAAATGCATCCGGAAACTTCTCTAAAACCGTCCCAATCAGGGAGAATGATGTTTTTTTAATAAACTTAATAAAACTTTAGCCAGGATATTTTTAAATGAAAAACAATATAAAAACAACAATAGGCAGGGCTATAGTTTTAACAGGGTACCTGCTTTTGTTGAGTTTTGCGTCAAGAGGGCAGGAACTTTTTGTTGGAGCCAATTACCATCCTCATGATGATAAAAACCTGGAAAAAATACAAAAGGATATTGAGCTAATGAAAGCTGCCGGATTCAAGGCTGTTCGGATGGGCCACCTGGCCTGGGATAGTTACGAACCTTCCGAAGGTAAGTTCGATTTTAAATGGTTTGACGCCGTGATGGACATGATGAATAAAGCTGGGATTAAGGTGATTCTCGACATTGCCATTCGTCCTGCGCCTATTTGGCTGCACCATAAGTACCCATCAATTGATGTTACCAGCCCCGGTGGCCTTGCACAATATCCGAACCATCGCTATATGGATGACGTAGGTGATCCCATGTACCAAAAATATGCTGTTCGCTATGCGGATTCACTTACCAAACATTATGCAAAACACCCGGCCCTCCTGGCTTTTGGCATCGACAATGAATCTGGTGATGGCCCTATTTCCTATTCGGAGACGGTGAGAAAAAGGTTTATTGTATGGCTGACCAATAAATATTCGAACGTTGATAATTTAAACATCGCCTGGGCTACACAACGCTGGTCGAGGAGGATTAACCAATTTGATGAAGTTGGGCTGCCCATAGCAAGGCACAACACCGATGTACCGGAAAGGATGCTCGATTTCAGGCGTTTTATTTCAGATGAAGTGAACGGAATATTATTCAAAGTACTCGACAAGGTAAATACCAATGCCCCGGGTGTACTTACAAATACTAACGCATGGTATTACAGCGCCTTAAAATATTTTGATTATTCACAAATAGCTTATTCGGGCAAATTAACGCGGGAAGGAGCCGGCTTTTACCCGGGAAATTCCCTCACTACTAATTGGGGCGTTATGAACGCCTTATTTGGGATTTCGCGCATCCAGTTTGAAAGCACAACCCCTTTCTGGTGCAGTGAATTTACCACCATGACTGCGGTGCCCAATTCAATCAGAAAATCGGCCTACGCAACACTGATGTACGGCAACCAAATGGTTTGCGGATGGACCTGGCAAAGTATGTGGGCAGGTGAAGAACAATACCTTGAAGGGATGCTTGATTGGGATGGTGTGCCCAATCGTAAGTATGAGGAATACAAAAAGATAGCTACCGAGTTTAAAAAGATAGAAAAGTATTTTCCATATAAGCCGAGCCCGGAAGTGGGCCTGGCGTTTTCGTTTCCCAGTCAGATAGCCGGCAGCTATTTTCCCGAGGGGGCAGATCAACAGTTAGAGGCCTGCTGGGATTTGTTTTATTACCGCAACATGGATTCGCGCGTTGTTGAGATCAGCAAGAGCCCATTGAATTATAAATTGCTGTTTGTGCCCGGGGTAACGGTGATGGATGAAACAACGGCAAATAAAATTCGCGAGTTTGTAAAAAATGGCGGCACGGTGGTGATGACAAGCAACTCTGCCCTGGTTGATGAAACCGGGAAAGTATTCAGGTCGACCCATCCGGGGCGTTTAAATGATGTGTTCGGGATACGGGTGGGGAGTTATGAAGAAACCGAAATACTAAATGAAATATCCCGCGCATCGTTAAAAGGAAAAAAAATAGCGTTAAACTATAAAGGAAAAACAATTGAAGCCGAATCGGCACGGTTTGATATCATAGATCCCAAAGGCGCCCAGGTTTTGGCGAATGTCACCAGTTTGGATAAGGACTATCCAATCATAACCTCGAATAACTATGGAAAAGGCCGGGCAATTTATATCGGGTTACCGGCCAGCGGCAGCGTATTAAACCCGATGCTTGACGACCTGATAAACGAACTGGGCATTAGAAAGGGCCGCAGGTACCTGAGGGCGTAATGGCCAGGCAAATTGACAAAAATCATTTTTTATACCTGAACATAACGGGTGAACCGAAAGAAATACAAATGAAAGCGAAATCAAAGAGTGTTCTTTTTGATAAAAGTTATACCGGAAATTTCACTATTGCCCCTTTTGAACCTGAGTTTATAGAAGTAAAATAATCCGCGCTGTTTATTGGATTGAATTGCCGGAAATGACCAATAAAATAGCTGATGTCTGTTTAAAGCGGCGTGTAGCAATCTCATGTCGATGAGGAAATTTATGATGAAAGAGATTAAAGGGTCTCGTATATGGGCGCTGTTATTCGTGATATTTCTATTGCCTGCCGGAGGGTATGCACAAACAAATTTATATGTTTCCACCACGGGGAGCGATAGCAACCCCGGGACAAAAAACAAACCATTTGTTTCCATAAGCCGTGCATTAATAGCGGCAAGTAAAATTTCAGGCCCGGTTTTTATCCGCCTGTACGGCGGTACTTATCGTGTAAGTAAACCCATTGTGTTTACTGCTGCCGATTCCAGGTCTGCTAACGGGCCGCTGACCGTGACAAGCGTTAACCATAATAAAGTTATTATAAGCGGTGGCGCAGCGCTTGAAACATTGAACTGGAGGAAATATAAAAACGGCATTTGGCAAGCTACAGTTGACCAGAACCTTGTTTTTGATGCCTTGGTTGTTAATGGGAAATTGCAGCGAATGGCCCGGTACCCCAACTATAACCCTTCTGCGGAGATACTCGGAGGCACTGCCGCCGATGCTGTAAGTAAAGAGCGGGCGGCAAGATGGATGTCGCCAGAAGGCGGATTTGTGCATGCCCTGCACAGCGCAAAATGGGGTGATTTACATTATGTAATTACCGGGAAGGATGGCAACGGCAGCCCTTTCCTTGAAGGGGGGTGGCAAAATAACCGCCGAATGGGCATGCACGAAAAATATCGTTACGTGGAAAATGTTTTTGAAGAACTCGATACGGTAAACGAATGGTATTACGATAAGAAAAAGAAGACCTTATATTATTTCCCGCCGGCAGGTCTGGACTTGAAGAGCGCAACATTTGAACTGCCGCAGATAGCCCATTTATTTGAATTCAGGGGCACTGAAGAAAAGCCGGTTGAAAATATTACGATAGCTAACCTGACATTAACGGAAACCGGCCGCACTTTTATGCAAAACAGGGAGCCTTTGCTCCGCAGCGACTGGACGATTTACCGGGGTGGGGCAGTGTTGTACCAGGGCGCTGTAAATTGTAGTATCAAAAATTGCACTTTGCATAATTTGGGTGGGAACGCCATTTTTTTCAGCAAGTATAATCGCGGTTGCGAAGTTTCCGGTTGCCAGATTTCAACGATAGGCGCCAGTGCTGTTTGCTTTGTTGGCAGCCCTGATGCGGTACGTTCGCCAACTTTTGAGTATAATGAACGCTTACCGCTGGACCAAATTGACAGGACTCCCGGGCCTAAAACAAATAATTATCCGAAAGACTGCAGGGTGTATGATAACCTGATGTTTGACCTTGGTTACGTGGAAAAACAATCTACAGGTGTGGAATTATCCATGTGCCAAAATATTACCGTTAGCCACAACACCATTTACGATGTTCCGCGTGCTGGCATAAACGTAAGCGAAGGGACATGGGGTGGCCATATTATTGAATTTAACGATGTTTTTAATACCGTAAAGGAAACCGGCGACCATGGCTCATTTAACTCCTGGGGCCGCGACCGCTACTGGCAAGCGGATAAAAAGACACTTGACTCAGTTGTTGCTGCAGACCACGGATTCGCCTTGCTTGACGCGGTTAGCCCAATCATTTTGCGGTACAACCGCTTTCGCTGCGACCACGGATGGGATATTGACCTGGACGATGGGTCAAGCAACTATCAGATTTATTGCAACCTGTGTTTAAACGGCGGGATTAAACTGCGGGAAGGCGTAAACCGGGTTGTTGAAAACAACATAATAGTTAATAACACTTTCCACCCGCATGTGTGGTTTAAGAACAGCCAGGATGTATTTCGCCATAACATTGTAGGGACGGGATATTTGCCTATCAGGATTCCTGACTGGGGAAAGGAAGTCGACTACAACGCGTTTCCTGATTCTGCATCGCTGGCCGAAGCGCGCTCTCGCGGAACCGACAGCCATTCCATGTACGGCCCCATAACTTTCGAAAATCCTGAAAGAGGTGATTTCCGGGTAAAGAGGGGTGCTGCTGCGTTTTCAGTAGGATTCAAAAATTTTGATACGAAAAATGTCGGTGTTGTTTCCAGGCGGTTGAAAGCTATTGCGAAGCAACCGCACTTTCCGGTAATTAGCCGTACCCGGCAGGGAGACAAAGATGAAATAGTTGATTTTATGGGCGCAAAGGTCAAAAACCTGAGCACACCCGGCGAACAATCGGCAACGGGGATGGACGGAATAAGAGGTGTATTGGTTGTGTCGATTGCAAAGGGATCGGCCGCATCGGAGTTCCTTCAGGGTAACGATGTAATACTGGCTTTTAACCGCAGGCAGGTTAACAACCTTAATGATTTACTGGAGGCCCGGAGAGCCGTCGCGGGTAAAAGCGCCGAAATAGTAATTTTTCGAAACCAGCACCAATTGAAGCAGGAAATTAAAGTAACACATTAAATATCGGGTATTATATATGGTACGCCGGTCCTCTATTCAGGAAGGATTGGCATAGCTGCAAAAAGTGTATAATAATAGAAACAATAATATTATGGATCGGAAAAGAGTGCCCTTCTTTCGCGGGTTTTTGTTGCTTTCAGTTTTATTTTTTGTTAATGCGGCCGCGCAAAACAGGCCAGCTGTTAACTCGAAAAGAACAAGGCAGAACTTTGATTTTAACTGGCAGTTTCATAAAGGCGATATCGCTATAAAACGGGCGGTAAAAGCGGCTGGTTATGGCGGGCTAACAGATATCAATGTAAAAGTTGAAACAAATAAAGAAACCGTGGTTGCTTATGCCGATGTAGATAAAGCGGCGATATTTAAACCCGAAGACTGGAAAGAAGTAAATCTTCCGCACGATTGGTGTGTGGAGGGAACTTTTGTTAATGATAATTCAATCGGAAGTGCGCCCGCGGTGAGTGGGTACTTACCCGGCGGGGTAGGTTTTTACAGGAAAGAATTTGAAATACCGGAAGCCGACAAGGGAAAAAAAATATCCATTGAATTTGATGGAATTTTTAGAAACAGCACAGTTTGGGTTAATGGTCAGCTGATGGGCAACCACCAAAGTGGTTATACGCCTTCAAATTACGATTTGACGGATGTTTTGCGTTACGGCGGCGAAGGCAAAAATGTAATTCTTGTTAAAGTTGACGCTACCGAATATGAAGGTTGGTGGTACGAAGGATGTGGTATTTACCGGCATGTTTGGCTCAATAAAACCGACCGGCTGCATGTCGACCGCTTCGGCACCTATGTTACCACACCGGCGGTTTCGCCAAATGAAGCTACGGTAAACATAAAAACAGCCATAACAAATGAATATAACGTCGTAAAAAACTTTACACTGGTCTCCAGGCTTGTCGATAATAAAGGAGTTGTACTAGATACAAAAACGTCAAACCAGGCAATAGAGCCGCTTAGCAACATTGAAGTTTCACAAAAAGGAACTATTAAAGGGCCCTCGCTTTGGTCGCCGGAAACCCCAAATCTTTACAAAGTGCTAACCGAAGTTTCTGAAAACGGAAATATTATAGATACTTATAAAACCACTTTTGGGGTACGAACAATCGAAATAAACCGGAATGGCGTTTTTCTGAACGGCAAGCTTTATCCTGTAAAGGGCACCTGCAACCACCAGGATTTTGCGGGAATTGGTGTTGCCCTTCCTGATAAAATAAATGAATACAAATTAAAGGTGCTCAAAGGACTTGGCAGTAATGCTTACCGTTGTTCCCATCATCCGCCTACGCCCGAACTGCTTGATATGTGCGATAGCCTGGGCATGCTTGTGCTTGACGAAAACCGCATGTTGTCGAGTTCTGAAGAAGGGATAAAGGATTTAACAACCATGTTATACCGAGACCGTAACCATCCGTCCATTTTTATGTGGAGTATGGAAAACGAGGAAGGGATACAAGGGACAGTGACCGGAACAAGGATACTTAGAACGCTGGTTGAAACCACGCATAAAATCGATCCTACCCGTCCTGTAACCGCGGCCATGAATCACGGGCGCAACGATGGGGGATACAGCGATGTGCTGGATGTTGTGGGCTATAATTATGGCGATAAGGGCCTGGCCTATGTGAAAGACCATGAAAAATATCCGCAGCGGGTTGAGTTCTGTACAGAATCAACCAGCTTTATATCCACCCGGGGGGAATATAAGAATGATTGGGGAAAGGGATACGTTTCAAACATGGGCCTATGGCAGCCCGATTGGGGGCCATTGCCGGGCGAAGATTGGGCCGACATTGTTAAATATCCTTATCTTGGAGGTCTGTGTGTGTGGACGGGGTTTGACTACCGGGGGGAGCCCACTCCATACCGGTGGCCCTGCGTTACCTCTCAGTTCGGATTTATGGACATATGCGGCTTCCCTAAAGACGGCTACTACGCATACAAGGCAGCCTGGGGAAATCAACCGGTAGTCCATATTTTTCCGCACTGGAATTGGGCTGGTAAAGAGGGGGACAGCATACAAGTACATTGTTACACTAATTGTGACGAAGTAGAATTGCTGCTTAATGGGAAAAAAATAAGCAGGCAAAAAGCTGTGCCATATACAAAACTGATATGGAAGCTTATCTATCAGCCTGGTAAAGTTGAAGCACGGGGTTATAAAAACGGGAAAATAGTAACCAGGGACATTATTGAGACTACCACTGCGCCGGCACAGGTATCACTGAACAGCGATTGCGCTACGCTTAAGGCTGACGGTACCGATGTGGCGGTTGTTCGGGTAGCGATAAAAGACCAGAAAGGCCGGGTAGTTCCGGTGGCGGATAACCTGATAACGTTTTCTATCGAGGGGCCCGGAAAAATCATCGGCACAGGGAACGGCAATCCCAGTAGCCACGAGCCGGATAAGGCGAGCCAGCGTAAGGCTTTTAATGGCTATTGTTTGGTGCTCGTACAATCAAATAAACAGGCCGGGGAACTCAGGCTAAAAGCAAGTTCTGAAAAACTTAATGGAGCAGAGGTGATAATTAAAGCCGAATAGGATTATGCTTTTGAATTAAACATATTGTTTGAATTAAATCAAGGGCGGTGAACGAAATGATAACCATGAAAAAGGAAACAGATAAATCCGGAATATTACCCGGTATTATTCGACCGTTTTTGATTTTTCTGGGTTTTCAAATCTTTGCTATAAACGCATTTTCTGTTACGCCAATCAGGATTGAACTTGCAAAAAATTGGAAACTCGTGTCTTCAAAGGAGTTGCAGGCAGGAGGCGCTTCCATTTCGGTTGCTTCTTTTAGGGACGGCAAATGGTATCCGATCCGCCGGATGCCGGCCACCGTGCTTCAAATACTGCAGGAAGACGGCCTTTATCCCGATTTGTATTTTGGTAAAAATATGCGCGACAAAGTTCCGCAGGATTTATACAAGCAGGATTGGTGGTACCGGACAACATTTAGCGCACCGGTTAGTGGTTTTTACACGCTCGAATTTCCCGGAATTAATTACAGGGCCGAAATATGGCTCAATGGAAGTAAAATTGCCGGTAACAAAGAAGTGGTCGGCATGTATGCGGCTCACGAATTTAATGTTACTCAATGGATCAAAAAAGGGGCAAAGAATGTGCTTGCCGTTAGAGTAACTCCCGAACAAAAAATTCAGAATGTAAACGGTGTGGAATTGGCAGATAGCTGGTTCGATTGGATTAACTGGAAATACCTGGGATACAATGGCCATCCTAATGAGCCGAAGTACGGCTCCATGACGTCTTTTGTTCCTGATCGTAATGCAGGCATCTGGAAACCCGTTTATTTAAATGTGACTGGATGTGTTTCAGTCAACCATGCGCTGGTAAATTCGGAATTATCGCTTTCCAATTCTATTGCCCGGCTTACTGTCTTTGCAACCTTAAGCAATCACTCGGAAAAACCTGTATATGGTATATTAAAGGGAACTATTTCCCGGAAAGGGAAACCATCAATTCACATCGAACAATCAGTTAATCTCTCGCCAAACGAAGAGCGTGAGGTTGTTTTCTCCCCTGATAATTTTAAGAAACTGGTGGTAAAAAACCCGGATTTGTGGTGGCCCTATACAATGGGCGCTCCGAACCTGTACAACCTTCATTTGGAGTTTGTACAGAATAAGAGACTTTCCGATAGTTCCCATATTCGCTTCGGAATCCGAACCATTACACAATACCGCGACAACAATGAAAAGTTTCCTCAAATGGAAGGCGGTAACTTTTATCTGAAAGTTAATGGCCGTGATTTTTTGGTGCGTGGTGGCGATTATACGCCAGACCTTCTCTATCGGTACGACCCGGAACGCGAACGAGATATTTTGCGATACGTGAAGGACCTTGGCATTAACTTTCTTCGATGGGAATCAAAGATATCCAGTGAACACATTATTGAATTGGCCGATGAACAGGGCATTCCCCTTATGTTTGGTTGGATGTGCTGTAACCAGTGGGAAAAATGGGACCAATGGGATGATGAATGCCGTTGTGTGGCGTCCGGGAGCCTCCGGTCACAAATTCAGATGCTGCGCCACCATGCCTCAGTATTCGTGTGGTCAAATGCGAGCGATGGGATACCACCTGAAAAAGTAATCAGGGAATACAATAAAATTATATCCGAACTGCACTGGCAAAACGCTAAAGTAAATACTGTTTCAGGTTTTGCCAAAGACTCAGCCGGACACCGCTTATGGGATGGCATCCGCATGGAAGGCCCCTATTGCTGGCGTCCACCCAGTTACTGGTTCGGTGGAAAATATCCTGCAACCGTCGGCTCAACAGTTGAGCAGGGAGACAATGAGCAAATTCCTACATTGGAAAGCCTGCGGAAATTTATACCCAAGGACAAACTTTGGCCAATTAATGATACCTGGTATATGCATGCAGGCGCGTGGTCTGCTAACAATTCGCTCGGCGATATTCAACTCACGTTGGAAAAACGCTACGGACCTTCAACAAATATTGAGGATTTTGTACGCAAGGCCCAGCTTGCCCATTACGAGAACGTCCGTGCCCAATTCGAAAGTTTTGCCGCGTCTGGCTGGGCTTCGCACAAAATGACTGTTTACTGGATGTTAAACAGCCACTGGCCCTCGTTTTATGGCAACCTCATTGATTATTACATGAGCCCCGGCGGCGTATATTACGGAGCTAAAAAAGGGTTGCGGCCGCTCTCCGTTGTTTTTGATTCGTATGCAACCGGCGACAACAGCAAAGCCAATATTATCGTTTTCAACCAAACTCCCAGCGACGTTCATGGATTACATGTTCGTGTACGCGTATATGACCTCGATGGTAAGCTGCGTGACGACCGCTCAGTAAACGACATTGCGGTTCCTTTCAATGGTACAAACCGCGTAATGTTACTACCGAGGTATCCCGGGAGTTCACCGGTATTTTTTGTACGCTGCCAGTTATTTGATAAAAGCGGCAAACTCGTGGTAGACAACACGTATTGGAAATCGCAAAAAGATGACGATGTAGGCCCCCAAAAGAACGACTATTACACAACCTTGCAACAGGAGAAATGGTCGGATATGACCGCGTTAAATACCATGCCTGCCGTGAAAGTTGAGGTTGAAGCACAGCAAAAGAAAGTTGGATCGGAAACTCATGTTGCCATTCGCCTAAATAATCGCTCATCGCACATAGCATTTTTTGAAAGGGTCACGGTTTCTGAAACCAAAGATGGCAATGAAGTCCTTCCGATTAAATACTCCGATAATTACGTTACTGTTTTTCCGGGCGAAACTGTCGAGATTCACGGAACCGTGTGGAAGAATGCCAGGGTAAAGTGGGTCAAAATAGAGGGGAATAATACTCCTGCCATTTCTGTGCTTGTAAAATAAAAAGATATTAAAACTATAGCTATGATGAGCGTAATTAAATCAAACTTTTTAGAGGAATCACCTAAGAAAATTACGCTCGATTGTAACCAAAGAACCAATTTTCTGGCAAGACAATTATTTTGCACTTTTACCGGGGTGAAAACGCACAATCGAAATGGGGGTGAACCTCCAATGGTAACAAAAAAATGTTTTGTTCAGGCTCGATGGATGGAATCTGCGAACCGTACAGGAACAGGAAGTTGTAATTAGAGATAAATAAAATCGGACTAAAGGATAAATCACGTCACCGGGAGCAGTAAAGGCCCCCTGAAATTAATAGAAATGCTGCTTAAAATGAAGTTATTCCTTTTTTCTGTACTTGTAGCAAGTGCTTTATTATCAACATACAAAGCCCACGCCCAGGAGATTAATGATTGGGAAAACCCCAATATCAACAGTATAAACAGGGAAACGCCCCATGCCTATGGCTTTTTGGCCGACGATAAAGCGAATAACCCGTTAATTAAGTCGCTTAACGGGATCTGGAAGTTTAAATGGTCACCAGATCCGCAATCACGACCTGCTGATTTTTATACTGAGAATTATTCCACAGACAAATGGAACGACATCCTGGTACCGGGAAACTGGGAGCTACAGGGATTCGGAACACCTGTTTATACCAATTTTACCTATCCGTTTAAGCGCGATGCCCCCCGGGTTTTAAGCGAACCCAAAAAGAATTATACAAGCTATCTTGAGCGTAACCCGATAGGCAGCTATTGTACAACATTTACGGTTCCGGAAAACTGGGGCAATAAACAGGTATTCATCAACTTTGGCGGCGTAAAATCGGCTATGTATGTGTGGGTTAACGGACAAAAAGTAGGATACAGTGAAAACTCCATGTCGCCCGCCGAGTTCGATATAACAAAATATCTCCGTAAAGGAGGAAATAAACTGGCAGTCGAAGTGTATCATTTGTGCGATGGCAGTTATATTGAAGATCAGGATATGTGGCGACTGAGTGGCATTTTCAGGGATGTTGATTTAATTGCGCGCCCTAAAACCTTTATCAGCGATTTTTTTGTAAAAGCAATGCCAAGCGCCACCTTCGACAGCGCCGATATAGCTATTGACCTTAGCGTAGATAACCGTTCTGTTAAAGATGTGCGTGGATTGCACATTGATGCTGAAGTTTCGGGCTTTTCTGCGCAGGGCGATATGGTCGATCTATCTTTTACCGGGAAGGTCGCAGTTGTTCAAAAAACAAAACAAACTTCGGTCGGGTTGAAATCATTGATAAAAAGCCCCAGGCTTTGGTCTGCGGAAACACCCAACTTATACCATTTGATTTTAAAACTAAAAAACGATAAAAACGAGCTGGTTGATAAAGCCGAATGTTATTTCGGCGTCCGTAAAGTTGAAATACGGGGAGACGTATTTTATGTAAATGGAAAAGCCATTAAACTAAAAGGCGTGAACCGCCACGAGCAGCACCCTCGCACCGGAAAGCATATGAGCCGGGAAACGATGATTCGCGACCTTGAACTGATGAAGCAGGCAAATATCAATATGATACGTACCTGCCATTATCCTGACGATCCGTTATTTTATGAGCTTTGCGACAAATATGGTTTTTATGTAATGGACGAAGCGAACCAGGAATCGCACGGGTTTGGCATCGGAAATAAAGAGATTGGCGATAACCCTTTGTGGAAAAAGTCGCACGTAGAGCGGGCGGTTGCCCTGGTGCAGCGCGATAAAAACCACCCATGTGTTATTTTTTGGTCGTTAGGGAACGAAGGCGGGCACGGGCAAAACCTGGTAGCGATGGCCGATACCATAAAGAAACTTGATCCGAGCCGGTTAATCTATTCTGATACCCAACGCGACGTTGCGGCTATTTATGACGAAGGTTACCTGCATCCCGACGAACTGAAAAAGTTGGGTGAGAAAATAAAGGATAAACCCGTATTTATGCGCGAATATCTGCACGTAATGGGTAATTCCGGCGGCAATCTGCAAGAATATTGGGATGTAATGTATGCAGATTCAAGCCTCACCGGCGCAGCCATTTGGGAATGGGTTGATCAGGGCCTTATAAAGAAAAAGGACGGCTTCCCATTAAGGCTTACTGAACATCCGGACGATTACCAACTGAAGGATGATGAATTTTGGGCGTACGGCGGCGATTTTGGCGATAAGCCGAATGATGGGAATTTTTGTATTAAGGGACTGGTTTCGGGTGATCGAAAGCCGTACCCCCATTATTTTGAGGTTCAGAAAGTGTATCAGCCTGTTGTGTTTAAGCTTTTAAACGAAAAGGATTTAACCGTTAGGGTCACCAACCATTTTGATTTTCTTCCGCTTAGCAACCTCGATTTTGAATACGAATACACCTCCAACGGCAAACCGTTTCAGAGAGGCAAGTTCAATTGCGACAATATTTTACCTGGCACCGCATCGAACATAACGCTCCCTTTACCGCAGGTTGCAAGTGGCGACGCGTCCGAAATAAGCCTGAATATATATGCAAAACTAAAATCCGCAACGCTTTGGGCGACAGAGGGTTTTTGTATAGCGCGCGAACAGTTTGTAATTAGTCCATACACGTGGACAACATTGCAGGCAGCCGAAAAACAGGTGACTGTAACGGAGTCGCCGTCACAAATTGGGCTAAAAACGGAAACTATGTCCTTTACCTTAGACAGGAAAAACGGATCGTTGGTAAGCTGGAAGGTTAACCGGCAGGAGTTGCTCAAGGGTAAGCTTGAGCCCTATTTCTGGAAAACGCCTAACGATAATCAAAAACAGGCCCATTATGTAAAAGAGTTAGGCAAATGGAAAAAAGCGGCTGAAAATTTAGTGGTTAAGAACGTTGATATTACCAGGCAACAAAATTTGGTATCGGTTAAATTCGAAATAAATTTGCCAACGATAGGTGCAAATTATACGCTTAATTACCAATTAAACGACAAGGGGAAACTACAGGTAGAAGCCGCTTATACACCACTTGGCGATACCATTCCATTGATTCCCAAATTTGGCATGAGGGTTCGTGTCCCTGAAAACTACGATATAATTGATTGGTATGGCCGCGGCCCATATGAAAATTATCCTGATAGGAAAACCGCCTCTTTAATTGGCCTGTACCATTCAACGTTAGCGAATTTTATTACCCGCTACCCGGCGCCGCAGGACAACGCCAACCGGGGCGATGTTCGCTGGTTTTCTTTAAGCACCCAAAATGATAATTTTATTAAAGTAACAGGTTTGCAGCCGCTGAATTTTCGGGCCTGGCCTTATACGGAGGATGATTTGGAAAATACCGTGCATGATTACAAACTTCCGCAGCGTGACTTTATTAACCTGAATATTGATTTGAACATTCATGGCGTTGGCGGCGATGATACGTGGGGCGCTAAAACAATGGAAAAATATACCAATCCGGGGAATAAGCCTTACCGGTACGGGTTTATTCTTGAATATTCAGACGGAAAATGAGGCACAATTAAAGCGGCTTATTAATTTAAACTATTGAAATATCGAATCTGGAATACCGATTATATGAACCATATCAGCAAACTAAATATAGCACCCATGAAAACATTTATTATCGCTTGCCTGCTTTTGATTGGTAATAGCGTATGCCAGGCTCAAAACCCCGTTAAATCTCAAAGAAAACAGCTCTTTGATTATTACTGGAAATTTTATTTGGGAGATACTCCCGCTGCAAGATCAACTGATTTTGATGATTCTAACTGGCGCAGCCTTGATTTGCCGCACGATTGGAGTATTGAAGGACAAATAGACGCTAAAAATCCTACAGGCGGTGCCGGCGGATACTTTCCGGCAGGGATTGGTTGGTATCGCAAGAGCTTCAATGTTCCGGTTGAATGGAAAGGCAAAAAAGTTTCCATTCATTTTGAAGGGGTTTATATGAATTCGGAGGTTTTTATCAATGGAAAATCGCTGGGAATCCATCATTATGGTTATACGCCGTTTAGCTATGACTTGTCGCCTTACTTAAATTTTAACAGCAAAAATGTTATTGCTGTACGCGTAGACAACTCCCAACAGCTGAACAGCCGATGGTTTAGCGGGTCGGGCGTTGACCGGCACGTGTGGATAAATGTTACAGGCACAATACATATTGCCGAGTGGGGGGTTATAATCAAAACCCCCGAAGTGTCTTCAGAGCGGGCATCCGTCCAAATCGCAACCTTGGTAAAAAATGAAACAAGTTCGCCTCAAAGTTTCGTTCTTAATACGTGTTTACAAGATGCGAATGCGAAAACTCTGGGAAATAGCCGGGCAAAAGTTGTATTGGCCGCAAACAGTCAGAAGGAAGTAAAGCAGACCGTAGTGGTGCAAAACGCCGTTTTATGGACGCCCGAAACCCCTGCTTTATACGATGCCAGGGTACAAGTAATAGCAGGTAATAAAATTGTTGACGAAACAAAAACCAGCTTTGGTATTCGCTCTCTCAGGTTTTCTGCAGAAAACGGGTTTCAGCTTAACGGGAAAACCGTTAAGCTGAATGGAGGGTGCGCTCATCACGATAACGGCTGCCTGGGCGCTGCAGCCTTTGACCGTGCAGAAGAGCGTAAAGTAGAATTACTCAAAACCGCAGGCTTTAACGCGGTCAGGACGTCTCACAACCCGCCTTCGGAAGCCTTTTTAAGTGCCTGCGACAAGCTGGGAATTATGGTGATAGATGAATCATTCGATGGATGGAGAACCGGCAAAAACAAATATGACTATTCAATTTATTTTGACCGTTGGTGGAAAAGCGATCTGACGTCAATGATAAAACGGGATTTGAACCATCCCTCAGTTATCATGTGGAGTATTGGAAATGAGATTATTGAGCGCAAAGAACCACAGGCTGTGGCTACAGCTAAAATGATGGTTAGTTGTATACATCAACTTGATCCCACCAGGCCCGTAACTTCAGCTATGACAACATGGGACAAGGAGTGGAATATGTTCGATCCGCTAATGGCGGCTCATGACGTATGTGGATATAACTATCAATTGTTTCGTGCAGCCGCCGATCACATACGCGTACCTTCGCGTGTTATCGTTCAAACCGAATCGTATCCGCGCGATGCATTTGCCAACTGGCAGCTTGTTCAGCAAAATAATTACATCATCGGCGACTTTGTGTGGACAGCGATCGATTACCTGGGTGAATCAGGTATCGGCCGGAATTATTATCCCGGTGAAACGGCGGGAGAGCATTGGGAACACGATTATTACCCGGTTCATGGAGCTTATTGCGGAGATGTTGATCTGATAGGATGGAGAAAACCAATCTCGCATTACCGCAGCATGCTATATAATGTAAACAACAAGCTTTATATGGCAGTAAAAGAGCCGAACCCGCCAACAGGCAAAATTAAAGAAACTCAGTGGTCTGTATGGCCAACGTGGGAAAGCTGGACATGGCCTGAATTTGCCGGAAAGGATATCGGCGTAGAAGTTTATTCAAGGTATCCAAAAGTAAGACTATACCTGAACAATAAACTAATCGCTGAAAAACCGACAGGCAAAGAAGAAGGGTATAAAGCCGAATTTACAGTGGCATATTTACCGGGGGTGCTTAAAGCCGTAGGAGTGGAGAATGAAAAGGAAGTAGAATCAAATATTTTGAAAACTGTGGGCGATGCCGCCACAATTCAAATATCGGCTGACCGCGAGAGAATAACTGCAAATGGGCAGGACTTGTCCTATGTTGTCATTGAGGTGGGAGATAAGGACGGTATAATTCAACCAAACGCTGTAAACCGTCTTCACTTTAACATCGAAGGCCCGGCTACATTAGCAGGCATAGCAAATGCGGATATGAAAGACACAGATCCTTATGTTGGAAATAGCCGTAAAGCATGGCATGGATATGCACTGGCTATAATCAGGAGTACTCACCAACCCGGCGATATTAAACTTACCGTTAGTTCACCTGGCTTATCAGAAGCAACTTTAAAAATTCAATCATTTTCTAACCAGGTAGATACTGCCGCTAATTAATTATTGTTAACCGCTTAATTGTGAATAATTTGGCGAAACACGCCTATAGTACGCTATCGTAACTACTGATCGTAGATTTGTAATGAATTTGTTATAATGTGCAAATGACAATTAAAGTTAAAACTTGATTATATTTATCGAAATATTGCTTTCCACAGCAAGAACCAATTGATAAAACTTTCAATTTTAACTTAAATTATCAAAAAATGAATCTAAAATGTTTAGTTGTTGTTTTGGCGGCCACGCTGGTAAGTGGTATCTCGCAAGCTCAAACAACTCAAAGCGCAGTGCTGGAAGACTTCAAGCCTTCCTCACTTAACCAACCTGGCCAGGAATATCCCCAGGTAAATTCCCAGGGCTATGCGCGGTTCAAAATTAAAGCTCCAAAAGCAGATAGTGTAAAAGTAAGCCTTGGACTTGGTGGACGTGGTGGGACGAAGCTAAAAAAAGGCGACGACGGTTTTTTTACTGGAACCACCGAAGGGCCAATGGATGAAGGATTCCATTATTATCATCTTACGGTTGATGGCGGTGTGTTTAACGATCCAGGAACTTTAAATTTCTATGGCTCTACCCGTTGGGAAAGCGGCATTGAAATACCTGCTCACGATCAGGACTTCTACGCTCTTAAGGACGTTCCGCATGGTAATGTGCAACAGATTCTTTTTCAATCTGCCAGCACCGGCATTGCACGCAGGGCCTTTGTTTACACCCCACCCGGCTACGACAAGGATAAATCTAAAAAATACCCGGTTTTATATTTACAACACGGCTGGGGCGAGGACGAAACTGCCTGGAGCAACCAGGGGCACGCTAACCTTATCATGGACAACATGATTGCTGAAGGCAAGATAAAACCTTTCATTATAGTTATGACTTATGGTATGACCAATGATGTTAAAATAGGAGCTGGCGGTTTAAGGAATTTCAAAGTTGAAGGGTTTCAAACTGTTTTAACTGATGAGCTTGTTCCTTATGTAGATGCACATTTCCGCACAATCGCCGACCGTTCGCATCGTGCAATGGCTGGTTTATCAATGGGTGGTATGGAAACACATGCTATAACACTTGCTAAGCCTGATGAATTTGCTTATTATGCGCTTTTGAGCGGCGGCACTTACTCTCCAGCAGAATTGCAGGGCAAAACCAAACCCGACCTTGTTTTCATGAGCTGCGGAAGCCGGGAAAGGCCTGATGGCGTTAAAAAAGCTGCTGTAGATTTAAAAGCCGCCGGTTATAACGCGGTATCTTTCGTTTCTGAAAACACAGCACATGAATTCCTAACCTGGCGGCGCAGTTTACATGAGTTAGCGCCAATGCTATTTCAAAAATAAACCTTTGCTGATAGTTGATAAATCAGCGTTTTATACCAATACCCAAATAACTCCCGATAGTAAGCTGCCGGGAGTTATTTTGTTTAAGAACGTAAGGTTAATAGCCTTCTATCTCAATTACCCGCATCGGGCCGTTAAACCATAAAACCCACATCTTATAGAAAACCGATAGCAATGAAGAGTATGTATCAAAAGCATTTAAAAGGACTGCTCGCAGTAGTAATAATTCTTGTAAACGGGGGTTATTGCATAGCGCAATCAAATTCCACTCCACCTGTGGAGGATTTTAAACCCGCCTCTACCAATCAGCAAGGGAAACAATACCCTCAGGTAAATAGCGAAAACAAAGTGCGGGCCAGCATTTCGGCTCCGCAGGCAAACAAAGTTCAGCTGGATATTGGTGGCATGAAATACGACATGGTAAAAGACGACAAGGGCGTTTGGACGGGCGAATCCTTGCCGCAGGATGAAGGCTTTCATTACTACCAGCTGAATATCGACGGCGCTTCAGTTCCCGATCCGGGAAGCCTTTATTTTTATGGTGCAGGGCGCTGGGGAAGTGGGATTGAAATACCAGCCAGCGACCGTGATTTTTTTGCGGTAAAGGATGTGCCGCATGGCCTGGTGAGTGAAAATATTTATTTCTCAAAGTTAACCGGCGAGTGGAGGCGGTGTTTTGTATATACGCCGCCCGGCTACAATGATAATGTAAAAACCCGCTATTCAGTGCTATATCTGCAGCACGGGAGTTTTGAAGATGAAACAGGATGGTCGTCGCAGGGAAAAGCTAACCTGATACTTGACAACCTGATCGCCGAAAAAAAGGCGGTGCCCATGATCATTGTTATGGATAATGGCTATGCCTATAAACCGCAATCGGGCACACCCACCGATAGTAAGGCCCGCCCTGTATCTATTTTCGAAGAGGTAATGATAAACGAAATTATACCCATGATGGACGCAAAGTTTCGCACAATTGCCAATCGCGAACATAGGGCAATCGCCGGCCTTTCAATGGGCGCCAATCAAACCATGCGGATTATTATGAATAACCTCGACAAGTTTTCAGCAATCGGCGGCTTCAGCGGCACCCCAAATTATCCGGGTACCGACGTTATTGATCCTGCTACGTTTTTAGATGGAAAGTTTAAAGATGGGGAGATGATCAATAAAAAGATAAAAGTACTTTGGCTAAGCCTGGGCACAAAGGAACCTAATCCGTTTCCCGGTTCAGTGGGCGCCTTTCGCGCTATGTTAGATAAGCAGGGAATTAAATATGTGTATTATGTATCGCCAGGCACGGCACACGAGTGGCTGAACTGGCGTCGCGCCCTTCGTGGTTACGCTTCGCTACTTTTTAAGGATTAATAAAGGAAGCAATTCTTAAGTCTCATAAATAGCAAATCCGTCTCAAATCAAGTATGAGACGGATTTGCCGTTTATAAAGATATGCTGCAGGTATTATTTACCTGTCCATACTTTCAATAACAATACCCCATGCGGCGGTATAGTAAACTGCGTTCTGAAACCATTAAAGTCGGCGATATCCTTCTGACGCCACAGATCGCGCAACCGGGTAATGCGGCCGGGTATCCCCCAAAAACTGGTTTTATTTAAATTGGTAGCCTTAGCCACGTCGCCCCGATTAAATGCAGCCAGCGCAAAGGTGCCGTCGGCAAGGGGCTTTAAAAAGAAGTCAATCGACCCATTGCTTCCAACATGCGTAGCTTGTTTGCCTAATTCGTCCTGATTTATTTCAAGCACTTCATCATTAGTAAGTAGCCCAAGCGTAAAATCATCAAGTTTATCCAGATCGCAACCTAAAATAAGGGGTGCCGAAAGCATGCACCAAAGTGAGATATGGCTGTATTGCTCATCAGGTGTCAGTCGGGTAGGTTTAACGTTAGGCCCCCAACCCAGCTGCCCTACTACCAGCATATCAGGGTCATTCCAATGGCCGGGCGCGGCAAAAGGCGTCCATTTGTCCTGCGAGAAACCAATTTCAGAAACGGAGAAGTGCCAGAAAGCGTTGCCGTCCTGCCAGGTATCATAAATGTCGCCAGTTGTGCGCCAGCTCTCGGCCAGTCGGCCATAAGCCTCCGCATTTGCTATATTAGCGTTATTGGATAAACTGAAAACAATATCCCGACCGGTGGAATGTAAGGCTTTGCTCATTTCTTCTGTATGTTCCACATCAATAGGCCACCAGTCATATTTAAGGTAATCAATGCCCCAGGATGCCCATTGGCTGGCATCGTTTTTAGTAAAAGATATTGCCCCAAACTTATTTCCAATTTTTTTCCATTCACCGGTAGCTGTTTCGGCGCTGCCCCCCGCAAATTTGGCATAGGAGGTTTCCCAGGGCGTAGAGTAGATGCCGGCTTTCAGGCCCAATTTGTGTATAGTGTCAACCAATGCACCCATATCGGGGAACTTTTCGTTGCCCTGCAGGCCCATGTATTTGCCTGTTCTCTTGCCCTGCCAGCCGTCATCCATATTAATATAGGTAAAGCCATGCTGACTTAATCCGCTTTTAACCATGGCCCGGGCTGTATTCGCAATTTTCTCCTGCGTAATGGTTTCTCCAAAGGCATTCCAGCTGCTCCAGCCCATAGGTGGCGTAAGGGCTATACGGTCGCCTACAATTATCCTGAATTTTTTTTCGGTGCTACCCACCTTATTTGTAGCTTTTAAAACTACGGCATATTCGCCACGGGTTTTCAGCGTTCCGGTTATCAGTCCGGTTGCAGCATCAACCTTAAGTTGTTTCGGCAGATTTTCAACCTCGAATTTCATCGGGCGTGTACCGGTAGCCGGGATACTGTAAATTACCGGCGATCCGGGCCTTACACCGAAAACAGCAGGGCCGTTTATACGCGGCGACGGAGAAGCAGGAGGTGTTAATGTAGCGGGCATATCCTGCGCGTATACCACTGCGGTGTTGGTTATGGTAAGCGCCAGGCAAATTGATAATACAACGATATTTCTGATCATAATTAATGGTTTTATAGTATTGAAAACTTATCGCAGGCACCAGTGCTAAGGTACGGCACGGATAATTAATTCCAGGAGATTTGGTTATTTTGGATTATATCTTGGACCAAGTACCAGCTTATCGCCCGAATCGTCTATTTCATAAAGCTGTGGTTTGCGCGGGCCATCGCCTTCCGAGTGATGGATAATCAGCAGGCGTTTTCCTTCAAACGACGTAAACATCATCCCATGCCCGGAGTTATCACCTTTTAGCGCCTCTTTTTCCTGTATCCACGGTCCGTCTATTGTCCCCGACTCAGAGTAGCATACACCTTGCGCGTAACGGTGCGCACCCCAGCTTGCCCACAACATTCCGAGCTTGCCTGTTTTGGTTCTGAATAGTTCCGGTCCGTCAGTTACCCAACCCGGCAGCTTTAGTCCGTAGGTCATTTCGCCGTTTCCAACCATTTCAAGCGCCCAGGGGGCTTCGCTTGCGCGGAAGAGAACGATAGGGTCCGAGATTGACCTGCTTAAGTCTGGCGAAAGTTTTACATACTCCATTGTGCCGTCAATTGTTTGCATCCACTCGTGCGAGAAAATAAAATACGGCGTGCCGTTTTCATACCATATGGTGCCGTCGATGGTGTCCCAGCTATGCGGCGTATAGTCGTAATTCGGATCGGAGTTAATGGGTTTGAATGGCCCATCGGGCTTGTCGGCAACCAAAATCATCGTTTCGTGACGGGTTACATTATATCTGCGCGGTATAACATCAACCAATTCTTTCCGGTTCCCAAATGAAGCCGCGTAATAATATTTACCGTTAACTTTATGTATTTCGGCAGCGGCTACAAACTTAATACCATCCATCCATGATCCGGTAACGTCGTAAGCGCCGTAGGGGCCGGTCCAGTTTTTCAAGTCTTTGCTTTTATAAATTGCGCCGCCACTACCGGTAAGGTAATAGGCTTTGGTTGCCTGGTCGGCCAGGATATAAGGATCACTCATACTCATCTCATCCAGCGTGGTAGTGGTTACTTCCCTCGGATCGGTAGCACTTGCGCTGGCCCTAACAGGACGCGGAGGGGCGGGCGTGTTTGGCTTGTTGGTTTGAGGCATTCCGAAGCCCTTTGAGCCCGGCGGGGCAGGGATAGTTACTGTTGGTACCAATGGTTTTTTTGCATCAGTTTGTGCGAGCGCGGTTTGTTGTAAACCACATAACGCCAGGATACCAATTGTACAAAAGGCAGATGACAGATTGCGCTTTTTCATATTATTAAAGATTGGTTTGATACACGATTATTTTACGGCAGCACCTTCAGGGGAACGCCGCCATTTGAAATAGCCGTCGAGCACTTTTAACGCACCGGCGCTCGGCACAGGGTCTGTATGCGGCGATTGCGAAAAATACATCACTACCGGATTGGACTCGCTGAAAGCCGGCCACTTTGGTTGCCCCGAGCCGCTTGGATCTCCGTATTTTGCGAAATTGGTCCAGTAAGTACCCATGGCGTCAGATATTTCCAGGTCGGTTTTACTTGTGTTGGGGCTTGATGTATCCAGCGTTCCAAATACGTAAGCCACTTCCTGCCCATGCGGTGAACCGTAGCCTGCCCTTGGTGAGTCCTCAGAATAGGTAGGGTGTTGATCAAAATAATAATAGAAAACCTTTGATTTACCTTTTTCGGAGGCTAATCGCGCCCAGCTCCAGGTGTGCCAGCCGAAAGCTGCGTCGCGGGATAAATCGCGGGCGGTTTTTGCCACTTTGCCCGTGCCGGGAGGATAAGCTTTAATAAGCTCATCAGCAAATTTACCGTATCGTGTTTTTACAGCGGTAACGTAGTCTTCGGGAGTTTTTGGTGGAGAAAAGCTTGCGCCTTCATCGGAGTTATAACCAACAAGTATGGGTGTGTCGTTATATTTGCCTGCTTCATACAGACTGTATTGGTCGCCCGGGATTACCCAGCCGTCGGCAATGGGCCATGCGAGCCCGCGTACGGCCGGCAGCTTATCTGCATCTACCTTGCGTAAATCAGCAATTGACGCAAAGCCGGCGCCCTTAACATAAGCCTCTCCAGCCACCTCCGCATCATGCAAACCTTTCATGTTTTCGCCCGGATAGGTGGTTGTGCGTGTTGGACCGAATGAACCCCCGCTTTCCGAAATAGCCCCCTCAAACAAGCCTTTGGCTAACGGGCTTGCACATAACTGGCTTACCGCGATACCGCCTGCGGATTCGCCGAAAATTGTAACTTTATTGGGGTCGCCGCCAAAGGCTGCAATATTTTCTTTAATCCATTTG
>Ga0163162_10001273_pt1 | contig 23577 bp, 20 predicted proteins | sample S55metaG_FD_115310 | JGI IMG/M metagenome (GOLD analysis project Ga0163162, IMG submission 115310) | Switchgrass rhizosphere microbial communities from Kellogg Biological Station, Michigan, USA - S5-5 metaG | ecosystem: Host-associated > Plants > Roots > Rhizosphere > Soil | place: USA... | reverse complement strand
GCCGAGCGCTTGCTGTTGCCGCAGGACGCCCAACGCGCGCTGGAGCTCGCGGGGCAGGACCGGCTGTCGAAGCTGCGCTGAACGAGCGGGACGCCCAGGGGCTGAGGCGATCAGCGGACAGACAACCCATGGAGCGTGAGGGCCGAACCAGGCCCGGCGCCACGGTTGCACCGACTGCCGCACGGTGGCGTGCACGCTTTCTTGAATCAACGTGTCTCGCGGGTCGCCGAGCTCAGTGCTTTGCTTGCGGCACTCACGCACAAGTGCCTCAGCGCAATCGGCATCGGGGACGATGCGCTGTTGCTCCACATTGCCGGCCGCGCCGAAAGGCCAACCGACGTTCCGGGCCGACGGTCGAGCGCCGTGTGAGATACAGGCAGATGTTGCGCAGACGAGTTGTGCTCGGCTCCTCCTTGTGGTTGCCCTCGACCACCCCGCTGAGCACATTCGCGCAGTCTCGCGCCTTGCCACAGCGCATCGGCATGCTCTCTGGCGGAGAGCTGCAGAGCAATCCGAACTGGGATGCGTTCTACGCGAGCATGAGCGGCCTCGGCTATGTCGAAGGACGCGATGTGATCTACGAGCGGCGAGCGGCAAGGGGGGCGCCCGAACGCCTTCCGCAACTGGCCCGCGAACTGGTCGCGACGAAACCGCGCCTGATCGTGACCACCGGTGGAGGTGAAGTGCTTGCGGCGCGACAGGCGACGAGCACCATCCCCATCGTCATGATCTTCGGCACCGACCCGGTCGGCACGGGGGTGGCGGTCTCACTGGCTCGTCCAGGCGGCAATGTCACGGGCCTGACGCGCAGCATCCCCGGCTTCAGCGAGAAGAGCCTGCAACTGCTCAGCCAGGCATTGCCGGCGGCCACACGCATCGGCGTGCTCGAGAATTCTTCGTCGTTGAGCTACTCGTCCTATCGGAGTGAGCTTGATCGCGGTGCGGCCAAGCTGGGCCTCGCGTTGATGCCTTCGGCAAACGCCAGAAGACCGGAAGAATTGCAACCCGCATTCCTCAAACTGGAGCAGCAGAGGCCGCAAGCCCTCTACGTGCACAACGACGTGTTGTTCTTCGTTCAGCGGGCACGGGTGATCGACTTTGTCGCGCGTGCCCAGATACCCACAATGTACGGTTTCACGGAAGACGTGGAGGCCGGCGGTTTGATGGCCTTCGCCGTCGAGCTGCGCGAGCTGTACGTACGCGCTCCCACCTTCATCGACAAGATACTCAGAGGTGCAAGGCCCGCAGATATTCCGATCGAGCAGCCGACGCGCGTCGGCCTGTGGATCAACTTGAAGACAGCGCGAACGCTCAAGTTGACGATTCCGCGCGCGCTGCTGCTGCAAGCGGAAAGGGTTCTCGAATAGCAAGATCGCTTCGGGTCTCCCAAAGCCGGTGGGCAGCGAGGCGTGCACGTGACACCAGGTCTCAACGCTTCGGGCCGCGAATTCGATCAGGAAGAAAGGCCAACTCGACCGCCGCTTGGCCCTGGCATTGATCGAACGGGCGCGCAGCAAGGTCGAGGTGGGTCTGCCGCTCGATGCCCAGGGTCAAAGGGCGTGGGCAAAGACGTCACGCGGCAGATGCGCGACGCCGCACAACGTGCGTTTCTTTCACAACGGATCAACCCATGCGCATCGAACTCATCCACGTCATGCTGGCCATTGCCGTGGGGCTCGGGGCAACCCTCATCATGGATTCGTGGGCTCTCCTCCTCAAGCGCGCCTTCAACACCCCGTTGCCTGACTATTGCCTGGTGGGTCGTTGGCTGCGCTACATGCCTGAGGGTCTCTTTCGGCACGACAGCATTGCCGCAGCGCCAAAGAAGGCGGCTGAGTGCACTGTTGGCTGGATCGCGCACTACGCCATCGGTGTCATCTACGCGCTGTCACTCGTGTTCTTGGCAACTCCTCGGTGGCTACTGGAGCCCACGCTTCTGCCAGCGATGCTCCTGGCCCTTGCCACTGTCGCAGTGCCATTCTTTGTCATGCAGCCAGCGTTCGGGCTGGGCGCTGCGGCCTCGAAGACGACCAACCCTTCTCAAGCGAGGCTCCGCAGCCTCATGAATCACGCTGTGTTCGGGCTCGGCTTATACATGTCAGCACGGGCTACCAGCTTTGTTTTCAAGGCTTGTGCCTAACCCTTCACTTCGGTAGACCTGCCACGGCGGGCTGCACCAGCCGCTGCAGGCGGCTGAGCTCAGATGTTAGGCGGCACAACCGAGGCATCGCACCATGGCGTGACCGTCGAGCCTGCCTCGTTCCGTTCGATCGGCTTGCCGAGGGGGCTCAAACGTTGCACCTGAAATGCGCGGCCCCCTGATCAGGCGCCGGTTGCACGCAGCCCGACAGGTATGCTGCGGCCCTTTGCGTTCCGGGCTGACTGATGAGATCAATCCTTTCAGCGTTCGCTTCTGTGCTCGTTGTCGCTTGCGCTGCCGAGCCAACCCCTCCCACGGACCCGCCAGATCAGACCTCCAGCGACATGGTCTGCACCCGGGAGTACCCCACCGGCTCGACCATTCCGATGACCAAGTGCCGGTCCCCCGACCAGATCACCAGAGAGCGCCGGGTGGGGCAAGAGACCATTCGGCGCAACACGACGGGCACGGCAGCGACGAAGCCGGGTGGCGGTTCGAACTAGCCGACCCGCCGGCGCTGGTGAACCCACTTGAATCGCTTTGCGCATGTTGTCGTCACTGCTGGCCACCTGACGGCAGTGCCAGCGTCCTCGCGCCGCCTCTTTCTGACGTGATCGGCGAAGCTCTTCGGCGGTAGCGCCAGCGATCGGCCGGCCGTCGTTGGTCGCGGTAGCCGTGGCTCGCGCCGCGCGGGCCCTTCAAAGAAAAAGCCACCGCTGATGCGGTGGCTTGGGACTCGTTGGCGGAGTGGACGGGACTCGAACCCGCGACCCCCGGCGTGACAGGCCGGTATTCTAACCGACTGAACTACCACTCCGCGGTGCTCAGCGAGCCGCGCAGTATAGCAGAGCAGGTCGCGCGTTCAGTCGTCGGACGCGGCGTCGTCCGCCGCGTCGCGCCCACTGGCCACCTTCACGAGCAGCTCGATCAGCATCGCGCGCTCGGCGCGGCTCAGTCGCCGCAGCAGCCCCTGCTCCATCGTCTTGGCGGCGGCCTGCGCGCGGCGTGCCAGCGCCTGGCCTTCGGTGGACAGCACGATCAGCTGCGAGCGCCGATCAGCCGGGTTGCGCTCGCGACGCAGCCAGTGCTTGGCCTGCATGCGGTCGATCAGCATCGTCAGGTTCGGTGCCGACAGCCTCAGCGTGCGCGCCAGCAGCTTGGCCACGGTGGCGCCGTTGGCCAGCAGCAGCATCAGCAGCGAGAACTCGGCCTTGCGCAGGCTGAACGGTGTGCCGACGTGGCGCTCGAACACCGCCACCGTCGCGATGTTGGCCAGCGTGATGTGAAAGCCCAGCACGTCGCGCAGCACGCCGAAGTCGAGCACGCCATCGGCGCGCGGTGGTGCATCGCCCATGTCGGCGGGGTGTGCGCCCATCGACGCCCGCTCGTTCATGCGGCGCGCGCCCCGAGGTAGGTGTCGATCACGCGGGGGTCGCGCGCCAATTCGGCCGCCGGCCCCTGCAATGCGAGCGCACCGGTCTCGAGCACGTAGCCGAAGTCGGACACTTCGAGCGCGGCACGCGCGTTCTGCTCGATCAGGAGGATCGACGTGCCGCTCTCGCGCAGCCGCTCGATGGTGCGGAACACCTCGCGCACGACCAGCGGCGCCAGCCCCAGGCTCGGTTCGTCGAGCATCAGCAGCTTGGGCTCGGCCATCAGCGCACGGCCCACCGCCAGCATCTGCCGCTCGCCGCCCGACAGCGTGCCGGCGAGCTGGGTGCTGCGCTCGCGCAGGCGCGGGAACAGCGTGTACACCTTGTCGATCGTCGCGCGCCAGCCGGCCACGCCGCGCCGCATCTGGCGGTAGCCGCCGAGCACCAGGTTGTCCTCCACCGACATCGAGCCGAACAGCTCGCGCCGCTCGGGCACCAGCGCCATGCCACGCATCACGCGGTCTTCCAGCGGCATGCCCGCGAGCGACTCGCCATCGAACACGATGCGGCCGCGCGCGTGCAGCAGGCCCATCAGCGAATTGAGCAGCGTCGACTTGCCTGCGCCGTTGGGTCCGATCACGCTGACCACGCCACCGCGCGGCACGCGCAGCGCGATGCCGGCCAGCACTTCGGCCTTGCCATAGCCGGCATGCAGGTCGTCGACATCGAGCAGCAGGTCGGTGGGTGCAGCCATCTCAATGCTCGGTGCCGAGGTAAGCGGCGCGCACCGCGGGACTGGCCTGTACTTCGGCCGGCGTGCCTTCGAGCAATTTGGTGCCGAACTCCATCACGACGATGCGATCGGTCAGGCCCATCACGAAATCCATGTCGTGCTCGACCAGCAGGATGCTGATGCCCTCGCCCTTGAGTTGGCGCAGCACCGCGGCCAGGGCCTGTTTCTCCTGCAGGCGCAGGCCGGCGGCCGGCTCGTCGAGCAGCAGCAACACCGGGTCGGTGCACAACGCGCGCGCGATCTCGAGCAGCCGCTGCGGCCCGAGCGGCAGGTTGCCGGCCAGCTCGTGCAGCTGCGCGCCCATGCCGATGCGCTCGAGCTGTCGCTGAGCCTCCGCGAAGAATCGGCGCTCCTCGTCGCGGTCGGTGCGCAGCATCGCGCTCAACACGCCGCGCCGGCCGCGCTGGTGCGCACCGAGCGCCACGTTCTCGAGCACCGTCATCTCGGGCAGCAGCTTGACGTGCTGGAAGGTGCGCGACACGCCGAGGCGCGCGATCGCGCGCGCCGGCAGCCCGGCGATCGTGTGGCCGGCGAACGTGGCCGACCCGCGCGTCAGCGCCAGCGTGCCGGTGAGCAGATTGAAGGTGGTCGACTTGCCGGCGCCGTTGGGGCCGATCAGGCCCACGATCTCGCCCGCGCGCAGCTCGAAGCTCACGTCGTTGACCGCCACCAACCCGCCGAACTCCTTGCGCACCGACTGCACCTGCAGCAGCACGTCGCCCGCCTGCGGGCGCCCGCGCTCGGGCAGGCGCGCAGCGTGTGCCCAGTCGATCACGCGGCGCGCCAGCGGCAACCAGCGCTCGAGCAGGCGACTGACGGCCGGCCACAGGCCGTCGGGTGCGTACTTCAGCACCAGCACGATCAGCACGCCGAACACGATCACCTCGTAGTTGCCATTGGTGCCGGTGAGCAGCGGCAGCCACTCCTGCAGTTTGTCTTCGATCAGCTTGACGGCACCGGCGCCCACGAACGCGCCCCCAACCTGGCCGACGCCACCGAGCACCGCCATGAACAGGTACTCGATGCCGCGGTTCAGGCCGAACGGCGTGGGGTTCACGGCGCGCTGGTAGTGCGCGAACAGCCAGCCCGAGATCGCCGCCAGCACCGCGGCGCAGACGAAGATCACCACCTTGTAGCGATAGGTCGAGATGCCCATCGCCTCGGCCATCGCGGCACCGCCCTTGAGCGCGCGGCTCGCGCGCCCGGGGCGCGAATCGAGCAGGCGCTGCGTCGCCAGCGCGGCCAGCAGCGCGACCGCCCAGATCAGCAGGTACATCCGGCGGCCATCGTGCAGGCTGATGCCGAACAGGTGCAGCGCCGGGATGCCGAGCAAGCCGTCGTAGCGGCCGAGCCCTTCGACGTTGGCCATCGTGTAGCTGAGCGACAGCCCCCACGCGATGGTGGCCAGCGGCAGGTAGTGGCCCGACATGCGCAGCGTCAATGCCGCCAGCACCAGCGCGATCGCCACCGTGATCACCACGCCCGCCAGCAGCCCGAGCCACGGCGACAGCGCGAACTGCGTGGTCAGCACGGCAGTGCTGTAGGCGCCGACACCGACGAACGCGGCCTGGCCGAACGACGTCAGGCCGCCGACGCCGGTGAGCAGCACCAGCCCGAGCGCGACGATCGAATACAGCCCGATCAGGTTGAGCTGCGTGATCCAGAACTCGGGCACCGGCAGCAGCGGCAGCACGAGCACCAGCAGCGCGATCGCGATCGTCAGCAGGCGGCGCGGCGCCAGCTTCACGCTCATTCCTCCTCGCGGTGCGGATCGCGCAGCGAGCGCCACAGCAGCACCGGCAGGATGGTGGTGAACACGATCACTTCCTTGAACGCACTGGCGCTGAACGACGCGAACGATTCGATGATGCCGACGCCGAGCGCGCCGACGGCCGCCAACGGGTAGCTCGCCAGCCCGGCAAACACAGCGGCCACGAAGCCTTTGAGTCCGATCAGAAAACCCGAGTCGTAATACACGCTGGTCGACGGGCCGATCAGCAGGCCCGACAACGCGCCCATGAAGGCGGCCATCGTGAACGACAGGCGGCCCGCGGTGGCCGGGCTGATGCCCATCAGCCGCGCCCCGGTGCGGTTGACCGCGGTGGCGCGCAGCGCCTTGCCGCGCAGCGTGCGCTCGAAGAACAGCCACAGCAGCACGATCAGCGCCGCCGAGCTGCCGAAGATGATGATCGACTGGCCGGTCAGCGTCAGCGGGCCGAGGCTGAAGCGCGCGTCCCAGAACGGCGGGTTGCGAAACGCTTCGGCGCCGAAGAACAGCAGCCCGAGGCCGGTGAGCGCGAAGTGCACTCCCACCGAGACGATCAGCAGCACCAGCACCGACGCATCGGCCAGGCGCTGGTAGGCCAGGCGGTACACCAGCGGTCCGAGCGGCGTGACGATCGCCAGCGTCAGCAGCAGCTGCGCGAGCATCGGCCAGCTGCGCGGGTGACTGAGCACGCACAGCACGACCAGCGCCGTCGGCAGCGCGAGCGTGGTCAGCGCCTCGCGCCATGCGCGCCGCGGCTGCCCGAGCCGCCACGTGCGCGTGGCATCGATCGCGGCGGCGATCAGCGCGGTCAGCGCGAGCAGCCACAGCGTGCCGGGCAAGTCACCGTAGCGCTGCCACAGCGAGCCCACCGGGTTGCCCTGCTGCAGCATCGCGAACGTCAGCGCCCCGAAGGCCACGAACTCACCCTGCGGGATGAAGATCACGCGGGTCACCGCAAACAGCAGCACGGTGGCCAGCGCGAGCAGCGCGTAGATGGCGCCGTTGCCGACGCCATCGAGCGTGAGGATGGCGGCGATCGTCGGGTCCATGCGTCGGCTCAGCGCGAAGGGGTGGAGGTCGGCGCCGGCGCAGCGTGACGCCGCGCCGGCACGACTCGGGTCACATCGCCGACGGTTCGATCTTCCAGTCGCCGTTGACCACCTTCAGCATCACTGGCGTCTCGGTGGTGAAGCCCCAGTGGTTGTCCTTGCTGTAGGTGAGAACGCCGTGGCACAGCACGGTGCGTCCCATGTTCTCGATGGCATCGCGCAGGGCGGCGCGGAACTCCGGCGTGCCGGGCTTGGCCTTCGCCTTGGCCACCGGGATCACCTTCTCCAGCACGATGATCGCGTCGTACGCGTGGCCGGCAAACTGGTTGCGCGAGCCTGCGCCGTAGGCCTTCTCGTACTTGTTGACGAAGTCCTGCGCCACCTTCTTCGAAGGATGGGCGTCGGGCAGCTGCTCGGGCACCAGCGCCGGACCGCTGACGACGAACGCGCCTTCGACGTCCTTGCCGCCGATGCGCATCAGGTCGCGCGTGGCGGCCGCGTGGGTCTGGTAGATCTTGCCCTTGTAGCCGCGCTCGATGAGGCCCTTGTGCGGCATCGCGGCGCCGGAACCCGAGGCCACCACCAGGATGGCGTCCGGGTTGGCCTGCACCAGCTTGAGCGCCTGGCCCGTCACCGAGGTGTCGGGGCGCGCGAAGCGCTCGACCGCGGTGATCGGCGGGCCGCCGAGCGCGGCGGACTGGCTCTTGAAGTCGTTGAGCCAGGTCTCGCCGTACGCGTCGGTGTAGCCGAGGAAGCCGACGCTCTTGACGCCCTGTTTCTTCATGTGCTCGATCACCGCGTGCGCCATCACCGCGTTGCCCTGCGGCAGACGGAACGCCCAGTGGTCCTTGCCGGCTTGCAGCGCCGCCGGCGAGAACATCAGCTGCACGGTGCCCGACTCGGCCACCGTCTCGGCCATCGCCACCGCGTTGACGGTGACCGACGAGCCCATCACGACGTCGACCTTGTCTTCGGTGACGAACTTGCGCGCGTTCTGCACCGCGCGGGTCGGGTCGCTGGCGTCGTCGAGCAGGATCACCTTCAGCTTCTCGCCGGCCACGCTCTCGGGCCACAGCTTGATGTAGTTCTGCATCGGAATGCCGAGGCCGTTGGCCGGCCCGGTGAGCGGCAGGCTGATGCCGACCGTGATGTCGGCCAGCGCCGCACCCGACAGACCGAGCGCGAACGCCGCGGTGAGGAGGGATTTGCTCAAAGTCATCGTCTGTCTCCTGCAGGAATGAAACAACGGTGGGTCACAGGCCTTCTGTCAGAGACATTGGGCCTTGATGTCTTCGGGGACCGGGATCGAGCGGATGCGCTCCGGGTTCTCGGGGTCGCGGATCGCGAACGTGCGCACCTCGGTGCCTTCGCACAGCACGTCGGCGCCGCGCTTGATCACGTGGCGGTGGCGGAACACCTTGACGCCCCACTCCTCGACGTTGGTGTGCACCTCGATCCATTCGCCGTAGGTGGCGGCCTTCATGAAGCGCGTGTGGATTTCGAGCAGCGGCGTGCCGATGATGCCGCGCGACTTGACCAGCTCGCGCCACGGCGGGATGCCGCAGCTGACGAAGAACAGCAGCGACGATTCGTCCATCCAGCGCGAAAAATTGGGGAAGAACACGATGCCGGCCGGATCGCAGTCGCCGAACTGCACCTGCACGCGGTGCACGTAGGTCTTGCTCATCGCGTCCTCGCCTGCAGGATGAACGGATCGGACACCGGCCCTTCGTAGAGCGCGTCGACCAGCGCGGCGCGGTGCTGCAGCACCGCGCGCTGGTTGATCGAGTTCTTGTCGGTGAGCTCGCCCCGGTCGATCGACGGCGGCTCGGCCAGCACGTGGATGCGCTCCAGGCGATTGGCGCTGCCGGTGCTCTGCGCGGCCAGCGTGTCGACCATCGACTGAAAATGCGCGCGCACCGCCGGGTGGTGCAGCACCTCGGGCGCCGGGGTGCTGTCGGCGCAGCCGGCGAGGCGCCGGCAGGCGTCGAGGCGCGGGAAGATCAGCGCACCGACCGTGTCGCGGTTCAGGCCCGTGATCACCGCATCCTGGACGCACGGATCGCCGGCTTCGATGATGCGCGCGCGCAAAGGGCCGACGCTGACGAAGGTACCGGTGGACAGCTTGAAGTCCTCGGCAGTGCGGCCGTCGAACAAGAGCCCGCGCTGCGGATCGTCGGGGTCGAGCCAGCGCACCGCGTCGCCGGTGCGGTAGAAGCCTTCGTCGTCGAACGCCTCGCGCGTCTGCTCGGGGGCGCGCCAGTAGCCCGGCATCACGTTGGGGCCGCGGAAGCGGATCTCGGTCTTGTCGCCTTCGGGCACCAGCTTGACCTCGACGCCGGGTACCGGCAGCCCTATCTGGCCCGAGCGCGTGTCGGGGCCGACCGCGAACGTGCACGACGGCGCGGTCTCGGTCATGCCCAGGCCGGTGATGATGCGCAGCCGCTCGCCGATGGTGGCGGCGCCGTGCGCGTCGAGTTGATCCCACACCGCCTGGCTGAGCGCTGCGCCGGCGAACATGAACGCCTTGCAGCGCGCGAACAGCGTGCGGCGCAACTGCGCGTCGCTGTCCATCGCGCGCGCGATCTCCTCGAAGCCCTTGGGCACGTTGAAGTAGACGGTGGGCGAGATCTCGCGCAGATTGCGCAGCGTCTCGGCCATGCCGCCCGGCGTGGGCTTGCCGTCGTCGATGTACAGCGTGCCGCCGTTGGCCAACGTGATGCCGATGTTGTGGTTGCCGCCGAACGTGTGGTTCCAGGGCAGCCAGTCCACCAGGACCGGCGGCTCCTCGCTGAGGAAGCGCATGCACTGGCGCAGCATCTGCTGGTTGGCGCACCACATGCGGTGCGTGTTGATCACGCCCTTGGGCGCCTTGGTGGAGCCCGACGTGAACAGAAACTTGGCGATCGTGTCGGGGCCGACCTGCGCATGCGCCGCCGCCAGCGACGCGCCCGGCGTCGCGCGCAGCAGCTCGTCGTAGCGGCGCACCGCGCGCCCGGGCAACTCGCCTCGCGACAGCACCACCGGCGTGGTGCTCGGCACCACGGCCGCGATGGCCCTGCCGTACGACGGATCGGTGGCGAACACCAGCCCCGGTGTGACGCCGCCGATGATGTGCTTGAGCTTGGCGTGGTCGTTCGACAGCAACGAGTACGCCGGCGACACCGGCACGAACGGCACGCCCGCCCACAGCGCACCCATCGCAAGCGTCAGGTGCTCGAGGCTGTTGTCCGACAGGATCGCGAGCGGCCGTTCGACCGAGAGACCGAGATCGATCAGCGATTGCCCGACCGCCTGCGCATGCTCGAGCATCTGCGCGTAGGTGATCGACTGCCACCGCCCGGCCGCGTCGCGTCGCGCGACGAAGGTGCGATCGGGCACCTCGCCCGCCCACTGTTCGAGGTGGTCGGTGAGGCGCGCGGGATACCAGCCGAGCGGCTCGGTTGAGCGCAGCACCGTGCTGCCGTCGGCGCGTCGCTCGACGGTGGCCTGCAGGCAACCGCCGACCGATGCGTCGCGTGCGGGCACTGCGCTCATGGAGCCCCCTTGGCCCTGCGGGCCGTCCCCCCGAGGGGGAGCGAGCGCTTTCGGAGCGGCCGGGCAGCGCTCATGCCGCCCCCTTGGCCCTGCGGGCCTTCCCCCGGAGGGGGAGCAAGCGCTTTTGGAGCGGCCGTGCAGCGCTCATCGTCACCTCACGACTTGACGACCTTGCCTGCGCGCTTGTCGAGGAACGCGCGCAGTCGCTTCTTGGCCTCGGGCGTGCTCTCGGCCACGGCCGCCATCAGCGACTCGGTGAGCAGCCCCTCGCTCATCGACTGGTCGGCGATGCGTGGCAGCGCGTGCATCACCGCGTAGTTCGACATCGGCGCGTTGCCGGCCACGCGCTCGGCGAGCTCGATGCCGCGCGCGAGGCCTTGACCGTCCGGCACCACGTATTGCGACAGGCCGGCGGCCAGCCCTTCCTGTGCGTCGTAGACGCGGCCTGTCATCATCAAATCGGTCATGCGCGCCACGCCCATCAGGCGCGGTATGCGCACCGAGCCGCCGCCACCGACGAAGATGCCGCGCTGCCCTTCGGGCAGGCCGTAGTAAGCAGACACCTCGGCAACCCGCAAATGGCAGGCCGCGGCCAGCTCGAGGCCCCCGCCGACCACCGCGCCGTGCAGCACCGCCACCACCGGCACGCGCCCGAACTGGATCTGATCGAACGCCGCGTGCCACGTGCGCGAGTGCAGCACGCCGGCGGCGACATCGCGCTCCATCAGCTCCGACAGGTCGAGCCCGGCACAGAAGTGATCGCCCTCGCCGCTGATCACCACCGCGCGCGTGGCCTCGGGCAGGTTGACGAAGCAGGTGTGCAGCTGCTGGATGAACGGATCGCTGAGTGCGTTGCGCTTGGCGGGACGGTGCAGCCGCACATGAGTCACCGCATCGGCGTGCGACACGCGCAGCAGGTCGAACTGGGCCAGCAGGCCGCTGGCCGGGGAGAACGCACGCATCGTCGCCATCCTCGTGTGAGATCCGAAAGATAGTTCAAGAGTTTAACTTAAAAGCTAGGGCAAACCCGAATATCGACTCACCCTGCCCACGAGGATGGCATTCGGCGCGTCGTTCGATCACCCCTCATATACTTACCAAGTAGAACTAAGGTCTGCCATGGACACCGCTTCGCTCGTCGCCATCGACACCCACACGCACGCCGAGGTGTCGTGCTGGAACCCGTTCGACAACTACGGCGAGGAGTACGACCGCGCGGCCGACAAGTATTTCGGCTCGAACCGCCGGCCGACGATCGACGAGACCATCGCGTACTACCGCGAAAAGAAGATCGGCTTCGTGATGTTCACGGTCGACTCCGAGTCGCAACTCGGCCGGCGCCGCATCCCGAACGAGGAGATCGCCGAGGCAGCGCAGAAGAACGCCGACATCATGATCGCGTTCGGCTCGATCGACCCGCACAAAGGCAAGATGGGCGCGCGCGAGGCGCGCAAGCTGATCGAAGAGCACGGCGTCAAGGGATTCAAGTTCCATCCCACCGTGCAGGGCTTCGTGCCGACCGACCGCATGGCGTGGCCGATCTACGAGGTGATCGCCGAGCACAAGTTGCCGGCGGTGTTCCACAGCGGCCACTCCGGCATCGGCTCGGGCATGCGCTGCGGCGGCGGGCTGCGCCTGCAGAACAGCAACCCGATGCTGCTCGAGGACGTGGCGATGGCCTTCCCCGACATGCAGATCATCGTCGCGCACCCGAGCTGGCCTTGGCAGGACGAGGCGCTGAGCCTGGCGCTGCACAAACCCAACGTGTGGATCGATCTGTCGGGCTGGAGCCCGAAGTACTTTCCGCCCCAGCTGGTGCAGTACGCCAACACGCTGCTGCGCGAGCGCATCCTGTTCGGCAGCGACTTCCCGCTCATCACGCCCGAGCGCTGGATGACCGACTTCGAGGAAGCTGGCTTCAAGGACAAGGTGAAGCCGCTGATCTTGAAAGAGAACGCGAAGCGGCTGCTCGGGCTGGCCTAAACGACAACGGCACCTTGCGGTGCCGTTGTCGTGCCACTGTTGTTGCTCTTGTCGATGGCGACCCCTAGGGGATTCGAACCCCTGTTACAACCGTGAAAGGGTCGTGTCCTGGGCCTCTAGACGAAGGGGTCAAACTCGTCGTCACCCGATGCGTGTTGTGGTGGTGGAGGTAAGCGGGATCGAACCGCTGACCTCTTGCATGCCATGCAAGCGCTCTCCCAGCTGAGCTATACCCCCAACGGGCCCCACGCCAACGCGCCTCGAGCGAGTCGGCGATTATAGGGGTGTTTGCGGCACCACCCGGCGCTCAGCCGAGCGCGGCCGACAAGCGCTCGAGCACCGTCGCGCGATCGAACAGCGCCAGCACCGCGTCGATCGCCGGCGTCTGTGTGCGGCCGCACACCGCCACACGCAGCGGAATCGCCAGTTGCGGCATCTTCAACTTCAACTCGCCCAGCGTCTCCTTGATCGCCTGCGCGATGCCGGCCTTGTCCCACGCGGCGCCGGCCAGGCGCTCGCGCACCGCACGCAGCGCCGGCCTGGCGGCGTCGGTGAGGTGCGCCGCGCGCTCGTCGGCGCTCGGCGGCGACGGCCGATCGAACATCGCGAGCCACTGCGCCAATTCGACCAGCGTCGCGCAGCGATCCTTGAACAGCGCGCAGCGCTGCGCCAGGCGCGCGTCGCTCGCTTCGGCGGTGACGCCGAGGTTGGCCAGGTGGCGCACCACCAGCGACGCCAGCCGCGCATCGTCGGCCACCTTGATATGGTGCGCGTTGACCCACGCCAGCTTGGCGGGGTCCCACTGCGCCGGGCTCTTCGCCAGGTGCTTGCCGTCGAACCACTGCACCATCTGCTCGAGGGTGAACAGCTCTTCGTCGCCGTGGCTCCAGCCCAGGCGCGCCAGGTAGTTGAGCATCGCCTCGGGCAGATACCCCATCTCCTCGTACGCCATCACGCTCACCGCGCCGCGCCGCTTCGACAGTTTCAGGCCGTCCTCGCCGAGGATGATCGGGCAGTGGCCGAACAGCGGCAGCTTGGCCCCGAGCGCGTGGAAGATGTTGATCTGCCACGGCGTGTTGTTGATGTGCTCGTCACCACGGAACACGTGCGTGATGGCCATGTCGATGTCGTCGACCACCACCGCGAAGTTGTAGGTCGGCACGCCGAACACGCTGGCGGGTGCGTCATCGGGCGGCGGGCGCAGGATGATCAGGTCGTCGATCTCGTCGTTGTCGATCGCGATCGTCCCCTTGACGAGATCGTCCCAGCGCACCGTGCCCGACATGGGATTGCGAAAGCGCACCACCGGATTCACGCCGTGCGGAATCGGCGGCAGCGTCTTGCCCGGCTCAGGGCGCCAGCGGCCGTCGTAGCGCGTCTTGTCGCCGCGCGCGCGCTGCGCTTCGCGCATGGCCTCGAGCTCGGCCGGCGTGCAGTAGCAACGGTAGGCCGTGCCGGCAACGATCATCGCTTCGGCCACCTGGTGGTAGCGCGCCAGGCGATGCATCTGGTGGATCGGCCCCTCGTCGTAGCGCAGACCGAGCCAGTGCATCGCGTCGAGGATCTGGTCGACCGATTGCTGCGTGGAGCGTGCGACGTCGGTGTCTTCGATGCGCAGCACGAACTGGCCGCCATGGTGGCGCGCATAGGCCCACGAGTACAACGCGGTGCGCGCGGTGCCGAGGTGCAGAAAGCCGGTGGGCGACGGCGCGATGCGGGTGCGGACGCTCATGGAGCCAAGAAGGGTCGCGCGCTCGGCCGCGCCTGGCGCGCGCAAGTCATTGGATCGCGTCGAGCCCGTGCGCCAGGTCGGCCTTCAGGTCCTCGAGGTCTTCCAGGCCGACGGCGATGCGGATCGTGCCTTGCGTGATGCCGGCGGCCAGCCGCTGCGCCTCGGTGAGCCGCGCGTGCGTCGTGCTCGACGGATGCGTCACCGCGGTCTTGGTGTCGCCCAGGTTGGCGGTGATGGAACAGACGCGCGTGGCATCGATCACCGCGAACGCGTTGGCACGCGCGCGCTCGGCATCCTTGCCACGCACGACGAACGAGGCCACGGGTCCGCCGACGCCGCCTTGCTGACGCATGGCAAGTTCGTGCTGCGGATGCGACGGCAGCCCGGGGTGCAGCACCCGCTCGACCGCCGCGTGCTGCTCGAGCCAGCGGGCCAACTCGAGCGCGCGTGCGCTCTGCTCGCGCAAGCGCACCGACAGCGTCTCCATGCCCTTGAGCACGACCCAGGCGTTGAACGGCGACAGCGTGATGCCCGCGGTGCGCAGCACCGGCATGAACTTCTCGTCGATCAGCGCCTGGCTGCAGCACAGTGCGCCGGCGATCACGCGCCCCTGGCCGTCGAGGTATTTGGTGCCCGAGTGCATCACGATGTCGGCACCCAGCGCGATCGGCCGCTGCAGCGCCGGCGAGCAGAAGCAGTTGTCCACCACCAGCAGCGCGCCGGCGTGGTGTGCGATCTTGGCCAGCGCCGCGATGTCGCACACCTCGGTCAACGGATTGGTCGGCGACTCGGCGAACAGCAGCTTGGTGCTCGGCCGCACCGCGTCGCGCCACTGCGAGACGTCGGTCTGCGACACGAACGTCGATTGCACGCCGAACTTGGCGAAGTCGTTGAGCAGCCGGATCGTCGAGCCGAACACGCTGTGCGAACAGATCACGTGGTCGCCCGACTTCAGCAGCCCGAGCAGCACCATCGTGATCGCGCCCATGCCGCTGGCGGTGCCGATGCACGCTTCGCTGCCCTCGAGGGCGGCCAGGCGCCGCTCCATCATCGTGACCGTGGGGTTGGTGAAGCGACTGTAGACGAACGCCTCTTCTTCGTTGGCGAAGCGCGCCGCCGCGGTGGCCGCATCGGGGTGCACGAAGCTGCTGCTGATGAACAGCGCCTCCGAGTTCTCGCCCCATTGACTCGGCGGCAGCCCTTCGCGCACCGCCAGCGTGTCGAGCCGCGCGTCGCGCGGCAATCTGGTGCGCGGCAGTTTCTTGTCGCCCATGCGGATCAGGACCCTTGTTCCGCGCTGTGCAGCGCCAGGCGCGAGCGCTGCGCCTCGTCTTCGTCGTCGGGCGCCGCGGCGCGCGCTGCGCTTCCTGCTTCGCTGACGTCGCCGGTGATGTAGTGGCCGTCGAAGCAGGAGGCCTCGAAGCCATCGAGCTTCGGGTTGAGGGCCCTGACCACGCGCTTCATCGCATCGACGTCTTGGTAGATCAGCGCGTCGGCGCCGATGAAGCGGCGAATCTCCTCGGCGCTGCGGTTGTGCGCGATCAGCTCTTCCTTGGTCGGCATGTCGATGCCGTACACGTTGGGATAGCGCACCGGCGGCGCTGCCGAGGCCATGTAGACCTTGCGCGCACCGGCCTCGCGCGCCATCTGCACGATCTCCTTGCTGGTGGTGCCGCGCACGATCGAATCGTCGACCAGCAGCACGTTTCGGCCGCGAAACTCCTGCGCGATCGCATTGAGCTTCTGGCGCACCGAGCGCGTGCGCACAGCCTGGCCCGGCATGATGAACGTGCGGCCGACATAGCGGTTCTTCACGAAGCCTTCGCGGTACGGCTTGCCGATCTTCTGCGCCAGCTGCATCGCCGATGGGCGGCTCGATTCCGGGATCGGAATCACGACGTCGATCTCCGACGGCGGCATCGTCGAAATGACGCGCTGCGCCAGGGTCTCGCCGAGGTTCAAACGCGCCTGGTACACCGACACGCCGTCGATCACCGAATCGGGCCGCGCGAGGTAGACGTACTCGAACATGCACGGGTTCAAGGTCGGCGCCTCGGCGCACTGGCGCGCGTGCAGGCGGCCCTGCAGGTCGATGAAGATCGCCTCGCCCGGTGCCACGTCACGCTCGGTGCGGTGTCCGGTGCCCTCGAGCGCCACCGTCTCGCTGGCCACCATGACCTCGCTGCCCTGCGCAGCCGACGTCCGGCCAAACACCAGTGGGCGGATGCCGTAGGGGTCGCGGAACGCCAGCAGGCCGTGCCCGGCGATCAACGCGATCACCGCATAGGAGCCACGCACACGGTTGTGCACCACGCGCACCGCATCGAAGATCACGTCGGGCGACAGCACACGCTCGCGCCCTGCGCGCTCGATCTCGTGCGCCAGCACGTTGATCAGCACCTCGGTGTCGCTGCCGGTATTGATGTGGCGGCGGTCGACGTCGAACAGCTCCTGCTTCAGCGCCGTGGCGTTGGTGAGGTTGCCGTTGTGCACCAGCACGATGCCGTACGGCGCGTTGACGTAGAACGGCTGCGCCTCTTCCTCGCTGTAGGCATTGCCGGCGGTCGGATAGCGCACCTGGCCGAGCCCCACCGTGCCCGGCAACGCACGCATGTTGCGGGTGCGGAACACGTCGCGCACCATGCCGCGCGCCTTGTGCATGAAGCATTGCGTGCCCTGCATCGTGACGATCCCGGCGGCGTCCTGCCCGCGATGCTGCAGCAGCAACAGCGCGTCGTAGATCAGCTGATTGACCGGTGACTGCGAGATGACACCGACGATGCCGCACATGGATCGAACACCTCTGGACGCGAAAACCCGATTGTCAGGCCTGCAGGTGGCGGGCGATGGCCGGCGGCAGCACCGGCTTCAATCCCGCCAGCAACACGCCGAGCCAGGCCGCGCCGTGCGAGGCCTGCCACGGGCCGGCACGCACCGCCGGGGTGAACGACACCACGGTGGCCACCACCAGCAGCAACACCAGCGCACGCGCCAGGCCGAACACGCCGCCCAGCGTGCGATCGATCAGGGTCAGCGGCGTCGCGTGCACGATCAAGCGCACGAGACGAGCCATCACCATCCAGACGACCAGCGCGAGCAGGAAGACGATCGCGAAGGCCGCGGCGTAGTTGAGCGCCGACCCGGGCGACCCCACCGGCACGTGCGGCGCGAGGTCGGGGCTCCACATCTGCGCGGCGATGAAGGCGGCCAGCCAGCCGAGCAGCGACAGCACCTCGAACACCAGCCCGCGCACCAGGCCGACGATCACCGACGCCAGCAGCACGGCCAGCAATGTCAAGTCGACCCAGCCGATGTCGTTGAGGTTGCTCATGTGGGGGCCTTCGCTGCGGCGCTTTCCCGCTCGGTGCTCACAGCGTCAGCACCGCGGCCGGCAGGCCCGCGGCCTTCAGTGTGCCAGCAGCCTTCTCCGCATCCTCGCGCGCCGCAAAAGGACCCACGCGCACGCGGATGCGCTTGGCGCCGTCGATCTCGACCACCTGCGTGAAGCTCTTCAGTCCGAGCTTGTCGACGCGCTGACGCATGTCGCGCGCCGAATTGGCTTCGCCATAGGCGCCCACCTGCACGACGAAGCGGCCCGCCGCCGGATCCGGCTTGCCCGGGTCGGCGGTGACGGCAGCCTTCGCCGGCTCGGCGTTGGCAGCGACGACCACCGGCCGGCTCGTCGACGCGGGCGCGCTGGCGGGGCCCTGGCCCTCGAGCAACGCGCGCGCGCGCGCGCCGTCGTCGCTGCGCGCATCGCCGGTCTTGGCGGCATCGGGCTTCGCAGTATCGGGCTTCGCAACTTCGGGTTTCGGCGGGGCAAGCTTCGGCGCCGCAGACGGCTCGCTGCGCGGCGGCTCCTTGCGCGCGTCGGGGCTGGGCGCAGGGTCGCTGCGCGTCACTGCGGGTGCGGTCGGCCGGGGAGGCTCGCCGCTGCGCTCGCCCACCACGCCGCTGCTGACGCGCGCAGTGGCTGGCGCCGCCGAGGCGACGCGCGGCGGCGGCAACGGCAGCGACGGTGCGCCTTCCTTCTTCGGAATCTCGATCGCGATGTCCACCGGAATCGGGCGCGGTTGCGTCTCGAACAGCAACGGGAAGCCGATCACGCCCACGCCCAGCAGCGCCGCGGCACCGATCAAGCGGCGCCGCGCGCGTGTCCGCGCGGCCTGCACGGGGTCGGGTGTGCCTGCGCGTGGCGCCTCTGAGGCCGATGATCCTTGCAGGAACGAGAACAGACCCATGCGCTGCTGTGCGACGTGCGCTAACGGCCGGGCGCTGCGGTCCCGGTGCCGGAAGCGTCATCCCCCGTGCATGCTGGCCGTCTGCGGCAAGCCGCCTTTCAACACGCCGCCTACCGTGTAGAAGGAACCGAATGCGATGATTCTATCAGCGGGGTCTGCCGCGGCGACCGCGGCGCGCAGCGCGTCGCTCGGCGTCGCGTGCGTGCTCACCTGCACCGGCGCCGCGGCCGCACCCGCGGCGATCGCACGCGCCAGGTCGGAGGCGCTGGCCGCGCGGGCGATCGGCAGGTCGGTGACGAACCAGCGGTCGACCAGCGGCCGCAGCGGCGCGATCACGTTGGCGATGTCCTTGTCGGCCATCACACCGAAGACCGCGAAAGTGCGCGGATAGAAGCCCATCTGATCGAGGCTGACCGCCAGCGCGCTCGCGGCCTGGGGGTTGTGCGCGACGTCGAGCACCAGCACCGGTTGCCCCGGCACGATCTGAAAGCGGCCCGCCAACTCCACCAGCGCCAGGCCGTTGCGTACTGCCTGCGCGCTGATCGGCAGGCGCTCGTGCAGCGACTCGAGCGCCGCCAGCGCAGTGGCTGCGTTGAGCAATTGGTTCGCGCCGCGCAGCGCCGGGTAGGCGAGCGAACTGTAGCGATGCGCGCGCCCGCGCCACGACCACTGCTGCCGATCGCCGTGCAGGCCGAAGTCATGGCCCTGTATCCAAAGATCAGCGCCGATCGCGCGCGCATAGGCCAGTACGCTCGCCGGTGGCTCGGGGTCGCCGACGATCGCCGGCTTGCCGGCGCGGAAGATGCCGGCCTTTTCGCGCCCGATCGATTCACGGTCGGGGCCGAGGTATTCGGTGTGGTCGAGCGCGACGTTGCTCACCACCGCGCAATCGGCGTCGATCGCGTTGACCGCGTCGAGCCGCCCGCCCAGGCCCACTTCGAGGATCACGACATCGGGCCGCGCCTGCGCGAACGCGCGCAGGATCGCGAGCATCGTGAACTCGAAATAGGTCAGCGTGACGTCGCTGCGTGCCGCCTCCACCGCCTCGAAGTGCGGCAGCAGCGTCGCCGCATCGGCCATTGCGCCGTCGATGCGGCAGCGCTCCTCGAAGTGCACAAGATGCGGCTTGACATACAGCGCGGTGCGATAGCCGGCGTGGCGCGCGATCGATTCGATCATCGCGCAGGTCGACCCCTTGCCGTTGGTGCCGGCCACGCTGATCACGGGGCAGTCGAAGCGCAGTTGCAGTCGCTGACGAACCGCCTGCACGCGTTCGAGCGTGAAGTCCATCCCCTTGGGGTGCAGCCGCTCGCAATGCGCGAGCCAGTCGTCGAGGGTGCGCGGCGCGGTCATTCGCTGAAACGTGCAGGCGGCAGCGACACCGCGCAGCGACGGAGATCAGGCCACCGCGTCGGCGCTTTGCTTGAGCAGCATCGCCAGCAGCCTGGCCACCGTAGAGCGCAGCTGGCGGCGGTCGACGATCATGTCGAGCGCGCCCTTGCCGAGCAGGAACTCGGCGCGCTGGAAGCCCTCAGGCAGCTTCTCGCGCACGGTGTTCTCGATCACGCGCGGACCGGCAAAGCCGATCAGTGCCTTCGGCTCGGCGAGCACCACGTCGCCCATGAAGGCGAAACTCGCCGACACGCCGCCCATCGTCGGATCGGTGAGCACGCTGATGAACGGCAGCCTGGCGGCCGACAGCCGGGTCAGCGACGCGTTGGTCTTGGCCATCTGCATCAGGCTCAGCGTGCCCTCGTACATGCGGGCCCCGCCCGACGCGGTGAAGCAGACGAACGGCATCTTCTGCTCGATCGCAGTGTCGACGCCGCGCACGAAGCGTTCGCCGACCACGCTGCCCATCGAGCCACCCATGAAGTCGAATTCGAAGCATGCGGCAACGAGCGGCACGCTCATCACCGCGCCGCCCACCACCACCAGCGCATCGGTCTCGCCGGTGTTCTCAAGCGCCGTTTTCAGCCGCTCCGGGTACTTCTTGCTGTCCTTGAACTTCAACGCGTCGACCGGCACCACCTCCTGTCCGATCTCGAAACGGCCTTCGGGATCCAGAAAGGCATCGAGCCGCGGCCGCGCGCCGATGCGGTGGTGGTGCTCGCATTTCGGGCAGACATTGAGGTTGCCCTCCAAATCGGTCTTGTAGAGCACCGTTTCGCAAGCCGGGCACTTGATCCACAGGCCTTCGGGTACCGAGCGGCGCTCGGACGGGTCGGTTTGCTGGATCTTCGGCGGCAGCAGTTTCTCGAGCCAACTCATCGATCGATTCCTTGGTGCAGGCTGTCGAGGGCGGTTCGCATCTCGGCCATGAAGCTGCGGCCGGCGGCAGCCACATTGTCGCGCGGTTCAGCCTCGAGAATCTGCACCAATCGTGAGCCGATGACCACTGCGTCGGCCACCTGCGCCACCGCCCTGGCGCTGGCTGCATCCCGTATACCGAAACCCACGCCCACTGGCAACTTGACGTGGCGCTGGATGCGCGGGAGCGCTCGCTCCACCGACGACACGTCCAGGTGGCCGGCACCGGTGACGCCCGTGAGCGCCACGTAGTACACATAGCCGCTGGCCACGCGCGCCACCTCCTGGATGCGCGCTTCGGTGGAGGTCGGCGCGAGCAGGAAGATGAGGTCGATGCCGGCCGCCTTCAGCGACGCCGCCAGCTCACCGCACTCTTCGGGCGGATAGTCGACCACCAGCACGCCATCGACACCGGCCTGCGCCGCCTCGCGGACGAACGCGCCGGCCCCGAGCCGCTGGTCGAAGCGCTCGATCGGATTGGCATAGCCCATCAGGACGACCGGCGTGAACGTGTCGCGCTGGCGGAAGCCGCGCACGATTTCGAACACCTGCGCCAGTCCGATGCCGCGCGCCAAGGCACGCTCCGACGCTTTCTGAATCACCGGGCCATCGGCCATCGGGTCGGAAAACGGCACGCCGAGTTCGATCACGTCGGACCCGCCCTCGACCAGGCCGTGCATCACGTCAACCGTGGCATCGGCGAACGGGTCGCCTGCCGTGACGTAGGGAATCAACGCCTTGCGACCTGCCTGCCGCAAGCGCTGCAACACCGGGGCGATGCGGCTCATGGCCGGCTCCCCGGACCGCCCTTGACCGACTGCCCTCGGCACGACGGCCGGCAGTAGAAGTCGGCGCCAGAAAGATCGGCCACCGTGCCGATGTCCTTGTCACCACGGCCCGAGAGGTTGACCAACAGGTGTTGGTCGGGCCTCATCGTCGCGGCGAGCTTGATCGCGTGCGCAACCGCGTGGCTCGACTCGAGCGCCGGGATGATGCCCTCGGTGCGGCACAAGCGATGGAATGCCACCAGCGCCTCGTCGTCGGTGATCGCAGCGTATTCGGCGCGGCCGCTGTCCTTCAGGTACGCGTGCTCCGGGCCGACGCCGGGATAGTCGAGCCCGGCGGACACCGAGTGGGTCTCGAGGATCTGGCCGTTGTCGTCCTGCAGCAGATAGGTGCGGTTGCCGTGCAGCACGCCGGGCGAGCCGGCGTTCAGACTGGCTGCGTGCTTGCCGCTGGCCAAGCCCTGGCCCGCCGCCTCGACGCCAATAAGCCGCACCCGCTCGTGCTCGATGTACGGGTAGAAGATGCCCATTGCGTTGCTGCCGCCACCGACGCAGGCAATCACCGCATCGGGCTGGCGCCCGATGCCTTTGTGCATCTGCACGATGCACTCGTCGCCGATGACGCGCTGGAAGTCGCGCACCATCGTCGGGTACGGGTGCGGGCCTGCGACCGTGCCGATGATGTAGAAGGTGTTGTCGACGTGGGTGACCCAATCGCGCAGCGCTTCGTTCAGCGCGTCTTTGAGGGTCCTGGAGCCGCTATCGACCGGTACCACTGTCGCGCCCAGCAAATGCATGCGGTAGACGTTGGGCGACTGGCGCTTGACGTCTTCACTGCCCATGTAGACCACGCACTCCATGCCGTAGCGCGCGCACACGGTGGCAGTGGCCACCCCGTGCTGCCCGGCGCCGGTCTCGGCAATCACGCGCGGCTTGCCCATGCGCCTGGCCAGCAGCGCCTGCCCGACGGTGTTGTTGATCTTGTGCGCGCCCGTGTGGTTCAGGTCTTCGCGCTTCAGATGGATCTGCGCGCCGCCGACTTCGCGGCTCAAGCGCGCCGCGTGGTAAACGGGGCTGGGCCGGCCGACGAAGTGCTCGAGCTCGTTGCGGAACTCCGCGACGAACGCGTCGTCGCTCTGGTAGCGTTGGTACGCGGCCTGCAGTTCTTCCAGCGCGTGGACCAGCGTCTCGGCGACAAAACTGCCGCCGTATGGCCCGAAGTGCCCGCGCGCGTCGGGCTGTTGGTAGTGCTTCATGGTGTGATCAGGCCGGCGCCGAGCCGCCCCAAGCCGGACTGCGCCCCGTCGGGGGGCAGCGCCGGCGCGAAGCGCCAAGCGGAAGGCTAGCATTCCTTCTAGTGGATGGCGTCGTCGATGCGCGCATCGGCTTCGCGCACCGCATCGCAGAACCGGCGCATCAGCGTGGCGTCCTTGACGCCCTTGCTCGCTTCGACGCCGGAGCTCACGTCAACGGCCCAGGGCCGGACGCGCATCACCCCATCGATCACGTTTGCAGGATTCAACCCACCAGACAAAACGAGCGGAACGGGCACGCTTGGTGGAATGAGTGACCAATCGAAGACCTTTCCGCCCCCACCGTAGCCCTGGACATCGGCATCCAGCAGCAGCGCAGCGGCGCTGGCGTGGGTGTGCGCGAAGTCTAGCAGCGCAAACCCTTCGTGCATGCGAGCCGCGCGGATGTAGGTACGGCCGCTCGCCTCGCACTGCGCCGGCGTCTCGTCGCCGTGAAACTGCAGCAGCAAGGTCGGAACGGCCGTGCACGCCGCGGCGATCTCCTGCGGCGTCGCATTGACGAACAGCCCCACCGGTGTGACGAAGGGCGGCAGCCGCGCCGCCAGCGCGGCCG
>Ga0163162_10001271_pt1 | contig 23584 bp, 23 predicted proteins | sample S55metaG_FD_115310 | JGI IMG/M metagenome (GOLD analysis project Ga0163162, IMG submission 115310) | Switchgrass rhizosphere microbial communities from Kellogg Biological Station, Michigan, USA - S5-5 metaG | ecosystem: Host-associated > Plants > Roots > Rhizosphere > Soil | place: USA... | reverse complement strand
GGAGAGGGTGGTGAGGAAGGCGAAGATTAGGGAGGTGAGGTAGGTGTTTTGCATTGGTGACGCTCCATGACATCGTTGAGAGAAAAGCAGCTTTTCCGAAGCTGCTTTTCTAACTTAGGTGATGCTGGAGATTTGGCAAAAATGCTTGAGTAACAGAGTGTTAAATCACGGTTCCAAGCGCCGCTGCTGGTAGATCCAGTCGACGATTTCGCCGTCTGGGCAATAGCCACTGACGGTGTCGCGCAGAAGTTGGCGGACGCGGGTGTAGTCGTCCTGATCCACAGCAGTCAACAACTCTGTCAGCTTGCCTTTGAGTACATCCCAGGACAGGTAGTCTTCGTTGGCGCTCATGATCATCGGGTGCTGAGTTGCGACAACGTGGTCACCAATCAGCAACTCTTCGTAAAGCTTTTCACCAGGGCGTAAGCCGGTGAACTCAATGGCAATATCGCCTTGAGGATTTCTATCGGAGCGCACGCTTAAACCGGAGAGGTGGACCATCCTCTCGGCGAGCTCAACGATTTTTACTGGTTCGCCCATGTCCAACACGAAAACATCACCGCCCTGGCCCATGGAACCGGCCTGAATTACCAACTGTGCGGCTTCAGGGATCGTCATGAAGTAACGGGTGATTTTCGGATGAGTAACCGTGATAGGCCCCCCCGACTTGATCTGTTTGTGAAACAGCGGGATTACGGAACCGGAAGAACCCAGCACGTTACCGAAGCGAACCATGGTGAAACGGGTTTTGTTGACGTGGGAAATATTAGTTTTTTCGCCGAACAGCACAGGCGCCAGTTCCCGGCTGAGAGCTTGAAGAGTCAACTCTGCAAGACGCTTGGTGCTGCCCATGATGTTCGTGGGACGTACGGCCTTGTCGGTTGAAATAAGTACAAAGTTAGAAACGCCGGATTTTAGAGCGGCTTGAGCAGTGTTCAACGTACCGATCACATTGTTCAATACGCCTTCTGCAATGTTGTGCTCGACCATGGGCACATGCTTATACGCCGCCGCGTGATAGACAGTATCGACGTGCCACGTTTTCATTATATCCAGTAACTTATTCTGGTTACGTACAGATCCCAGGATCGGTAACAGTCGAACGGAGAGCGACTCGCGAGCGATACGCTGCTCAAGCTCAGACATAATGCTGTAGAGATTGAATTCGCTATGTTCCAGTAATAATAACGTCGTCGGATTCAACGTCAGAATCTGGCGACATAACTCAGAGCCTATAGACCCACCAGCCCCGGTCACGAGGACGCTCTGCCGCGTAATACAGTGCTCCAGGAGCTCTGCTTGCGCCGGAACAGCATCCCGCCCCAGCAAGTCCGCGATATCGACTTCCTGAATGTCATCCACCTTTACCCGCCCGCTGGCAAGGTCCATGAAGCCGGGCACACTACGTACATGCAACGGAAAACCTTCAAGGAACCCTAAAATCTCCCGCCGCCGACCTCTGTTGGACGAGGGAATGGCTAACAGGATTTCCTGTGCTCCTGTTGCATCGATCATCCGCTGAATATGTTTAGGCTTATAAACTTGTAGACCTGAAATTACTCGATCAGATATACCATCGTCGTCGTCGATGAAGGCCACTGGCCGCATGACACGCCCCATGCGCAAAGCCGCTACCAACTGATTTCCAGCAGCACCCGCGCCATATATGGCAACTCGCGGCAGACCGTCTTCTCTACTGGTAAAAGGCACATGCTGCGCCGCCGTGAACCAATCACCCAAAAAATACTGCCGCATAGCCAGCCGCAAACCTCCGACCATTACCAGGCTAAGCCACCAGTAGTTGAAAATGATGGAGCGAGGTACGACGGCCTGATGATTGCTGTATAAGTAAACCACCACACCGAGGATCAGCGCTGAAAGGCTGACCGCTTTGATAATCACGATCAAAGCGTCGTTACCGAAGTAACGCATAACAGCGCGATACATTCCAAAACGAACGAAGAGTGGGATAGCGACTACTGGCGCGCTCAGAAACAGCCAGAAATGTTGCGCAACAGGGTTGATCAAATCGTCCACGCCTAAACGAACGACAAACGCCAGCCACAAGGCTACCCAGACGAGAAAAACGTCTGTAATCACTTGCAGGAAACGCTTCCTTCGCCGAGGAAGGCCTACCAGATACGACCGGATGCTACCCACAACCCCTTCAGACACCTCTGCCGCTCCTATACTTGTCACAACTCTGTAATGCTTAACTTCAATGACGTGTACGACTTACTGCTTCTACAGCTCATTCGCTGGAAAAACAACATCACGTATTTCCAGTTCGCCGGCTTTGTACTTGACGGCTAGAGCGATCAACGGCGCATACGCGATGACCAGCGCCAGCAACCCATTTAGACCTAACACACCTACGCCGATTGCGATGGGAGTCAACCACAATAGGTTGATCGCCAGGACCGAAAGCGTCACTGGCAGATGCCCCCCTACTTTTCGGGACGCAAACTGATAGGCATGACTGCGATGCGCCTCATATACCTTGTCACCTCGCACCAGTCGACGGACCAACGTGAAGGTCGCATCGACGATAAAGACGCCTAGAAGAATCAACCATACCCACAGCAAATCTGCGTTTTGCCATGCCGCCGCCAAGGACAGCACACCAAGGACGAACCCAAGGAAACCACTACCGGCATCGCCCATGAATATCTTTGCAGGCGGAAAATTCCAGTAGAGAAACCCAAGCACGGCCATGCTTAACAATAGCGGTAACCAAATAAGCATTGAGTAACCACCCAATAGATAGACTAAGCAGGCTCCCAGGCATACACACATAGCCTCAACACTGGCTAAGCCGTCAATTCCGTCCATGAAATTGTAAAGGTTGAGTAGCCATACCAGATAAAAAACAGCAGCGACATTGCCAAACCAACTGAGATTGATCATGCCCCCCGGAAAAGTGATAGCGGGCAGGCCGTCGATCCAGAAGATCGCCCACAACGCGGCACTGAAATGCCCCAATAAGCGCCAACGCGCTGCAATGTGACCATGATCGTCTAGAAATCCGAGGATCGCGACCGCAACGCCTCCGCCCAGAACCGCCCAGATGACCGACGGAAGGGCCATACCGTTTATGAAAAATACTGGCAGCGTTACTAGAAAGCTCACAACAATAGCAACCCCCCCTCCCCTGGGAGTTGGAATCGAGTGAGAGCTGCGTGTGTTAGGTATATCGATCAAACTTCTGGATAGCGCATAGCGCCGCAAAAACCAAGTCAATACAAGTGCAAGGGCTGCCACGAAAGGCGCAAGCCACAGTAAGTGGTTCATCAACGGCTCCAATTCAGGTTCATATTGAAACGAACCAACTACTTCAAGTTTCCTTTAAAACACTCAACGGTTTTGCGTAAAGCAACAGCTACCGTGGAAGGCGGCGTCCACCCAAGAAGATCACGGGTTTTCTTGATATCAACCTGTAAAGACCCGCACACACGCTGGCCAACCCCCCTTCGCCCTATCAGTATCATGCACCATTGCAGCAAGGTGGCGGGGACAGGGATGAGTCGGGCCGGCTTGGCTAATGCCTTCCCGATACGCGTCAATAGTTCCGACGTAGACATATCATCATCATCGCTGACCAGGAACGTCTGGTTGGCAGCTGCGGGATGGTGCAGGCACGTAACAATCAGATCAACCAGATTATCCAGCGCTACCAGACTACGCCGGTTGTGAATTGCTCCCAATGGCAGGGCAACCCCTTTGTTCAGCCACTCCATCATCTTGCGAAAGTTCGCCTTGACGCCCGGCCCATAAACCAGAACTGGACGAATAATAACGACCTCCATACCGGTTTCCTGTGAAAGTAGCCGAAGCTGCTGCTCGGCTTCCATCTTGGAAATCCCGTAAGGATCACAAGGAGCGGGAAGATCGTCCGCCGTGTAAGGCTGGCCCAATTGAGTGCCTTCGCCGTTGACCTTAATTGAACTGATAAAAATGAAGCGTTTGACACCCGCCTGCGCGGCTTGCGCTGCCAGTCTCAAAGTCCCTTGCACGTTGACTTTGCGATACTCTGCCAGCGGATCACTCGTGGTATCGGACATGACGTGAACGCGCGCGCCGCAATGAATAAGCGCATCCACCCCAGCAAAAGGAAGGGCCTCTCCGGCGAGATAGTCTTCACTTACGCGTACTGGAATGGCGTCTGATGGCAGAACCACACCGTCGCGACGGACAAGTGCCAGCACCTGATAACTACCAGTTGACACCAGATGCTCTATCAAGGCAGAGCCCACGAAGCCGCTTGCACCGGTAACGAAGACTGTTTTCTTATGACTCAATCCACACTCTCCAACCGCATAAACACATCCAAATATTTCGACGTCATCTTTGTGATAAAGAACACGCCAGCGACCCGGTCGCGCCCATGAGAGATGCAATAGCGAATCATCGCCCAGCATTGGAAACGGGTCGAGCAATTGCCGTCATTTTGGCAGCCTCATTCTGAATGTTACAGCAAGGTTTTAGACTGCCCCTCCTGAATCAGACAGCCGAGCTGCGATTAGGGCTGCCTCACCACAATCAACACAGGCCTGCAAGGTCATTAAACCAGTTCATTTTTTTTGCTTGTAAATTCAATAACCTGCATCGGCCAAGGACTATTTAATGACCCAAGGCCATGCTAAAGTCCGCCAGTCTGCCAATCCATCTGTAGCGCTCGTGTATTATGGGTCACAACCGTGACCATCAGATTGATTGAGCGGTTTTCATAGGCGTTAACAGGTAAGGTTTCCCATGAAGGCGGTAATTTTGGCGGGCGGGCTGGGCACGCGTATTTCTGAAGAGTCTCATCTACGTCCCAAACCGATGATCGAGATAGGCGGTAAGCCCATTCTCTGGCATATCATGAAAATCTACTCTTATTATGGAATCAATGATTTCGTCATTTGCTGTGGCTATAAGGGATATGTCATCAAGGAGTACTTCGCCAACTATTTCCTGCACATGTCAGATGTCACCTTCGACATGTCCAACAACACCATGGAAGTTCACCAACGCTACGTAGAGCCATGGCGGGTCACTCTGGTCAATACCGGTGAAGAAACCATGACCGGTGGACGTCTCAAGCGTGTACGAGAGCACTTGGGTGACGAACCGTTTTGCTTTACCTACGGCGATGGTGTTGCGGACCTGAATATCCGCCACTTGATCGATTTCCATAAGGCACATGGCAAACTCGCAACGGTAACGGCGATCCAGCCGCCTGGTCGCTATGGTGCATTGAACATCCAAGGCAACCAGGTTGGTAGTTTTCAAGAAAAGCCAGCGGGTGACGGCGCATGGATCAACGGTGGATATTTCGTACTTGATCCCAAAGTGATTGACTACATTGATGGAGACCAGTCCATCTGGGAGGCAGAACCATTGATGCGCCTTGCGCGCGAAGGGGACCTCATGTCCTACGAGCATCGTGGTTTCTGGCAAGCGATGGATACGCTGCGCGATAAAAATCATCTGGAAGATCTTTGGGCCAAGGGTAATCCACCCTGGAAGCACTGGGCATGAAACAGTTTGGTGATGTTTATAGCGGTCGCAGGATCCTGCTCACCGGACACACGGGATTCAAAGGCAGCTGGATGGCTGCATGGCTTGCAGAACTCGGCGCAGAGGTTACCGGCCTGGGCCTGAACCCCGAGAGTTCACCAGACCACTGGAGCCTGTTAAATACCCCCGCCCTTGACCTGCGCGGCGATATTCGCGACGCCGCGTGCGTGCGGGCAGCCTTTGATCAGTCGCAGCCTGAGATCGTCTTCCACCTGGCCGCCCAAGCCCTTGTCCGCCGCTCCTATCGCGACCCCCTTGAAAGCTGGTCCACGAATGTGATGGGCACTGCCAACATACTTGAGGCTTGTCGCCTGACGCCCAGCGTGCAAGCAGTTGTCGTCATTACCACGGACAAGGTCTACGCCAACAAAGAGTGGCCTTGGGGCTATCGTGAAAATGACCCCCTCGGTGGTCATGACCCCTATAGCGCCTCAAAAGCAGCCAGTGAGCTGGTCGTCGAAAGCTATCGAAAATCTTTCTGCAGTGGCACAAATGGGCCTTTGATCGCTTCAGCACGTGCAGGAAACGTAATTGGCGGCGGCGACTGGTCCGAGGATCGTCTGGTGCCGGATCTGGTGAGATCGATAACGGCAAGCAGCCCGCTGGAGATCCGCTCTCCTGAGTCCACTCGCCCTTGGCAACACGTACTCGAATGCTTGTCTGGATACCTGTTACTGGGCCAGCACCTTCTGCAAGCCGATAAAGCCGTGGCAACTGCCTGGAATTTTGGCCCGGCGGCACAAGACAATCGCACCGTTGCTCAGGTGTTATGCGGCTTGCAGAAGTACTGGCCTGAGCTGGCCTGGCAAACTACCGCCACGCCCCAACCCCATGAAGCCAACCTGCTCTATCTCGATTGCGCCCAAGCGAGAAGCCGATTGAATTGGCAGCCGGTATGGAGCCTGGAAGAAGGCCTGAAGATGACGGCTGATTGGTATCGCCATCAAGCCTCCACTGGGCAGGCCATCACACTTGAGCAATTGACCCAATACATTGATGCCGCCTCCCGTGCCGGCAGTATCTGGACTCAAGCATGAACATCAGAAATACGCCCATCGCCGGCGCTGTAGTGGCAGAGACGCAACCTTTTCAGGATCATCGCGGTGCATTCAGTCGACTATTCTGCGAGAGAAGCCTTTCGGACATCATTGGCGAGCAACGAATCGTACAGATCAATCACTCCCGCACAACCACCCTCGGTGCCGTCCGCGGGCTGCATTTCCAGTATGCCCCGCACGCGGAAATGAAACTTGTGCGCTGCCTCAAAGGACGAGTGTGGGACGTAGTCGTTGATTTGCGCGCGCACTCCAAGACGTTTCTGCAATGGCACGCGGAAGAACTGAGCCCGGAAACCGGCCGCATGCTGGTTATTCCTCAAGGCTGCGCCCATGGTTTTCAGGTACTGGAAGCGGAGAGTGAGCTACTTTACCTCCATACCGCCTTTTACGACCCCGGCGCGGAGGGCGCAGTGCGTTACGATGACCCACGAATTGGGATTACCTGGCCACTTCCCGTTACCGATCTTTCAGAGCGCGACAAGAATCACGCTTTGCTTTCCAACGAATTCGCCGGACTTCATGTATGAACTGTCGCCACTGCTGCAAGCCATTGCAACACACATTTCTTGACCTCGGGTTTGCCCCTCCTTCCAACTCATATCTGAACGAGTCAGAGCTGAGCGCGCCGGAAGTCTATTTTCCGCTCAAGTTGAAAGTGTGTGACCACTGCTGGCTTGTGCAGACCGAAGACTACGCTCAGGCAGACCTTTTTTTCTCCAAGGACTATGCCTATTTCTCGTCGACTTCAACGAGCTGGCTGGAGCACGCAGCGGCTTATTCGAAGGACATGATCACGCGTCTCGCTCTGGGAAGTAACAGCTTTGTTATTGAGGTTGCCTCGAATGACGGCTACTTGCTGAAGAACTTCGTGGCGGCCAACATCCCTTGTTTGGGGATCGAACCAACTGCGAGTACCGCAGCGGCAGCAGAGAAGCTAGGCATCCCGGTAGTACGAGAGTTCTTTGGTGAGACGCTGGGGCGCCGATTGACCGAAGAGGGGCGACAAGCCGACCTAATTGCCGGCAACAATGTCTTCGCCCATGTTCCGGATATCAATGATTTCACCTTGGGCCTTAAGGCAGCATTGAAACCCGGCGGCACTATTACGCTCGAGTTCCCGCATCTCAAGCAACTGATTGAACACATACAGTTCGATACTGTTTATCACGAACACTTTTCCTACCTCTCCCTTTATACGGTAAAAGGGGTCTTCGCCGCAGCCGACCTACGGATATGCGATGTAGAGGAACTGCCGACACATGGTGGCAGCCTGAGGATCTTCGGCTGCCATATGGACGACCGTCGTGAAGACAGTGCAAATGTCGAACGCGTATTAGCGGACGAACTGCGATTCGGCCTGCAGGATCTTGATGTGTATCGTGGCTTTCAGCAGCGAGCCGATGAAGTCAAGAATGGCTTGGTCAGCTTCCTGATAGAACAGAAGCGTGAAGGCAAGCAGGTTGTTGCATATGGCGCTGCTGCCAAGGGCAACACTCTATTGAATTATGCAGGCATCAAGCCCGACCTGTTGAGTTATGTCTGTGATGCGGCACCGTCGAAACAAGGCAAATACCTGCCCGGTAGCCATATCCCTATTTTCTCACCACAGAAGCTAGCGCAGACCCAGCCAGATACTGTGCTCATCCTGCCGTGGAATATCGCAAAAGAAGTACTGGAACAAAATCGCACGCTTCAGGAAAGCGGAACGACTTTTGTTGTGGCCATCCCCCAAATACGGAGCTTAACTTGAAGGTTCTCGTAACCGGTGCCAGCGGGTTTATCGGCCGCCACGTTGTAGCTCGTTTGCTGGAGCGAGGCCATAGCGTGACGGCAGTCGCTCGCAATGCCGCGCGGGCCGAGCCCCTGAACTGGCCGGACACGGTGCGCTTTTTGGCCTGCGATATTCACAACCCGCTTCTTGATGTAACTGTGTTCGGTGAAATTGATGCAGTCATTCACTTAGCATGGCCAGGCCTGCCGAACTACAAAGCGCTCTACCATTTCGAGCAAACGCTCCCTGCGGATTATGGATTCCTGAAAGCGCTTGTGGCTGCAGATTATAAGCACCTACTGATCACCGGCACGTGTTTCGAGTATGGTATGCAGTCGGGAAGCCTGGAGGAAGCGACGGCGACCTCCCCCAACAACGCATACGCCTTAGCCAAGGACACCCTGCGCCGTAACCTGCAGTCGTTAATGGCCGAATCTACGTTTACCTTGCAGTGGGCACGACTGTTTTATACCTACGGTGAAGGGCAGAACCCGGGAAGCCTTCTAGCGCTCCTCGACCGTGCGTTGTTGGCGGGTGATGCAGAGTTCCCCATGTCACAGGGCGAGCAGTTGAGAGATTACTTACCCGTAGAGGCCGTGGCTGAACGCCTTGTCGCCTTGATTGAGAACCCACAATGCCAAGGCGTCTTCAATATTTGCAGCGGCAATCCCATCTCCGTGAGGCGCCTGGTTGAAGAGCACGCACTAAAAAGAGGTGGTGCGATCAAATTAAAGCTTGGCCACTACCCCTACTCTCCACTCGAACCGCTAGCCTTTTGGGGCTCGCCGAAAAAACTGAACCAGGCACTAGGACTTCATGCCGACGGTGAAACTGACCATGAACCTCGTTAACTTTAGTCGCAGCGAATTAATTGACTATACGACCGCGCAGTTGAGTACTTTTTTCCCCGACGGAAAAAGCGCACCTATAAAACACACAATTGAACAACATATTGACGAGGCCTTGAGCCGCTTAATGGTGTGTGTGAACGCGGTTAAAACTTGGGAAAAGAATAGCTTCAACTATTTGCACTCATCTCAATACTGCACGTATCTTTATTTGTTAGCCAACACCATCTGGCGCAATACTCAAGAAACCGATACCGCCACAAAACTATTTCTTTTAAATAAAATGCTGAATGGCATTGATATGTTCTATGAGATAAAAATGCCAGATATTTTTTTCATCGGGCACTCCACCGGCATCGTTTTGGCGAAAGCCGACTACAGTAACTACTTCGTCATTTACCAGAACTCAACGGTTGGAAAAAATCACGGCATCGCACCTAGCCTTGGCGAAGGTGTGATCATGTATCCTAACTCGGCAATTATAGGCAGGAGCATTGTCGGCGATCATTCAATAATAGCTCAGGGGGTGAGCGTTACGAACACCAACATAAAAGGAAGCTGCATGGTATTTTCAGGGGAAACTCCTACACTCTCGATTAAGCCCTTAAAAAGAAACATCCTTGAAGACTTTTTTCGAATTTAATAAGAGCACAAGACCTTTTGTCGAGGACTCAGCATCGCTCCGTCTAATTTTTAAGACGAGCGCGGTTTCTAGCTTCCTAGCATTGCAGACAGCTTTTTATTTCAGCCTTTTCAAAATGTCCATGAACAAATTCTTAAAAAGCAAAACATTCAAAAGGCATCTGCTTAGATGAGTCTTATTCGACGGAATATGTTATCCAACTTTGCCGGGCAAGGCTGGATTGCTCTCATGGGCTTCGTTTTTGTGCCCTTCTACTTGAAATTTATTGGAGCTGAAGGTTACGGCCTAGTAGGTTTTTTTGTAGTTTTATCCTCTAGCCTGGCCGCCCTGGACGCCGGTTTGAGTGCCACAGCCATTAGAGAAATCACCACCTACAACGACGCATCCCAAGTAGAAAAGAAAAGAATCATATCCCTCCTTATGACGATAGAAATTCTATTTTGGGGAATGGCCTTCCTGGTTGGCGGCGCAGTAATAATGGCTGCTCCGTTAATTGCAGAATACTGGTTGAAGATTAATGACGAGCACTTGGTCGCAGCAGTCAACGCCCTCCGCCTCATGGGTGCCGCTATAGCGGCTCAATTCCCCCTGGCCTTTTACAATGGTTGCTTAATAGGCTTGCAAAGACAGTTGACTGTCAATGTGGTTGGCGTCCTAAGCGCCTCCTTAAAAGGAGCCGGCGCTGTTTTGGTTTTATGGATGATTGCACCGACAGTAGAGGCTTTTTTTGCCTGGCAGTGCATCATCGGCATGGCAACTGCTTTAGCATTGCGCTTTTCCCTCCGACATGAATTCAACATCAAAGGAATAGCGAAGAGATTTAATTTTGCGGCGGTTGCCAAGGTGAGAAAGTTTGCCCTCGGTGTCGGCGGCGTCAACATACTGGCATTTATACTTACTCAAGTTGATAAGATAATCCTCTCGACCATCCTGCCGATCAACATGTTCGGTTATTATATGCTCGCATGGACGCTGGGCACTCTCTGCTTCCGAGTGGTGGGACCGGTCTTCAATGCTTATTATCCTAGGTTCACTCAACTAGTTGAGCTGAACGATGAATACGAACTGAAAAGTACTTACTTAAAAGCCTGCTGCGTAGTCGGCGGACTCGTTGCGCCGCTTTCTATATGGATCGCTTTTTATGCCCAAGAATTGTTAGTCTTGTGGACACACAATGAGGAACTAGCTCAATCGGCATCAGGCGCCTTAGCACTGATTTCAATAGGGGCAATGTTCAACTCCTTTGTCAGCATGCCTTACGCCCTGCAGCTTTCAAACAACTGGACAGCTTTGGCATTTTGGCAAAATCTTTTTGCCATTATTTTTATATTACCTGCGACGTATTTTTTTGCGAAATTTTACGGCCTGTCGGGCGCTGCACTGCCCTGGATGTTATTAAACTTAGGATATGTTTTAGTACTCGTACCTATCATGTATAGACGCCTTGTGCGCTCAGTCATGCCATCCTGGTACGGGCGAGCCGTGCTACTTCCGACTTCTATTTCGTTAACTGTGATGATGATACTTCACTACTCCTTCAGGTGGGAAAAAGGAATACTCTTCTCCGCAATATCAATGGCGATCTGCTTAATGGCGATGATGGGCACATGTTTTTATTTTGTCATCCTACGATTTAAGTCTCGGTGAGAATCATGGAAAACTCGAGTACACGCGTAACAATTGGAATGCCCGTCTATAACGGTGCATCCACTCTAGAGTCTGTCCTAGAGTCAATTCTCTCACAAACACACCAGGATTTTATCTTACTTATTTCCGATAACGCCTCAACCGACACCACGGAAGATATCTGTCGACGCTACGCCAAGGCAGATGACAGAATTACGTATATTCGCCAACCCAAGAATCTTGGTGCAGAGCGTAACTTTGACTATGTACTTCAGGAGGCCCGCACTGAATATTTCATGTGGGCGGCCGCGGACGACATTCGATCGCCTGACTTTCTTGAGAAAAACCTGAATTTTCTCGATGAACACAAAGACTACCTTGGCTCGACTTCACCCACACGATTTGAGGATGGTCAATTCGACCCTGTCGCAATGGGCGATCAGACGCGTGATGAAAGCGAGCCTGCACAGCGGATCAACAATTTTTTCAGAACCTGGCACTCCAACGGGAGGTATTACTCTCTATTCCGTCGAGAATCAATAAAAGACTGGCGAGCTGCGAATACCTGTTTTTTGGCGTGTGACTGGTTTTTTGTATTGACCCTCCTTAGCAAAGGCAAGTTAAAACGTCTGGACGAGGGGTATGTCGTCTTGGGCCGAGCTGGGGTTAGTAATAGCCTGAAAATTTTTTCACTGTATAGAAAACGCTGGATTAATTGGCTATTCCCTTTTTACGACCTTTTCATAAAAACTTTCTCTTTATTGAAAGGCAGTGAAATCAAGGTCAAATTAAGAGTTTTTTTATTTCTGATGAAGATCAATCTTATTGCAGCCAGGCTACAAATTAGATATGAACTGAAAATAAGAAGAAAAAAATGAAAATCGCCTTCGATCACCAAATATTCTGCCTGCAGAACTACGGTGGCATCTCTCGCTATTTTTCGTGCATTGCCGAGCAGATGTTCGCCACAGGCCATGAGGTCGGCATCTTCGCGCCCCTCCATCGCAACGTTTATTTGAAGTCCATGTCCGAAGGCATCGTCCATGGTCGCACTGTGCAGACGTATCCTCCGCGCACGACAAGGCTGGCCTTGATATACAACCACCTCTTGGGCCAACAGGCGATGCGAGGTTGGAAACCTCAAGTTGCGCATGAAACCTACTTCTCGCGCTTTAGTGCCACGCCTAAAGGATGCCCCGTGGTCCTGACCGTCTACGATATGATCCACGAGCTCTTCCCGGAGAACTTTTCCCCCAAGGATCAAACCACCTCATTAAAACGGCGTGCGGTCGAGCGCGCGGACCACGTCATTTGTATCTCGGAGAGCACCCGACGAGACCTCATGAATCTGTTTGGCGTACCCGAAAGTAAACTATCCGTCGTACATCTCGGTTTCGAACAGTTCCAACCGACTTTAGAGCAGCCTGGCACGGCATCGCCCAAGCCTTACTTGCTGTATGTCGGAAGTCGACATGGTTACAAAAACTTTTTCGGGTTGCTTGAGGCCGTATCAAGTTCACGTCGATTGAAAGCTGAGTTTGACATTGTCGCCTTTGGAGGCGGTGCCTTTTCTGACAGCGAGCTGGAGAAGGTCAAACAACTTGGCTTTTCTGTAGATCAGGTTCGTCAAATCGGTGGTGATGATGCCGTTCTTGGCCAACTCTACGACGGTGCCAAGGCATTCATCTATCCCTCTCTTTATGAGGGGTTCGGCCTCCCCCCCCTGGAGGCCATGGCACACTCCTGCCCCGTCATCAGCAGCGGTACCAGCTCAATGCCAGAGGTTATCGGCGATGCGGGCATCCTTTTCGACCCAACCAATGACGAGGAAATGGCCGGAGCGATAGAAAGAGTGGTGTACTCTGATAGTGAAACCGCACAATTGGTTGAGCTTGGTCATGAGCGCCTGAAACATTTCTCATGGCAACGCTGCTCCCAGGAAACACTATCGATCTACCAGTCCCTACAAAGGTAATGTTTTGGAATATTCAGAAAAAACAGCCCTGATTTGCGGTGTAAGTGGCCAGGATGGGGCCTATCTCGCCAAGCTCCTACTCGATAAAGGCTACACCGTATGGGGCACGTCGAGGGACGCTCAGGGCTCCTCGTTCACCAATCTGAAGCGACTGGACATTCTCTCGAAAGTTAAATTGCTATCGATGGTGCCTGAGGACTTTCGCAGTGTTTTCATGGCACTCAAACGCAGTCAACCAGATGAAGTGTATTTCCTCGCTGGACAATCTTCCGTCGGGCTGTCATTCGAGCAACCCGCCGAAACAATCCAAAGCATCACGCTTGGGACGCTGAACATGCTTGAGGCGTGTCGCATGACCGAGCGGCCCATTCGATTTTATCAAGCAGGTTCCAGCGAGTGCTTCGGTGATACCAATGGCGAACCGGCCTCCGAGAGTACGAACTTTCACCCTCGCAGCCCTTATGCAGTGGCTAAATCCTCCGCCTTCTGGCTGGTCGATAATTATCGTGAGGCTTATAATCTTTTCGCTTGTACCGGCATTCTGTTCAATCATGAATCCGCATTGCGCCCTTCCAGGTTTGTGACACAAAAAATTGTGACTACGGCCAAACGTATCGCTGCAGGTTCGGGCGAGCGGTTGACGCTCGGGCGTCTGGATATCGCTCGCGATTGGGGAGCCGCCCCAGAGTATGTCGATGCCATGTGGAGGATGCTGCAGTGCGAGGAACCGAGTGATTTCGTGATTGCAACTGGCCAGACACGTACACTGGAAGCATTCGTCGATGAAACGTTTACACAGTTAGGCATGGACTGGAAGATGCATGTCGACCAATCGCAAGAGTTCTTCCGACCCACAGACCTGTTGATCAGCCGTGCGGACCCAGCCAAGGCCGAACGTGTTTTGGGATGGAAAGCTCAATCTAAGATGACAGACGTCATCACCAGCATGCTGAATGCAATCTAACTACATATTCAAAGAATTCTAGGACGTAGACATGACCCTGAAAAAAGCGCTAATTACCGGGATCACCGGCCAGGACGGCTCCTATTTGGCTGAACTGCTGCTGGAAAAGGGCTATGAGGTCCACGGTATCAAGCGACGTGCATCGTCCTTCAACACCCAGCGTGTCGATCACATCTACCAGGATCCACATGTAGATAACCAGCGCTTCATCCTTCACTATGGCGACTTGACCGACTCGTCCAACCTGACCCGTATTATTCAGGAAGTTCAGCCTGACGAGGTCTATAATCTGGGTGCGCAATCTCACGTAGCCGTAAGCTTCGAGTCACCTGAGTACACGGCCGATGTCGATGCAATGGGCACCTTGCGCATTCTTGAAGCTATCCGCCTGCTCGGACTCGAGAAAAAGACCCGGTTCTACCAGGCTTCTACTTCCGAGCTCTACGGCCTGGTTCAGGAAACCCCTCAAAAAGAAACTACGCCGTTTTATCCGCGCTCGCCGTACGCGGTGGCTAAGCTTTACGCCTATTGGATCGTAGTCAACTACCGTGAAGCCTATGGCATGCATGCCTGCAACGGAATTCTGTTCAACCACGAATCTCCACGACGTGGCGAGACATTCGTGACGCGCAAGATTACTCGTGGCCTAGCCAACATCGCGCAAGGTCTGGAACGGTGCCTCTACATGGGCAATATGGATGCGCTGCGCGATTGGGGACATGCCAAGGATTACGTGCGCATGCAGTGGATGATGCTGCAGCAAGACGTCCCTGAAGATTTCGTAATTGCAACCGGCGTACAGTACTCCGTTCGCGATTTCATTAGCTGGTCTGCTGCTGAACTCGGCCTCACTCTGCGTTTTGAAGGCACTGGCGTGGAAGAACGCGGCATCATTGAATCCATTGTGGGCGACAAGGCCCCTGCGCTTAAGGTTGGCGATACGCTGGTTCGTGTCGACCCTCGCTACTTCCGTCCTGCCGAGGTTGAAACCCTGCTTGGCGACCCGACTAAAGCAAAAACCAAGCTGGGCTGGGTACCGGAAATCACCGCGCATGAAATGTGCGCTGAAATGGTTCGCGAAGACCTGAAAGTCGCTCAGCGTCATGCGCTGCTGAAGAACCATGGTTATGACTTGCCGGTATCGCTGGAGAACTAGGATGTCACGCCACTTGAGCGAGTGTGTGTTTGTTGCTGGCCATAAGGGAATGGTCGGATCGGCCATTGTCCGTCGCCTGCAAGCGTTGGGTTACACGAATATTGTGACTCGAGACAGGGCTCAATTGAACCTGCTGGATCAACATTCGGTTACGGCGTTTTTTGCCGAGAACAAGATTGAGCAGGTGTATATGGCCGCTGCCAAGGTGGGTGGTATTCACGCCAACAACACCTATCCGGCAGAGTTCATTTACGAAAACCTGATGATGCAGGCAAACATCGTCCACGCGGCACATCAACATGATGTGCAGAAGATGTTGTTTCTGGGGTCCTCTTGTATTTACCCGGTCAAGGTCCAACAGCCGATGGCTGAGGAGGCTTTGCTGACTGGCGTGCTCGAGCCAACCAATGAGCCTTACGCAATTGCAAAGATCGCAGGGATCAAGTTATGCGAGAGTTATAACCGTCAGTATGGTCGTGATTACCGTAGTGCCATGCCCACCAACTTGTATGGGCCTAATGACAACTTCCATCCGGAGAACTCCCACGTCATTCCAGCCCTATTGCGTAGATTCCATGATGCAGTCGAACAGAATGTCGAGGAGGTAGTGATCTGGGGCAGCGGCTCGCCGATGCGTGAATTCCTGCATGTCGATGATATGGCCAGCGCGTCAGTGCATATCATGGAACTGAGCCCCGAGCAGTATGGCGCCCATACCGAGCCGATGCTCTCTCACATCAACGTAGGTACCGGGGAAGATTGCACTATCCGAGAACTGGCTCAAACCATCGCCAAGGTCACCGGATTCAAAGGTCGCCTGGGCTTTGATGCGAGTAAACCAGACGGGGCGCCGAGAAAGCTGATGAACGTCTCCCGGCTGCAGCAGTTGGGCTGGCGAGCGACTATCAGCCTCGAGGATGGGTTGCGGGATGCCTACTCCTGGTTTTCTGAGAATGCCCTTCACGCGCGTTCGCGCTAGCGACAAGGCGCATGGAATGGCTCCACCCGGAGACCATTCTGTGCCCCCTTCTCATTTCAATTCCTACGCTGCAGGAAGCAACCTCACCCCGCCGGGGCGTTCCCGGTTGAGGCTTAGTCGGTACTTATGATCAGACACCTAATCAACATTATTCTGTCGCTCCTCCCACCCTCCCGGTTGTTTGCTGCCAGATCGGCTCTTCTGCGCGCAGCGGGTATAGAGATGCAGCCGGACGTCAAGTTTTGCGGGCGCGGATGGATCTATGGCCGAGGGCGCTTGATCATCGGTGAAGGCACCTGGCTCAGCCCCGGAGTGGTCTTTCATACCCATCAAGAGGCGGATATCCGGATCGGCTGTCGCTGTGACTTGGGACCAGGTATTGAATTCATCGTGGGCAGCCACGAGTTTGGCTCGCAGGAGCGGCGTGCGGGCAAAGGAATCGCGCGCTCTATTGTGGTCGGGGACGGCTGCTGGATTGGAGCCAAAAGTGTCATCCTGGCCGGCGTTAGCATTGGCGATGGTGCCGTAGTTGCTTCGGGTGCCGTAGTCACTCGTGATGTTCCCGCCCATACGCTGGTCGCTGGCGTACCGGCAGTCGTGAAGAGACAACTTCCATGACGCGGCCACTAGTCCTGGTAGTGTGTAATGCGCTGGACGACAAAACTCGCCTCGAAAGGGGAATTGTCAGCGATAGCCCGGCAGCCTCTCGCAAGGTTCTCATGTTGTGCCAGGCGCTACGCGAAGCGGGTGCGCGCCCCTGCATCCTGAGCCTGGGGCGAGGACGCGCTAACGGGTCTTTCAGCTATTTCCCCCGCACAGTCAGGCGTGTGGGGGGCGTGCCGGTCGTGTACGCGCCCTTTTCACATGTTAGTTTTTTTTCTCAGTTTCTCTCACTGTTCTTTTTAATAGGGGCGCTGCTTCGTCTTTCATCCCGGCCGAAAAAAGCGGTGATTTTTTACAATCGCATGAGTGCTTACTTGCCTTTGCTGTTCACAGCATCCATTACTGGCTACAAGCGTTTCCTGGACCTTGAGGACGGAGAGGTCGCGGGGCAAAACAGCGGCTCGCTGAAAGCATTGTTGGGCCGTTCAATAACCTGGATATATGACCGGCTGTGCCCAGATGGGGCTTTGCTCGCATGCAGCGCACTGGCAAATATGACCAGCATTCGTCCTGTGCATTGTTACTACGGAGCGACCTCTACAAAGGTATTTGACGTCAAGCCAAACACAGCGCCCCTTTCGGTCTTGATGGCTGGAACACTCAATACGGATACCGGTGCAGATCTGCTGGCTGCAACAATCCGCCTGCTTCGCCAGAAATCCTGCAATTGGCTGCATAACTTGCAGTTTGAAGTGACCGGGAAAGGCGAATCGCTCAACACCCTGCAGGCGCTGGCAAATGAAGACGGAATACCAAAAGTGATAGTACATGGACGCACCACGGATGCTCAGTACGCAGAAGTACTCAACCGATGCACTGTTGGGCTAGCGCTGAAACCGGCGGGCGGACCTTTGGCTGACACGACCTTTCCCTCCAAGGTCATTGAGTTTGCAGAAGCAGGTCTGCTGGTCGTGAGTACGGATATCAGTGATGTAAGGGCGGTACTGGGCTCAGGCGCCTTGTATCTGACAAGTAGCGCCCCGCAGGAGTTGGCAAGCCTGCTCCAGAGAGTCGTCGAGGAACCTGAAGAAATACTGGCTTGCGCCCGGCAAGGTCAGCAAGCTGTCATTGCGCAATGTGCTCCAAATCTGGCCGGCCAGGCAGTATGTGGCTTTATATTTGGTGAGTGGCCATGACAAAACAGCCATTGTTTATTACCTGGCAGCCCGTACTGACGGACCATCAGGCATTTACGTATGAAGCACTGTCTCAACAGGCTCAAACACCTGTTCTGGCCTACGTAATGACGCTGGAGGATGAGACCCGCCGCGCCCAGGGTTGGAAAGATACCCAGGTAGCGTCAATAGAGCGCAGTCTTATTCCAGAGAAAGGGGGACTGCTGTATTGCTACAACAAAATGCGAGAACACCGAGGTGATACACATTTATTCGGTAGCGCTTTTCAGAATTCAACGATGCTTTATTGCCTGCTGTTGGCGATGGTATTTCGTGTCGAGTTCTATATCGTTTCTGAACCCTACTCACCGATTGCCGAAGGTTACTTCAGCGATGGCAAGTTAAAGCGCCAAAGACTCAAGGCGATGTTGCGCCCTATTCTTTACAGACTTTATATGACGCTACTCAAGCGACGCATGTCCGGTGTGTTTTCTATTTCTTCTAAAGCGATCTCGCAATTTTCAGACTCTGGCGTAGACATCGCCAAGCTTTTTCCATTCGGCTACTTTGTCCCCACCGTCGATAGCCACTCGCGACTCCCTTCAGCAAGACAGGAGCCTCGCGACTCTTTAAGGATTATTTTTGTCGGCGCACTGATTGCCCGCAAAGGCCTAGATCTACTGATAGAGGCTGTCACTCGCTCAAAAACGTCAATGACATTAGATGTTTATGGGCCTGGCGACTCTGCGCCATTTGATACTGACAGCGACAACGTCTATTTCCGCGGGCCTCTACCGTTCGGCAGCACGCAAAAAACTGTCGCTACGTATGATCTGCTTGTTCTGCCCAGTCGTTATGACGGTTGGGGGGTGGTGGTTAATGAAGCATTGTGCGCCGGAGTTCCGGTAGTTTGCAGTGACCAGGTCGGTGCAAGCGTATTGATCGAGAAATTTGGTGCCGGTGCGGTCTACGACTCGGCGGATCCGAATGCACTTGAGTCTCTCCTCAATAGACTATCTTCCGAGCCAGAGCACCTGTTAGCTATGCGTACTGCGGCGCAAACTGCTGCCGCAGCCATCCAGCCTGAGGTTGCCGCAAGATACATGCTGGCGGTGCTTCGTGCAAAACCTGAGGACAAGACCAGCGTTGTCTCTCCGTGGTATTCGGAATAACAGCCCATGACCTCAAATTCTATCCGCCTCCACCTGACCAACATTGCTGGCCTGGGTGCCGTGCAGCTACTCAAGTCATTGCTGCCGGCCCTGGAGCAAAACAAATCCGTACATGTTGTTGAAGTTTACCTACCCGACAAAGGTGAGCTTTCATCCTACCGAAGTGTTGATCAGTCTATAAAAGTAACGATCTATCGACGCCAAGTACCTAACGCCCTTTCGCGCTTGATGGAATGCCTTTACTTGGGCCAACGCTTCAGTGGAGAAGTACCTTTATTGGTCATGGGAGACCTGCCCATACGTTGCACTACACGGCAAACAGTCTTTGTTCAGAATTCTCACCTGTTGCGCCCATCAAAGCGCGCATGGGATAGAGCCAGCCTTAAGCTGGCACTGCTTAGATATGTATTCCGCTCAAACCTGAAATATGCACAAACGTACATTGTTCAAACCACACTCATGCGTGACGCGCTGATCGAGTCATACCCTTCATTGCAATCGCGCGTACAAGTTGTGCCGCAGCCAGTTCCCGCCTGGTTATTGAACTCCGGAATTCGACGTACAGGCCGCGTCGCAACCGCAAGCGAACTTTTACGGCTGGTCTACCCCGCAGCTGGCTATCCTCACAAAAATCACAAATTGTTGGCAGCTATTAATAATAGCGATATGACACAATGGCCGATTGCGAGCTTGGACCTGACCCTCGACGAAGAAAGCAATCCTGCTCCCGATCTTCCATGGCTGCAATGCCGAGGCATTCTTTCGTCTCAAGAGATGCTCGATGCCTATCGTGAGATGGATGCGATGCTTTTTCTCTCTACAGACGAGAGTTACGGATTTCCGCTTGTTGAAGCCATGTTTGTAGGTTTGCCGATCATTTGTCCGGACCTACCTTATGCTCGAGTTCTATGCGGGGACCAAGCGATATACTTTGATGTGGGTAGTACCGACTCGCTGAGAATCGCCGTAAACGAACTGCATGAAAGGCTCGCCGGCGGCTATTGGCCCGACTGGGGCGAACAGTTGAAAGCGATCCCCAAGGATTGGGAGACCGTCGCGAAAACCATGCTGGATATCGCCGCTCAGCCAGCTGCTGGCGCGACCAACGAATTGAATGCAAGGGAAGATTAAATGTTGATTCCGGTAATTATGGCCGGCGGTTCTGGATCACGCCTCTGGCCGCTTTCGCGTCAGCTCAACCCCAAGCAGTTTCTCTGCCTGGCTGACAGCGAGTTTTCCATGTTACAAGCCACGATCAAGCGCCTGAACGGGCTTGACATCGCTGTACCACGCTTGATTTGTAATGAAGAACATCGATTTCTGGCAGCCGAACAACTTCGACAACTGAGCCTGGAAAGTGCCAACATCCTGCTGGAGCCGGTGGGCCGCAATACCGCCCCCGCCGTGGCGCTGGCCGCCCTGCAAGCGTGCGTCGATGAGCAGGACCCACTCCTGCTGGTACTGGCAGCTGATCACCTGATCCAGAATGTAACCGCCTTCCAGGAGTCTATCCACAAAGCGCTTCCCATGGCACTTGCTGGCAAGCTGGTCACCTTTGGTATTGTCGCGACCCAGCCGGAAACCGGTTATGGCTATATCGAAAAGGGTGAGGACCTCAAAGACGGCGGATTTGAAGTTGCCCGGTTTGTCGAAAAACCTGATGAAGATACGGCCCTCGCCTACTTGGCCAGCGGAAAGTACCTTTGGAACAGTGGCATGTTCATGTTCCGCGCGGGCCGCTACCTGGAAGAGTTAGGAAAATTCCGTCCAGACATTCTCGACGCCTGTCGCAATGCGATCGCGGCGGGCGCTCAAGACATGCACTTCACCCGTGTCGGTAAAGAGGCTTTCTCAGACTGTCCCGCCGAGTCGATAGACTATGCGGTGATGGAAAAAACCGCTGATGCCGTAGTCGTACCACTCGATGCTGGCTGGAGCGATATAGGCTCATGGGCCGCACTATGGGAAGTCGGCGACAAGGATGTACAAGGTAATGTATGCCACGGTGACGTCTTGGTCGAACAGACCAGCAATACGTTTGTGCACTCCCATAGTCGCCTGGTGAGCACCGTGGGTGTTGAGGATCTGGTGATAGTGGAAACCAAGGACGCAGTGCTCGTAGCCCATAAAAGCCAAGTACAGAACGTAAAGAAAATCGTTGATCGCTTGAAAATGGAAGGCCGTCGCGAGTCGCTGGACCATCGTGAAGTCTATCGGCCCTGGGGCATGTATGACTCGATTGATAATGGCAGCCGCTACCAAGTGAAGCGAATAACCGTTAACCCTGGTGCGAAACTGTCATTGCAGATGCACCATCACCGAGCCGAACACTGGATCGTCGTGAGTGGTACCGCCCGGGTTACCAATGGTGAAAAAAATTATCTGGTCACCGAAAACCAGTCGACGTACATCCCTATCGGCCAGGTCCACACCTTGGAGAATCCAGGAGTAATCCCACTGGAATTGATTGAAGTACAGTCCGGATCCTATTTGGGTGAAGACGATATCGTACGCTTCGAAGACTTGTATGGGCGTACTTAAGGGGTTGATTTGAAGTTATCAATTATTACAGTCTGCTTTAACAGCGCAAGTACCATTCGCGACACGATTGAGTCAGTTCTATCGCAAGACCATACCGACATTGAATACATCATTGTGGATGGAGGCTCGAAAGATGGGACACAGGCCATTGTGGAATCGTACGGAGCGCGTATCAACCGGTTTGTCAGCGAACCGGACAAGGGCCTTTACGATGCGATGAATAAGGGCGTCGCCTTAGCAACAGGTGCAGTGATTGGAATTCTAAACTCCGATGACTTCTATGAGAGCACCACCAGCCTCTCTTCTGTGGTGAAAGCATTTGAGCATTGCCCGGAAAGTGATGCAGTATTTGGCGACGTCGTTTTTGTTAACCCTGCTGACTTGCGTAACGTGACACGCTTTTATCGTGGGAACCGGTTCGCCCCATGGAAGCTACGCTTCGGGTGGATGCCTCCTCATCCGGCGACATTCATTCGAAAAATGGCCTACGACACTGTGGGCCTGTACTCCTTGAAGTACAGAATTTCTGCTGATTATGAGTTTTTTGTGCGACTATTTATGGTGCACCGACTCAAGTATTCGTACCTTGATAAGGTGTTGGTACGCATGCGATCGGGAGGCGCCAGTACAGATGGGCTAAGGAGTAGCTTAAAGCTGAACCTGGAGATCGTTAAGGCGTGTCGAACGAATGGTGTCTACACCAACATACTCATGCTAGTACTCAAGCTCCCGTTCAAACTCTACGAATTACGCAAGCGGCCCAAAGATGCATCATAATTCGGCACAACAACTAAACGTGACTGCATAATGATCGGCAGCGCTTGCTCTACCAGCCAGGCCCGTTGCTTTATTTGGATGGGGAATTAAGCGATCGGAGGCGCTGCAATCTATAGAATTGGCTTACGGCGCCCAGCCAGCCTGATCATTACTCCAAGTAATGGACTAATGAGCATTCCTGCGATCAGTGCAAGCGTAATAAACACTGCCACAGGGAGCTGCGCAGTGCTCCACCCCAGAAACGACAACGTAACGCCTTGCTGATTTTCCAGCACAAACGCCAAAGTCACCAAAAACAATGCAAGAATGACCAACACCAGTGAAACGCGCTTAACCCCACGCATAACCTTCTCCTACCCAAAACCAATCAGACGTTTTCTTCTTCGTCTTCTTCGTTCACTCTATCGCGCAGCTCTTTGCCTGGCTTAAAGTGAGGCACAAACTTCCCATCCAAACTTACCGACTGCCCGGTTTTAGGATTGCGTCCAACCCGCGGAGCACGGTAGTGCAGCGAAAAACTCCCAAACCCGCGAATTTCAATCCGATCGCCGGTCGCAAGGCACTGGGACATTTGTTCAAGCATGGTCTTGATAGCCAGCTCCACATCCTTTGATGAAAGCAGCCCTTGATGGGTGACAATTCGTTCGATCAACTCCGACTTCGTCATATTTTTCCCTTCTTTTTCAAGCAGCTAGGAAAAGCGCTTCGAAGGTTTTAGCATGACTTGATGAATT
>Ga0163162_10001270_pt1 | contig 23596 bp, 18 predicted proteins | sample S55metaG_FD_115310 | JGI IMG/M metagenome (GOLD analysis project Ga0163162, IMG submission 115310) | Switchgrass rhizosphere microbial communities from Kellogg Biological Station, Michigan, USA - S5-5 metaG | ecosystem: Host-associated > Plants > Roots > Rhizosphere > Soil | place: USA... | reverse complement strand
TTGAATACTAATCCGTTGAACTTTGGTATTTATTTGGCTGCAGGTATTCAAGGAACTCCATCATCATTACCTGTTTAGCTGATAAAATCATTTTTATGATCAGAAATTATTTAAAAATTGCCTGGCGTAATTTGATGAAATATAAAGTTATTTCATTTATTAATCTGTTTGGACTAACGGTTGGCCTTACCTGCTGCCTTCTTATTACTGTTTACATAATTAATGAATTAAGCTACGACAGGTATAATAAGAACGGCGAAAATATTTATCGTGTTTCCAGGAGTTTTAATAATGCAGAGGGCGTCGTATCTCTTAACCTGAGTACGGTTTCACCCCCTTTTGGTTATTACTTCCCAAATGATTTTCCGGAGATAAGAAAAATGACCCGCCTGTTGAACAGCGGTACTACTCCGTTTAAATACAAAGACAAACTGATCAATGAGCCGGATGTCTATTTCGCGGACGAAAATTTATTTGATGTTTTTACCCTGCAGGTGTTGAAAGGAAATCCAGGTACGGCTTTGAAAGATCCTTTCTCCGTAATGCTCAGCGAGGAAACGGCAAAGAAATATTTTGGGGATGAGGACCCGATGAATAAGATGCTAAGAGCAAATAACCAGTTTGATGTTAAAGTTACAGGAGTTTACAAGGCCTTTCCATCCAATTCCCATATGCATCCGGGGGTTCTGGTTTCGTTCAATACATTGAAAGATCCCGCAATATATGGAGCAGAAAACCTGCGCACCAATTGGGGGAATAATTCATTTTTCACTTTTTTGCTTCTACCGGAACATTATGATATTAACAGGATGATTTCTCAATTTCCTGCTTTTGTGGATCGCCATATGGAACATAACAATCTCAATGGAGGGCATCCTTCCAGGTTTACTAAACTGGGATTGCAGAAATTAACCGATATCCATCTCTATTCACATACGGACTATGAAGCAGAACCCAATGGAGACATCAGCCGGGTATATATATTTTCAATCATTGGATTATTCATTTTGTTGATTGCTTGTATTAATTATATGAATTTGTCTACCGCGCGTTCGGCGTTAAGAGCCAGGGAAATTGGAATAAGGAAAGTGATCGGCGCGAGGAAAAAAGAAATCATTTCACAATTTCTGAGTGAATCTGTATTGATATCATGGGCTGCCATTATTATTTCATTCGTCCTGTTATATTTGGCATTGCCCTGGTTGAACAACATTTCAAAACAGGCACTCTCCATTAATATTCTGATGAAATGGCAGGTGCTGATACCGATTTTTTTGGCACCATTTATAGTGGGCATTCTATCCGGCATTTATCCGGCACTTTTCATGTCTTCTTTCCAACCGGTAAAAACGCTTAAAGGATTGTTCAAAGCGGGCAGCGGTAATATTTCTTTCAGGAAAGTGTTAGTAGTTGCCCAATTTGCTATTTCTATCGTTCTTATCATAACAACCATCATAGTGTTCCAGCAGTTGCGCTATATGCAAAAAGCTTCACTCGGATACGATAAGGAGCACCTGATTACATTTCCTTATTATAATGCTATCAATAAGTCCTATGAATCTTTCCGGAATGAATTATTACAAAATCCGGATATCCGGGATGTGGCCCGTTCTTCGCGCATACCTACAGGCAGGTTGCTGGATAACATGGGAGCCTCTGCATATGTGGGTGATTCTCTGCGTCCGATTACAACTGACATAAAATATGTTGCGACGGATTACGATTTTATTCCGACCTATGGTGTGCACGTTGTTGCAGGCAGAAATTTCTCCCGGGAATATGGAGGGGATACATCTAATTTTATCCTGAATGAAGCGGCTGTGACTGCGATCGGCTGGAAGAATTCGCGCGAAGCGGTCGGCAGGGATTTTAAGTACGGACAGTTCAGGGGGAAAATAATAGGAGTGATCGGGGATTTTCATTTCGAATCACTTCATCAGAAAATTGTTCCTATCATTTTATTGAATCCTGCTACTAGCCCCGACCAGTCTTTTTTCAACAGCTTTTCATTGAAAATGAGTGGTAAAAACATTACCGGAACCCTGGCGACCATAGAAAAAACCTGGAGAAAATACCTGCCCGAAATACCGTATCAGTATACTTTTCTCGATGAGAATTTTGCGAACCTGTATGAATCGGAACAACGGCAGGGGACCATTTTTACGGTGTTTGCCTGTATCGCTATTTTTATTGCCTGCCTGGGCTTATTTGGTTTATCTGCCTTTACTATTTCGCAACGTGTAAAAGAAATCGGAGTCAGGGTCGTGTTAGGTGCAAAAGTGAATTCCATAGTTACCTTATTATCCAAGGATTTTCTAAAGCTCGTGTTGGTTGCGGCCATTATTGCTTTTCCGGTTGCCTGGTATGCCATGACACACTGGTTGGAAGACTTTGCTTACCGGGTTGATATTCACTGGTGGGTATTTGTTCTTGCGGGGATACTGGCATTGGTCGTTGCGCTGGCAACAGTAAGTTTTCATGCTATCCGGGCAGCGATCGCTAATCCGGTTAAGAGCCTCCGTTCCGAATGAAACTATTCTTTGCGCTTGGTTGACTTCTGCGCCCTGGTTTATTTTAGTTTGGCCAGAATAATGGTTTTTCTGTTACTCCGCCGTGCACCCGGCAGTCTACACAGGTTTTGGTTGAATAAAAATAAACAGGACTATGCGTAGTGTCCAGACCCTGACCGATCAGGCTGTTGCCATAAGGTCCTCCGGGTGGCTGGAAAGCCTGAGAAACCAGGAATATTGGAATGGTTAATAACTGGCAGGGTTGGTATGTATCAAAATAGGGATGATAATTCCAGTTGGTGATCTCTTTATAGTCTATAAATATCCTTTGTTTCTGAAGCGTGGAGAAACTGATATATCCAATGCATTTTACAGAAGGATTATTGACACATTTTATGTTACCTAGTTCTGAGAATGGCTGAAGGTCGAATAGCGATCCCAACTGTTCTGTATTTTTTTTCAGGTTTGTCCAATAGTTGTATGCTTCCTCAGTAATTTCATATTGTTTTACGAGATCGCTGTAAATAGCTGTTATTTTTTCAGATCCTGCCGGTACTTCTGTTACTTTATACCTGTTCACGGTATCAAGCGATAACCTCGTAGTGGTGGCTACTTCAATTACCGATGAGGGCCGGGTGACATAACATCTGAATATCTGATTGCCGAGCCCGCGGAAAACAATATTATTTTCATCAACATATTCCAGGAAAGAATCAAAGGCCGAATGAAATTCCCAGGTTTCAATATATTCCCATTGGTAATATCTGGTACCATTCCCCGGATCGTGAGTATTTAGATATATCTGTACGCCAGATGAATCCTGTTGCCAGAAAACGGAATCTATCGGAGGACTGGTGTTTACTTTGCCGGGATCAGATCGGAATTCGTTGCCATCCTTCGTGATTATTTTCAGCTGGTAGGAGGTTGTTGCATCCAGCGGGAGCTGTGAGGCCACATAACGTCCTTCACCCTGTTCCGTCAAAGCATATTCAACACCTGAAACATCGATGACCGAGACCCGGGCTTCGATTTCCTTTGCGGTAGGAGCGGAATCTGTCAGACTCTTTGTCCGGGATAGGGTAATAATGGTGGAATCATTGCCTGCAATAACAACACCGTCTACCACCAGAATATCCGGATTGTTCTTAGTGGAAGGCGGATTATAGACCTCCTTACATTTCAACACACATAGCGACATGAAAAAGATGATCCATTTGCCGTACTTCAATTTTCTCATTCTGGGAATTTTTGCCGGTGGACTGGCTTAAAAAGCATGCTAAACTACAATTTGCAGACAAAATGCTGATTACTGAATTAAAAACCGACTGAATACTGATGACCTGTTTTTTTTCGCAACCTTTTTATCGTAGATTACGTAGTACTAACCTGTTCGGCTAACTCCTACTCTTTCCTTTGGAAGACAACACAGTTATAATTAACCGCTACAATAGATTGTCTGATGAAGTGCAGGTTGGGTGCCTTATTTCTGCTTATTTCCATTCGGACTTTTTCCCAGTCGCAAACCTGTCCGGTTAATATCAATTTTGCAAGCGGGGATTTAACACACTGGTACGCATATACCGGGAATAACAGGAATGGCAATGGTCCGGGCGCCATCATGCAGAGATATGATTCAGGGGTTCTTGCTCCCAGTGGTACCAGTGGCGCCAGTTTTTTTCAGGAATATAATCTTCCTTCCGTACTGGGCATTCAGGTAATTACTTCGAGCACCGCCGATCGTTTTGGATCCTTTCCGACTATTCCTGTAATAAATGGCTATAATTACAAATACTCAATACTCCTGGGTTCGACTTCCGTTACCCGTGGAAACGGTACTGGCGGAGGTAGCGGCGGGGGATATATAAGGGGCGTAAGTTATGACATTAGTGTTCCTCCGGGTCCCGTAACAGAACCATATACTATGACCTATGCCTATGCGATGATTTTGGAAAACGGCTCGCATGTTTCCAGGCAGCAACCGCTGATTTCCGTCACTTTGAAGACTCCGGACGGAGTCATTGACTGTGCATCACCCAGTTATTATCTGCCAACTTTCGATAACGTAACAGAAGGAGGTCGCGGCGCAACTCTTGACAGTAGTACCGCGATAAAAAACGGATTCAGGGTAAGTTCTGTACCATCCCCAAACCTAAGTCCGGATGCCAATGCTTCCGGAGGGCCCCAATACCTCCACGATGTGTGGGTGAAGGGCTGGACTGAGGTAACTTACGATCTTTCACCTTATCGTGGTAAAAAAGTGAGTCTGACTTTTGAAGCTGATAATTGCGTGCCGGGAGGCCATTTTGGCTATGGTTATATCGCAATCCGGAATAACTGTGCCGGACTAATGATCAGCGGCGATTCCTTGATTTGTAATAATTCCGTGTCAACTTATTCCGTGCCCGCCCTTGCCGGTGCAACTTACAGCTGGAACATCCCGGATTCCTGGACGATATTATCGGGAGATACCAGCAGTATCATCAAGGTCAAGGCTTCCGCTGCGGGAGGCAGTATCACAATAAGAGAAAAAAACAGTTGTGCTGATTTGACTGATACGATCCAGGTGAATACACTCCCTTCACCCGAAGCTGGAAATCTGGACGGCTCCACTACTGTTTGCGCGGGAGTAAACAGCAGCACTTTAAAATTGCTGAATTATTCCGGATCAATTATGCACTGGCTCGCCTCAGCTGATAATATTACATGGTCGGTGATTCCAAACAATACAGAACAGCTCACCGCTGAAAATCTACGGTCGACCACATATTATAAAGTAATGGTAGGGAAAGGCGCTGTATGTTTACCGGATACCAGTAGTACTGCAATTATTGCGGTGGATCAGAATTCAATTGGAGGTCGAATTGATCCTGCAGAATCAACGTTATGTTCCGGACAACCGTTCGGAGAAATGCTGACGCTTACAGGAAATAATGGATCGGTGGTGAACTGGCAATATTCTCCGGATGGCATTACCTGGACAGATCTTAGTCCTGCTGATACCTCGACTTCCAATGTCGTACAGGGTCTTACTTCAACGACCTATTACCGCCTGATCGATAAAAATGGTGTTTGTCCTGCAGATACCAGTTCAGTGGCTAAAATTTTATTTACCCCGGCATCTTTTCCGATTGCAACAACGTTCCCGGCAGACACTACCATTTGTTTTGGAACTCCTGCTTCACTCCATGCCAGCATAAGTGTCGGAACCAGTTATACATGGAACCCGCCCTCGGTTGGTATTGGAAATATTGGCAGTCTTCCTTTCAATCTGGAAAGCTCCGTAACACCTGACAGCACGGGAGATTATATTTTACGTGTTTTAAATTCCGGATGTCCGAACCCGTCGCTGGATACTTTTCACGTAACCGTGCTGGCCCCTGTCGTAGTGGATGCCGGTAGGGATACTTCTGTTGTGGTTGGACAGCCGCTTCAATTACATGCTGTTTCGAATGATCCTGACCCGGACCGTTTTTCCTGGTCTCCGGCTTCACAACTGAATGACCCTGGAATTGCCGATCCCCTGGCTACCTACACAACATTTGATAATGTAATCAGGTATACAGTAACAGCAACAACAGCTTTGGGATGCACAGGAGAAGGTTTCATTACTGTGAAAGTATTTAAAACCAAGCCGGATATTTTTGTACCCAACGCTTTTACACCCGGCACAGCTATCAATTCGATTTTCCGCCCGATACCTGTTGGCATCTCTTCCTTAGACTACTTCAGAATCTATAACCGCCTGGGACAGCTGGTTTATAACACTTCTTCCATCGGCCGTGGCTGGGATGGTACATTAAATGGCCTGCCACAGAGTGCCGGTGGCTATGTTTGGATGGTGAGAGGAACCGATTATACCGGCAACATCATCACCAAAAAAGGAGTGATGGTTTTGATCAGGTGATGTGTACATCATCGTTTTAAAAAGTATTTTCTCTTCTGGTTTTCCGAACGGCCGGACTGAAGTTTCCAACGGCTGAACCTGAATTTATATTCTGCGTTTTATCTATTGTATTTTCTATTTTGCAAAACTCATTTCTACCCTTTATTCTTAATGACTATGGAGCTGATTGAAAGAGCCGGATTTCTAACATCATTGCAATCAACATTTGAAAATGTTATAGAAGGCGAGGGACACTGCGTCCTGCTGAGCGGCGAAGCCGGTATTGGGAAAACCTCACTTGTAAAAGCCTTTATCAGGCAGCGCGAGAAGGACTGTAATATATTTGAGGGCACCTGTGATGCATTGTTTACACCACGTCCACTGGCCCCCCTGTATGATATTGCCCTTCAGATGCGTTCGAATCTTTTCCTGGACAAAAGAGATATCACTGACAGGGCCGGATTATTCACTCGTTTCTTCCAGGAATTGAGCAGCCTGAGGGATACTTCCCTGATTGTAATTGAAGATATACAATGGGCAGATGAAGCTACACTGGATTTTATCAAATTCCTGTCGAGACGCATTACTCGAATTCGCTGCCTCGTTATTCTTTCTTTCAGAAATGATGAAATACATTCCCGCCATCCGATCAGTAATCTACTGGGGCAGTTGTCACCGGATACTTTTACACGTATGCAGCTGACTCCGCTTTCCCGCGAGGCAGTTGAGAAAATGGCATTGGAAAAAGGCTGTTTCGGTGAGGATGTGTATAGTATTTCGGGGGGTAATCCTTTTTATGTAAATGAAATTCTGGCCAGTTATAGTCCGGGTATACCCGACAATATTAAAGACTCCATATTATCTGTCTATAACCGGCAGGATGAGAAGACAAAAGAAGTATGGAATATTTTATCTGTGCTTCCCACCGGCTTTGAAATTGTCTGGCTGCAGGAAATGGAACCGATGGCTGCAACTGCGATTGAAAACTCGCTGGCGACTAAAATCCTGGTCCTTAAAGACAATCTGATTTTCTTCAAACATGAATTATACCGGAGAACAATCGAAGCGTCCCTGTCGCCATTGCTGAGAGTGGCGCTGAATAAAAGAATACTTGACTTATTCCTTGGGAAATTCGAACAAAATCTTCAGACCGAGCGGATCATCCACCTCGCGAAGAATGCAAATGAATATGATTTGGTGGTGCGGTATGCACCACAGGCAGCCAGACAGGCGGCCTGTGTAGGCGCACACATTGAAGCATCCAGGTTGTATCTCTCTGCAATAGAATATTACCAGGGGAATGACAAGGATATTTTGATTCAGTTCTACGAATCCTATGCCTATGAATGTTACCTGACAAACCAGATCATGGAAGCGATTATTTATCAGAAAAAAGCGCTGACCCTCTGGAAAGAAAAAGGGGACATTGAAAAGACAGGCAATTGTATGCGTTTCCTTTCGAGGCTCTGGTGGTTTGATGGTAAACGGAAACAGGCGGAATATTATGCTGTCCAGGCGATTGAAGTGTTGGGTAGTCAGCCACCGTCGAGAGCAAAAGCCATGTCATTCAGCAATATGTCCCAGCTTAAAATGCTGTCAGATCAAACAGAGGAGTGTATTTATTGGGGAGAGAAGGCGATTGCGATTGCTAAGGAGCTTGATGACGCCGAAATTCTTGCCCACGCGCTGAATAATATGGGTTCTGCGCTCATGACTATTCCTGCAACCATGTCCAAAGGGATTCGTTTATTGCAGCAAAGCCTGGAAATCGCACTAAGAAATTCATATCACGAACATGTTGCCCGGGCCTATACCGCGATGGGGAGTAATGCCGTTTCCATGAAGGACTATAATTCTGCAGAAAAAACCCTGGACGAAGGAATCAATTACTGCGAAGACAGAGACCTCGATTCACTTAAATTATATATGCTGGCATGGAAGGCCAGGTTATATCTCGAAACCGGATTTTGGGAAAAAGCCGATGATCTGGCTACCGGCATATTGAAAAATGAAAACCTCGTTCCGGTCATCAAGATAGGAGCGCTCGTAGTTGCGTCGACAATCAAGATGAGAAAAGGTAATCCGGATGCGCTGCCGATGTTGTTGGAAGCAAAATCACTGGCCTTTGATACCATGGAACTACAAAGAATTCTACCTGTAATTTCTGCCTTACTGGAATTTGAATGGATAACCGGAAAACTCCAGATAGAAACCGAAGTCCTGGAACAAACGATCAGTCTGATGGAGCAGGTGGGGAAAAATTATAAAAGAAATAAGCTTAACTACTGGCTCCGGAAAGCCAGGAAAAGTGATTTGAACTATGATGAAAGATATGAAGGATATAAAATAAACACTGTGATCATGGCCAGGGATGAGGCTTCGCTTTGGGAAAAAACCGGTTGCCCCTACGAACAGGCACTTGCGTTATTTGAAGGTGATGATTCCGATAAAAGAAAAGCTATTGCCCTCATTCAAAACCTGGGAGCCCAGATTGTTTATGAAAAAATGAAACTGGAAATGCGATCCTCCGGAATTAAAAGCATACCGCGGGGAATGCGGAAAACGACAAAAGCCAATCCCGCACTTTTAACAGAGCGGGAGCTGGATGTTTTACGAATGCTGAAAAAAGGAATGCAAAATAAGGAAATCGCCGGCCAGTTATTTATATCGGCAAAAACGGTGGACCATCATATCTCGGCAATCCTCTTTAAACTCGACGTGAATTCGAGATTAAAAGCAGTACCGAAAGCAAAACAGCTGGGCGTCAAAATATAGGGAATGATCTGAAATTAAATGGGGAATAACCCTTACATCCACTGAGTGAAAAGCGCTCAATTTTGTATCCGTTATTTAATTATCAATCAGTTTAAACCTTATTAAAATGAAAAGACTCTTATGCACCGCTTTAATTGGACTCGCAACACTTTCGGCCTTCAGTATGTGCCGGTATCCGTTTGACTCTGGTCAGCCGGTTGATTTTACTGATGCAAAATCCTTCCAGGCATCCATTCGTAAATTGATCCTTCCGGATTATTCTGCAAAAAAGGACGTTTATATTGCCGATGCCAGGAATGTCAACGCAAGGGCCATCAGGGACTTTCAGCAACGTTTTAACGATGCCAGGAATGTACTTTGGTTTACAAGCGGGAATGGCTTTATTTCCTATTTCATGCAGAACGGCTATGGGAACAGGGCATTCTATAACAAAAATGGTCACTGGCAGTATTCACTGATTTTCTATGGTGAAGACAAGCTTCCAAAGGATCTCAGGGCATCAGTGAAATCCGTTTATTTTGATATGAACATTACTATGGTGGAAGAAGTGCAGACCACTCAGGGAATGGCTTATATATTTCATCTGGAAGACAGACTAAATATTAAGATCTTAAAAGTAAAAATGGACGGTGAAATGGAAGTACTCGAGGATTTCATAAAGGAAGAATATTAATTCTCACTACTTCAAAGGCTGACCCCCGAAAGGGGGCAGCTTTTACCGAAAAATCCATCAGCCAATATTCTCTGCTCTCACTGAATTTTTTCCGGACAATTGAGCAAGTTTCGGGTTCCACAACAAAAAAATATGGCGGACATTTAGGATTCAATTATTGGATCTGATGTTCTTGCATAAAAATCTGAGCCGGGTTGAATTACACAAAAAAATAAGACGTAATGAAATTTCCTTTGGCGGTAACCTGAAATTAAAAATTTACGGAAAACTTGACTGCCGGTCAGGAAAGCGTATGAATAAACAAAACAGGATATTCTTTGTTTCAGAAAAGGAAGCGCAATTAAAGGGTTACCGGCCCTGTGGAATTTGTTTAAAGAGGGCCTATAAAAAATGGAAAGATGGAACTATTTGATTTCAAAACCGATGAGGAAATAAACCTGTTATCATCTGATGGTATGGTAATTTATTATGGAAAAATATTATCAGAACAGCGGGCTGATTACTATTTGCACGCTTTACTCAATACTATTGAATGGAAAAAGGATGAGGCGATCATTTTCGGAAAACACTTTTTTACAAAGAGAAAAGTGGCCTGGTATGGAGATGAAAATTTTGAATATACCTATTCCAACACCACCAAGCAGGCACTGCCATGGACAGATGAATTATTGGAATTAAAGGAAATAGCTGAAAACCGGACGGGTGAAAGATATAATTCCTGTCTTCTAAATCTCTATCACAATGGTACTGAAGCCATGGCCTGGCACAGTGACGGCGAAAAAGACCTTAAAAAGAATGGAGCCATCTCATCCCTGAGTTTTGGCGCCGAGCGAAAATTTTCATTTAAGCACAAAAAGAACCGGGAAACCGTTTCAGTAATATTGGAACATGGAAGCCTGTTGATTATGAAAGGAGCCACTCAAACGAACTGGCTGCATCGGTTGCCCCCCATAAAACGGATTACCACACCAAGAATAAATCTTACGTTCCGGACAATTGTTTTATAGTTAGGTTATTTGATTCCGCCGAAGGCTGCGAAGCAGGTATTTTTATGAAGTATTTCGGTGTGACTGAAACCGCATTTTTTCATAAGATCCAACTGATAGTTTAAAGATCTGGGTGAATCTTCCCGGGCAACGTAGTCAAGCACTTTAATTCGATATTCCTTTCCAGCCAGTTTTTCCAGGTAATCGCCATATTTTTCCCAGATAAATTCATTCAGAATTTCTGTATCCTGGGTGACCAGATCCGAAATCATCAGGCAACCGCCCGGACGGAGGACGTCAAATAGTTTTTTGAATGTGAATTCCCAGTCTTCATCACTACGTAAATGATGTAATACGGCACCAGCCAGAATAATATCAAAATAGTTCTCATTCAAATTGATTTCCCGGATATCTCCCTGAATGATATGTACCTCACCGGCTCCCGCTGCAGAAACCCTTTCCAGGGCCTTGTCGAGCATAGGCTTGCTAAGATCTATCAGGGTACATTTTAATTTTTTATTTTTCGATAACATTTTCAGTGTATAGTTTCCGGCACCGCATCCGATGTCAAGCAGATTTTCAGCTTCAGGAACAATCCGGTGGGCCGCCTCTGTGATCAGTTCCAGCGATATTTTTGCATCAATCGTGGAAACCTGTCCCGTATCCAGATTGGAGAATCGTTCAACTTCGTTATCAAAACGTTCTCTTATTTCAGCTATCGATGATTTATTCATGTTGTTTTAGTTCGAATCTGTGCAATTTCAATTAATCTGCCAAGCTGCCGCCCAGTGAACGAGAGATTGCCTGCGGTTTGCCGCAGAGCAGATTCAAGATTTTCCGGCTGATGTCCGATGGCGATCAGAACATCAAAAAAACGGAGTAGCCGGGAATCTGCCTCAATAGGTACCTGGCCGGCCAGTCCGATCACCGGAATATCTTTATTCTTCGCCCTCCTGGCAACACCAAAAGGCGCTTTACCTTCCAGGGTTTGTAAATCGATACTACCTTCACCAGTTATTAAAAAGTCTGTGTTCTGCAGGGCTTCATCAAAACCGGTCATATCCAGGAAATATTCTATACCCTGAACGAGTTTCGCTTTTAAGAAAATATGCAAACTCGCAGCTGTTCCACCTGCAGCGCCTCCATGAGTCAGCAAATTCATATCTATTCCCGTATGAAGAAAGGCAACATCCCTAAATTTTTGCAGCGCTTTCTCCAGTCTGATAACATCATCTGGTGAAGCGCCTTTTTGTGGTCCGAAAACTGTTGCAGCTCCTTTTTCTCCTAACAGGAAATTATCCACATCGCACAGGACTATTAATTCTGTATTCCATATTCTTTTATCAATTCCGGATAAGTCAATCTTGTCGAGCAAAAACAGGCTTTCGGGTAGATGAGTCAGTTCATTCCCTGCCTGATCAAGGAAGCGAAAACCGAGTGCTTGCAGGATTCCACATCCTCCGTCAACTGTTGCGCTGCCACCGATAGCAAGTATGATTTTGCGTGCTCCCTTATCCATGGCTACCCTAAGCAACTCCCCGCAACCATATGAAGATGCATACAGCGGATCCAGTTCCTGTTGTTGTAAAAGTTTGAGCCCGGATATGTCGGCCATTTCTATTACTGCAGTTTTGCCTCCGTCAATGAAACCTACGGATGTTTTTATCTGCCTCCAAAGGGGATCATAAGCTTCCACATCATAAAAACTTCCACCGAAGTGGTTTACTAGTAGGGAAGCAGTTCCATCTCCACCATCGCCAACAGGAAAACAATGTGTAGTGCAGGACAGCCCGCTTTGAACTATGCCAAGCCGGATAGCTTCCGCCGCATCCTCCGCGGAAAGACTGTTTTTAAAAGCATTGGGCGCAATGAGTATATGCATCGGTCATTTCCCGGCAAAGATATACCGGGAATAACTGCAAATTACCAATATGCTGGATCCAGACTTTTTTCACCCGGACGATTCTTTGTGACGAACTTTTTCTTTTCAATCCTGTTGATAGATAATCTTTGGATAGGGAGCAAAAGGAAAGACTTAAATTTGTTATAGAAAAAGGTTGTATCATGATTGCATTTTTGGGAACCGGTTTATTGGGCGCCAATTTTACACGGGCACTGTTGAAAAAAGGAGAAAAAGTACAGGTATGGAACAGGTCTCCTGAAAAAGCAAAAGCGCTGGAGACATATGGTGCGAAGGCTTTCGATCGGCTCGTTGACGCAGTGAAAGGAGCAAACCGTATTCACCTCACACTTTCCGATGACCAGGCTGTGGATGAAGTACTGGAAAAAGCATCTGGCGGTTTTGAGCCGGGTGCAATAATCATCGATCACACTACAACCTCTTCACCAGGAGCGGCCAAAAGAGCAGTTTACTGGAAAAACAAAGGGTTTACATATATCCATGCACCCGTTTTTATGGGGCCGCCTAATGCATTGGAAAGTACAGGTGTAATGCTGGTCTCCGGTGATCAGCAGACTGTAAAATTATTGGAACCTGAATTGTCCGGAATGACGGGCAAACTTTGGAACCTGGGAGAACAACCAGAAAAAGCAGCGTCCATAAAACTGCTGGGCAACCTTTTTCATATCAGCTTGACAGGAGGTGTTGCAGATATGCTTAGCCTGGCAGATTCTTTAAAAATTCCTGTGTCAGATGTCAGTACATTATTGGAAACACTTAACCCTGCTGTGGTTGCTCAGGGACGGCTAAGGAAAATTACCAGCAATACTTTCGATCAGCCGTCCTGGGAGTTGAGTATGGCGCGTAAAGATGCCCGTTTGATGATCGAACAAGCCGGATTAACAAATAATAAATTAATGGTTGTTCCCGCTGTCGCAAAAAAAATGGATGCATGGCTGGAAAAAGGTCATGCCAAAGATGACTGGACCATTATTTCCAAAGATCCCAACGAGTAATAAGAAATCATTAAATAGATCCAGACTGACAGTATTATGTTTATAGGACATTTTGGATTGGGGCTTGCAGCAAAAAAAACAACACCACGGATTTCTCTCGGAACGCTTTTTATTGCCGCACAATTCCTGGATTTGCTTTGGCCGACCCTGCTACTTTTGAATATTGAACATGTAGTCATTCATCCGGAACTGGATAATGCACATCAGCTGTTTTTTTCCGATTATCCGATATCACACAGTCTGCTCTTTGTGCTGATATGGTCTGTGTTGTTTGGCGGATTATATTTCCTGATAAAAAAGGATCGCAGAGGGGCTTTAATTTTAGGCGTTCTGGTGCTCAGTCACTGGCTGCTCGACCTGATCGTGCATTTTCATGACCTTCCGCTATATCCGGGCAATTCCCCGCTGCTCGGTTTCGGAGTTTGGGGTTCCAGAGCGGCAACTGTGATTATTGAAGCCGCCATTTTTATCACCGGACTGATCATATATTCGAATGCTACGGCAGCTAAAAACAGAGCCGGGAATATCGTTTTTTGGATACTGATTTTGTTGTTGATTACCACGCATGTCTGGAGTCTTTTCGCAGCGGCACCTCCCAGCGTAAAAGCACTCGCCTGGTCGGCTCAGTTTCAGTGGCTATTCGTTTTGCTGGCTTACTGGGCAGATGCAAACCGAAGCAGCCTTCGTCTACCTGTTTAAGGGGAACTCATTTATTCGGTGTTTCCGTATATAACTTTTCCTTTTATCATCGTGGTATGTATTGAAATATTTTCATCGAAGATCACGATGTCTGCGTCTTTGCCGACAGTTAGCGATCCCTTCCTGTCGGAAATATTCATGATGGTCGCCGGGGTAAGAGTTATCATCCGGATTGCGTCCTGTACCGATGAACCCGCCATCCCGATCATTGTTCTTACCAGCCGGTCCGCCGTCGCCACGCTTCCGGCAAAAGAACTTCTGTCGGGCAGCTTCGATACCCCGTCTTCTACAATTACTTTTATACCTGTACGCAGGTTACCGATTATACTCTCGCCGGCCGGCATCCCGGCCGCCCGCATGGCGTCGGTGACAAGCGCAATTTTTTCCGGCCCTTTTATTTTGCAGATTAGTTTTAATAATGGCTCGGGAAGGTGAATGCCATCGGCAATAACTTCCACATCCATTTCATCGATTATAAATGCGCTTTCAATCACCCCTGCATAGCGAAACGCATTTCTGCGGGTTACGCCCGACATGCCTGAATACAGATGTGTAGCCAGCGTATAACCATTATTGAAAGCTTCTATTACTTCTTCATAAATAGCATCTGTATGCGCCAGGGAGGGTAAGATACCCTTTGACTTCAGATACCTGGCGAATTCAATGGCCCCTTTTAATTCAGGCGCAGCACTCCAGCGTTTGATGGAATTGGATCGGGATATGATATACTTATATTCCTCGGGGTCGGGATCGCGGATCCATTTCGGATCCTGCGCTCCCCGCTGGTTCATGGCAAAATAAGGCCCTTCCAGATGCATGCCCATGAATTGAGCTCCCGAAAGATTCAGAGGAGCCGCCTCAGCAAATGTTTCCAGTGTGTTGATAATCTCCTCCGTCGGGCCGGTGAGTGTAGTCGGAAACATAGCCGTGGTACCGAACCTGGCATGTGTTTTAGCGATCTCGAGAAAAGCTTCCACTGTGTTGTCCATAAAATCATGACCGCCTCCACCATGAACATGTATATCGATAAAGCCCGGCGAAATAAATCTCCCACCCGCATCAATGACCGCGGCATCCGGTATTTCCATATCATGTTCCGCCACCTCGGCAATCAGACCATCCTTCACTAACACCGAACCGTTGGGTATTATCCGGAAGGGTGTAATTAATTGCCCGTTGTTTATTTTGACCAAAGATTTATTTGTTGTCACCCCTTGCGGTTATTGATATTTGAAAATATGTATTACCACACGAAATTAATCTTCCTGCAGAAAGTGCCCGGGGTTTCTAAGTAGCGCGAAAGAAGACTTGTCGAGAAAACATATACAATCCGGATGTGTCTGCAGGATACTCGCCGGAAATAATTCGGATACCGGGTTTTCAAAACAGTCTTTTACGGCTTGCGCTTTCCTGCTCTCAGGTACCGAACAGATAATCTGACCTGATTTCATGATTTGACTGACCGACATGGTAATCGCCCGGCGCGGCACTTCATTGATTGAGTTAAACCAGCCTTCACTATACTGCTGATTGCGGCATTTCTCATCCAGATTAACGACGATAAAAGATTCATTTGTCTCGAAATCAGCCGGAGGGTCATTGAAACCGATATGACCATTTTCTCCAATTCCGACAAGTGCAACATCGATGGGCATGTTTTTGATAAGCAGGCCCAGACGTCTGCATTCTTTCCCGGGATCTGCTTCACCATTAACAAAATGCATGTCCAGTAAAGGGCCGACTTTTTGAACGAACCGCTCTTTGAGATATTTTCTGAAACTCGCCGGAGAAGATTCCGGTAATCCGATAAATTCATCGAGATGAAAAAGGGTCACCCGGCTCCAGTCAATTTCTTCTGTCGTGAGTTGTCTGATGGTTTCAAACTGGCTCGTCCCGGTGGCCAGGATAATATTCGCCCGCCCTTTTGTTTTAATGGCCTGACGGATTATTCTTCCCGCTAAATGGCCGGCCGACTTACCTAATTGTACGGGATCGTTCTTTACAATAATTTTCAATTACCTGGACTTTTCTTCCAAGTTACGATTTCCAAGCAGACGGTCGTGCCGGGTCGCTTTCAGGCCGGATTGTATTGCAATATTACCACGCCGGATCGCAGGGTCTTTGTGTACTGGAGTTGAAGTTTTGAATAGTTTGTGATTAATTGGAAAAGAGATTTTCCTTTGGAAAGAAGGATAGGGTTTAAGACGAACCTGTATTCGTCTATCAGGCCGGCATTCACCAGACTCGCTGCCAGTCTGGCTCCGCCGACCACCTGTATGTTTTTGCCCGGTTGCTGTTTCAATTTTTTTACTTCACCAATAACATCATCCCCGTTTATGCAAGTATTCGACCAGCCGGAGTCTTTTAATGATTTCGAAAAAACAATATGTGATGTTCTTTCAGCCAGCTGAGCATATTTTTTGTGGTTAGAGGAAACATTTTCACTCGTGAGTGCGGACTTCCAATAATCCCTGTAATCAGGAAACATCACACGACCTAACAGGAAGAGATCAACGGATTGCAGCATATCAAAAAGATCATTCCATTGTTCCGGGTCTTCTTTTTGCACCCAGGACAGATCGCCGTTTTCCCCTTCTATGAAACCATCCAGGGATATCTGCATTGATAAAATTAATTTACGCATACAGGCATTTTTTATACCTGTAAAAATAGCTGATCCCTTTCCGGCAGATCAGTACAATAACGACCGCTGTCCGGGGTGGATGCGACTTCATTGGTTTATAAGCTACGTGGAAAATAATTTTCGTAACTTTTATCCATCTAAAATAATTAACATGAAAAAACTTTGGATTGCCGCCCTTGTAGGCGGTATCATTATTTTTGCCTGGCAGACCTTGTCCTGGACGGCCTTAAACTTACACAGGGCCAGCCAGGAATACACACCTAATCAGGATACAATCCTGAACTTCCTGAACCAGCAATTTTCAGGTGATGGTTCCTACATGTTGCCGAATTATCCTCCGGGAACGCCTTATAAAGAAATGGAGAAAACCATGAGCAGCCGTGCAGGCAAACCCTGGATGCAGATTCAATACCACAAAGAGCTAAACGTGAATATGGGCCTTAATATCACCCGGGGTCTACTGACCGATATTGTAATTGTAGCCATGCTTTGCTGGATCCTGATGAAAATGACAGGCGCAGGTTTTGGAAAAATATTTATGGCCTGTCTGTTCACCGGGATCATTATTTTTCTGAATTCCCCCTATACTATTCATATCTGGTATCCCAAGGCGGATATAAATGCTCACTTAATGGATGCGGTGATAAGCTGGGGACTTTGTGGCCTCTGGCTGGGTTGGTACCTGAAACCCAGGGTCAATTGAGCTGAATCAGACTGTTTTACACGACCGGGAACTACCCCTAAATAATTTTTCGCCGGGATGCAACATTCATATAATTAGCTGCGTCTCATAAATATGAGACAATTTGCTCCCGAAGGGCTTTGGGTTTCGCTATCCCGAAAGCATGACATTTCTTTTACAGCACTCGAAATGCAGGCTGCTCCTGTCAGCCATTTTTCACGCAAATCCTTATTCAGATTGGTTATGAAAAAAATTGCAAGAGAATTGGAAATGGTTCTTTCAGATTTTTTGAATTCAGACATTTTGCAGAAAAACTGGAACTATAAGGCCGGGCCGGGTAAATGGACGAAAAAAGAAATTATTGGCCATCTGATCGATAGCGCCCAGATCAACCTGCAACGTTTTGTTCGGTCAACCTACACCGAAAATTTCAAAGTGACCTACGACCAGGTGGAATGGGTGGATGCACAGCACTATGTAAACGCTGATATCCGGGAACTGCTGGAACTCTGGCGCCTCCTGAACAAACAGATTGTGCGCGTGCTTGAAAATTATCCTCCGGAAAGATTGCAGGTTCAATCCGATACCGGGAAAACAGCCGTGAGTTATCACACAGTTGAATTTTTGGCACAGGACTATGTGAATCACCTAAATCATCATTTGAAATCAATAGATTTAGAGTGAGGAGGTAGAAACCTGAATCAATTTCCGGGATTTGTCAAGGGATTCCTCAGATTCCTGCATGATCCTTTTGAATCTTTCTGCTGATGACTCCGGTATTTTAGCTGGTTCTGAAGCCTTCTTCACAGATTCCTGTTGAAAGGCTTTTGCTTTTTGTTCTTCGAATGCATCAACCGCCCTGATATATTCTAAATGTTCCGAACGGGTCAGTGTGGTTTCGCTGCCGTGACCTTCAAAATAATAATGCGTCGCAATAAATTTCTTAACATGCTGCCGGCTCTCCGCAGGCAGGTATTTTTGCAAAGCCCAGAAGTTTTTACTTCCGGATTTTTTTATCGCCCGGTATACCGGCTTAGGACCACCGTTGTATGCGGCCAAAACCAATAACCAGTCGTCAAACTGCGCATATAGGTCTCTGAGATAACGTGCAGCAGCTTTTGTACTTTTATAATAATTCGTACGTTCATCGGTCTGGCGGTTTACTTTCAATCCCAGGATCCTCGCCGTACGCGGCATGAGTTGCCAGGGACCGCGGGCACCGACCCGGCTTTTCGCCGAGGTTTTTAATTCGGATTCAATGACCGAAAGATATTTTAATTCGACCGGCAGGTCATATTCGTCAAAGACTGAATCTATAATGTAAAATGGAATGATACTCCTTTTTTTGACATTGTATAGGCAATCCCCCCTGTGTTTAATATAGGTTCTGACAAAAATTGCCTCCTTACTGTTAAGTTTTATCTGGGGTGCTGCTAAAGCGGGATCTGCTTCCGGCGAAACCAGTTCACGGACAACGACCGGTGATTTTATAAATACACTCTCCTTGCCGGTTTCCTTAGGAGAAACAGCATTTTTGGAATGATGACTGACTGAATACGGCGTAACAAGGAGTAAAAATGAATTACATAAATAAAAGGCTTTCGAAAATCGGGCTGTCAACATCGTTTAGTTTTAAGTAAAACAATGCCGACCCTTAGGCTTGGATTTAATAAAAATAAGAACAGGCACAGGAATGCTGCGCGATGGTACAATAAACTTTCCGCGGGTACGGACGTTAGGGGTTTTTCAATTTCTACGGATAGTCATTTGTACCGGGCTAAAGATAATACTCCGACCTTGGGAGTCCTAAGGCTTTTTACTGGGAAAACTACGATACCTGCTTATTTAAATAATTGATTTTAAGTGTATTGGATTTATCCCTCAGCGTTGGGCGATGGTTTGCCAGAGAGTAGATCCGGCAAAAGTTATTGTAGGGTAAATACATGCTGGAATTCCTCAGTATGTCCAAAAGATCTGTCCCGATATTATTCAGAAACTTTGACAAATACAGCCTCTTCCCTTTCGAAAAGCCAGGGTAAATTTCCTCTGAGTCCCTCCCGATTAATGGATAAAGTAAAGTCACGAAAACTCAATTGCGCCAGACTGGGATTTAAGGTGAGTTCGAAATAATTGTTTTTTGGCTGGGTCTTTTTTATAAAAGTCGGAACGTCGGGAAAAAGTGTATGAATCACCATTATCGAATCGCATTCGTTAAGATCTGAATGCATGTATCCGTCATTATTGCTGAATTGCTGATCCTGTTCAGTTCCTTTTTTGAAGATTCCCACTACGTTTCGTATCAGATAAGGATTTCGGTCAGATAACTGAATGGCAGTTCCGTCACCACGTTGTCCCTGACTCGTGATCGTAAAATCATTTCCAGGTTCTTTTTCCGCATGAAGTATGATTTTACCATCATATATCGTAAAACGTCCACTGGAATTACGGTCAATAGCGCCATAGATAAAATAAAATTTAAAGGAACTGTCTTTTTTAAATTCAAAAGCGGCTACCATCTCATGGCCTCCGGACATGCGGTATACTCCCTCAATTGGTTGGGCCTGAATTGTCGGTGATAATGTCATGAACAAAAAGACTAAACTATTAAGAATTATTTTTGTACCCATTGTTCAAAATTTTCATAGTTGAACCAAAATATGAAAAGAGAGAATGTTTGTCGTATAAAATTAATTAAACGGGGCTAGCGAGACAAATGCCCGTTAAATTACCTTCCGCGGATCACCGACAACCGTCATTCGTCATGTTCATTCCGCACGTAAACTGTTTACCGGATTTGCTACCGCTGCGCGGATTGCCTGGAAACTGATTGTGATGAGCGCAATCAACAGGGCTATCAAACCAGCCGCTATAAAGATCCAGCCACTTATTTCAATTCTGTATTGATAATCCTGCAGCCAATGCTGCATGGCCCACCAGGCAACAGGAAATGCGATAACGGAAGCTAAGAATACAAGTTTCAAAAAGTCTTTGGATAATAATCCGGCAATCCCCGCCACACTTGCGCCAAGAACTTTCCGGATCCCCATCTCTTTTGTTCTTCTTTCAGCAGTGTAAGCGGCAAGACCGAATAAACCAAGGCATGAAATAAGGATGGCCAATGCTGCAAATACAGTAGATAATTTACTAATCAGCATTTCATCTGAAAATGCCTCATTGAACTGATCATCCACAAAACGATATTCAAAAGGATAAGCTGGATTATTTTTTTTCATAACCGCTTCTATTTTTGCAAGTACCTGTTCAGGGTTGCTATGAGGTCTGGTCTTCAGATAGAGGATATTACCAAAACGGGGTGCTATGCAGCAAAATATTACCGGATCCGGTTTCCCATACATATCACCGTATACATAATCATTTACCACGCCCACCACGGTTGCATGCATCAGGGTATCATTTTCATCAAAAATTATTTTTCCCAGTGCGCTTCCTTTGCCCATGAGTTTGGCAAGCGACTGTGTGATGATAACATTGGCTCCGATTGAAGGTTGATCGAAATTCACTGAATCCGTAGATTCGAAATTTCTGCCTTCCAGTATTTTCATCCCTGATGCGGGAAAAAATTCGGGATTTACATCCCGCCAGGAAATAAGTATTTTCCCGGGACTCTTAGCCTGCCAGGAGAGATTATCCGTGTTATTTCCACCGTACAGGGTAGGGTGGTCCGACAAACCGACATTTTCTACAACACCTGTATTGAGTAAGTCCTGTCTGATCGGTTCATAATGCCTGGCCATGTCGCCCTGCATACTTAATTCAATCAGATTGTTCTTATCAAACCCCAGGTTGCGGCTTTTAATATGTTGTATCTGCTGATATATGATGATGGTGGCAATGATCAGAACGATTGAAACGCCAAATTGAAGCACGACCAGTCCTTTTCTTATGATTGCAGCACTACCTGTTTTAAGTTTTATTCCTTTTAAAACAAATACCGGGTTGAAGGAGGACAAATACAAAGAAGGATAGCTTCCTGCGATAAGCCCGCAAATCAGGGTAACCATGAGCAATGCAGAAAGATGAAACGGATTATATAAATCCAATAAAAGTTCTTTTTGCACGAGTGAATTAAATGATGTCAACGCAAACGACATCATGACTACCGCTGCAATGGTCGCCAGTATGGCCATCAATAATGCTTCTCCGATAAATTGTCCTATCAGGTTTTTCTTTCCCGAACCTAACACCTTTCTCACGCCCACTTCCCGCGCACGCTTTTCACTTCTTGCAGTAGCGAGATTCATGAAATTGATACAGGCGATGAACAAAATGATCCACGCGATAATGGTGAAAAGATGAACATAAGCTATGAAACCACTCCCGGTAGGTTTGCCGTTTTCAAATTGTCCGTACAGATGCCAATTGTTCATGCCGAATAAAAATACATGACCGTTGGACGTTGGCGCTCTTTTTTGCACAAAATTGTATAGTTGCTTATTGATGCTTGCCAGATTGGTTCCGGGTTTTAATTCAACATAAGTGCTTACGCAATTATTTTCCCACTTATAAGCCCATGGACTCTGCTGATAAAAAATTTGGAACGGCGCGACCCATTCAAATTGCAGGGAAGCATTCCGGGGAATGTCTTTCAGCACGCCGGTTATTATATAATCCTGTCTATTATCTACGCGTACGGTTTTCCCGATAATATTTTGATCATTGCCAAAAAATTTCTTAGCGGTTTTTTCGGTTATAACCAATGAATATAACTGGGCAAAGGCGCTTTTGGCATTTCCTTGTACAAAAGGCAGCGTGAACATGTTGAATAACGAAGGTTCTGCATATTTACCCGATGCGTAAACTGATTTATTGCCGATGCTAAAAAGCAGTCTGGTCTGGTTTTCTGAAGTCCTGCAGGTATTGGCAATACCCGGTATTTCTTCCTGGATAACCGGACCCATTACACCCGGCGTTGACCAGTGGGTAAATACACGCGCATCGAGACCTGCATTTACGCGGGCAAAATATAACCTGTCTTTCTTTAAATGGGAACTGTCAAAATTTATTTCGTCTTCCACCCATAAAAAAATCAAGCCCGCACAGGCAATGCCGATGGCAAGCCCAAAGATGTTGAGAAAACTATATGTTTTGTTTTTCCAGAGATTGCGAAAAGTAAGTTTGAAAAAATATTTAATCATACACTTATTTTAGACTCACCCGGCATCCGTCATCCGTAAACCGTCAACCCTCAACTATTCTGATCTTAAACTCGACACAGGATTCGCTACCGCTGCTTTTATGGCCTGGAAACTGATCGTCAGTAATGTAATACAGAGTGCAATTCCCGCCGAAATTAAAAAGACACCCGGACCGATCTGAATCCGGTAATCATATTTCAACAGCCAGTTCTTTAAAAAATAAAAGGCCAGGGGAGATGCCACCAGGCAGCTGATGCCCACCAGCAATATAAAATCTCTGGAAAGGAGGAGCCATACCTGGGATACCGATGCGCCCAATACCTTCCGGATTCCGATTTCCTTGGTGCGTTGTTCTGCAGTATAAGCTGCAAGGCCAAACAATCCGAGGCAGGAGATAAAAACGGCGAGCATAGCAAAAAGACCCGCCAGTTTTCCGATCAGCATTTCCAATCTGAATTTTTCGGCGTAGTCTTCGTCGGCAAATCGATAAGCGTAAGGGAAGCCCGGATTATATTTATTGAAAATGGCGGTTAGTTTTTGCAGTGCTTCCTGGGTCCTTATTTTAGGCGAAAGCCGATAGAGTAATGTGTGTTGATTATCCGGACTGATATAAAACATAGTGGGATCGGCAGGAGAATATGGTGACATCATCAGAGCATCTTTAACCACCCC
>Ga0163162_10001268_pt1 | contig 23598 bp, 17 predicted proteins | sample S55metaG_FD_115310 | JGI IMG/M metagenome (GOLD analysis project Ga0163162, IMG submission 115310) | Switchgrass rhizosphere microbial communities from Kellogg Biological Station, Michigan, USA - S5-5 metaG | ecosystem: Host-associated > Plants > Roots > Rhizosphere > Soil | place: USA... | reverse complement strand
GTGCCGCATACGACAAACGGCGCGGGCCTCGTCGAGCAAGCGAGGCTTTGGGTTTGATTGATCGCGGGTTGGGAGCATGAGTTGGGAGCCCCCGAATGGCGTGGGGGTGTGGCGAACTTATATCACTCGCAGAAAGTTGTTGGCAACGGAGTGTCCGACGCCCACTATGCGTAAGTTTCGAGTTTGGAGTTTAGGGTTTCGAGTCTAAGAAGCGCGCACGGATGCGCGCGACCCGCAGGCAGGATGCCCTGCGCTCCCATTGCGTGATGAGTGATGAGGACTAAGGACTTAAACTGAAAACTGAAAATTGAAAAGTGAAAAGTGAAAAGTGCAAACCCAGTTACGGTGACTGCCAAAGGGACTCTTTCGCGTAAGGTTTTAGCAACGTCTTCCAGGCAGTGTCGATCCGCTGGTAATCCTTCTCACAAATCTCGGCACGTTCGTCGGGCAGGCGATCGCCCGTCAGCAGCTTCGAATTCTGCTTTGGATCGCGGCCATAAATCATGCAGAGCGTGTCGTAATACCTTTGTGCGTCCAGCGAATGCTCGTCCCAGTAAGCAGGCGGCTCGCGCAGCGAGTCCTGCGAAAGGACTTTGTAAGTGTGCGCCACCTGCATGGCTTTGCGCGCACCATCTGTTTGCCCCATCAGCACCAGGGTCGAAAACTGATCCGCAGCGTCTTCCTCACGTCCGGTCACCGGCACATGCAGAATGTCGATCAGCGCATGCGCTGACTCGTGCAGAAAAACTGCGACCACGAGACTCTCGACGCTTTCATGGACCAATCGTTTGTCAGTCGTGCGCCGCGCAACGAGGCGCTCCATTTGATCCAGCCACTCATGACAGATAACGACGTGGTGATTTTGCTCGTCGTAATACACCTCAGAATCGTGGCAATCTTCGAACGAGATCGCAATTTCGACCGGAAGATTAATGGACTGATTGAGACGCGCCACCATCCCGCGGACTTTCGCTTCGCTGTCGGAATGAAGTAATTCGGACTTGGACGTCCCGACAAAGCGTTGGTGCGCGCTGAGCAGCGTAAAACCGCGCCTGGCGCGCGAGTTAATGAAGGCAACTCCTGATGGTGAATGTGTATCGATGTGGCCAGCGACGGCAAGTGGAGCAGCCGAAGGCCGGCGCGGGGCAGGCAGTTGCCAACCAGCTACGCCGGCAATCGCGATGCTCGTGAGGAGCATCAGTGCGACGATGCGACGTCGTATGTCAACGACATCAATCGTGATCGATTGGCGCTTCATGGCCGTTACCTCATGTATTTACGCGGCATGAAACGAAACACCCAAAGCGGGTCAATAAATTCGAACGGTTGCTGGTGCCCCAATTTCGCTTGGCGATCCTTTGCACCTTTGCGTCTTTGCGTGAACCGCCTTCTCTTCCACAAATAAATCTCACGCCAAGTCGCAAAGACCGCAAAGACCACAAAGAAACGCAAAGTAGGTCAAGCGGTTTGCTCTGAGCGTGCCCTTTGCGGGGACTGGGTTGTTGCTCCAACTGCGGCTGTCTTAGTCATGACATGTCGACTGTCCGGCGGGCGCCGTGACGATCTGGCGCATAGGTTGTTAACAACGCTTCTGACGCCGCGCGCTCTGAGCGCCGCGCGTTTGGCCGCGACCCTACTGGTGCGATTGGGGACCGTGCCGCCGAGCGTCACGATCCCCTGATACGCACTCACGCAAACTTCACGCGATTGGATCTGTTCTGCGAAGTGGAGTTCTCGTAACACCCACTGCTCGACTTCACTATCACTCATGTTGCTTACCTCGCTTGCAGCTCGTTAAAAACTCCTTAGAGAGTTCCCGCAACATCAGTTGGTCACGTCGAGCGAAAGCATGTGCTCGCAATCACAACCGTGTTTGGGGAGAAGCAGCAGCCCCTGACGTTTCGTCATGGATTCTGTCCGACGTTTCCTGAAATTCCCTTATTCTTCAGAAGCCTGATTTCCACACGACGATTCTTGGCGCGGCCTTCAGCAGTTTTGTTTTCTGCGGCAGGTTCCAATTCGCCATAACCGAATGGTTGAATTAGGCGGCTCTGCTGCATCTTGTGCTTGGTAATCAGGTAGTAGATGACCGCATTGGCGCGCCGTTCGCTCAGGTCGCGATTGCGTGCCGTATTGCCACTCGAATCTGCGTAACCAATTACCGCCACCATCCATCCCTTTCGATCCTGCGTCTTTGCCCACTCGGCGGCTTCGTCGATCGTCGCTTTACCTTTTGGTCCAAGGGTCGCGCTACCGGTGGCGAACAGGACAGTGATCGTGCGAATCGGATCAAAGTCATCGAGCCCGTTGATCCGATTGTTCGCGTAGTCGGCGGTTTCCTGCGCTTTCTTTGCGGCATCAGCGGCTGCCTTGGCGTCAGCTCGCGCGGCGACTGCTACAGCCTGAGCTTCTTCCAGTTGTCGCGCCTGCCGCTCTTGCTCCTCCTGTTGGGCCTTCAACTTCGCGTTCGTCTCGGCCTCGATCGGGTCGAGCGTGTTTTTCAGCGCCTGGGCCGTTCTCAGATCCTGTTCATCGAATCGAATCTTTCTCGCCACAACCTGGCCTTCCGAATTCCCCCTGCCGTCAACTTCCAGTCTCAGGCCACGCAGGATGTAAGTTGCGCCGTAGTCCTTCGAACCGCGGAACACGCCTTTCTTATGGCTCTTGACCTCAGTGTCTGAGGTTATGAGTACTGTTGTTTGCGGTCCGCCCATGGTGTCACCCATCAAGAAAGTGTCGCCTTCGCGTTTGGTGACGACCCCTTTAAGTTTCTCAACTTTCTGTCCATCGGCTATTTGGCCATTGACGGTGGCGGCGGCGAAATTAAACGCGGCTACCAAACCCACTATCAACGCCAGCCTTGTTACTGTAAGTAAACTAAAGTTCACTTTTATCATTGTGTCCTCCTTCAAAGCTCCTCCTGTCAGAATGCGGCGTTTGTCGGGGGGAAGGTTTGTGGCCGTCCGCTTGGCATGGTGCCAAGGCCAACTACCGCCTTGCGTATCATCGAGATGCTAACCGCGCAGTCGCCTGGTTGATACTGTCAATTGTTACAGTCCGAGTGATGAGAGAAATGGGATTCGGGCTGGATAACGCTTTAACGGACCGCAGTTTTCAAACTGATCCGCCGAAGCGTGCCACTACCACGGTTACGTTGTCGCGGCCGCCGGCAGCCAACGCCAGCGACGTTAAGTCTTCACACGCAGCCGAAGCTGACGTGGCGGTATGCAGTGCGGAAGCGATCGTCGTGTCATCAACCATGGCCGTCAGACCGTCAGTACAAAGGAGAATCTGATCGTGCGGACGCAATTGAATGCGTTTGACTTCCGGCTTTGTGCGCGTGCCCAGGACTCCCAGCGCCGCCGTCAACACGTGCCGCATCGATCGGGCGGCAGGGTCGGCGCCACTCAGGCCCGCATCGATCAGTTCCTGCGCCACAGTGTGGTCGCGCGTGAGCTGTTTCAGCACACGGCCGCGATAAAGATAAGCCCGCGAGTCTCCGATGTGGCCGATGATGATGTCGTCGCCGACCGTCGCCGCCGCTGTCAAGGTCGTGCCCATCCCGCTGAGTGATGGATCGTCGTCAGCTTGTTGCTTCAGTGTCTGGTCGATGCGGAAAAATCTCTCGGTCATTCGCTCGAGCACCGCTTCCAGTTTGTCGTGATCCTCGAAGCCCATAATCCAATCAGGGGTTTCGATAATCAATTCGATCAGTTTGGTAAGCGCGGTGCGGCTGGCCACTTCGCCTCCAACGCGGCCGCCGAGACCGTCGGCAACCAGCAAACCGTAGCCGGTCAAATCGTAATTTGTCTGAGCGCTACCGCAATCGAGATTCGTCGAAATGCTCTCCAGTGAACGCCGGAAACGCATCACGAGGTAGTGATCTTCGTTGCGCAGCCTGACGCAGCCGCGGTGAGTTGCGGCGGCCACGTCGAGTGTCATCAATGCGCCGGGATCGGACACGTAACTGTCTTCGAGGGCATCGACGAGCAACTCGGCAGTCTCAATATGATCTTGCTTCGCGCTGGCGCTTCTCATGGGCGGTTGAGGATACTCCCACGGCGCGAAACGGAGCGCCTGTCAAAACTACCAGTTGGTAAAGAGAGGTGCAGGCCGTAGGGTGAACTCGCATAGCCCGCATTGGAATAAGTTTAGGTTGCACAGACACTCGAGAGTTACCTGAACCGGCTCTCGCGGAGTTAGTCCGAATGAAAAAATATGGCATTGGCCTTCTGATCGCGACGCTCTTTATATCTACGCATTCTATGCGCGTCTTTGCGCAGGACTCACCCAGCGCGGCCGAGGCAGCACACCAGTTGCGCAATCAATTAAGCCAGCTCAACGACCGAGAGGCTGAGATCAAGATTCGCCTGCAAGAATTGGATTACGAACTCAAATCGGAAAATATCGAACGCTACTTTGCCGGCTACGGCTCTGTTCATCCCGAGGATCTGCGGGAAGCGCGCCGAAAGAAATTGCAGATTGAAAAGGATCGCCTTCAGGCCCAGCTGACTGAGGTTGGCCAAAGCCGCCAACAGTTAGAAGCCACGATTGTGGCGGCGGACACAAAGGCGTATCAGAGCAGCGCGCTGGGCGCAGTTTCCTTAAAGGGCGGCGCGCTGGGTCAAATATTCACGGCCACAACTTTGCAGTTAGCGGCAATCACCTTTGCGTTGTTGGTAATTGGAATTCTGCTTGTTGCGAGACGTAAACGACAAACGGAAAACTTCGGAAGGAGAAACTAGACACCATGAGATTCACGCGAACACTTAACATCTTTATCATTGGCCTTTTCATATTGATCGGATGCGTATCAGCAGCGGCGCAAGACGTCAAATACAACTTCCTGCCGGGTACGGATTTCGCGAAATACCGCACGTACAAATGGGCGCGGGCCGCGAAAGCCCAATATCCGAATCAAATCCTGGACAGTCAGATCATGCAGGCGATCGACGCACAACTTGCATTGAAGGGTCTGCAAAAGAGTTCAAGTGATGATGCCGATCTGATTGTCATCTATCAGGCTGCTGTCGACCAGGAGAAGCAATGGAACTCGTACAGCACCGACATGGGCGGTGGATGGGGCTATGGCCGCTGGGGCGGCTGGGGCGGCTATGGTGGTGGCATGTCGACGACTACCACAACCAGCGAAACGATTAACATCGGGACGATCAATGTGGATATCTATGACGTCACTGCCAAGAACCAAGTCTGGCGCGGCGCTGCCAGCAAAACTTTAGGATCCGGCAAGGACCCGGCGAAAGTTAATAAGAACCTGAATAAGGCCATGGAGAAACTTTTCAAGAAGTACCCACCGCCGCCGAAATAAGCGGTTGAAATCGCGACCTGTCGATGAGGGCCCGTCGTGCCAGGCGGGCTCTTTTGCTTACGCCAAAAGTCGTAACCGCGAAGCGGTTGAATTGAATAGCCGTGGGCAGCGCCCACGGGTAAGAGCATCAATAGGTGATCTTACCCTGAAAGGGTCAAAGAATGTGTCTGAGAAATTCGACCTTTCAGGGTCGCTCCGTAAACATCGTTTTGATCCGGTGGCTTTGCCACCGGCTACTAAATTGGTTCGCTTCGCGAACCGCTGAAGCGACGTTTTGGGCACCCCGCATTCAATATTGATCCCGCTCGCTACCGCTCGCGGTTCTGTACTACAGGAGTCGTCAATTTTATTGCAGGATTTTTCGAAGCTTCATGCGGGCGCGGTGAAGTTGAGACTTTGATGTGCCCGCTGTGCAGCCGAGGAGTTTGGCGATCTCTTCGTGTTCAAATCCGGCGACGTCGAACAACACAAACACGGTGCGGCAGCCACGCGGTAAACGTGCCACTGCCGATCGAAACGCAATCATGTCGGTCAGCGGCCCCGGCAGTGCCGGCGCACTCAGTCGCGGCGCAACCGGAATGACATCCTCAACATCCGTGAAGTTTTGCTCGCGTCGCGCAGGACGACGGAAATGCATCAACACACTATTAACTGTGAGTCGATGCAGCCAGGTCGTGAACTGACTCTCGCCCCGATAGGACCCGATCTTTTTCACAAGACTGACGAACACTTCATGCGTCAGGTCTTCAGCCTCAGCCGGATTCCGCGTCATCCCGATACAAACTGCGTACACGCGATGGCGGTAACGCTCATACAGCTCTCCTAACGCGCGCATGTCACCGCTCGCAGCAGCGCGTGACAAGTTGTAATCCGTCATACTCGCCACACTCAGAAGCTTGGCGGGTTCGTATGTTTTCGGCACCACCGCGGGCCGAAGACGATCAACTTGAGCGACTGCTGCGAGCATTCCTTTTAAGTCACCAGGTCCAGCCAGCATAACGACGCGTCATGGTGTCGGTAACTGTTAGAAGTTACAGGGGCTCGCGCGATGTCTGCCCTGTAATTTTTGACAGTTACGGTCCCTGAAATGGGTCGCTACGATTTCCGCTACGCTCCAGTGAAAGACTTAGTAGCCCTGCTGAGGAGGACTCGTGAAGACTCATAACTGGGTTGGTGATCTCATTCGTGGCGCACTTTCCGTACTTGCGGCATTTGCCTTCGTCGTCAACTGCACGAATACCACGAGGGCGCAGCAACAGCCGCAAGGATCGGCTGAAGTACAACAACTGAAGGATCGACTAAAGCAACTCGAGCAAACGGTTGAAGAACTCAAGGCGCAACTCATCGCGATCGAGAGTTCGCGCAAAGACACGCAGTCAGCGACCGGCGAAAAAGCCGCCGCAGTTGTCGCGGCTGCGCCTGCAACCGCTGATGCCAGCGTTCCCAAACCGAAACCGGATGAGCCGCGGGGTGAAAGCACTTTCACGATCTACGGATTCGCGATGCTCAACTCCGGCTATGAATTCCAGGCATCCGATCCGAAATGGTTCGACACAGTCCGTCCGGTCAAGCTGCCCGCGTTCGGTGGGCAATTCGAGCCCGGCGGCAACACGTACTTCAGCGTCAGGCAATCTCGGTTCGGTGCGAAGTCGACGACGCCGACAAAGTATGGCGAGCTAAAAACGATCTTCGAGTTTGAGTTATTCGGCACGGGCGTCGACGCGGGTCAGACCACATTCCGTTTGCGACATGCCTACGGAGAGCTCGGTCACTTCGGGGCGGGCCAATACTGGAGCGCGTTCGTCGATCCGGACGTCTTTCCAAACACAAATGAGTATTGGGGACCGAATGGCATCGCGTGGTTTCGCAACGTGCAATTTCGCTGGATGCCGATAAAAGGAAAGAACTCAGTCACCATCGCGCTTGAACGGCCCGGCGCGAGCGCCGACCTGGGCCAGGCAGCTGATCGCATTGAGTTATCGGGCGTCAAGCCTCGGTTTCCACTGCCGGATCTGACGGGCAATGTCCGCTTTGAACGGGGCTGGGGCCACGTGCAAATCGGCGGCGTGCTGCGCGACATGCGCTGGGTCGACACCGTCGACGACAATTTCGATCTTGGAGGCAGAGCAACCGGAGCTGGTTTCGGAATCACCTCGGCGCTGAAAGCCGGCAAGAAAGATGTGGTGAAGCTTTCATACGTCTACGGACACGGCATTGAAAACTACATGAACGATGCGCCGGTCGATGTGGGCATCGCGCCAAGCAACTCAGGAAATCCGCGCGTGCCAATCAAAGGCGAAGCGCTGCCGGTGTGGGGGTGGATGGCTTATCTCGATCACACCTGGAACAAGCGATTCAGCAGCTCAATCGGCTATTCGATGCTGAACATTGCGAACTCTGCAGGGCAGACGAACGACGCGTTTCATCGCGGCCATTACGGATCAGGCAACTTCATGTTCTATCCGGTCGACCGCGTGACATTAGGAACTGAAGCGATTTACGGACGTCGCGAAAACTTCCGCGATGGGTTCGCCTCCGACGATGTGCACCTGCAATTCATCTTCAAATACAACTTCAATAAGGAGTTCAAATTCTGAACACCGGCAATCGTCACGATGAATTCAAATCAACTCAAGTACCCGCCGTTGTCGCAATGCCCGACGCATGGCGGCAACCCGTGTGCGAACGCGGGCGCATCTACGCCGTTGAGCCCTGGTCTCCGGCACAGTTGCTGATGAGAAGTGAAGCGACAAACGCAACTTCGACAGCCGCGCGGCGGGCAAATCTCTGGCGACTAAAAAGCAGGCGCCTACGGCGATGGCCACAGTAATCCAAACAGCCGCATGCACATCACCCGACTACCGCAACACTGGCGTCAAGACCTTCATGGTCAGTCAGAACGGCGTGGTCTGGGAAAAAGATCTCGGGCCAGAAACGCTCGAAATATTTAAGTCGATCGACCGTTTCAATCCCGACAGAAGTTGGACTCCGGTCAAGGAAAACTGATCGTCGTGCGAAGACTTCGACCAAAGACTGTCACTTTTGACAGTGCTCACTTGAGTTTCGACTACTTAAAATTTCTACAGGGCGGCGAGCGCTTAAATCCAGAAAGCGATGCTCGACGCGCCTTTCCTAAATAAGGGAGAACCAAAATGTCTACGAACGATAAATTCGACGACGACATCGCCCCCAATGATCCGTTGAGCAACGCGGACGAACTCGTCGCGCGATATGTTCCGCCCGGTGTCGATCGTCGCACTTTCATCATGCGCAGTGCCGTAATCGGCGCAGCAACCGTGATGACGGGCCGGGTCATCTCTGCGCGCGAGCGGAGGCTGAAGGCTTTCACTGAGTCGCTGGAGCCGCCGCAAGGCCCTGGTGCGCCGCCGCTCGATAAGAACCTGAACGTCGTGAAGAAAGGCCAAGGCCCGGTGATGACCGTGATCGATGAGTTTTACAAAGTCGGTCCTGGTCCATCGAGTTCGCACACGATAGGGCCGATGCGCATCACCTACGATTTCTATCAACGCGCCGCAAAGTTGCCCGAAGATAAACTCGCGAAAGCGACCAAACTTCAGGTGAACCTTTTTGGCAGCTTAAGCGCGACCGGCAAGGGACACGGGACGGAGCGCGCCTCGCTGGCCGGCTTGGTCGGTAAAGAACCGGCAACTGTTGACCCATTGTTTCTCGACAGTCTGCGCGACAAACCGGATCAGGTGTTTCCGGTGAAGCTCGGCAGCTCTACGATCAATGTCAGCTTGAAAGATGTCATCTACGACGCAACCAAGGGTGACTTTCATCACCCGAATACGATGACGGTGAAGCTGCTCGCCGGCGACGAAGTGCTTCTCGAGCAGGAGTACTACTCGGTCGGTGGTGGCTTCATTGAGTGGAAAGGCTACACGCCGCCGAAGAAGAATCCGCCTAAATATCCGTTCCGCACGATGAAGGAACTGCGCACACACGCCGACAATAACAAGACAACCATCGCGAAAATCATGCTCGCGAACGAAATGTCGATCGCCGGCCGCAGCGAGCAAGAGGTCTATGCGTTCGTCGACAAGATCATCAACGCGATGACGGCGACGGTGAAGTCCGGGCTCTCAATGTCTGAGGATGATGTGCTGCCCGGTCCAATCAAACTGCACAGCAAAGCCGCGACGGTTTATAAACGCGCGATGGATGACACCATGGTGGCGGACCGCGGGGTCGGATTGCTGTCGGCTTGCGCCCTCGCGGCATCGGAGGAGAACGCACGCGGTCACCTTGTGATCACAGCACCCACCGGCGGCTCAGCCGGAGTTATGCCATCGCTCGTCTATGCGCTGTTGGAAGCGCGCAAACTGCCGCTACAGAAAGTCCGTGACGGCATGTTAGCGGCGGCGGCGGTGGGTTATCTCTGCAAGCATCACGCGACTCTGTCAGCGGCTGAAGGCGGCTGCCAGGCCGAGATTGGCGTGGCTTCTGCGATGGCTGCGGCGTTGGTCGCCACCGCTAACGATGCTGACTCGCGGGTGGTTGAGAATGCCGCGGAATCGGCGCTCGAGCATCACCTTGGCATGACCTGTGATCCGGTGGCGGGTTACGTGCAGGTACCGTGCGTCGAGCGGTGTGCTTTTGGCGCCGTCAAGGCGTGGACTGCCTATGCGATCGCCAGTAACGAGATCGCTTCGCGACACCGTGTCGATCTTGACGCGACGATCATGGCACTGGCCGAGACCGCCAAAGACATGAACAGCAAGTACAAAGAAACGAGCGAAGCTGGACTCGCTCTGTCTGTCGTGCTCTGTTAGTCCTCCCGGTGTGCGGTATGCGCCTGTCGATCGCATTGGCTCCGTTATCCACGGGCCATACCGCCGCTGTCCAAAAAAACATTTCCGAATGATTTGGGAATGAACGAACCTGAGGTCTCATGTCACAAGCAGTCGCAGCCGCGGCGCCACAACCAACCGCCAAAGCGGCCGTGCGAACAGCCACGGTCGCATGGCTACTGACCTCTGTCTACTACTTCTATCAGTACGCGCTGCGTTCGGCTCCCGCCGTGATGATGCCGCAGTTGTCTGAAGCCTTTGGGCTCAGCGCGCTCGGCGTCGCTTCAATCGTCGGACTCTTTTACTACGGATACTCACCGTTCAGCTTGATCGCCGGCGCTGCCATGGATCGTTATGGTCCGCGACGGCTGATTCCATTTGCGGCGATCACCGTCGGCATCGGTGCATTCCTATTCGCAAGCGGACAGTCTCAGATCGCCAGCGTTGGAAGATTCGTGCAGGGCGCCGGCGGCGTTTTCGCATTGGTCGGCGCAATCTACATCGCGACAAAAAACTTTCCGGCATCACAAGCAGCCACCCTGATTGGCGCCACACAGATGTTCGGTATGGCCGGCGGGTCGGCCGGTCAGTTTCTTGTTGGGCCAATGATCAGCCGCGGTTTGAGTTGGAACAAGTTTTGGATCGGCATGGGAGCCATTGGACTTTTGATCGGCGGCCTTCTCTTCTTTTTGATTCCCAGTGAACAAACAGACGCGGCCCCAGGTGGATTGAAAACAATCACGCGCGGGTTTGGCGTCGTCTTTCGAAATCCACAATCAATTCTGTGCGGATTGATTTCCGGACTGCTTTTTATTCCCACAACAATCTTCGACATGATTTGGGGCGTGCGCTTTCTTCAGGAAGGCCACGGTTTCGACTATGCATCGGCGGTGTTGCGATCTTCGATGGTCCCCTTCGGATGGATCATCGGTTGTCCGCTGCTGGGATTCATTTCTGATCGCATCGGCCGGCGTAAGCCGGTGATCATTGTCGGCGGCTTCGTCTTATTAGCTTGCATCGCGTGGGGGCTTTACGGCGACGCTGAAATTTTTCCGCCCTACATAGTCGGACTTCTTGCGGGCATCGCATCCGGCGCGGCGATGCTGCCGTACACAATCATTAAAGAAGCCAATCCGGCAAATCTCGGCGGCACCGCGACCGGCGTAATCAACTTCATCAATTTCACATTCAGCGCGCTGTTGGGTCCGGTGTTCGGATGGATTCTGTCGCGCGTGTCGGGCGGCGCGACAGAGATGAAACTTTCGGATTTCCAGACAACCTTCACGCCGCTGTTGTTTGGTGTGGCAATCGCAATTCTCCTCGTGTTGCTGCTGAAAGAAACAGGACGAGCGGTCAGGCAAAGCGAATTCAAAGAGGAGACAAGATGAAACACGCAACCGGAACCGGGAAATACGAGCGACTCCTGGAGCGCTGCCAGAGTCAGCCCGCGGTCCCAACCGCAGTCGCCTATCCATGCGAAGAGTCAGCACTGCGTGCCGCGGTGCAAGCCGCACAACTTGGATTGGTTGAGCCAATCCTGGTTGGTCCAAAGGAAGAGATCGAAGAGACAGCGAAGGCCGCCGGTCTCAGTCTGGAGACAGTCGAAATCATCGATGCTGAAAACAGCGTTGCCGCGGCCCAAAAGGCCGTCGCACTGATTCGCGAAGGCAAGGCGGAAATCCTGATGAAGGGCAGCTTACATACCGATGAATTAATGGCTGCGGTTGTGTCTCGTCAGGACGGCCTGCGAACTGGCCGACGCATCAGCCACGCCTTTGTGATGGACGTGCCGACCTATCACAAGGTCCTGATCATCACGGATGCTGCCATCAACATCGCCCCCACGCTCGAAGACAAAGTCGACATCTGTCAAAACGCCATCGATCTCGCGATTTCACTCGGCTGCATAAAACCGAAAGTCGCGATTCTCGCGGCAGTAGAGACGATCAATTCAAAGATGCAGGCCACACTCGACGCGGCGGCGCTCTGCAAAATGGCGGAGCGGGGGCAAATCAAGGGTGGAGTTTTGGATGGGCCGCTCGCGTTCGACAACGCAATCAGCCGCGATGCGGCGCGCACCAAAGGAATCAAATCTGAAGTCGCCGGCGACCCGGACATTTTGCTGACTCCGGATTTGGAAGCGGGAAACATGCTGGCGAAGCAGTTGAGCTTTCTGGCGAACGCCGACAGTGCGGGCATCGTCCTGGGCGCGCGCGTTCCGGTGATTGTGACAAGCCGCGCGGACAGTGTGCGTGCGCGCATCGCCAGTTGCGCGGTTGCCAAATCGATTGCGCTAGCGCGACGCGCTAATCCATAAGGTCGAAAGGAACTCATCGGTGGACGATTACGCACTCATACTCAATGCAGGCTCATCGAGCTTGAAGTTCTGCGTCTTCCAACGCCCCGACGGGCAAAGGTGGCGCTTGGAAGCACGCGGCCAGGTCGAGGGCATCGGCACATCGCCCCGATTGTCCGCTCAGGACACCCACGGTCGTAAGCTCGCTGACGAAAAATTGGCGGCCTGGGTCCAAAGCGGACGCGATGCGATCGATGTCCTCGCGCTCTGGTTGCGATCGCATTACGGCGGTTCGAAAGTCGTGGGCGTCGGTCATCGCGTCGTGCATGGCGGCGCGAAATTCACGCGTCCGGTGATTGTCACCAAAGAGGTGCTTGCGGAATTGCAAGAGCTGGTTCCGCTCGCGCCTCTGCATCAGCCGTATAACCTCGCCGCGATCGAAGCAGTATTCGATCGTTTGCCGGACGTCCCTCAGGTTGCCTGCTTTGACACGAGTTTCCACCGGACCCATGCAGCGGTCACTGATTTAATTCCCTTGCCTCACGAGCTGACGGACCAGGGCGTGCGCCGTTATGGATTTCACGGACTGTCGTACGAATTCATCGCGAGTGTCTTACACGACATCCTTCCGGAAATTGCGAAAAAGAAAATCATCGTCGCGCACCTCGGCAGCGGCGCGAGTCTCTGTGCTTTGAACAATGGCCAGAGCGTCGACACCACGATGGGCTTCACGGCCGTCGACGGATTGTGCATGGGCACGCGGCCCGGTAGCCTGGACGCAGGCGTGGTTCTCTATCTGTTTCAAAATCGTGGACTGTCGCCAAAGGAAGTCGAAACGATTCTTTACAAGAACTCCGGTCTGCTCGGCATCTCCGGCATTAGCAACGACATGCGCGATCTGCTTGGCCGGAAAGAGCCGCAGGCCAAACTCGCGGTTGACTACTTCGTTTACCGCGCGGCGAAAGAGATCGGCGCGCTAACGGCCGTACTCGGCGGCGTCGATGCGCTCGTGTTCACCGCAGGCATCGGCGAGAACTCACCGGAAATTCGTCGCCGCATATGCGAGGCGTCGGCGTGGCTCGGCATACAACTCGACGAACAGAAGAATGCAAAGAAGGCAACCCGCATTTCGACGGCGGAAAGCAAAGTTTCGGTTTGGGTCATTCCCACAAACGAAGAGCTGATGATTGCTCGGCACACGGGTGAACTGCTCGGATTGCGAGCGACGGCTGCGCAATACGCAGCGTAAGGAGAAAACATGGCGACGGCAAAAGCAGCGCTCCCGCACACCAATGAAATTCCAGCATGGCAAGGATTCACCGGCGGGCTTTGGCAAAAAGAGATCAACGTCCGCGATTTTATCCAACAGAACTACAAGCCGTACGAAGGCGATGAATCGTTCGTGGTTGGCGCAACCAGGCGCACAGGCAAGATCTGGGAACAACTAAGCGAGCTCTTTGTGGAAGAACGCAAGAAAGGCGTGCTCGACATCTCGCAGATTCCCAGCTCGATTACGTCTCATGCTCCCGGCTACATCGATCGCGAAAACGAAGTGATTGTCGGTCTGCAAACTGAGGCGCCACTTAAAAGAGCGATTATGCCGCAGGGCGGCTTTCGCATGGTGCTGAGCGCCTTGAAGACCTACGGCTACGAACCTGATCCGCACGTCGTCGAAACATTTACCAAGTATCGAAAGACACACAACGATGGTGTTTTCGATGCGTACACGGCTGACGTTCGTCGCTGTCGCAGCTCGCACATTCTGACGGGTCTGCCCGACGCGTACGGCCGCGGGCGAATCATCGGCGATTACCGTCGCGTCGCGCTCTATGGTGTTAGTCGTCTAATCGAAGAGAAGCAGAAAGAGAAGACCGCGCTCGATTCACAGATGTCGACCGAGGCGATCATTCGCGATCGCGAAGAGTTGAGCGAGCAGATTCGTGCACTCAAAGAGCTTTTGCAGAGGGGCTCGATCTACGACTTCGACACCTCTGCTACTGCAACCACAGCGCGCGAAGCGGTGCAGTGGCTCTATCTCGCTTATCTCGGTGCAGTGAAAGAAGGCAACGGGGCGGCGATGTCGCTCGGCCGCACTTCGACCTTTCTCGACGGTTACTTCGAACGCGATCTCGCGGCGGGCAGACTTACCGAGGAGCAGGCGCAGGAGATCATCGATGACTTTGTGATCAAACTGCGCATCGTGCGCTTTTTGCGCACCCCTGAATACGATCAGCTCTTCGCCGGCGATCCAACGTGGGTCACTGAATCAATTGGCGGCATGGGCGATGATGGGCGCACACTCGTAACCAAGACGAGCTTTCGTTATCTCCAGACGCTCTCAAATCTTGGGCCGGCGCCGGAACCAAACCTGACGATTTGGTACTCGCCGCGTCTCCCCGACGGATTTCGTTCATTCGCCGCAAAAGTCGCAATCGACACCAGTTCAATTCAATTTGAAAACGACGAAATCATGCGCCGCGCCTGGGGCGACGACGGCGCAGTGGCCTGCTGTGTTTCGCCGATGGTAGTCGGAAAGCAAATGCAGTTCTTTGGCGCCCGCGCGAACCTCGCGAAGTGTCTTCTTTACGCCATCAACGGCGGCCGCGATGAAATTAGCGGCGAGCAAATCGCGCCCGCCTTCGGCGCTGTCAAAGGTGACTACCTCGATTTCGATGACGTGCTTGAAAGATTCGAGCGGATGATGCAGTGGCTCGCGGGTGTCTACGTGAACGCGATGAACATTATCCACTACATGCACGACAAGTATGCATACGAGCGGCTCGAGATGGCGCTGCATGATTATTCGCCGCTGCGCACGATGGCTTTCGGGATGGCGGGCATGTCCGTGGTCGCCGACAGCCTGTCGGCAATTCGATTTGCGAAGGTCAAAGTCATTCGCGACGAAACTGGCCTGGTCACCGATTATGAGGTTGAAGGCGACTTTCCAAAGTTCGGCAACAATAACAATCAAGTAGACCATCTTGCTTCCTGGCTTGTCACGACCTTCATGAATAAGTTGCGGAAGTATCCAACCTATCGCAACGCGCTGCATACTCAATCGATTCTCACAATCACCTCGAACGTCGTTTATGGAAAGGCGACCGGAAATACGCCCGATGGCCGCCGGCAGGGCGAGCCGTTCGCGCCGGGCGCCAACCCAATGCATGGCCGCGATTCGCACGGTATTCATGCATCTGGCGCATCAGTGGCGAAGATTCCCTATCGCGACGCCGCCGATGGAATTTCGTTGACTACTACGCTGATACCCGAAGGATTAGGCCGCGTGCCGGCCGATCGCATTTCTAATCTGCGCAGCATGCTCGACGCTTTCTTCGGCGTTACGGGTTTTCATATGAACGTCAACGTGTTGAATCGAGAGATGCTCATCGATGCAATGGACCACCCCGACAAATACCCAAATTTGACGATTCGAGTCTCGGGCTATGCCGTGAATTTCGTCCGGCTCACACGCGAACAGCAAATGGACGTGATCAGCCGCACATTTCACGGGAACTGAAAGAGTGGTCACTATGATTGCAGAACGGTCTCTCCAGGCTCCCAACCTTCAAGCCAAGAGTCCCTACGAAATTCGTCTGGATCAATGTCGTGGCGTCTCGGAATCGGCTGTGCGCGAAGCCCTCAGAACCGGCGACATGGGTTTTCTTCATTCGTTCACTACCGGCTCAACGGTCGATGGGCCTGGCGTGCGCGTAGTCGGATGGACCGCCGGCTGCCAGTGGCGATGCTTGTACTGTCACAATCCTGACACGTGGAACATGATGAATGGAATTCCGGTGCAGCTTGATCGCGCCGTCGAAGAACTTCGCAAGTATCGACACGGGCTAAAGACGATGCAAGGCGGTTTTACGCTGAGCGGCGGTGAGCCGCTGATGCAGGATCGTTTTGCCGTCAAACTCCTTCGCGCCTGCAAAGAGATGGGCATCCACACCGCGATTGAAACAAACGGTTATCTTGGTTCGCGTCTCAGCGATGAAGACTTGAACTCGATCGATCTTGTTTTGCTCGGACTCAAGACATGGGATCGCGACAGACATCAGCGACTAACGGGCAAAGACAATGCGAATACTCTCGAGTTGGCACGTCGTCTGGCGGCGCGGAAGAAACCTGTTTGGGTGCGGTTTGTGCTGGTGCCGGGTTTGACCGATGACCCGGCAGACGTCGCACGAATCGCGAATTTTGCAGCCAGACTTGGAAATGTAGAGCGCGTCGAGGTCTTGCCGTTCCACCAACTGGGTCGATTCAAGTGGCAGCGCCTTGGTCTTGATTACACGCTGAACGACGTCCAATCGCCGTCGCCCGAGTTGATCGATTGGGCTTGTCAGCTTTTTCGCGCTGAAGGTTTGCAGGCATTCTGATTCCCGACCGTTGAGACGGTGAAGCCACCTTGGTTAAGACCTTCTACAGTTACTGCGCTTCAAGTTTCGACACGCGCAAGCGTGGCGGCAGGTTTGACGTTATTTTTCGCGCGCCAACTGAATCTCCAGTTTCCTGTTTACGCGCTGATCGCGGCAATCATCGTAACGGATCTTTCTCCGGCAACAACGAGGCGGCTGGCGTTTCACCGGCTGCTCGGAACATTTTTGGGCGCAACGCTTGGAGCCGCGATTAGTGTTGCCGCGTCCACTTCACAAGCGGCCGCGCCAACTGTCGCGCTTGCTGTCGTCGGCACGATGCTTATTAGCCACCTGATTGGCATCCCGGGCGCGGCCCGGTTAGCCGGATATGTTTGTGCGATCGTGCTGGTGAACTTCAATGATCATCCCTGGACGTACGCGGCCTATCGGTGCGCCGAAACTGTGCTCGGAATTGCGACGGCTGTAGTCGTCAGCTTCATACCTAAGCTGATCAAAGTCGACGAATCTCCTGAACCAGCGCCGCGAGCGGCTGAGACCAGGAAGTGAGGGAAATCTGCTATGAGTCAAACCGTTCACGATCTTCCTTTGCCGGCGAGTTCTGCTTTGAACGCATTCGTGCGAACTCCAATCAACTGGCTGCTTATTTTCGTGCCAATTACCTTAATCCTCGAGCGTTTTGAAGGCGCGCCTGCGCCGCTCGTCTTTTTCTCGGCAGGCATTGCGATCGTTCCAGTTGCGGCGCTGATCGTCCGCGCCACTGAACAGTTGGCCACGCGCACCGGCGACGCGATCGGCGGACTTTTGAATGCAACGTTCGGAAACGCGCCGGAACTAATCATTTCACTGGTCGCCCTGCGTGCAGGGTATCTCGATATGGTGCGGGCATCACTGGTCGGCGCGATACTCGCGAATCTCTTGTTGGCGCTTGGCGTAGCGTTTTTCACGGGCGGACTTCGCTTTCACGATCAAAAATTCAATCCGACGGCGGCGCGCGCCTACAGCACGATGATGTTTCTCGCGGCTATCAGCATGACCGTGCCCAGCGCATTCAGTCGCGTGTTCGCTCCGCAGGGGATTGTTCGTGAAGAGAAACTGCTTAACGTTGGGATCGCGTGTCTTCTGTTGGTCGCGTATGGACTTTACATTCTCTTCTCTTTGAAGACGCATTCGACTGCTTTCGCGAGCGTTGAAACCGATGAGGGCGAGCATCACGAACAACAATGGAGCGTCACGCGCGCGGTCGGCAGTCTCATCCTCGCGTCGGTGCTCGCCGCATGGATGAGCGAAAAGTTAGTCGGCGCGGCCGAAGCAACGGGACACGCGCTCGGCATGTCGCAGATTTTCATCGGTATTGTTTTCGTTGCGATTGTCGGAGGCGCCGCCGAGAGTGGCTCGGCCGTGGCGATGGCGCGAAAGAACAAAATGGATTTAAGTTTGGGAATCGGTCTCGGCAGTTGCATTCAAATCGCTTTGTTCGTCGCGCCACTGTTGGTGCTTCTGAGTTACTTCATCGCACCGCAGCCTCTTTCGCTGTCGTTCGGGCGCGCTGAGATCGGTTCTTTATTCATGGCAGTGATAATTGGAGCGATGGTGTCGGCGGACGGTCAGGCTAATTGGTACAAGGGCGTTCAGCTGATCACGGTTTACGCGATCATTGCGCTGATGTTCTATCTGATGCCGGAAATAACAGGCTGAGAGCGGCTGTTACAGAGTGAGCGGGACAGAAACTCAACTGCGCCAGAATTGAGTCCTTGTCCCGCTCACTATCTGTAAATTTTCATTCTCTGCGCAACCTCCCCGCCGTCGCTCAGGCGGTAGCGGAGGTTCGGTTCCAACCAACCAATGCTAATGCGCGGAGGAAGCGCAGAGAATTCCTAAAACTTTTTTTTCAAAACCGCGGATTTCATTGATCTCGAAACGTACCTTCCAATGCGGCGAGCGTACCTCTCACACTGCCGTCGTAAAGATCACTGCCGACCGTTATACGCATTCCGTCGATCAACGCAGGACTGTGGTCAAACGAGATCTGCAAAGCCGGTCCGTAAATGCGAACGAGATCGTTGCGCAGCCGCGCCTTGAGATTGCCTGACAAGGCGATGGCCGTTTCTATCTTGGCGGACTGTTGAGGGCGCTTCGCTGTGACGAATCGATGGGGACCTTTTGCTATGGGCGCGAATTGCACTCGCCGCGAACGTTTCGATTGCATTGCTTCTCTCTTCTTTCCGAAAACCGTCGCCGACAAACCGCTGCGAATCCGACCTTTGAAGCTCACATCGTATGCACACCGGCCTCGCTCCAACACTGGCAAAATTGACAGTTGCCGCACCCAACGGCCGTTGTTAGGTTCAAATTACCCATGACAGAAAACGACGGAAAGCCAACAAATCATGGAGGATATAGATGAAAAGAGGCTTTACATTTGTGGCACTTGTGATGCTTTTGGCCCCGACCGCTCTTGCGCAACACGACGATTACAAGAAGTGGGAATTTTTTGGCGGCTACTCTGCCCTGGGCTTCGACACCCTCGCCGGCGACACCGACATCGCGGCCGTGAATGACGTGCTCAGCGGCAGAAATACCCTGCGTGGATTCGAACTTTCGATCACGCGAAACTTTCACAGGTACTGGGGAGTGAAAGGTGACTACTCGTTGGGCCTGCGCGAGGACAACTTCTCGCGACCTTTGGCAAGCGGCACGGTCGATACAACGGTCCAGAATTTTCTTGGTGGCATCCAAATCAAAGACAACGAGACTGAGGCCCGTCTGAAACCCTTCGCGCACGCCCTGTTTGGAGTGGCCAATCAAAAGGTAGATGTCGATAGCCCGAACTTGCCCGCTTTGTTCGGCATCACCGATTTCCACGTGAATGAAACGAGCTTCGCGATGGCTTTTGGCGGAGGACTCGACATCCGGCTTAACCACAAAATCGATGTCCGTGCTGCCCAGATTGATTGGAACATCATCAATCGTGGCGACCAGCAATTGGGAATTCTGCTCGTGCCGACTCCGCACCAAGCTGCTGGAACAAATTTCATCCTTCCCGGCACGAGACAAGACAACATCCGGCTAAGCGTCGGGATCGTTATTCACTAACAACTCAAGATCGGGATCAGTGTGGTTGCAAGTCAAACAGCCATCAACAAACTAAGCGCTTTCGGAACGGCGCGCTCGACCATTCAGGGCGCGCCGTTAACCGACATCGAAGCACAACAGACGCAAGCGTTTTTCCGCGCGTGTAATTTTCTCGCGCTCGGGATGATCTATCTGCAGGACAATCCCCTGCTCCGCGAGCCTCTGCGACCTGAACACATTAAGAACCGTTTACTCGGACACTGGGGAGCCAGTCCAGCGCTCTCGTTCATCTACACGCACCTGAATCGAGTGATCAGGCGTGACGACCTCGACGTGATCTTCATGGCGGGTCCGGGCCATGGCGCGCCGGGCGTGCTCGCGCCTGTCTACGTCGAAGGTTCGTACTCCGAAATCTATCCCGAAAAGAGTTTGGACAAAGACGGCCTCAAGCGCTTCTTCAAAGATTTTTCTTTTCCCGGGGGTGTCGGCAGCCATTGCACTCCGGAAACACCGGGATCGATCCACGAAGGCGGCGAACTTGGTTACGTGCTGTCGCACGCATGCGGCGCGGCATTCGACAATCCGGATCTAGTCGTCGCCGCAGTCGTTGGTGATGGCGAAGCAGAGACCGGGCCGCTCGCGACTTCATGGCATATCAATAAGTTTCTGAATCCGATTCGGGACGGCGCGGTGCTGCCGATCCTCAATCTCAACGGCTACAAGATTAATAATCCGACGCTGCTTGCGCGCATCAGCCACGAAGAGTTGGAAGATCTCTTCAAGGGCTACGGCTATACGCCGCTGTTTGTGGAAGGGTCTGATACCGCGACGATGCACCAGGCGATGGCGGCGACTTTGGATCACAGTGTCCAGCAGATTCGCGCGGCCCAGCGCGAGGCGCGCGACTCTGGGATCGCAACGCGTCCGCGGTGGCCGATGATCATCCTGCGTACGCCGAAAGGTTGGACTGCGCCCTCAGAAGTTGACGGCAAGAAGCTCGAAGGTTTTTGGCGCGCGCATCAAGTGCCGCTCGCCGGGGTCAAGAAGAATCCAGCGCACTTGAAAATGCTCGAAGAATGGCTGCGCAGTTACAAGCCAGAGGAATTGTTTGATGAAAACGGTTCGCCGGTTCCAGAACTCAGAGAGCTTACACCCACCGGCGATCGACGCATGGGCGCTAATCCCCACGCAAACGGCGGCTTGATCAAAAGAGCGCTGCGCCTGCCCGACTTTCGCGATTACGCCGTCAAGTTCGACCAGCCAGGAAAGATTGAAGCCGAAAACACTCGCCCGCTCGGCAAGTTTCTACGCGATGTGATGAAGCAGAACATGACTTCGTTCCGCGTGTTTGGTCCCGATGAAAACAGTTCTAACAAACTAGATAACGTTTACGAGGTCAGCAAGAAGTTCTGGATCGCTGCACGCTTTCCGGAAGATGACAACGGAGGCGAGCTGGCCGCCGATGGCCGTGTCATCGAGATGCTCAGCGAACACACGCTGGAAGGAATGTTGGAAGGTTACTTGTTAACCGGACGTCACGGTTTCTTCGCGACTTATGAAGCTTTCGCGCATGTAATTGATTCGATGTTCAATCAGCACGCGAAGTGGCTGTCGATCTGCCATGAACTTCCCTGGCGCCAGAGCATTGCTTCCTTAAACCTGCTGATCACCTCAACCGTCTGGCGACAGGATCACAACGGCTTCACCCACCAGGATCCGGGATTCATCGATGTCGTCGTTAACAAACGCGCGACGGTCACGCGGATTTATCTACCACCGGACGTCAACAGCCTTCTGTCAGTCGCCGACCATTGTTTGCGCAGCGAGAATTACATCAACGTGATCGTCAGCGACAAGCAGATGCACCTGCAATATCTCGACATGGATGCAGCGATCACGCATTGCACGAAAGGCATCAGCATCTGGAGCCAGGCCAGCAACGATCAAGGCGAGGAGCCAGATGTAGTAATGGCCTGCGCGGGCGACATCCCGACGCAGGAAGCGCTGGCGGCAACGGCGATGTTGCGGGAGGAGTTTCCGGAATTAAAGATTCGTTTTATCAACGTCGTCGATCTGTTCAAGATGCAAAGTGATCGCGAACATCCGCACGGTTTAAGCGACCTCGACTTTGACAGCCTGTTCACTCTCGACAAACCGATTGTTTTCAATTTTCACGGTTACCCGTGGCTCATTCATCGGCTCGCCTACAGCCGGAACAACCACAAAAACCTTCATGTGCGCGGCTACAAAGAGCGCGGCAACATAAACACACCGATGGAATTAGCGATCGACAATGAAATCGATCGGTTCACGCTCGCGATTGATGTCATCGATCGCGTGCCAAAGCTGCAGGTCATTGGCGCGCACACCAAAGAAAAGTTCAGGAACCTGCAGATCGATGCGCGACGATATGCGCATGAACACGGCCTCGACAAGCCTGAATTACTGGAATGGCGCTGGCCCTTTTGAGGATGTGGCGTCGCCGTCCCGCCGATGGCATTCACGCGCAAGATGCGCGGGCCACTCACAAAAACGATGAAGATTCATTTCCACGGTGCGACGGGTGACGTAACCGGCTCGGCTTATCATGTTGTAACAAAGCACGCCAGCATCCTGGTCGACTGTGGAATGTTCCAGGGCGGACGAAAGGAAAAGGCCAAGAATCGCCGCCCGGATAAATTGGAGGGCGGCAAACTGGACGCCGTTTTGCTCACGCACGGGCATCTCGATCACGTTGGACGCTTGCCGCTGCTGACGCGAAATGGTTACGAAGGTCCAATCTTTGCGACGCAACCCACGATAGACATCGCGACCATGATCCTGCGCGATTCGATGATGCTGCAAAAGGCGGATCTGAAACGCGAGAATCGGTATCGCGTTCGTTCGAACCAACCACCGCTCGAACCGCTTTTCGAAGAGAGAGATGTTCGCAATCTGAAACCACTCGTTCGCCCGATAAAGTACAAAGAACAATGCGAAGTCGCGCCGGGGATCAGCGCGCGGTTCGTTGATGCGGGTCATGTAATCGGTTCAAGCAGTATCGAACTCACCGTCGAGGAAAACGGCAGCAAGAAAGTCGTGGTGTTTTCGGGGGATCTGGGGCCGCGGGGAGCGCCGCTCTTGAACGATCCTGAGCCCTTCGCAAAAGCGGACGTCGTGATCATGGAATCGACTTACGGAAATCGTAATCACCGCTCGCTTCACGAAACGGCGATTGAAGGCCGCAAAATCATCGCGCGCGCCATCGAAAACAAAGCGAAGATTCTAGTGCCGGTGTTCGCCGTCGGACGCACTCAGTTGTTGCTCTACTTGCTGGCCGGCGCATTCAGTCGCAAAACTCTGCCGAAGTTTCCGATTTATCTGGATAGTCCGATGGCGATTGAGGCGACGCGGATCTATGGAAAGAACAACGAACTGTTTGATGAAGAGGGAAAAGGGATGGTCGCGTCCGGAGAATTGCGCAAGAACCTCGACATCGCCAAAGCAACTCCCAAGCCCGCGCAGTCGCGCGCGCTAAACGACGTGAGCGGACCGTGCATGATTATGGCAGGCGCCGGCATGTGTACCGGCGGACGCATCATTCATCACCTGCGGCAGAATCTGCCGATAGACGGGACTGTTGTGCTCATCGTGGGGTTTCAATCCGCAAACTCTTTGGGCCGTCAGCTCGTCAATGGCGAAAAGGTTGTGCGTATCTTTGGCGAAAAACTTCCG
>Ga0163162_10001267_pt1 | contig 23605 bp, 23 predicted proteins | sample S55metaG_FD_115310 | JGI IMG/M metagenome (GOLD analysis project Ga0163162, IMG submission 115310) | Switchgrass rhizosphere microbial communities from Kellogg Biological Station, Michigan, USA - S5-5 metaG | ecosystem: Host-associated > Plants > Roots > Rhizosphere > Soil | place: USA... | reverse complement strand
TGGCATCGGTTAAGCGCATTTGCCGCAATTGCAAGATCATCAAGCGCAAGGGCGTTGTGCGCGTGATTTGCAGCTCTGATCCGCGCCACAAACAGCGTCAAGGCTGAACGCCGCGCTTTTGCTCGCGCTTTTCGTTTGAGGAAAAACAATGGCTCGTATCGCAGGGGTTAACATCCCGAACCACCAGCATACCGAAATCGGCCTGACGGCTATCTTCGGTGTCGGCCGCACGCGCGCTCGCAGCATCTGCGTCGCATCTGGTGTGGAATTTTCGAAGAAGGTCAAGGACCTCACCGACGCAGACCTCGAAAAGCTGCGTGACGAGGTGGGCAAGTTCATCGTCGAAGGCGACCTGCGTCGTGAAGTGACGATGAATATCAAGCGCCTGATGGATCTGGGCTGCTACCGTGGCGTGCGCCATCGCAAGGGTTTGCCCATGCGCGGCCAGCGTACGCGCACGAATGCCCGTACGCGTAAGGGTCCGCGTCGTGCAGCGCAATCGCTGAAGAAGTAAGCGAGACTGACAGTTACAGGAAAACGTAATGGCTAAGGCTTCGAACAACACCGCGGCGCAACGCGTTCGCAAGAAGGTCAAGAAGAACGTCGCCGAGGGCGTGGTTCACGTTCACGCGTCGTTCAACAACACCATCATCACGATCACCGATCGTCAGGGCAACGCACTCGCCTGGGCGACGTCGGGTGGCCAGGGCTTCAAGGGCTCGCGTAAGTCGACGCCGTTTGCAGCTCAGGTCGCAGCCGAATCGGCTGGCCGCGTGGCGATGGAGTACGGCGTGAAGAACCTTGAAGTGCGGATCAAGGGCCCTGGCCCTGGCCGCGAATCGGCGGTGCGCGCGCTGCATGGTCTTGGCATCAAGATCACCGCGATCTCCGACGTGACGCCTGTCCCGCACAACGGCTGCCGTCCGCCGAAGCGTCGTCGTATCTAAGGCGCCGCTGCCGCAAACGTCCTGCTGGTGCTAGCGCGCCGGCGGGTTGCTTGCGTTATGAATTTGACTAAGCCCACCGTTCGACCCAAAGGGTTCGGACTAGCGCGGACGGAAGTTCGCGTGATCAATTTTTAAGGATGCAAAGTGGCACGCTATACCGGTCCTAAAGCCAAGCTGTCCCGCCGTGAAGGCACTGACCTCTTCCTGAAGAGCGCGCGTCGTTCGCTCGCTGACAAGTGCAAGCTCGATAGCAAGCCTGGTCAGCATGGCCGCACGTCGGGTGCTCGTACGTCCGACTACGGTACGCAGTTGCGCGAAAAGCAGAAAGTCAAGCGCATCTACGGCGTGCTCGAGCGCCAGTTCCGCCGCTACTTCGCCGAAGCCGATCGTCGCAAGGGACCGACGGGTGAAAACCTGCTCCAGTTGCTCGAATCGCGTCTCGACAACGTCGTGTATCGCATGGGCTTCGGCTCGACGCGCGCAGAAGCGCGTCAGCTCGTGAGCCACAAGTCGATCACGGTTAACGGCCAGGTTGCGAACATTCCGTCGCTGCAAGTGAAGGCAGGCGATGTGGTCGCTGTTCGCGAGCAGTCGCGCAAGCAGGCTCGTATCGTCGAGGCGCTTTCGCTGGCCGAGCAAGGCGGAATGCCGAGCTGGGTTGCGGTCGATGCCAAGAAGTTCGAAGGCACGTTCAAGGCAATGCCGGAACGCAGCGATATCGCTGGCGACATCAACGAAAGCCTGATCGTCGAATTGTATTCGCGGTAATCGGATTAGCGGCCGGGGGACCCTGATTGCCGAAGGCAAGGGGTGGCCTCGGCTGTTTATTTTCAGGTTGTTACCGGTCAGCCTTATCGGTGTAACGAGCCGAGGGTATTGAAAAGGAAAACCTATGCAAACCAGTTTGTTGAAGCCCAAGATTATCGCAGTTGAATCGCTTGGCGAAAGCCACGCGAAAGTGGTCATGGAGCCGTTCGAACGCGGTTACGGCCACACCTTGGGTAACGCGCTTCGGCGCGTGTTGCTGTCGTCGATGGTGGGCTATGCCCCGACCGAAGTGACGATCGCAGGCGTCGTGCACGAATACTCGACGCTCGATGGTGTGCAAGAGGATGTGGTCAACCTGCTGTTGAACCTGAAGGGCGTCGTTTTCAAGCTGCACAACCGCGACGAAGTCACGGTAACGCTGCGCAAGGAAGGCGAAGGTGTCGTCACGGCTGGCGATATCGAACTCGCGCATGATTGCGAGGTCATCAATCCGGATCACGTGATTGCCCATCTGTCGAAGGGCGGCAAGCTCGACGTGCAGATCAAGGTCGAAAAGGGCCGCGGGTATGTGCCGGGCAATGTGCGTCGCTACGGCGAAGATTCGGCCAAGATCATCGGCCGCATCGTGCTGGACGCTTCGTTCTCGCCGGTTCGCCGCGTGAGCTATGCGGTGGAAAGCGCGCGCGTCGAGCAGCGCACCGACCTCGACAAGCTCGTGATGAATATTGAAACCAACGGCGTGATCTCGCCCGAGGAAGCAATTCGTCAGTCGGCTCGAATCCTGGTCGACCAGCTGTCCGTCTTCGCCGCACTGGAAGGCACCGAAGCAGCGGCGGAAGCGCCGTCGCGCGCGCCGCAGATCGATCCGATCCTGCTGCGTCCGGTGGATGATCTGGAACTCACGGTTCGCTCGGCGAACTGCCTGAAGGCCGAGAACATCTACTACATCGGCGACCTGATCCAGCGTACGGAAAACGAACTGCTGAAGACGCCGAACCTTGGCCGCAAGTCGCTGAACGAAATCAAGGAAGTCCTGGCATCGCGCGGTCTGACGCTGGGCATGAAGCTCGAAAACTGGCCGCCGGCTGGTCTCGACAAGTAAGTTTTACGTTGTATGCATGACTGGCGAAGACGCGGATTTTCCTTTAAAATCCGCGTCTTGCCTTTTTCTCGACCGGCCCGTGCGCTCACCAGAAGCGCAATAGAAGAGCTGGATCAAAACTCGTAACCAGGAAATCAAAATGCGCCATAAACATGGTCTGCGGAAACTGAACCGCACGAGCAGCCACCGTCTGGCTATGCTCCGTAACATGTCGAACTCGCTGATCGAGCACGAAGTCATCAAGACGACGCTGCCGAAGGCGAAGGAACTTCGTAAGGTCGTCGAGCCGCTGATCACGCTCGGCAAGAAGCCGTCGCTGGCAAACCGCCGCTTGGCGTTCAACCGCCTGCGCGATCGCGATTCCGTCGCGAAGCTGTTCGACGTGCTCGGCCCGCGCTACGCAAGCCGTCCGGGTGGCTACCTGAGCATCCTGAAGTTCGGTTTCCGCGTCGGCGACAATGCGCCGATGGCGCTGGTCCAACTGATGGACCGTCCGGAAATCGCTGAAGCGGAAGAAGTGCAGGAAGCTGAATAAGCGTCCGCTGCGCACAGTAGGTAAAAAGGCCAGGCTCTGCCTGGCCTTTTGCTTTTCGGCGCTCGTGTTCCTGCCGCGTATCCAGAAAACATGCAGATTTCGCGTCGATGCTACGATACGTTGGTCTCCGTATCCGGCACGAAATTCGCCATGAAGCTTCCGTTGAACACCGCCGTGGTTCTGTTCCTGACCACGCTGCCCGACGCCGACGCAGCCGATGTCCTCGCCCGAAAGGTCCTGGAATCCCGGCTCGCAGCGTGCGTAACGCAGCTCGGCGCGGTCCGTTCGCGGTATCGCTGGCAGGGCAAGCTGGAGACGGCGGAGGAGATCCAGGTCCTCTTCAAGACGAGCCTCGTTCGCAGCGCGGAGCTTCAGCGCTTCATCGAGTCGAACCATCCTTACGAAACGCCCGAAATTCTCTCGTGGCAGGCGGACGCGTCGCCGGCTTACGGGCAGTGGGTCATCGCAGAAACGCAACGTCCTCTTCATGCTTAAGCTTCATGACGCTTTCCTGCGTCGACTATCGGCCGCGATCGCACTTTTGTTGTCCTGCTTGTTCGTGCTGCTCGGCGGGGCGACCGTCGCCCACGCCGCCGACGATTTTCTCGATCCCGCCGTCGCGTTCAAATTCAGCGCCACGGAGCGTCCGGGCGAAATCGAGGTGCGGTATAAGGTCGCAGATGGCTACTACATGTATCGCGAGCGGTTTGCATTCGCGGTAAAGAACGGCGCTGCAACGCTCGGCGAGGCGCAATTGCCGGCCGGCAAGGTCCACTTCGATCAGACATTCAACAAGGACGTCGAGACCTATCGCGGCGATCTCGTCATCCGGATTCCCGTGAGGCAGGCGAGCGGCCCGTTCGATCTCGCCGTGACGTCGCAGGGATGCGCGGACCAGGGCATCTGCTATCCGCCGATGGAGCGCATATACCGCGTGAGCGGCGCGGCGTTAAAGGCGGCGGACGCGAACGCTGCCGCCGCGGCGCCTTCTGCCAGCGATGCGCCCTGGTATGACCGCGCGACGAACGCCGACTACGCACAGTCGCTGCTCGAGGATGGCGGCTTTTTCGCGGTCATCGGGCTGTTCTTCGTGGCCGGCGTGGTTTTGAGCCTGCTGCCGTGTTCATACCCGATGATTCCGATTCTCTCGGCGATCATCATCGGCGAGGGCGCCCGCGTGACGCGCGCACGCGGGTTCGGGTTGTCGGTCGCCTATGTGTTCGGTATGGCGCTCGTCTACACCGCGCTCGGCGTGGCGGCCGCGCTGATCGGGCAAAGCCTGGGCGCGTGGCTGCAGAATCCCTGGGTGCTCGGCGCGTTCGCCTCGCTGCTGACGATATTCGCGCTCACCCTGATCGCCGGCTACGACATCACCCTGCCGGAGCGCTGGCAGAGCGGCGTGAACCAGGCGTCGCAGAAACGCTCCGGCGGCAAGCTCGCGGCGGTCGTCGTGATGGGCGCCTTGTCGGCGCTGGTAGTCGGCGCGTGCATGACGGCGCCGCTCTTCGCCGTCCTCGCGTTCATCGCGCATACGGGCAATGCCGTGCTCGGCGGCGCCGCATTGTTCTCGATGGGCGTCGGCCTCGGCGTGCCGCTCCTGATCATCGGGCTCGGCGCGGGTTCGCTGCTGCCGCGCGCCGGTACGTGGATGGACGGCGTCAAGGTCTTCTTCGGCGTTGTGCTGCTGGCGGCTGCCTTGTGGATCGTGTGGCCGGTTCTCGGCGGCGTCGCGCAAATGCTGCTCGGTGCGCTGTGGCTGCTGATCGCTGCCGCGGCCCTCGGTTTGTTCGCAGCCGGAACGGCGACCGTCACCATCTGGCGCCGCCTTGGCCGGGGCCTCGGCGCCGCGCTCGCCATCTGGGCCGCGACGCTGCTCGTGGGTCTCGCCGCCGGTTCGACCGATCCGCTGCGGCCGCTCGCCGTGTTCGCGGCGCGCGGCACACCGAACGCGGAAGCGCAGACGCAAGGCCCGGTGTTCGCGCGCGTGCGAACGTCGACGGAACTCGATCTCGCCGTCAAAGCCGCCGCCCGTCCGGCGATGCTCGACTTCTACGCGGACTGGTGCGTCTCATGCAAGGAGATGGAGCATCTGACGTTCAGCGATCCGCGCGTGCGCGAGCGGCTCGCGCAGCTCAATCTGCTGCGCGCGGACGTGACGGCCAACAACGCGGACGATCAGGCATTGCTCAGGCGCTTCAAGCTGTTCGGCCCGCCCGGCATCATCTTCTTCGATGCACAGGGCAACGAGGTGGCACGTGTCGTCGGTTATGAGCCGGCGGACAAGTTCCTGAAGAGTCTGGACAAGGCGGCGGCGCGGACCTGATCCGGCAAACGTCTCGATAACGAAAAAGGGCGATGCCGAATGCGGCATCGCCCTTTTCTTTGCCCGGCGAGGTTCGGCGAGGAACCTACTTCGACGCCCGCAGAATCCTCGCGGCATCCAGCGCGAAATACGTCAGCACGCCGTCCGCGCCCGCGCGCTTGAACGCGAGCAGCGACTCCATCATCGCCTTGTCGTGATCGAGCCAGCCGTTTTGCGTGGCGGCCTTGATCATCGCGTACTCGCCGCTCACCTGATACGCGTAGGTGGGGAAGCGGAACTCCTCCTTCACGCGATACAGGATATCGAGATAGGGCATGCCAGGCTTCACCATCACCATGTCGGCGCCTTCCTCGATGTCCATGCGCACTTCGCGCAGAGCCTCATCCGAGTTCGACGGGTCCATCTGATAAGTCATCTTGTTGCCCTTGCCGAGATTCGCCGCCGAGCCGACCGCGTCGCGGAACGGCCCGTAGAACGCCGACGCGAATTTGGCCGCATACGCCATGATGCGCGTGTGAATGTGGCCGTCGCTTTCCAGCATCTCGCGGATCGCGCCGATTCGTCCGTCCATCATGTCCGATGGCGCGACGATATCCACCCCCGCTTCCGCCTGCGTACGCGCCTGCTCGACGAGGATCTCGCGCGTTTCGTCGTTGATCACGTAGCCTTCCTCGTCGAGCACGCCGTCCTGGCCGTGGCTCGTGTACGGGTCGAGGGCGACGTCGGTGAGCACGCCGAGTTCGGGGAAATGCTTTTTCAGCTCGCGCACCGCGCGCGGGACGAGACCTTCGGAATTGGTCGCCTCGCGGCCGTCGGGCGTCTTCAGCGAAGGCTCGATGGCGGGAAAGAGCGACAGCACCGGCACGCCTGACTCAAGGCATTGCTCCGCGACCTTCATCAGCAAATCGACGGACGTGCGTTCCACTCCCGGCATCGACGGCACGGCCTGCCGTACGTTCGTCCCTTCGACGATAAATACGGGATAAATCAGGTCGTTCGTGGTGAGGATGTTTTCGCGCATCAGGCGGCGCGAGAAGTCGTCACGGCGCATGCGGCGCGGACGATGATGCGGATAGAAACTCATGGCTTTATCGACGTGAAGTGACCGGGGTGACGGGGGCGGCGGTCCGAAGCGCCGAAGCGCTCGATGCTTGCCGGCGGGGCCGCCCGGACCCGTCCAGAAACTTTTCGAGACAATGGTATATCATACCGATCGAGCAACGCGCTTGCGCTGCGCTCCCCGCTTCTCCTCCCTGAGCGGGTGCCTGTCGTTATTCGATTAGGCTGTTTGACCCGCCGTCATGCGGCGGGTTTTTTTATGGACCGATGCTTTTGCTTGACCCGACGGCGTCGAACAGGTCACTGCGCTGTGTCTTGAGATTCGTTCTCGCCCGCCGCTTCGGGGATGAGCCAGCTTTCGATGAGTTCGTGCGCTTCCTCGATACCCGTGCGCTTGAGCGCCGAAAAGAGTTGCACGGTCAGTTCCCCGCGATATCCCGCCGCCTTGTACTCCGCGAACGATTTCTTCGTCGCGCGCAGGGCGTTGGTCATCTCCTGTCGCGTCAATTTGTCGCATTTGGTGAGCAGCGCGTGAATCGGCTTACCGGTGGGCGCGAACCAGTCGATCATGATCTGATCCAGTTCCGTCAGCGGCCGGCGCGAATCCATCATCAGGATCATGCCGCACAGCTGCGCGCGGCTTTGCAGGTACGTGGAGAGCAACTGCTGCCAGTGCGCCTTCGCGGCGCCCGGCACTTCGGCGTAGCCGTAGCCCGGCAGGTCGACGAGGTGTGCGACGGGCTCATCGGCCGGACCGACGGAAAAGTAATTGATATGCTGCGTGCGTCCTGGCGTCTTGCTCGCGAAAGCCAGCCGTTTCTGATTGCACAGGATGTTGATTGCCGTCGATTTGCCCGCATTCGAACGCCCGGCGAACGCGATTTCCGGTTGCGGCGTGGGAGGCAGATCGCGCAAATGATTGACGGTCGTGAAGAATCGGGCTTGGTGGAGCAGGAATGACATTGGCGGGCCGATAAGAAAAAGCGGTGAAAACCCAAGCCTTGAGAACCCGGTAAATACTGGGCATGCCCCGACTGGCGTCTTTGCGATTAGCGAGTTATTGTACAATACGGCGGTTTACTGAAGACCAGCACGGGCGCGCAAGACCCAAGCCAGATAAGGAGCGAGACGGGATTTCGGGCTTTATTTTGAGCCCTTCGTTCGGGTGTCTTGCGGCGAGTCGTGGAAGAAACGGTCGCCGTCGTTTTTTGCAGAACCTCACATTCTCACAAGACGAAAAACAGGGTACGCGAATGAACCGACTGTACAAGTCTCTGATGGTGCTTCAAGCAGCAGCAACGTTCGGTGGATTGGCAGGGTCAGGACAAGCGGCCGAGTCCGCACAGCCGGCAAAGCCGGATCTGAATCGGGGGCAGGCAATCGCAACCCAGGTGTGTGCCGCGTGTCATGCGGCGGATGGCAACAGCGCTGGCGCGGCATTTCCGAAGCTCGCGGGGCAGCATGCGGAATACCTCGTCAAGCAGTTGAAGGATTACAAGACCCAGCCGGGCGCGAAGGCGCCGGCGCGCAACAACCCAATCATGGCGGGCATTGCCGGCGCGCTGTCGGATCAGGACATGATCAACGTCTCGGCGTACTTCGCGGCGCAAAAAACCAAGCCCGGTTACGCTCGCGACAAGGCCACCGTTGCGCTGGGCCAGAAGATTTATCGCGGCGGCATCTCGGACAAGGGCTTGCCGGCGTGCGCTTCGTGTCACGGCGCAACGGGGCTTGGCATGCCGGTGCAGTATCCGCGGCTGTCGTTTCAGTGGAGCGACTACACCGCCGCGCAGCTGACTGCGTTCGCGCAGGGCACGCGCAACAACAGCGAGCCGATGCATACCATCTCGCTGCGCATGAGCGACGCGGAGATCAAGGCGGTTTCCGATTACATCGCAGGTCTGCATTGAGCAGCGTCCAGCGATTGGCCGGGTAGCCTCAAGCGTCGAAGAGCAACATCCGTTACCCTGCAGTCGCCCGTATTACGAAGCCGGTCCGGCGAGACCGGCACGAAAACAAGAAAAGGGTGGGACGCCGGTCGATGACCGCCAGCGTCTCCACCCTTTTTTGCTGTCCAGTCGGAGTTTGAATGAGCGTTAGCACCTCGGGATTGCAGTCGAAGTCGAGCAGTCGGACCATCAGGCACATCATCGAGCTCGTGAGTTCGATGCGCTTCGCCATCGCGCTGCTCGTTATTCTCGCCATCGCGAGCATCATCGGCACGGTCCTCACGCAGGAAGATCCGTATCCCAACTACGTCAATCAGTTCGGTCCCTTCTGGGCCGACATCTTTCGCGGGCTGAGCCTCTACAGCGTGTACAGCGCGTGGTGGTTCATGCTGATCCTGATCTTTCTGGTGATCTCCGTGTCGCTGTGCGTCATTCGCAACGGCCCGAAAATGATCGCCGACATGAAAAGCTGGAAGGACCGCGTGCGCGAAGGCAGCCTGCGCGCGTTTCACCACAAGGGCGAGTTCGAGGTCGCCACGAGCCGCGCCGATACGGCCGCCGCGCTCGAGCGCCTCGCGGCGAAGCTCGGCTACAAGTACGTCACGCGCGAAACCGACAGCGGCGCCACGCTGATCGCCGCCAAGCGCGGCGCACTGACCAAGCTCGGCTACATCTCGGCGCACCTCGCGATCGTCGTGATCTGTCTCGGCGGGCTGCTCGACAGCAACCTGCCGATCAAGCTGCAAATGTGGCTCTTCAACAAGACGCCGATCGCCACGAACGCCGTCATCAACGATATCCCGCCCGAACATCGGCTATCGTCGTCGAACCTGACGTTTCGCGGCTACGCGTGGGTGCCCGAAGGCCAGCACGTCGGCACGGCGATCCTGAACCAGCAGGACGGCTCGCTCATCCAGGACCTGCCGTTTTCCATCCAGCTCGACAAGTTCATCGTCGATTACTACTCGACGGGCATGCCGAAGCTGTTCGCGAGCGACATCGTCGTGATCGATCACGAGACCGGCAAGCGCATTCCGGCGCGCATCGAGGTGAACAAGCCGTTCACCTACGACGGCATCTCGATCTACCAGTCGAGCTTCCAGGACGGCGGCTCGAAGCTCGAAATGACCGCATGGCCGATGTCCGGCGGCAGTGCGAAGACGGTGCCGTTCGGCGGCGCGATCGGTGGCACCGCGCCGATCGACGCGCGGATCGCGGGCACCAAGGGCGAAACCGTCGAATTCACCGATTTCCGGGCGATCAACGTCGAGAACATCACCGACGGCCGTGGCGCGATCGATGCACGCGGCGTCGGCCAGACCCAGACGCTCAAGCAGGCATTCGACGAGCGGCTCGGCTCGGGCGCGAAGACGTCGAAGCCGACCGACCTGCGCAACGTCGGGCCGTCGGTGCAATACAAGGTGCGCGGCACGGATGGCCAGGCGCGCGAGTACAACAACTACATGCTGCCGCTCGACGTATCCGGCCAGCGGATGTTCCTCGCCGGCATGCGAGTGAGTCCGAATGACCCGTTCCGCTATCTGCGCATCCCCGCCGACGAGCAGGATTCGGTCAGGCAATGGATGAACCTGCGCGCCGCACTGGAAACGCCGTCGATGCGCGCCGAAGCCGCGCACCGCTTCGCGCAGCGCTCGGTGCCGCAGGCGAACGCCGAATTGCAGAAGCATCTGGAAGAAAGCGCCGTGCGCGTGCTCAACCTGTTCGCGGGCGCCGACGAATCCGGCGCGGTGTCGCAGAATCCTCAGACTATTGGCGGCTTCCAGGCGGTGGCGGGATTCATCGACCGGTCGGTGCCGAAGGGTGAGCAGGAAAAGGCCGCGGGCCTCCTGCTGCGCATGCTCGAAGGCGCGACCTGGGACCTCTGGCAGGTGTCCCGCGCGCAGAACGGCCTGCCGGAAGCCAAGGTAGACGAGAAGAACACGGCGTTCGTGCAATCGTCGATCAACGCGCTTTCGGACAGCTTTCTGTACGGATCTCCGGTCTTCCTGCAACTTGACTCGTTCAAGCAGATCCAGGCGTCGGTGTTCCAGCTTACGCGGGCGCCGGGCAAAAAACTGGTGTATCTTGGCAGCCTCCTGCTCGTGCTCGGCATTTTCGCGATGTTCTACGTTCGCGAACGGCGGCTCTGGTTCTGGCTCAAAGATGAAGGGCAGGGTGGCGCGACGGTGCTGATGGCGATGTCGACGGCGCGCAGAACGTTCGATTACGAAAAAGAGTTCGAAAAAACACGCGACACCGTCGCCGCCACGCTCAAAGGCAGGCCGGTGGTTCAGGCCCCCTTGTCCGGCCCGACAGCGCAAGACACGTCCCCCGGTTCGCAGGATTCAACTCGGTAAGATCATGGACCTCACACAAGCTTCTTCCCGTTCGACGGCGGCCGCGAGACGCCCCGTTCAAGACGCGGCCGACCCCGCGCTGTTCGACGACCGTCCGTTTCTCAGGAGACTCGGCGCATTCGACTGGCTGTTCGCGCTGGCGATGGTGGCGGGCGCGGGTTTCGCGCTCTTTCGCTACCACCCGTTCATGGATTACTACGACAAGGCCGTGCTGATCTGCGCCGTGCCGACGTTCGTCGTGCTCGGGTGGCGCTGGAAACCGGTGCGCCTGTTGATCGCGCTGATCGCGCTGCTCGCGCTTTCGTCGATACAGCTCTATCACGCCGACCTCGCCCGCGCCGACACCAACTTCTTCCTGAAGTATTTCCTGTCGAGCCAGTCCGCGATTCTGTGGATGAGCGCGCTCTTCGTGCTCGCCACGCTGTTCTACTGGATCGGCCTCCTCTCGCGCTCGCAGACGGGCGGCGCGATCGGTTCGCGCATGACGTGGGTCGCGGTGCTGATGGGTTTCACCGGGCTGATGGTGCGCTGGTACGAGTCGTACCTGATCGGCACCGATGTCGGGCATATCCCCATGTCGAACCTGTATGAAGTATTCGTGCTGTTCTGCCTGATCACGTCGCTGTTCTATCTGTATTACGAGCAGCACTACGGCACCCGCGCGCTGGGTGCGTTCGTGCTGCTCGTGATCAGCGCGGCGGTCGGCTTCCTGATGTGGTATTCGATCGCCCGCGACGCCCAGCAGATCCAGCCGCTCGTGCCCGCACTGCAAAGCTGGTGGATGAAGATCCACGTGCCGGCGAACTTCATCGGCTACGGCAGTTTCGCGCTGTCGGCGATGGTGTCCGTCGCGTATCTCGCGAAGCAGCGCGGGGTGCTCGCCGACCGCCTGCCGTCGCTCGAGGTGCTCGACGACGTCATGTACAAGTCGATCGCGGTCGGCTTCGCGTTCTTCACCATCGCGACGATTCTCGGCGCTCTGTGGGCCGCCGAAGCCTGGGGCGGCTACTGGAGCTGGGACCCGAAGGAAACCTGGGCGCTGATCGTCTGGCTGAACTACGCGGCCTGGCTGCACATGCGTCTGATGAAAGGCTTGCGCGGCGCCGCTGCCGCGTGGTGGGCACTGACCGGCCTGCTGGTCACCACGTTCGCGTTCCTCGGCGTCAACATGTTCCTCTCCGGACTGCACAGCTACGGCAAACTGTAATTTCGCGGGTTGCCCAGCGACTAAGAACCGTCATGCAGATTTTGCTGACGGTTTTTTTTCGTCGCGCGCAGGAATACCTGCATCCAAAATCGTGTTTGACAACTATATAACCTAAGGAGGTGCGCCTGATTTTCCCGGGCGCGCCGGTGCAATCGGTCAGGAGCAGCAAATGTGGATCAAACGAAACGGCCATCTTTCCGGCGACGATATCGCGCGTAGCGAAATCACGCCCCGCGAGGTGTTCGAGAACCGCCGCCGCGTGTTGCGGGCCTTGGGCGCCGCAGCTGCGACCGGTCTCGTCGGCGTGAACGGCGAGGCGCTCGCGACGATGACCTCGCCCGACGCGAAGGGCCAGAAGCTGGCGGCGAAGACGAATCCGAAGTACGTCGTGACCGACAAGGTCACGTCATTCAAGGACATCACGACGTACAACAACTACTACGAGTTCGGCACCGACAAGAGCGATCCGGCCCAGAACGCGCACTCGCTGCGCCCGAGGCCGTGGAAGCTTTCGGTTGAGGGCGCGATCAAGAATCCGAAGGTGTACGACATCGACGAGCTCCTGAAAATCGCACCGCTCGAGGAACGCGTCTACCGGCTGCGTTGCGTGGAAGGGTGGTCGATGGTGATTCCGTGGGTCGGCGTGTCGCTCTCCGAGCTCATCAAGCGCGCCGAGCCGACCGGCAACGCGAAATACGTGCAGTTCATCACGCTCGCCGATCCGTCGCAGATGCCGGGCCTGTCGACGCCGATCCTCGAATGGCCCTATTCCGAAGGTCTCCGGATGGACGAGGCGATGCACCCGCTCACGCTGCTCACGGTCGGCCTGTACGGGGAAGTGCTGCCGAATCAGAACGGCGCGCCGGTGCGCATCATCGTGCCGTGGAAATACGGCTTCAAGAGCGCGAAGTCGCTGGTGAAGATCCGCTTCGTCGAAAAAGAGCCGCCGACCAGCTGGAACACCTACGCGCCGACCGAATACGGCTTCTATTCGAACGTGAACCCGAACGTCGATCACCCGCGCTGGAGCCAGGCGACCGAGCGGCGCATCGGCGAGGACGGCTTTTTCACGCCGAAGCGCAAGACGCTGATGTTCAACGGCTACGCCGACCAGGTGGCGTCGCTGTATCAGGGCATGGACCTGAAGAAGAATTTCTGAGTGGACACTATGCAAACGGTATCCGACATCAAACGTCCAGCTTCGCGCAGCAGCAGCGGCGCGAGCATGGGCTGGGTGGCGCCCGCAAAGGTGATCGTGTTCATCGCCGCGCTTTATCCGCTCGCGCGGATCGTGTTGCTCGGCGTTACCAACGGGCTGGGCGCGAACCCGATCGAGTTCATCACGCGCTCGACGGGCCTCTGGACGCTCGTCTACCTCTGCATCACGCTCGCGATCACGCCCGCGCGGCGGCTGACCGGTGTCAACGCGCTGCTGCGGTTTCGCCGGATGCTCGGGCTGTACGCGTTTTTCTTCGCCGCGCTGCACTTCACGACGTACCTGTGGTTCGACAAGTGGTTCAGCGTCACCGAGATTCTGAAGGACATCGGCAAGCGGCCGTTCATCACGGTGGGGTTCGCGGCATTCCTGCTGCTGATTCCGCTCGCCGTGACCTCGCCCAAGGCGATGGTGAAGAAGCTCGGGCGCCGCTGGCAGACGCTGCACAAGGCCATCTATCTGATCGCCACGCTCGCGATCCTGCATTTCTGGTGGATGAAGGCGGGCAAGCACGACCTGATTCTGCCGAAGATCTACGGCGCGATCGTGGTCGTGCTGCTGGGATGGCGATTGCTGGTGTGGCTCAAGGGCCGCTACGCGCGGCCGCGCGCGTGAGCAATAAAAAAGCGATGCCGCGGCATCGCTTTTTTTTCGGCTGAAACGTCTCGCCTCAGTCGGGCAAGATCGATTCCCCGGCGAATAGTTGTCTCACTTCCTCGCGCTCGCGCACGAGGCGCGCGCGCTCGCGATCGACCATCACTTCGGCGGCGCGCGGGCGCGTGTTGTAGTTGGAGCTCATCACGAAGCCGTAGGCGCCGGCCGAACAGATCGCGAGCAGGTCGCCCGGCTCGACGGCGAGTTCGCGATCGCGGCCGAGCCAGTCGCCGCTTTCGCAGACCGGGCCGACGACGTCGTAGGTCTGCGCTTTTGCGTCGCTTTTCACGACCGGCACGATGCGGTGGAACGCTTCGTACATCGCGGGGCGGGCGAGGTCGTTCATCGCGGCATCGACGATGGCGAAGTTCTTTTCCTCGCCGGGTTTCAGGTATTCGACCCGCGTGAGCAGTACGCCCGCATTGCCGACGAGCGAGCGCCCCGGCTCGAAATACACTTCGCGATGAGCGTGCCCGCGCTTCTCGATATGCCCGAGCACCGCGCGCACGAATTCGCCGATATCGGGTGGCGTTTCGTCGTCGTAGGTGATGCCGAGGCCGCCGCCGACGTCGACATGGCGAATGGTCGCGCCGTCCGTTTCGATCTGCTCGACGAGATCCAGGAGCCTGTCGACCGCGTCGAGGTACGGGCTGATCTCGGTGATCTGCGAACCGATGTGGCAGTCGATTCCAACCACCTCCAGGTTCGACATCGCGGCCGCCTGCGCGTAGGTCGCGCGGGCGTCGTCGAAGGCGACGCCGAACTTGTTCGACTTGAGGCCGGTGGAAATGTACGGATGCGTTTTCGCGTCGACGTCCGGGTTCACGCGCAGCGACACCGGCGCCCGCTTGCCCGCGGCCTTCGCCACTTCGTTCAGGGCGTGCAGTTCCGGAATCGATTCGACGTTGAAGCACTTCACGCCCGCGTCGAGCGCCTCGCGCATCTCGGCCGACGTCTTGCCGACGCCCGAGAACACCGTGTTCTCCGCCTTGCCGCCTGCGGCGAGAATGCGCGCGAGTTCCCCTGACGACACGATGTCGAAGCCCGCGCCGAGCCGCGCGAACACGTTGAGGACCGCTAGGTTGCTGTTCGCCTTGACCGCGACGTGGATCGTCGCGCGGCGGCCGTCGCAGGCGTCGGCGTAGGCGTGATAGGCCTCGGTCAGCGCGCCGCGCGAGTAGACGTAGAGCGGCGTGCCGAACTGTTCGGCGAGCGAGACGGCGGAAACGCCCTCGACGTGCAGGATGCCGTCAGCGTAGGAAAATGCGGATTGACTCATGCGAGACCTGAAGGAAACAGTGAAGCGGGCAGATCATTCGGCGGATGACGCGGCCTTGGGCACCGCCGCGCCGGATTTCAGATCGGTTTCGGGCGAAAGCACGAGCGGCTCGCCCGAGGTGTCGGGCACGCTGCCCTGATCGGCCGATGTGTCGCGCGTCGTGCCCGGCCGCGACGCCGTTCCATTGTCCGGCTTGACGTCGGACGGCGGCGTGTCCTTGAGATCGCCTGGACGCTGCGGCAGGGGCGGCGTGGTCGGAAGATAGAGCGGACCGCGCTGCCCACAACCGCCGAGCGCGCCCGCCGTGACGGCGGAAACGGCCAAAGCCGCTACAATCGCGCTCATCCTGAAAACGACTCGCATGACTGTCCCTGAAAAATTGATCGCAGGAGTTTAGCATGACGGACCACGAATACCTGACCCTCGCCGAGGCCGCGCTGACGGCCATCGAACGCGCGGTGGACAACGCGGAGGCGGACATCGAGTTCGAGCGCAGCGGCAATGTGCTCACGCTGGAATTCGAGAATCGCACGAAGCTGATCGTCAATTTGCAGCCGCCGAAGCACGAAATCTGGCTGGCGGCGAAGGCGGGCGGATTTCACTACAAATATGTCGACGGCCAGTGGCGTGACACGCGCGACAACAGCGAATTTTTCTCGACGCTCACGAAATACGCGACCGAACAGGCAGGAGAGCCGGTCCGCTTTTCAGCGTGACCGGCCCGGTTTTACGGCGCTGCTGAACGCATGGCGCGTTCAGTGGCCCTTGAACAGATTCATGATGTCCTGCTTTTCCTGCTCGCCGACTTCGGGCGCGGGCGCCGTCACGCCCGAGACGCCTTCCTCCTGCGGCGGCGCCTGACTGACGCCGATCGTCGCCACGAAGCCGTGGCCCGGCGTCATGTCGTCGTAATACAGCTCGCCGCCTAGCGAGGCCACGTCGGGCGGCTGCAGAGGCTTGTATTCCGGCACCCCGCGCAACGCGCGCGACATGTAGTCCATCCACACCGGGAGCGCGAGGCCGCCGCCCGTTTCCTTGTCGCCGAGGCTGCGCGGATTGTCGTAGCCGATCCATGCAATCGCGACGAGCGAATGCTGATATCCCGCGAACCACGCGTCGCGCGAATCGTTCGTCGTACCCGTCTTGCCGGCGAGGTCGCTGCGCTTCAGCTGATTCGTCTTCGCACCCGTGCCGCGCTGCGCGACGCTTTGCAGCAGGCTGTTCATCACGTACGCGTTGCGCGGCGTGATCGCGAGCGGCGCGGTCTCCTGCGCGACGAGCGGCTGCGGATGCGACACCACGGCGCCGCGCGGGTCGGTGATATCGGCGATCAGGTACGGATTCACGCGATATCCGCCGTTCGCGAACACCGAATACGCGGTCGCCATCTGCAGCGGCGTGACGAGACCGGCGCCGAGCGCCATCGGCAGATAGGCCGGGTGACGGTCCGCGTCGAAGCCGAACTTGGTGATGTATTGCTGCGTGTACTTCGTGCCGATGTGGCTCAGGATCCGGATCGACACCAGGTTGCGCGACTTCTGCAACGCCTGGCGCATCGACATCGGGCCGTCGAAGCCGCCGCCGTAATTCTTCGGCTCCCACGCCTGCCCGCCCGTCTCGGCGGCGCTGAAGAAGAGCGGGGCGTCGTTGATGATCGTCGCCGGCGACAGGCCCTTTTCCAGCGAAGCCGAATAGACGAAGGGCTTGAAGCTCGACCCCGGCTGGCGCCACGCCTGCGTCACGTGGTTGAACTTGTTCTTGTTGAAGTCGAAGCCGCCGACGAGCGCCCGGATTGCGCCGTCCTGCGGCACGACCGAGATCAGCGCGCCTTCCACCTGAGGCAGTTGCGTGATGCTCCACTTGCCGTCGTCGTCCTTCACGAGCCGCACGATCGCGCCGGGGCGGATGCGCTGGTTCGGCTGCGCGCGGCTGGAGAGCGCGTTGGCGACGAAACGCAGGTCGTTGCCGTCGATCGTCGCCACATTGCCGTCGATGAAGCTTGCCTTCACCTGCTTCGGGCTCGCCGACGTCACCACGGCCGCGACGATTTCACCGTTGTCCGGATGCTCGACGAGGGCGTCGTCGATGGCCTGCTCGCGCTCCTCGGCGTCCGACGGCAGGTCGATGAAGCCTTCCGGCCCGCGATAGCCGTGCCGGCGCTCGTAATCCATGATGCCCTTGCGCACGGCGCGGTAGGCGGCGTCCTGGTCGGCGGAATCGATGGTCGTCACGACGTTCAGGCCGCGCGTATACGCTTCCTCGCGGTACTGGGCGTACATCATCTGGCGCACCATTTCCGCAACGTACTCCGCGTGCACGCTGAACTCGCGTCCCGCGCCCTTCACGACGAGCGGCTGCTTCGACGCCTCCTCGTACTGCCCGGGCGTGATGTAGCGCAGCTCCAGCATGCGTTCGAGGATGTATTCCTGCCGCACCTTCGCGCGCTTCGGATTGACGACCGGGTTATACGCGGAGGGCGCCTTCGGCAGCCCGGCGAGCATTGCCGCCTCGGCGAGCGTGATGTCCTTCAGCTCCTTGCCGAAATAGACGCGCGCCGCGCTCGCGAAGCCATACGCGCGCTGGCCGAGATAGATCTGGTTCATGTAGACCTCCAGAATCTGATCCTTCGTCAGCGCGCGCTCGATCTTGTACGCGAGCAGCATCTCGTAAATCTTGCGGGTGTAGGTCTTCTCGCTCGACAGGAAAAAATTGCGCGCGACTTGCATCGTGATCGTGCTCGCGCCCTGTGACGCGTGGCCGTTCGTCAGCGCGACCGTGCCGGCGCGCAGGATGCCGGTCAGATCGACGCCGCCGTGATCGTAGAAGCGCGCGTCCTCGATGGCGAGCACCGCTTTCTTCAGACTGTCCGGCACGTCCTGGATCCGCACGACGCTGCGCCGTTCCTCGCCGAATTCGCCGATCAGCACGTGATCCGCCGTGTAAATGCGCAGCGGAACCTTCGGACGATAGTCGGTGAGGGCGTCGAGCGACGGCAGGTTCGGCTGCGCGACGACGAGCGCATAGCCGAGCACGAGCCCCGCGCAGACGATCAGCCCGAAAATACATACGAAAAATCCGAGCAGGAGCCGCACCCAGATCGAGCGCTTCGGCCGCACGGGCGGCTGGGACGGCGGGGAATTCGGGGAAGAAGATTGCATAGCACCACCAAAAAACGGTCCCGCGATTATAGCTGCCTCGCTTGACGGCCCTTCGCCGGGTGCGTCCGGCGGCGGCGCGCGGGTCCGCCGCGCCGCTTGCTCGCGTTGGCCGATCGGACGAATGTTCGCGCGGCCCCCGGCTACTCACAATTCTCCTACTGCAAGCGTCCGAACGGTTCGGGACGTGACTGGAAAGGAGGCGGAAATGAGCGGCGAACGAGCATTGCGCGGATCGGTGTTGACGGTCACGCGCCGGTATGCGGCGGGGATCGATGTGAGCGAAGAGGCCGTGCGGCTTGCGGTTGTCAGCCGGCGGCTGAGGGCGAACGGGCCGGTGTGCGTGGAGCACCTCGAATGCGTGCCGCTCGAGGCGGGCGCGGTGATCGGCGGGGATTTCATCGACCGGGCGGCGATCGCGGCGGCGTTGCGCGAAGCGTTCGGGCGTCTGCCGATGCGCCCCGCGTGGCGCGCGCTGCGCTGTGCGATGGGCCTGCCGGCCTCGGCGACGCTCACCACGCAGGTGCCGCTCGCCGGATTGATACAGGCGAGGCGCGGCGAGCCGGGTCCGCGCGATCCGCGCGGCCTGCTCGAACCCGCGGTGCTCGCCGAAGCCGAGCGGGCGGCCGGCATCGAGCGCGGCGCGCTGGCGGTCGACTGGTCGGTCGAAGCGCGCGACGACGGCCTCGCGCAGGTGTCGATCGCGGCGACGGCGCGCCAGCACGTGGAATCGCGCGTCGAGACGGCGGCCGCGGCGGGCATTTCGCTGTCCGCCATCGACGGCGAGCCCGCCGCCGCGCTGCGCGCCATGCGTCATGCCGGAACCATCGAACTCGGCTCGCGCGAGCGCTATATCGCTTGCTGGCTGGAGCGTGCGGGGCTGCACGGCTGGCTCGTGGGCGAGGAGGGCGTCGAGAACGAACTGCGCTATCCGGCGCCCGAGTACGCGAATCTCACCGATGCGCTGCGCGATCTCGCCGGCGAGATCGCGCCGCCGGACTGGATCCTCCTCGGCGGCGACCTCGATCTGCTCGAACGCGCGGGGCTGCCTGTCGACGCGCTGCCGGCGCTGTTGCGCTGCCCGGTGATGCCCTTCGAATGCGCGCCGTTTTGCAACGGAGCGTCGCAGGCCGACGGGGCGTTGCGGCATTCGCCGCTGTTCGCCGTGGCGTTCGGGCTGGCGCTGCGCGAGGTGATGCAATGACGAGCCTCGCCTTTCTCGATGGTTTCAATCTCCTGCCGTACCGCTCGAGAAAACGGCGGGAAGCGCGCAACCGGCGCCTCGCGCTGCTGGCATCGGCGGGTCTCGCGGGGTGCGCGGCCGTGGGTGCCGTCGCTGGATGGGATGCGTTCGAACGCGCGCGGCTCGACGACCGGCGGGCTGTCCTGGAGGCTGCGTTGCGTGCGTCGGCGGCGGACGTGGCGGAACACGGACGCCTGACCGATGCCGAGGCCGAGCGGCGTCGCGCCCGGCAGGCCGCCGAGCCGCTCGCTGTGCCTCGCACGCGCTTTCTCGCGTTGCTCGACGCGCTCGCCGACGCGCCCGCGCAAGGCGGCGTCGCGTTGCGGCGCGTGTCGCAGAAAAGCGAGGAAGTCGAGATTGCCGCGTTCGCGCCCGATTCGCAGGCGGCTTCGCGCTGGCTCAAACATCTAGAAAAGGTGCGCGACGTACAGGCCGTCGAAGTCGTCGAGATGAAACGGCGCACGGGCGGGGCGGCATCCGCGAAGCGGGACAAGGCGCCGGAGACGCCCGTCGGCTACGAGTTCACCGCGCTCGTGCGCTGGAGCGCCGCCGGCGCGCCAGCGGTGCATCCAGCCAGGGCGGTTGTCGCCGCCAACAGACGGAGCATCAAATGAATGCGCTCGCATTGAATCATCGAAGTTTGAAACGGCTGGCGACACAGCCCGTCGACGCCTGGAGCCGCCGGCGCACCTTGCTGACAGCGCTCGCGTTCGGCGCGCTGGTGTGTGCGCTCGGCGCGCAGGTCTGGCGGGCGTCGGGCGTGAGCGGGCTCGACGCCAGCCGGTCGGCGCTCGCCGACGCGCAGCATCGCGCAGACCGGGCGCGCGCCACCGCGGCGGCGCTGCCGGCGTTGCGCGCGCGCTCGGTGTCCGGCAAGGAAATGAGCGACCGCTGGACCAGCGCCGACGCGTTGCAGGCGATTACGGCGCTCGCCGCGCAGAGCGGCCTGCGGGTCGGCGGGATCGAGCCGGTCGCGGCCAAAGGCGCCGGGATGGACGCCGGGCGGGGACTGAAATTCCGCGCGGAGGGCTCGTTCGGAGAGATTCGCCGCTTTCTCGACGCGCTCGCGGGACTGCCGCGTCTCGTCGTTCCCGACAGCGTGCAGTTGAAACGCGGCGCGGATTCGCTGACGGTCGAGTCGACGCTGAGGGTCTTCGAGCATCTGCCTGCGCTCGCACGAGCGGATGAAGTGCGCCGCGACCGGGCCATCGTCGACCCGTTCGGTAAAAAGGATGCGTCCGCGATCGGCGCGGCGGGGGAAATCCAGCTGGTCGGGACCCTCGTAGGACGGCGGCGCGCCATGGCGCTCGTCGAGACGGCGGAGGGCATCGACGGTTTCGAGCCCGGGCAGCAGATCGGCGGCGAGCGCCTGGGTCGCGTGCATCCCCGTTCGATCGACCTGGCACGCGACGACGGCGCCGCGCGCACGCTCGCACTTGCGGAGGATCGCCCGTGAAGCCGCGTTCATCCCGCTGTCGCAGTCATCGAAGGCGCGCGCTGGCGCTTTGCGCGCTGCTGCTGTGCCGTGCCGTGGCCGCCCAGAACGCCGTGCCGCCGCTGCCTCCGATTCCGGACACGCTGCCAACGGACCAGTTCGCCGTCGATACGAGCGTGCCGCCGATGCCCGCCGTGTCCGGGGCCGAGTCGCCGGCCGGGCCGGATTCCGCATGGCTCGCGCCGGCTGACAAGCCGTCTCAGACTGCGGCGGCGCCTGAAACGCCTGCGCTCGAAGGCCCGCCGGTACCTTTGCCGCCGGTCGAGCGCCTGAGCAAGGCGGAAAGCGGCGGCAATCCCGCCACCGATGACGGCAAGCCCATCACGCTGCATCTGAAAAACGCGGACCTCGGCGCCGTGATGAATACGTTCGCGAAATTTTCGGGCCTGAACATCGTCGCGAGCGAGAAGATTCGCGGCCTCGTTTCACTGAACCTGATCGACGTGCCGTGGCGGCGCGCGTTCGACACACTGCTCGAAGTCCACGGTCTCGCCATGGAGCGACACGGCGACGTCATCTGGGTCGCACCGCTCGCGGAACTGGCGGCGCGCGAAAAGCTGCGGTTCGAGGCGCACGCCCGCGCCGCCGACCTGGAACCGCTCGGCAGCCGCACGTTCCTGCTGCGCTACCCGCGCGCCGACGACGTGCGCAAGCTGCTCACCGGCTCGGGCAGCCAGCGCGTGCTGTCCAAGCGCGGCTCCGTGATGGCCGATTCGCGCACCAATCTGCTGTTCGTCACCGATCTGGAGGCGCGCATCGCGCAGATCGCGGACCTGATCGCGCGCATCGACAAGCCGACGCCGCAGGTGATGATCGAGGCGCGGATCGTCGAAGGCGAGGCGGGCTTTTCGCGCAATCTCGGCGTCAAGGTGTCGCTCACGGCGACGGGCGACTCGCCGCGCGGCATCGTGGGCGGCAAGGAGGGCGCGGTATACGACCTGTCGGCACGCCCGATTGCCGGCTTCGACGCCGCGACGGCCGGTCTGACCCTCTTCGCCGCGCAGGCCACGCGGCTCCTGAACGTCGAACTGAGCGCGCTGGAAGCCGAGGGGCGCGGGCAGATCGTGTCGAGTCCGCGGGTGGTCACGGCGGATCGCGTCAAGGCGCTGGTCGAGCAGGGCACCGAGCTGCCTTATCAGGCGAAGGTGGGAAATGGCGTGTCGGGGGTGCAGTTTCGGCGCGCTGCGCTCAAACTGGAGGTCGAGCCGCAGATCACGCCGCACGGCCGCGTGATTCTTGACCTGGACGTGTCGAAGGACAGTGTCGGCGAACAGACGGCGGCGGGCCCGGCGATCAACACCAAGCACGTGCAGACGCGCGTGGAGGTGGAGGACGGCGGAACGGTGGCGATCGGCGGGATCTATTCCGCCGACGAGCGCAACGACGTGACGGGTGTTCCGCTGCTGTCGAAAGTGCCGCTCATCGGCTGGCTTTTCCGGCACGACGCGCGCCGGACAGCGCGCAGCGAACTGGTGACCTTCATCACGCCGCATATCGTTCCGTCAGGCTGACGAAGCCCGCCCGCAAGCCTTCCAGACTCGACAAATCGGGCGGTTTGCCCTTAAGCTGCCGCACGAACAAAATCAGATCGACTGCAGAGGAACCGAGTTGCAAGCAGGGCACGCAAACGCGAACATTTTTTTTGTCGGACTCATGGGGGCGGGAAAAACCACCGTGGGCCGCGCGGTTGCGCGCCGTTTGCAGCGCTCGTTCATCGATTCCGATCACGAGATCGAGGCGCGCACCGGCGCGCGCATCCCGGTGATATGGGAACTGGAGGGCGAAGAGGGGTTCCGGCTGCGCGAGGCGCATATCATCGACGAGCTTTCGCAGCGCGACGGCATCGTTCTCGCGACCGGCGGCGGTGCGATATTGCGGCCGGAGAATCGTGAACATCTGAGGAATCGCGGCATCGTCGTCTATTTGCGCGCAAATCCGCACGATCTCTGGCAGCGCACGCGCCGCGACAAGAACCGGCCGCTTCTTCAGACCGACGACCCGCGCGGCAAGCTCGAAGCACTTTATACGGTGCGCGATCCGCTCTATACGGAGTGCGCGCATTTCGTCGTCGAGACGGGGCGGCCCACCGTCAACGCGCTCGTCAACATGGTCCTGATGCAACTGGAGATGGCCGGCGTCGTGAAGCCGGCTGAGTCATAATGTCCGCCATGATTACCGTCAACGTCGAACTGGGCGATCGCGCCTACCCCATCCATATCGGTGCCGACCTGATTGCGCAGACCGGGCTTTTTGCCGGCCACATCGCGGGGTCGTCCGTGGCGATCGTCACCAACTCCACCATCGATCCGCTCTACG
>Ga0163162_10001266_pt1 | contig 23626 bp, 20 predicted proteins | sample S55metaG_FD_115310 | JGI IMG/M metagenome (GOLD analysis project Ga0163162, IMG submission 115310) | Switchgrass rhizosphere microbial communities from Kellogg Biological Station, Michigan, USA - S5-5 metaG | ecosystem: Host-associated > Plants > Roots > Rhizosphere > Soil | place: USA... | reverse complement strand
CAGGCGCTTCAGGACTACACGCGCGCGGAGCCGCTGCCCTGGGCGGAGTTGTTCGCGGCGCGCGGGCGCGCGCTTGCCGATGCAATGCAAGGGCGCGGGGATGAAGCCGCACGGCGGGAACTCGTGCGGGTGCGCGGGGCGCTCGTGGAGGCGGCGTTTGTCGCGTATTTGCCGGCGGTGGATGAGGCGCTCGCGAGCGCTTTCGGCGCCTCGTAGCGGTCGCCCGGTGCTGGAACCGCCTATTTCTCGTGTGCGTCCGCGACATAATAATGCATCACGCCGAGCAGCGCTCGCTTGGCGGCATTGTCGAGGTCCGTGTAGGCGAGCCCGATGCCTGCCCGGTGATCGCTAAGTTCGAGCGGACGCGCCACGACCTTCGGCAGCAGGGCGATGGCCGCCTCGGCCGGGATCATGCCGATGCCCAGGCCCGCCGCGACCAGCGCCAGCATTGTCGTGAATTCACCGAGTTCCTGTGCGATGCCGAGATCGGCGCCCTCGCGTTTCAGTGCGACGAGCATTTCGTCGTGAAAGCCGGGTGCGTAGCGCCGCGCAAGCACGAACGCAGGACAGCCCTGAAGATCGGCGGGCCTGATCGACGGCTGGGCCGCGAGCGGATGGTCGTCGGGGAGCGCGACGACGAAGGGCTCCTTGAGCACCACGCGGATTTCGAGCCCGGATGCGTGGCGACGCGAGCAACCGAAGTCCGGTTGCCGCACCTGCGGCGGACACGGGATTCATCCTCATCGGTATGTAATGCCGCATCTGAGCCGCGGTTCCGTCTTGAAACTGCGCCTAAAGTTTCCGTTCAAACTGCCGATATGCGATGGATGAACAAGAAAACCCCGACAGCGCGTGACGTGCACGACGTTTTTGCTGCATGCGACCAGACCCTCGAACTCATTTGCCGCTTGCGCGGAATCGAGCTGCACGATCTCGACGACAGGCAGGTCAACGAGTTTCTCTTTGCCGCGCTCGATGAGTATCTCGGCTCGGAGGCCATCGTCGGCGAGCTGCTCAACCGCAAGGATTGACCGCGCGTCGCGCAAACGCCGGTGGCGAACACGCTGCGCTGCGCACACGACGCAGCGCAGCGTGTGTGCATGCATGGATTCGATAACGCACACGGTTACGCCGCTGAAGCGGCAATGCCGACGTGAACGCAAGGGAAGGCCATCGCACGACAGCGCGACGGCAGGAATGCTGCGCTGAAGAAGAGCAGGCTCTTCACTCAGCCATGCAAGATGCCTTTCACGGCAAGGGCGTCGCCGTCGAGAGGAGATAACCTTTCCTCTCTCACAGCGCGCCGCTGCAGTCAAAGGATGCGGTTGGACCCGGACATCAATGTCCAGGCTCTTCCACTGTCAGATTGTTGGTCACCGACGTCACTCCGGAGACACTCCCGGCAAGCTTCGCCGCCATGTCTATCTGCGACTGATCGTGAGCCATGCCTACCAGCGTGATCTTGCCGCCACGGGCGATGGCGTGAATGTCAGTAGAATCCAGGCCTTTTTGTTTGTACAACGTCGACTGAACCCGCTTCGCCAACTGCCTGTTTGCCGCTCTCGCAGACGAAGGAGTGGCTGTTGCTGAAGTTCCGGCTGTCTCTTGTGCACCAACAACGGGCACGGTTGAGACAATGGCGCCGATGGCGATCGCTGCGGCAACGTAGGTCTTCATGGATTTCATCTCTTCTCCTTCAGGTGAGGGTAACAAAGCTGGGTGTGAGAGACGCAAAAATCGCTGGTCAGACGCGAGCGAGGCAATAAAAAATGAGCCCCTCGACGTTGATGACCGGCGGCCACGACGTTCGGCAATCGAATTGTAGGCGTTTCCCTCGTCCGATGCACACGTTCAAGCGCGACTGGAACCGCTGGAGAGACCTCTTTGCCGGACAGTGCATGACGGCCATGACACGCGAAGCCTCGACATTCGGACGAACGGTCGCTCTAAAATTGACAGCCGCCGCCGACTTCGGACGGGCTCCAAGAGCTGGCGATGGTCGAAAGTACGGGTTCGCTGCAATCGACAGCAGGACGTTCGCGGCCGCTGGCCGGGCGGGCGAATGCCAGCAACACAGCCCGGTATCGGGCTGCTGCGCCGGAATCGTCGCGCACGGCAACGACGATTCCGCCAATGCGACAACGGCCACCCGAGGGCGTCCGTTGATCACGTGATCACGCATGGCTGATCGAGGATCGGCGCATCGACGTGAGCGCCGATCGTCGAACAGCGTAAGAAGAGGGACGTCAGTGCGCCTGACGCAGCGTGTGCGCGGCGGCGACCATGTTCCGCAGCGCCGGGATCACTTCCTCCCATGCGCGCGTTTTCAGCCCGCAGTCGGGATTCACCCACAGACGCTCCGGCGGGATGCGCTCCGCTGCCTTCTTCATCAAGTTGACGATGTGTTCCTGAGCAGGAATGTTGGGCGAATGGATGTCGTACACGCCCGGGCCGATCTGGTTCGGGTAGTTGAAATCGTCGAATGCGTCGAGCAGTTCCATGTCGGAGCGCGACGTCTCGATCGTGATCACATCCGCATCCATATCGGCGATCGACGCGATGATGTCGTTGAACTCCGAATAGCACATATGCGTATGGATCTGCGTTTCGTCCCGCACGCCGTTTGCAGTGATGCGGAACGATTCCACCGCCCATTGCAGGTACTCGCTCCATTGCGACCTGCGCAGCGGCAGGCCTTCCCGAAGCGCCGCCTCATCGATCTGGATCACCCGCACGCCGGCTTTTTCGAGGTCGATCACCTCTTCGCGGATGGCAAGCGCGAGCTGATGACACGACACCGAGCGGGGCTGGTCGTCGCGTACGAACGACCAGTTCAGAATGGTGACGGGGCCTGTCAGCATGCCCTTCATCGGCTTGCTCGTTTGCGACTGCGCATAGCTGGTCCACTCGACGGTCATCGCCTTCGGGCGGCTGATGTCGCCGAACAGGATGGGCGGCTTCACGCAACGCGAACCATAGGACTGTACCCAGCCGGACTGGCTGAACGCGTAGCCATCGAGTTGTTCGCCGAAGTATTCGACCATGTCGTTGCGTTCGGCTTCGCCATGCACGAGAACGTCGAGTCCCAGCGCTTCCTGTTCCTTCACCGCCCGGGCGATCTCCCGCTCCATTGCCGCCGTGTAGCCCGCCTGATCGAGCTCGCCGCTCCTGAACCGGCTGCGCGCGTGACGGATCTCGCTCGTCTGCGGGAACGAGCCGATCGTGGTTGTCGGGTAGGCGGGCAGTTTCAGAATGGCGGCCTGCTTCTCCGCGCGCTGCGGATAAGCGCTCGCGCGCATTCCCAGCGCAGCGTCGATGCTGGCGACAGCTGCCTTGACGGACGGGTTATGCACGCGCGGCGACACACGGCGGCTTTCGATCGCGGCCGCATTGGCAGCCAGCGCGCCGGAAACCGATGCACGGCCGTTGTTGAGTGCGCCTGCAAGCACAGTCAGCTCGTCGAGCTTTTGCAGCGCAAAGGCAAGCCACGGACGGATTTCAACGTCGAGTTTCTGTTCGTTGTCTAGATCGACGGGCGCGTGCAGCAACGAGCACGATGGCGCGATCCAGAGCCGGTCGCCCAGCGCGCGATGCAGCGGTTCGAGCCATTGCAGCGCCGCGTTCAGATCGGTTTTCCAGATGTTGCGCCCGTTGATCACGCCAACGGACAGTACGGACGACGCAGGCAGTCGCGCCGCGACCTGGGCGACTTCATCGCGCGCATGGCTCGCATCGATGTGGAGGCCGTCGACGGGAAGGCTGCACGCCAGTTCGAGATTCTCCTGCAACGGGCCAAAGTAGGTCGCAAGCAGCAGTTTGACCCTGCGTGTCTCGAGCGCGTCGTACGCGGTGACAAGCGCGTCGCGCCATGCTGCGTCGAGTTCGGTCACGAGCACCGGCTCGTCGATCTGAACCCATTCGACGCCCTGTGCCGTGAAGTAGTCGAGCAGCGCGGCGTACGCGGGAAGAAGGCGCGGCAGCAGCGCGAGCCTGTCGGAGTCGTCCTTCGATTTGCCGAGCCACAGGTACGTCACCGGCCCGATGATGACTGGCTTGACTTCCACGCCGAGCGCACGGGCTTCCGCGAGCTGTTCGACGAGGCGCGATGCGTCGAGCGAGAAGTGCGCCGCCGCATCGAACTCCGGGACGATGTAGTGATAGTTCGTGTCGAACCACTTGGTCATCTCGCCCGCCGCGACGCCGCCGCAGCATGCGCTGTGCGCGTCTGCGTCCTGCGCCGACCTGCCTCGCGCGACGCGGAAGTAATTGTCGAGCGGGTCGCCGTGGAAGTCCCGCACACGCCCGGGCAGATTGCCGAGCGTGAAGCTCATGTCGAGCACCTGATCATAGAAGGCGAAGTCGCCAACCGGTGCGAAGTCCAGGCGCGCCTGATCCTTCCAGTGACGCTCGCGAAGCTGCGCGCCCACCTTCTTCAATTCGTCGCGTGACGACTGATTCTTCCAGTAACGCTCGAGTGCGAATTTCAGCTCGCGATTCGCGCCAATGCGCGGAAAACCCAGGTTGTGTGTTGTGACCATCGGATTCATGCCGTCCAGGAAAAGGAGAGTGAAGCGATGATAGAATTTTCGGTGCATGAATAAAAATGGATTAATTTCATGCATCAATTAACTTTGTTCATGGAGGCGCGATGCTCGAGCGTAGTCATCTGCTGGTCGTCAGGGAAGTGGAACGACAGGGTTCCCTGACCGCCGCTGCCGACGCGCTGAATCTCACTCAGTCAGCGCTGAGCCACACCGTGAAGAAGCTGGAGCAGCAACTGGGCACGCAGGTGTGGGCGCGCGAAGGGCGGTCGATGCGTCTCACGCAGGCGGGCCAGTACCTGCTCGGTCTTGCGAACCGGCTGCTGCCGCAGTTCGAGCATGCCGAAGATCGCATGAAACAATATGCGAACGGGGAGAGGGGAACGTTGCGGATCGGAATGGAGTGCCATCCGTGCTACCAGTGGCTGCTCAAGGTCGTCTCGCCCTATCTCGCACGCTGGCCCGACGTCGATGTCGACGTGAAGCAGCGCTTTCAGTTCGGCGGCATCGGTGCGTTGTTCGGCTATGACATCGACGTGCTCGTCACGCCCGATCCGCTGAAAAAGCCGGGCCTGCGATTCCAGCCGGTGTTCGACTATGAACAGGTGCTCGTCGTGGCCGATTCACACGTGCTCGCGGGCGAGTCGTACGTCGTGCCCGAGCATCTTTCGACGGAAGTGCTGATCACATATCCCGTTGAAACTGACCGGCTGGACATCTACACCCGATTCCTGACGCCCGCCAACGTCGTGCCGAAGCGGCACAAGGTGATTGAAACGACGGACATCATGCTCCAGATGGTCGCGAGCGGGCGGGGTGTCGCCGCGCTGCCGAGATGGCTGGCGGAAGACTATGCGGACCGGATGCCGCTTGTGCCTCTGCGGCTTGGCAAGAAGGGAGTGGCAAAGCAGATCTTTCTCGGCACCCGCGAAGCGGACGATGCAATCGACTATCTGGCTGCCTTTGTCGCGCTTGCGCGCGAGGCGGACTGGGGAACAGCCAGGCTCCGCGGCAAGCGCCAATGACGGAATGCAGGGCGCGTCGAGCGCAAGCGCTATCGGTTGCAGGTTGCGAGGCGGGCACTTTCGCGGCTGCTCGATGGCTGCGAGCGCCTCCTTCGGATCGAATGACGAAGGGGCGCTCCGGAGGGCGGTTCATCGGGCTCGCGACTGACGCGCGGCAAGGCGCCCTGGGCCGTCATCGGTGAGCGCGGGCACCCAGCCTACGAATTCGCTTGCCCGGCATTGCGGCAGGAGAACCAGCGCCGCAGCGCCCCGGGTTCCTGCACGGTCTCGGCGACGTCGCGCCACCACCGCTTGCCTCGGTGCGGTGCGGCCAGATCGAGCCGCTCTCCCATGCGTGGCGTCGCGAGCGGAATGCCTCGCACGGCGGCGAGGCCCATCACGCGTTCGAACGGTTCCCGCCAGCCGTGCATCGCCAGATCGAAGGTGCCGTTGTGAACCGGCACCAGCCAGCGGCCGCGCAGATCGAGATGCGCCTGTACGGTTTCGTCGGGCTGCATGTGCACGTATGGCCATTGGGCGTCGTAGGCGCCTGTTTCGAGCAGCGTCACGTCGAATGGACCGAGCCGCTCGCCGATGGTCCTGAAACCGTCGAAGTAGCCCGTGTCGCCGCTGAAGAACACGCGCAGATCGTCATCGACGATGACCCATGACGCCCACAAGGTGCTGTTGCCGTCGAAAAGACCGCGGCCGGAGAAATGCTGGGCAGGTGTCGCCGTGAACGACAGACCGTCGATGTGCACGCCCTCCCACCAGTCGAACTGGCGTACCTTCGACGCATCGATACCCCATTCGATCAGCCGGTCGCCGACGCCCAGCGGCGTCAGAAACACGCCCGTCGTACGGGCGAGTGCAAGGACCGTTTCGCGGTCCAGGTGGTCGTAATGGTCGTGCGACAGGATCACGCCACGCAGCGGAGGCAAGTCGGCGAGCGCGATGGGCGGCGCATGAAAGCGCTTTGGGCCGATCCGGCGAAACGGCGATGCGCGTTCGGCGAAGACCGGGTCGGTCAGCCAGAATTGATCGCGCAGCTTGAGCAGCATGGTCGAATGCCCGAGGCGATACAGGCTGCGCTCAGGCGCGGCGTCGAGCTGCGCACGCGTCAGCGTATCGACGGGAAGGGCGCCTGCCGGGGCGGTGCCGTCCGGTTTCCTGAACAGCACATTCCACGCGATGCGCAAGGTTTTGCCGATTCCTTCGACGGGACGCGGCTTGACGTTGCGAAAGCGCTCGCCATCATGCTGAGCCGACGAGTCGAACAATTCACGGCCGCGTCGCGCGGCGGTCAAGCCCAATGCGCGGCGGATGGAACCGGTGAACGATGTCATGTAAGGCGTCCCGATCTGTAAAGTAGACTGCCAAGTGTAGTTTTTCCGGCAATAAAAGTAAACTGCATGGTGTAAAATCAAAAGATGGATGCCAGTGCCAAACCTCTACGCCAGACGGATCGAAAGCGCGCCGCCGTGATTGCTGCGGCCATCGAGGAATTTCTCGCCGCCGGCTTCGATGCAACCAGCATGGACCGCATCGCGGCCCGCGCGAGCGTCTCGAAGCGTACGGTCTATAACCATTTCCCAAGCAAGGAAGCGCTGTTCACGGCGATCCTGCGGCAACTGTGGGAATCGAGCGACGCCGGAGAGGCGCCGGTTTATTCCGCTCGTCAGCCATTGCGCGAGCAGTTGCTGCAGCTTCTGTCGAAGAAGCTGAATCTCTTGAATGACGAGGCGTTCCTGTCGCTCGCACGCGTTGCGATTGCAGCAGGCATTCATTCGCCGGATCGCGCGCGCGACATGGTGGCCCGCATGGGCGAACGCGAGGAAGACCTGACTGTGTGGATACGTTCGGCCGCTGCCGATGGCCGCCTCAGGACGTCGGACCCGACGTTCGCCTCGCAGCAGTTGCAGGGTCTCGTGAAGGCGTTCGCTTTCTGGCCGCAGGTGACGATGGGACAGCCGCCCCTCAGCAAGGATGAACGAAGACAGGTGGCGGAATCCGCCGCCGATATGTTTCTTGCGCGCTATGCGTGACGGGTGCGCGGCGAGTGCAACGAATGTGATGCCTGTGCGCATCGCCGCGATGTAGTCGAACGCAAGCCGCCCGAGGGCGACTTGCGTTCGTTGCAAACGAGGCGATGCAGGAGGCCGTGTCAGCTCAACCACTTCATGGCCAGGGTGGCGAACACGATCATGCCCGCGCCTCCGATCCGGGTCGAAATCTGCGCAAACGGCATGAGGCCCATTCTGTTCGACGACGACAGGATCGCGACGTCGCCCGTGCCGCCCAGTCCGCTGTGGCAGGCCGTGATGATCGCGGCTTCCACGGGGTACATCTTGAGCCAAAGCCCCACGAAGAAGCCCGAAATGATCATGGCGATCACCGTGGAGGCGCAGATGATGAAGTATGCCGGCGAGAAGGCGGCAACCAGCTTGTCCCATGAAACGAAGAGCGCTCCCAGCCCGACCAGGATCGCAAACGTGAGATTGGTCGACATGAACTTGTACATCTGATAGGCGCCGACTTCCATCGACTCGGGAATCGCGTGGGCAAGTTTCAGCAGTGCCGCCGCGATGATCATGAGGACCGGGCCAGGAATACCCGTGATCGGGGCGAGCAGTGCGCCAAGAATAAAGAGCGTGCAGCCGAGCAGAAGTCCGAACCCCATCAGCCGCAAATCCAGAGCCGATTCGGCCTTTTGTGCCTTGAGCAGTTCCTGGTCTTCTCCCGTGCGCACCAGCATGCCGTCGCCGCTGTACGAGGCATGCTTTTCGCCGAATCGCTTCAGAATGCCGCTCGCGAGAATCGCCACGACATTGCCGATCAGGGCTGCCGGCACCATCATGGCGATCAGATGACCTTGCGCCGCACCGGTGATCTCCGAATAGCCGATCGAGAGCGGCAGAATTCCTTCGCCGATGCCGCCGCCGAGGATCGGAATGACGATGTAGAAAAATACGTGCTTCGGATCGTAGCCGAACAGCAGTCCGACCAGGATGCCCGCTGCGATGGCGGTTATCGTGCCCACCAGAAGCGGGACGAACATCTTGAGAAAACCCTGGATGAGGATCTTGCGGTTCATCCCGAGAATGCTGCCCGCAACGAGACACGCGATATACAGATACTGAAGATTCGCGGTCTTCATCGTGGTGGTGATGGCCTTGAGCGCCGTATCGTCCATCAGCTTGTAGCCGAGCAGCGCCGACGGAACGAAAAGGCAGAGAATCGCCGGGCCGCCGATGTGCCTGAATAGCGGGATGCGGCGTCCGATTTCGCCCAGCAGCAGCCCGGACAGCATCAGCACCGCAAAGCCTCCGATCATGTCGTTGGGAAGCTTCTTCGTGATGATGGCGAGGATCGTGACGAGCGCCACTGCAACGAACATCGGGAGAGGCATTCCCCCGACCGTGAAGTTTGACAGCGTAGTTTGCCGTCCGAGCGGCGTAGCGCTCGCGTGCGTCGACGTACTTTCCATTTCATGTCTCCTGAGGGGAATCGTTCATGTGCGTGCTCTCCCGGCGGCCCGGCCGGACTCTGCCGGCTCCGGGCCGCGGCGCACTAGAGGCGGGACGCTCTTGCGTCTCTTCTTACGCGGCGCGTTGCTGTTTCGGAAGGTCGATCTTCATCCACGGGTGATCGGCGTAGTGGCGGGCTTCGTATGCGCCGATGGCGTCGGCATCGCTCAACGTCATTTCGATCATGTCGAGGCCTTCGACGAACATGCGCTTTTGTCGCGCAGGCAAATCGAACGGGTATTCGGCGCCGTCCGCTGTCACCACACGCTGGCGTTCGACGTCGATCGTCAACTGGCTCTTTGCGGGGTCGCTGACGAGATCGATCAGCGCCGCGACGATCGATGCATCGAGCGTCACGAGCAGCAGGCGGTTGTTGAGCGCGTTGAAGTAGAAGATTTCGCCGAAACTCGGCGCGATCACCGCTTCGAAGCCAGCCTGCTGCAAACCCCAGACGGCGTGCTCGCGGCTGGAACCGCATCCGAAGTTCGCGCCGGTGATGAGCATGCGGGCGCCGCGATAGGCTGGCTGGTTCAATACGAAGTCCTGCCTCGGCGAGCCGGATGCGTCCGTGCGAAGGTCGTACAGGACGCCGCGTGCCAGTCCCGACTTGTCGATGCCGAAGAGGAACTGCTTCGGCATGATCTGGTCCGTGTCCAGGTTGTTGAGGGGCAGGGGAGCCGCGGTTCCCGCGACGATTTCGTGCCTAGACATGTTTGATCTCCTTGCGTACATCGACGATGCGTCCGGCCAGGGCGGCGGCTGCGGCCATCGCGGGGCTCATCAGATGGGTTCGTGCGCCACGTCCCTGGCGGCCTTCGAAGTTGCGATTGGTCGTGGATGCGCAGCGCTGGCCCGGCTGAAGGATGTCGTCGTTCATCGCGAGACACATCGAGCAGCCGGGCTGGCGCCACTCGAAGCCCGCTTCGATCAGCGTGTTCGCGATGCCTTCGCGTTCGGCCTGCTCGCGGACCATGCCGGAGCCCGGCACCACCATCGCGCGCACGGACGGCGCAACCTTGCGCCCTCGCACGACGTCGGCAACGGCTCGCAGGTCTTCAATGCGCGCGTTCGTGCAGGAGCCGATGAAGACGTGGTCGATGGCAAGGCCGTCGATCGCTTCGCCGGCGTCGAGTCCCATGTAGCTCAGCGCCTTCGAGGCGTTGTGGCGCTCGAGCGGTTCGCTCGACAACGCCGGGATGCGATCGGTAATCGAAATCGCCTGGTCCGGGCTCGTGCCCCACGTCACGAAAGGCGCGACTGCACTGGCGTCGAAGCGGTGCGTGACGTCGAAGGCCGCATCGGCATCGGACCTGAGCTGCTTCCATTGCGCGGCGGCCGCGACGATATCGGCCTGCGGCAAGTCCTTGATTCGCCCGGAAACGTAGCTGATCGTCGTGTCGTCCGGCGCGATCAGCGCGCCCCGCGCGCCGGCTTCGACCGTCATGTTGCACAACGTCATGCGCGCTTCCGCCGTCAGCGCCGCGATCGCCGGGCCGCTGTATTCGACCGCGTATCCGCGTGCACCCTGCGCGCCGATCTTCGAGATGATGTAGAGCACGAGGTCCTTCGACGTCGTGCCTTCGGCAAGCGCGCCATCGACGTGGATGCGCATGTCCCGCGCGACCTTGTAGACGAGCGTCTGCGTCGCGAGAACGTGTTCCACTTCCGAGGTGCCTATGCCGAAACCCAGCGCGCCGAGCGCGCCGTAGGTCGTCGTGTGGCTGTCGCCGCACAGCACGACCATGCCCGGACGGATCAGCCCGATCTCGGGCGCGACGACATGTTCGATACCCTGCTCGCGATCCGTGACGTCGAACAGGTGAATGCCGTGCTTCTGGCAATTGCGCGTGAAGTTGGCGGCCTGGTGGGCGGCCGCATCGATCCTGATCGTGCGCTTGTCGACGGCAACCGGGTGCGTCGGGATCACATGGTCGACGATGCCCATCTGCTTCTCGGGACAGCGCACGGACAGGTTTTTTTCGGCGAGCCCGGCAAAGGCCTGCGGGCTCGTGTACTCGTTCATGATGTGCAGGTCGGCATACAGCGCGACGTGCTGTTCATCGATCCGGAAAACCGTATGGCTTCCCACGATCTTCTGATAAAGCGTCTGTGCCATCGTCTCTCTCCGAACGGGCTGTCTTTGACGACCGGGACCCAGCCGTTTGAAGGAGTGTAATTCGGTAGCGATAGCGATAAAATGCAGACTCCTTTAACCTACTCTTCAGTTTGATTTAACAATGGACTCGATCGCCGACCTGGAATTCTTCGCGCGACTGGTCACGCAGGGAAGCCTCTCTGCGCTCGCGCGGGAGTTGGGCGTCACGCCGCCTGCCATCAGCGCGCGACTGAGCCAGCTGGAGCGGCGGCTGGGGGTGAAGCTGCTCAACCGCACCACGCGCCGGTTGGCCATGACGCAAGAGGGAGAGCTTTATCTGGGGACGGGGTCGAAGCTGCTGGAGCAGGTGCAGGAACTGGAGCGGATGGTTTCCAGCAGCCGCGAACTGCCGCGTGGCCTGCTGAAGGTGAACGCGACGTTCGGGTTCGGGCGCCGTCACATCGTCCCGGCGCTCTCCGAGTTTCGACGGCAGTATCCCGACGTGGAAGTGCAGCTCGACCTGACTGATCGCCCGATGAACCTCGCCGAATTCGCGTTCGATGTCGGCATTCGTTTCGGCGAGTTGCCGGATCAGCGCGTCGTGGGGAGGAAGCTCGCCACGAACCGGCGTTTCGTGTGCGCATCACCGGCCTACCTCGAACAGCACGGCATTCCCGGGCTCCCCGATGATCTGAGAAGCCACCGCTGCCTCGTCCTGAGAGAGAACGACACCGCATACGGCACATGGCACTTCACAAAGGGCAAGCGGCACGAACTCGTGAAAGTTCACGGCACGATGAGCAGCAACGACGGGGAGGCGACGTTACGCTGGGCGCTGGACGGGCATGGCGTGCTCGTGCGTTCGGAATGGGACGTCCAGTCGTATATCGACGCGGGGACGCTCGCGCGTGTGCTACCGGATTGGTCGCTTCCCTCCGCCGACATTTATGCGATCTATCCCGAGCGGCTCAATCTGTCAGCGAAGGTGCGCGTGTTCATCGATTTCCTTGACGCGTATCTCAAGCGGCCGTCGCAGGTGCGTGCATAGATCGCTGGCCACCTCGGGAGATGGGCTCATCGGGTGTGCTGGTCAACGCCGTGGTTCCTTGCATCGAGATGGCGCCGTGGACATTTTGAGTGCGCGCCTTGTATCGGAACGCGTGCGAGCGGTAGTGCCATTGAGAGGCGGCACCGTCTGACCCTTCTCGCAGAGCCGGCGCTCCGTTGCGCCCGGTTTTCGCGGCCGCCCCGATCCCCGGCGATGACGCAGACGCTGTCGGGCGTTCGACGGCCTGAAGCACATCGCGCGCGGACACGCTTTTGTGCAGAGGGGCTGCTTCAAACCGGGCAGCGGCCGTTGACGTCCATCGAACGGCGGGAGGCTGCGAGGGCGAGTGCGGAACGGAAGGGGTGTGCCGAAACATTCCCGACAGGCCAATGTAGCCAGCACTATGATTAATGCAGAGTGCCCGGCGAGACGGGTCCGGCTACGTCGCGCACCGCGATTTCATTCCGGACCACGGCGACCATTGGTCAAGAAGAACCACGCACATGGCGTAAGCCTCTGAGGAGACAACCATGCACACCGGTACCAGAGCGATGGAGAAAGCAGAACGGACTGCAACGAGAGCGGCGAGGAAGGACGTCCCCGCTTCTTTTGTCTCCCGCGCGACTCGAATCGGTGTCGGCCGGGCGTTGCGGGATAGTGTTCCCCGTGCCAGTCACGCCCGATGGACACCTTCCACCGATCACCGCGACCCCATCGACCTTCTCGAAAGATCGAACAAGAACCGATTGCAGGAACTGGTTCCGATCCGGTATGGCCGCATGCTGCGCAGCCCGTTCACGTTCCTGCGCGGATCGGCGGCGCTGATGGCCTACGATCTCGCCACCACGCCGAATACCGCTGTCACGGTGCAAGCCTGCGGGGACTGCCACCTGTTGAACTTCGGGTTGTTCGCCACCCCGGAGCGCAACCTCGTCTTCGATCTGAACGACTTTGATGAAACGCTGCCGGCCCCCTGGGAATGGGATCTCAAACGGCTTGCCGTAAGTTTCGTGATCGCCGGGAGAGACAGCAACCTGTCGGACGTGGACGCGCGTGAGGCCGCTGTTGATTGCGTGCGGGCCTATCGCGAGAGTCTACGTAAGTATTCCAGGATGAATCCTCTGGAAGTCTGGTACGACCGGCTGGATATGGAAACGATCATTGCGATGGCTCCCGATGAAAAGGCACGAAAAATACGGGAGCAATATTCAAAAAAAGCCCGCGAGCGTGTGCTCGAAAACCTCTTTCCGAAGATTGCCGGTGCGGTGGCCGGCCGGCACCGCATAATCGATCAGCCCCCCATCATCTTCCATGTCGCTGCGCGGGATTTCGACGAACGGGTCAGGGAGGGTCTGGCCGATTATCGTGAGTCGCTTTCAGACGAGCGCCGCGTCCTTCTGGATCGCTATCGCCTGGAAGACTTTGCCCTGAAGGTGGTTGGCATTGGCAGCGTCGGGACCCGCTGCTACATCGCGCTGTTATTCGACGAAATGAATCATCCCCTGATTCTCCAGTTCAAGGAGGCGGGTCGCTCGGTCCTCGAACCCTACGCCGGAAAGAGCCGATACGATCTGCAGGGGCAGCGGGTCGTCATGGGGCAGCGGTTGATGCAGTCTTCCAGCGACATCTTCCTGGGATGGGCACGCGGCCGGCGAGGCTATGACTTCTTCGTGCGACAGTTGCGGGACATGAAATTCTCCCTCCCCATCGAGGGAGCTTCAGCCGTGCAACTCAAGCGGTATGCCGAACTCTGCGGCTGGACCCTGGCCCGAGCCCATGCAAAATCAGGGGACGCCGCGACCATCAGTGGCTACCTGGGCAAGAGTGACACCTTCGATGAGGCGATCGGGGCGTTTTCCGTCGCGTACGCGGACCAGACGGAGCGGGACCACGCGGCTTTGGTGAAGGCGGTTCGCGACGGACGGGTGGAGGCGCTCGTCGAAGAATAGGTCCCGTGCAGCATGGATGCGGTCGGGCGCTTTCCCGTGGACACCGTTTCTTCGCGGCATCCCGGTCCCGACCGCACGCCGATGGTCTGACTCAAGCTCGTTCGGGGATCACCGAGCGGGCATTGGCTGCGCCTGTGTAAAAACGCTCTGAACCCCTAAGCCGAATGGATTCATTCGGCTCGGGTGACCGGATGAAGCGATCCGTGGAAGGCGAAGACCGCAAGCACGTGATGCCGCTTCCAGAATGCCTCGACGATTGGGTCGCAAAGGACACTCTGGTCAGGATCATCGCCACGTTCGCTGAAGAACTCCAACTGGGCCCGCAAGAACCTGCTCGGCCGACCTGTGGCGGTCCGTTTTCTGCGTGTCATTGGCGCGAAATGCGCCAGCAACTCCTTCTTCAAAGCACTACGTGCCGGATGGAGAGGCTGCGATAGATACCGTTTCTACCCGCGGATCTGCGCCACGCACCGCATGGAGGCTACCGCGCGCTACCGCATCAGCGGCCCGTGTTCGACGGCGCGGCGACCGCGCTGGCTGGCTGACGATCGGTCGCAATACGCTGCTGCGCCCATTCGGCGACGAACAGTCCCACCGTGATGAAGGCCGCGCCGACGAGGCCGAGGGCATGACGGTCGAACCAGGTGATGGCCGCTCCGCCGATGAGCCCGGACATCGACACGCCGGTATAGATGGCGGCCGAGTTCAGTCCCAGCAGCAGCGGCGCAGCGGCGGGCGTGATGCTGATCAGGCGGTGCTGCTGAGGCACGAGCAGACCCCAGCCGCACAGACCCCAGACGATGAGCGCAGGCACGGCGGTCGCGAGCGAGGCCGAGGTCCAGGGCAACAGCACGAAGTCCAGCGCGACGAGGGCGATGGCCGCGTTGATGATGCGGCGGCTGCCGTAGCGGTCGGTCAGCCGGCCTGCGGCCAGGTTGCCGACCGTCGCGGCCACGCCCCAGAGCAGCAGCAGCGCGGCCAGCATGCGCGCGCTGCCGCCGGTGGCGCGGTCGAAGCTCGGGCCGATGAAGGTGTAGACCAGGAAGAGCCCCGAATACACCAGCCACGTGGTTAACAGTGTCAGCAGCACGCGCGCATCGCCGAGCGGCGCGAGGCGGCGCGCGAGGCTGACGGGCGGCGGCGTCGGGATGTGGGGCAGGCGCCAGGCCACACCCGCCGCGGCCAGCGTGCCGACGGCGGCGACGAACCACATCGTCGCGCGCCAGTCCAGCCAGCCTCCGATGAAGGTGCCCAGCGGCGCGCCGAGCGCCGTGGCGCTGGACAGACCGGCGACGATGATGGCGAGCGCCCGGCCCCGCTGCTCGGGCGGCACGAGCGACGCACCGCTGGCCGTCGCCGTCGGGCTGAACATGGCCGCGCCCAGCCCGGCCAGCACGCGGCTCGCCAGCACGAGCTCGATGCCCGGTGCCAACGCGGTCACGACATTGCCGAGCACGAAAACCGCGAGGCCGGTGAGCAGCAGCCGTTTGCGCGGCCAGCGCGCGGCCGCCGCAGCGATGACCGGCGACAGCAGCGCATAACTCAGCGCGTAGAGCGTGACCATTTGCCCGGCCAGCGCGACGGACACGCCGAGCGAGGCGGATACCTGGGGCAGCACGCCGGCGACGACGAAGCTGTCGGTGCCAATTGCGAACATGCCGCTGGCCAGAACGAGGAGGCGTTTGTCCATGTAGAGATCCTTCACGGCACCAGGCCGCTTGCGGGTGCATCCGCCCGATAAGTTGTTTGATGCAACTTACGATAGCCCATTAAGTTGCGTGACGCAACTTTCTTGACTAAAATGCCCGCATGCACCGTAAAACTTTTGACGGCATGAACTGCTCGATTGCACGCGCGCTCGACGAGGTCGGCGAGTGGTGGAGCCTGCTCGTCGTGCGCGAGTGCACGCTGGGTACGACGCGCTTCGACGATTTCCAGCGTCGCTTGGGAATCGCGCGCAACGTGCTGACCGCGCGGTTGAACCGCCTCGTCGAGCATGGCGTGCTGGTCAAGGTGCTGGCCGAGGGCAGCGAGAGGCGCAGCGAATACCGGCTGACGGAAAAGGGCGAGGCGCTCTATCCGGCGCTCGTCGCGCTGATGCAATGGGGCGACAAATGGTGCGGGCACGAAGCGCCGCTACGGGTTGTCGAGCGCAGCAGCGGCCTGCCCGTCGAACCCGTAAGCCTGCGCGTGGGTGAGCGCACGCTTGGGCTGCGCGACGTGCGTCTCGAACCGGGCCAGGGCGCGACGGAAACGACGGTCGATACCCTCAAGGCCCGCAACAGAGCCATCCTCGGGGTGGATTGAGCAACCGTCTTGCCGATGAGGCCGGATGGCGCGAACGCCGATGCGTTTCTCCCAGCCAGCCGGGCCCGGCGTGTGCGGCAGGCGGTACCCTCCGCTGACGTTTCGCGGGAACAGCCGATATGCTCGATCGTTAAGCGTCAGACGGGCCGAAAATCGTCGTGAACCGCTGACTCAGGAACGTCACGAACGCGCGGATCGTCACCGAACTCTGCCGATGATGCGGATACACGGCATACAGCGTAAGCGGCGGCGGCACGTGGGGCTCCAGAACGGACACGAGCGCTCCCCGCTGCAAGGCGTCGTGAACGATGAATTCCGGCAGCAGCGCAATGCCCAGTCCCGCGACTGCCGCATCGCGGATCACTTCTCCGTTGTTCGCCCGCAGTGGACCGCGCACATTGAACGTCTTGGGCACGCCATCCACGATGAACTCCCAACCCGCGCGCGCTTCCTCCCCGTACAAGAGGCACGCATGCCGCTGCAGATCGGCCGGCTCCGCGGGTGCGCCCCGCCTGCGCCTGTAGCCCGGACTGCAGCATGCGACCATGCGAAACACCGCCAGCCGGTGCGCAATCAGCGTGGAATCGGCCAGCGTGCCGATGCGCAGTGCCATGTCGAAGCCCTCGCCAACGATATCCACCCAGCGGTCGCTCAGTTCCACGTCGAAGTGGACATCGGGATTCACCTGCACGAAACCCGCCACGAGCGGCGACAGATGAACCATGCCGAACGACATCGGCGCGCTCACTTTCAGCAGGCCGCGCGGCTCGGCACGTCTTGACGACATCGCCTGCTCGGCGTCGGCGACCTCGCCCAATATGCGCCGCGCGCGTTCGCATAGCTCGTAGCCGAGATCCGTGACCGCAAGCTTTCTCGTGTTGCGCACCAGGAGACGCACGCCGAGCGAGGCCTCGAGCGCCATCACGCGTCGGCTCACGAACTGCTTCGACAGTTGTAGCTTGTTGGCCGCCGCCGTGAAGTTGCCTGCCTCCACGGTCGCGACGAAGATCCGCATATCGTCCAGTTGCACGATTGTCCACCTGTTTGTGACAGTGATTCCTGTTTTGTAGCGATTATAGTCGCATGAGTTGACCTACACTTGGCATCAATGAAGCGGGGGAAGCGACGGAGTCCTTCTGCCGCCCGATCGATTCCAGGGAGATCACCATGCTCGAAATCAGACCCGCAAGCCAACGCGGCCGTGCCGAACACGGCTGGCTCAGTTCGCGTCATACGTTCTCGTTCGCGAATTACTTCGACCCGAAGCAAGTCGGCTTTTCCGACCTGCTGGTGATCAATGACGACCGTGTGGCGCCGGGCCGCGGTTTCGGCAAGCATCCGCACCGCGACATGGAAATCTTCTCTTATGTGCTAGAAGGCGCGCTGGAGCATCAGGATTCGATGGGCACGGGCTCCGTCATCCGTCCCGGCGACGTTCAGCTGATGAGCGCCGGCACCGGTGTCGCGCATGGCGAGTACAACCATTCGCGTGTCGATCCCGTGCACTTCCTGCAAATCTGGATCGGGCCTTCGCTGAAGGGCACATCGCCGCGCTATCAGCAAATGCACATTGGCGCCGAAGAAAAGCGCGGCACGCTGCGTCTCCTGCTTTCGCCCGACGGCGCGCACGAGTCGCTCGTCCTTCAGCAGGACGCACGCGTGTATGCCGGCCTGTTCGACGGAAGCGAAAGCGCACGTCTTGAGGTGAGCGGCCGGCACGCCTACGTGCATGTTGCGCGCGGCGACGTTACCGTGAACGGCATCCGGCTCGGCGAAGGCGACGGCACGAGGGTGCGCGGCGAAGAGGCCCTGACGTTCGCAGACGGTCACGATGCGGAAGTGCTGGTCTTCGATCTGCGCGGCAACGAAGTGTCGAGCGAATGGGCCTGAGTAACGGCCCGGGCCACTGATAGGCAGTTTCAAATTCGCCCCGACTCGACGAGCGGGGCTCAACCAGCAGGAGGAAGAGATGGCGAAGGTACTGGTCTTGTATTACTCGATGTACGGACACATCGAAACGATGGCCAACGCGGTGGCCGATGGCGCTCGCGGCGTGGCCGGCACGGAGGTGACGCTCAAGCGGGTGCCTGAAACGATTCCTGACGAGCAGGCCAAAGCATACGGCGTCAAGCTGAACCAGCCGGCGGACGTCGCCACACCGGACGAACTCGGGGAGTATGACGCGATCATCTTCGGAACGCCCACGCGATTCGGCAACATGGCGGGCCAGATGCGCACCTTTCTCGACCAGACCGGCGGCCTATGGATGAAAGGCGCTCTCGTCGGCAAGATCGGCAGCGTGTTTGCGTCGACGGGCACGCAGCACGGCGGACAGGAAACCACGATCACCTCGTTTCATTCGACGCTCCTGCACCAGGGCATGGTGATCGTGGGCGTGCCGTACGCGTGCAGCGGGCTGACCAACATGAACGAAATCACGGGCGGCACGCCTTATGGCGCCACCACGCTCGCGGGCGCGGACGGCAGCCGGCAACCGTCGGCTAACGAACTCGATATCGCCCGGTATCAAGGCAAGCACGTCGCCGAACTGGCGGCGCGGCTCTTCCGTTGAGCGCTGCATAATCCAGAGGAAGATGCCGGGTGCGTCTGCGCGACGAAAGAAGCGCGCCTCGCCGCAGGCATCTCACACGACTCCACGATCGAACATCCGGTGAAAACGACCATGCGATACATCTCTCTTGAGCAGCGCAAACACGAACTCCTGCTGGTAGCCCGCGTGCTGCTGATGGTTCTGTTTGTCTATTTCGGCTGGCAAAAGCTGACCGGCTTCTCCGGTACGGTCGCCTATATGACATCGACAGGGGCGCCTGCGCCGACGCTCTCCGCAATCATCGCTGTCGTGATGGAGTTCGGCGTGGGCGTTGCGATCGTCGTGGGTTTTTACACCCGTCCGCTCGCGCTGCTGCTTGCGCTCTATACCCTCGGCACGGCATTGATCGGCCATCACTTCTGGACCATGACGGGCATGGAGCAGTACGCGAACATGATCAACTTCTACAAGAACATCAGCATCATCGGCGGCCTGCTTCTTCTGTGCGCGACAGGTCCCGGGAAATACTCGTTCGACAGGAAATAGTCTTTAGCGCAGACATGCAGACGATGCGCGACTCGGCCTGACCCAGGTGCGATTCGTGCATCGATCTCATGCTCTCCTGTTGGCGGAGGCATCATTCAACAGCGGTTGTTCATTCCGCCAGTTCAACGCAAGACCGCGTTTGGCTCTCACCGTATCCAAACGCCTCGATCCGCTAACGCAACGACATTCGGCACCGTCCACTCGCGCGCAACGCATGTCGTGGATTGCACGGTCAATCGTCCTTGTGATCGGCGATCCACTCGGTAAAGCGCGAGACCTTTTCCAGATGCGCGACGCAGTCGGGATAGACGAAATAGTATTTCTGCCCCGTCGTCATCACGATATCGAACGGCGTCGTCAGACGCCTTGCCGCCAGATCCTCGCTGGCGAGCACGGCGTCACCCATGGCAACGCCAAAACCCTGCGCAGCCGCATTCACCGCCAGGTCGAGCGATTCGAAGCTTTGGCCGAGGCTTGCATCCACCCCCTCGACGCTGGCGTAGTCCAGCCACATTCGCCAGTCACGATGATCGCGTGTCGGATGAAGCAGCGTGTGCCGTGCGAGGTCGGACGCGGACGACAGCGGCACGGTGCTCAATAGCTCCGGCGCGCACAGAGGGGTCAGGCGCTCTTCGAACAACGGGATCGAATGGACGTCCGCGCCGGGCGATTGGCCGTAGATGATCGCGGCATCGAACGGTTCACTCTGGAAGTCGACGCTGTGATCCCATGTCGTCGTGATCTGCAACTGCACATCGGTGCATTCGGCCTGAAAGCGCATGATCTTCGGCACGATCCAGCGCATCACGCACGTGGGCACCTTGAGCGCGAGATCGGTACGCGTGCGCGTGAGCCGGCGTGATACTTCCTCGATACGTGCAAAGCACTCCTTTACCGTCGGCAGCAGCGATTCGCCTTCGACCGTCAGCCTGAGTCCCTTCGCGAGACGCGTGAAGAGAGCGAAGCCGTAATACTCCTCGAGTGACTGGATCTGGCGGCTGACGGCGCCCTGCGTGATGCAGAGCTGCTCCGCCGCACGCGTGAAACTGCGATGGCGAGCGACGACCTCGAATGTCTGCAATGCATTGAGCGGGGGTAAACGGTGCATCGGACAACTGTACCGTGCCCGCCGCGCGGGCGCGATGAGTACTTCTCCCGAGTCCGGCCATGCGCGCAAGTCATGCGGTCCATGCAAAAAGATCGATTGCCCGGCCGTCGTCCGATCGCAAGAATGCGTCCACAGGTAATGCAAAGCGAGCCGCGACATGGTTCGTTCGCCATCGAGCGCTGATGCTCGCGGGAACGAGCGTGGACGGCTGGAACGCAGGTGAACCCATCCAGAGTCATGCGAACAATGAAACTACCCGAGACGACGAGCGCATTCGCCGGCAGCACGAGCAGGGCAGAGCCGGGGCGCGAATTGCAGCCCCCGATGGCGCACGGCGCCGGTGACGGCACACCGCACGCCACGTGTGGCGAGGCCCTCGTCACCCTGCTCGAAGGTTACGGCGTCGATCACGTCTTCGGCATTCCGGGCGTGCATACGGTGGAGCTGTACCGGGGACTCGCGGCGTCCTGCATCCGCCACGTTACGCCGCGTCATGAGCAGGGCGCGGGATTCATGGCCGACGGGTACGCACGCGTGACGGGCAAGCCCGGCGTGTGCTTCGTGATTACCGGCCCGGGCTTGACGAACATCGCGACGGCGATGGCGCAAGCCTATGCCGATTCGATCCCGATGCTGGTCATCTCCAGTGTCAATGCGCGGCGTCAGCTGGGAAGCGGTGACGGGCGCCTTCACGAGCTGCCCTCTCAACAGGCCGTGTTTGCCGGCCTGAGCGCGTTCTCCCACACGCTGCTGAGCGCGGACGAACTGCCGCAGGTGCTTGCGCGAGCGTTCGCTGTGTTCGGGAGCGCGCGGCCGCGGCCCGTGCATATCGAGATTCCGCTCGACGTGATCGTTGAGCCGGCACACGGAATGTCGCTCGTGCCGGTGGCGGCGCCGGCGAGGCCGTCGGCGCATCCGCAGGCCATCGCGGAGGCGGCGGACTGGCTTGCGGAATCCGAGCGGCCGGTGATCCTCGTCGGCGGCGGCGCTGTGGACGCCGCTACGGAATTGCTGGAGCTTGCCGAGTACCTGCAGGCTCCGGTGACGCTGACGATCAACGCCAAGGGTCTGCTGCCGTGCGGCCACCCCTTGCTGGTGGGTTCGACCCAGTCGCTTCCGCCGACGCGCGCGCTGGTGGCCGATGCCGACGTCGTGCTCGCGGTCGGCACCGAGCTGGGAGAAACCGACTATGACACCGTCTTCGACGGCGGCTTTGCGATCAAGGGCAAACTCATTCGGATCGATATCGATGCGCAGCAGTTGATGCGCAATTTCCAGCCCGATCTCTCGATCGTCGCCGATGCGAAGCAGGCAATGGGCAGCCTCGCGTTGCGATTGCACGAGCGTGGGTCGTCAAAGTCCCGCTCAACGTGGGGCGCAGCGCGGGTCGCTCAGGTGCGCGGCGCGCTCGACGCCGGCTACGACGCGCCGACCCGTTCACAGAGACGACTGGTCGAGCAGATCGCTGCCGCGCTGCCCGGCGTGATCATCGCCGGCGATTCGACGAGCCCCGTCTATGCCGCCAATCTGGTCCACGACGCACCGGCGCCGCGTTCATGGTTCAACTCGTCGACGGGATATGGAACGCTTGGCTATGGCTTGCCGGCAGGCATCGGCGCGAAGCTCGCGGCACCCGGTCGCCCGGTCGTCTGCCTGGTCGGCGACGGCGGCCTGCAATTCACGCTGCCGGAACTCGCGAGTGCCGTCGAAGTGCAAATTCCCCTGATCGTCGTGCTGTGGAACAACTTCGGTTACGGCGAGATCCGCAAGTACATGGCCGCGCGCGACATCACGCCGGTCGGTGTCGATATCCGCACGCCGGATTTCATTGCGCTTGCCCGTGGATTCGGATGCGACGCCATTCGTGTCTCGTCGCCGGAAGCGCTGGCCGGGGAATTGCAGCGCGCTGCGCGCGGCACCGTCCCTACCGTGATCGAAATTCTCGAAAGCGACTGGTTCGAACGGGTGCCCGCATGAACCTCTCACGCGTATCGGCCGACAGTTCGGGAAACCCCATGCAACTGCATACACAACAGTACATCGACGGCCGCTGGTGCCGCGCCGCGAACGGCGCGCGGCTGCCGGTCGTCAACCCGTCGACCGAAGAAGTGCTGGCGGAAATCGATGCGGGCAGCGCTGCGGACGTCGACCTCGCGGTGCGCGCTGCTGCGCGCGCCTTTCGCTCATGGCGCAGCACGAGCGGTGCAGAGCGGGCGCAATACCTGAGGGCGATCGCCCGCGGAGTCGAAGCGCGCGGCGAGCATCTCGCGACGCTGCAGTCGCTGAACAACGGCAAGCCGCTGGAAGAGGCACGGATCGACGTCGGTGATGTGATCGCGACGTTCGACTACTATGCCGGCGTCGCCGAGGCCCTCGACGTCACCGCCGAGTCGGAGGTCACGATTCCGAGCGCGGAGCATCGGGCAGTGATACGCCGCGAGCCGGCCGGCGTGGTCGGGCTCATCGTGCCGTGGAATTTCCCGATGGTGACGACCGCATGGAAACTCGCACCCGCGCTTGCGGCGGGTTGCGCGGTGGTGCTCAAGCCGTCGGAGGTCACGCCGCTGCCCGAACTGGAACTGGCGGCCATCGTGGCCGAGACCGGCTTGCCGGCCGGGGTCTTCAATGTCGTCACCGGGACGGGCGCGGAGGTGGGGGCGCCGCTCGCCGCGCATCCGCTCGTCGCCAAAGTCTCTTTCACCGGCAGCACCGGAGTTGGTCAGTCGGTGATGAAGACGGCGGCCGACACGCTCAAGGGCGTGAGTCTCGAACTCGGCGGCAAGTCGTCCATCATCGTATGCGCCGACGCAGACCTCGATCTCGCGGTCGACCTCGTGGCAGGCGGCGCGTTCTTCAATGCGGGGCAGATGTGTTCGGCCACGTCGCGCGTGCTCGTCGAGCGGCCGATCGCCGCCGCATTGACCGCACGCCTCGCCGATCGCGCGGGCCT
>Ga0163162_10001262_pt1 | contig 23654 bp, 26 predicted proteins | sample S55metaG_FD_115310 | JGI IMG/M metagenome (GOLD analysis project Ga0163162, IMG submission 115310) | Switchgrass rhizosphere microbial communities from Kellogg Biological Station, Michigan, USA - S5-5 metaG | ecosystem: Host-associated > Plants > Roots > Rhizosphere > Soil | place: USA... | reverse complement strand
GAAAAGCTCAAAAATTCAGAAGGCTCTGACATTAAGGTTTGGGGAAGCAGTCAACTCATTCAACTGCTACTGAAGAACGACCTGGTGGACGAACTCTGGCTTATAATTTATCCGTTGACACTTGGCGGAGGAAAAAAGTTGTTTGACAATGGCACGATTCCAGCAGCATTCACATTAATGGAGAGTTCAGTTACTCCAAGTGGAGTGATGATCGGCAATTACAAACGAGCTGGAGAAGTCAAGACAGGTACTGTTGGAGCTTAAGGAATGACGAGTTATGTTCAAACAATTAATCGAAAATAAAAAGCTTGGTGGAGTTAACTGCATGTTATGGCGGGCTGGGCAAATTTTATATCAGGAATGCGATGGTTATAAGAACATGGAGACAAAAGAACGATTGACCATTGATACGATATTCAGAATTGCATCAATGACAAAACCAATCACTTCTGTACTCGCAATGAAGTTGTTCGAAGAAAAGAAATTAGATCTCAACGACCCGATTACTGAGTGGTTTCCACAGTTTGGAAATATGAAAGTTCTGAAAAATCAGCCTGATGAATACGAAGATGCTAACAAAGCCATTACCATACTTGATTTACTCACGCATAGGGCAGGTTTTACTTATGGAGATCTTCAGAAGGGAAAACTTAGAGCCGAATACATCAACGTCCTGGAAGGTGATATAGATACAAGACTTACAAATGAACAATGGGTAAATGGATTGGCAAGCCTGCCATTGGTAAGTCAGCCGGGAGAAATATTTAATTACGGAAAATCTACCGACTTATTGGGTATCCTGATTTCAACCATAGAAGGAAAATCGCTGGGCAAAGTAATGGAAGAAAAAATATTCACTCCATTATCAATGACAGATACTTTTTTTGATGTTCCAAATAATAAAAAGCACAGATGTGCTTCCAATTTTGGATTCGATGAACTAGGCAACCTCATCCATATTGAAACAGTTCCTTTAAATATGGCTTTCAAAGAACGACCCCATGGGTTGGAGTTTCAATCTGGCAGCGGAGGGCTTTGGTCAACTATAGAAGATTATTTGAAATTTGCAAGACTTTTTGTAGAAAACGGGAGTTCAGATGGTATTCAAATCTTAAGAAAGGAAACCAAAGATATGATGTGTACCAATCATTTGACACCAACTCAAAGGCAACACTCAAAATTAATGGGGACGCGATTGTTTAAGGATAATTTTGGTTTTGGATTGGGTGTGGCTGTAGTTATCTCAGAAAGCCCATATTTATCTATACCTTGTACAGGCTCTGTCGGCTCTGTAGGTTGGCCAGGTGCTTATGGTGGTTGGTGGTCAGCTGATCCGGTAAAAAAATCTGTTGCCCTCTTTTTGACACATAGCATGACTGAACCAAATCAACTTGCACGAGGCATTGGGTTTGAGTTGTATGAAGCCATTGACAGTTTTTCCAGATACGTCAATGAGAGTTTGCAAGCAACAATTTGAACTCGAAGCACGACATGTTTGCTACTATGATTTGATCCTGGCTAAATCATCAAAAAACAAACCTTGGAAGAATTGAGATTCGAAGAAAGGCAAAAATTCAGGAGCTGGTGGATGAGCCTGATTTATCTTTTCTTACTGGGGAGCATTGTACTTCTCATCTATGGAGTTATGCGGCAAATGATTTGGGGAAAGCCATTTGGCGACAAACCCGCTCCGGATTTCGTTCTAATCATTGTGACTTCCATCATGGTATTAGTAATCATCTTGCTCTATCGGGCAGAATTGGAAACGATTATAACAAAGGAGGGGATCTTCTACCGATGGAAACCCTTTAGAAAGAAATTTACACAAATTAGTTGGGGCAATGTGGAACGGCGTGAAATCATTAATTATGGTTTCATTGGTTACGGCTGGCGGCTTACGTCCTTCGGAGTAGTATACAACGTGGCGGGAAAAGAGGGACTTCACCTGATATTGAAATCAGGAAAGAAAATCACTTTGGGTACCCAGAAACCGCAAGAACTAAGCGATTTCCTTAAAAAAATAGAAGCAGTAACCACTGGCTAATATAAAAGGACATTTCAAAAGTGCAGAATACCGTCAAACATACTCTATTACAAAAAGTAATGCATTTCTTTTTAACGAAGATGGTTGTGGGAATTGGTGTTATTGTCTCACTGATTGCACTCATAGAATGGCTTCGCTCCTTCCTATTGGACAAAACCAATTTGCCTGGAGATCTAAAAGAATTAATTGTAGCCGTGGCAGAAGCATGTATCGCTACAGCTGGATACATTTTTCTTTTCAAAACCTATGACAAAAGGCAAATTCATGAGTTGAGCGCTGCAAAATTTGCGAATAACCTGGTCATAGGCTTCCCGTTAGGTATTATATTACAAGCTTTGGTCATTTTCGTTATCTTTTTAGGCGGTACTTTTTTAGTTGCCAATGTAAATCCCGTTTCAAGCTTAATAAGCCCTTTTGCTTTTGCAATGACAGCCGGATTTGTCGCCGAAATTATTTTGATCGGAATTGTTTTTCGATTGCTGGAACAACAAACGGGGACCGTAATTGCACTTATCATTTTTATCGTCCTCTTCGCCATTTTACACGTCAATGCAAAAGGAGCCACACTTGTATCGGTGGGAGCCACAGCAATGCAAGCCGGCTTTATGCTCCCCGCGGCTTATGTGCTTAGTCGCAATTTATGGCTTCCTATATTTATGCATTTTGGCTGGGATCTTGCGGAACCGGGCATTTTTGGTGGCATTAACCCAAGCAGTTCGCTGACCCAGGGCTTGCTGACAAGCCATATTGCTGGTAATTCATTAATAACCGGCGGTGAAAACGGACCACAAGACTCTCTTACATCCCTTTTGCTTTGTTTGTGTACCGGAATTATTTTTTTCGTATTAGCAAAACGAAGCAATCATTTAATAAAACCAAATTGGCAAGCAACTGCCGGCAACAAAGGCATTGGCAAAAGCGCTGCACTTTGAGAAATCAAATATTCGTCGAATTTTTATGGCTTTAGAAGAAATTTATTGGAAATGACCAGCATAGAAATAAGAGAAATTTTGTCTACACAAATTGAAGCGTACAAAATGTTCTTAACTAATGCGCTTCTCAGTGATGAAGAAACCCTTCTTATTACACCCAGGGATAACTTGAACGCGCCATTTCCCACAAAGGACAGGAACGACAGTTTTACACTTGGAGCCTATGCAAACAATGTTTTGGCAGGCGTCGCAAGTTTTGCCCGTGACGGCGAGGACAGGGAAAAATTAAGGCATAAAGGATTAATATCCACAATGTATGTTTCAAAAGAATTTCGCGGGCGCGGAATTGCAAAGCAATTACTTGAGGAGATTATTAAAAGAATAAAATCTATCCCGGATATTGAACAAATTAATTTGATTGTAATTGCCGATAATGTTAGGGCAAAACGCCTTTATGAATTTTTTGGTTTCGTAAAATTTGGGACTGAGCAGAATTCAATAAAATGGAAAAATAAATATTTCGCAGAAGACCAGATGGTGCTTCGGCTTAAATAATAAAATCTGTAAAGCTAAATCCTCAAATATGACTCGCAGCGACTTCCCACCTTTATTCATAGAACTCTTCACCAAAACGATGGGTATGGACGAACGGGAGTTTGAATTATTCAGCAGTCATTTTAGCGAAATATCACTCAGAAAAAAAGATTATTACCTGAAAGAAGGAAATATAACAAATGCAAAGGCTTATGTAAAAAAGGGATGCAGCCGCACTTTTGTTGTTGATGGAAATGGGAAGGAACATATTCTCTTCTTTGCCTTTGAGGACTGGTGGCTGGCTGACTTTGAAAGCTATCATTCGGGAAATCCCGGCAAACAATATGTACAGGCGTTGGAAGATATGGAGCTGTTGGTGATTTCAAAACAGGATTTTACAAGATTGGAAACCGAAATTCCAAAGATGCGGCTCTGGTATGAAGTCAAACAAAGGAAAATGAATGTCGCCATGATAAATCGGCTATCAGAGGTAAAATCCGGGACCTGTGAAGAACGCTATTCCAGGCTTTTAGATAAACACCCAGAAATTTTTCAAAGGGTTCCCCTGCAGTATATCGCCTCGTATCTTGATATCGAACCGCAGTCGCTCAGCAGGTTGCGGAGAAGAATTACCTATAAATGACTCCTTTAAATTTCTTAACCAAAGTTAAGTGCAGATATTAACCGCGGTTAAGTGTTTTGCCGTTTAGTTTTTGTTGGTTTGTATTAACATAAAACTAAAACAATAATCATGCAAGCAACAACACTGGAAGCAGATCGTGCCCTGCGAGGTTACGCTCTGGCGAACAACGAGGGAGAAGCGTTTTGGCTTCTCGGCATGCTTCAGACGATAAAGGTCGGGCGTGAAGATACAATTGGCGGGTTTGGGCTAATTGAGGTTGTCGTTCCCCCCGGACTCGGTTCCCCGTGGCATGTGCACCCCGAAGAGGATGAATGGTTCTACGTGTTGGAAGGAAACCTCACCGTGTATGTTGGCGACACACGAATGGACCTGACATCCGGCGGGTTTGCGTTCGGACCTAAGGGGACACCGCATACTTTTATTGGTGCGGGTCCCGGCCCCACACGGACGCTGGTTGGTTTTTTACCGGCGCAGTTTGAAGGATTCTTGCGGGAAGTGGGACAGCTCGCACCGTCACGCGTACTGCCACCCGCTCCCGACGGCCCCCCTCCTTCCATAGAGAAGCTCGCTCCAATCGCGAAGCGTAATGGTTTCATTATTCTCGGCCCTCCCGGACCTCCGCCCGGGACCAGCGCAGGATGGCCTGTTCATTCGTAGTTTTGCTTTTGACTATTTCTTTTTGTTATTTTATCCAAAGTTTTTATTAAAATTTTACGATAGGACATTAAGACAACAGAAGAATCATAGGAAGAATTATAGCCTAGTTGTTAGCCGCCATTGCGCATCTATAACTAAAACTATTTTATAGCTTGGCAAGGGATTCTTCAAAGTCACAAGCACAGGTTTCCATTCGCAATGGCGAAAAAACTTCGCCCCTATCCCATGGCGACCAATTCGCTGCTGACTTGCGCGGATTTGGGGCTATTGGAATCCTTTCCATTCTTTTAATAATTCTTAGCGGCAATATATTTATAACTGGGATAGCGTTTATACCCCTTGGTGGAATTTTCGCGTTGGCATGGAAATGGCGATCTAAAACCCCATGGTCTGAGCTTGGCTTTGTACGTCCCCGAAGCTGGATAAGTACCCTACTAGCAGGTGTCGTTTTGGGCATTGGATTCAAATTGTTCCTCAAATCAATCGTGATGCCCCTTTTAGGAGCCCCTGCTATTAATTCTTCATATCACTTCCTGTCTGGTAACAAGGCTATGCTCCCAGCAGCAATTTTCTTTATGGTGATTGCGGGATTATCTGAAGAGACGGTATTCAGGGGATTTCTGTTTGAACGTTTGAGTAAATTTTTCGGGACAAGCTTGCGTTCAAAAGCATTAATTGTTTTGATATCTGCCACCCTTTTTGGATTGGGACACCTGGCCGACCAGGGCCTCTACGGCTTTGAACAGGCGATTATCGTAGGTCTTATCTATGGAATATTTTTCGCCAGGACAGGTAAGATTTGGGTGTTGATCATTGCTCACGCCACATTTGATATCACTTCAGTTGTAATAATATATTGGAATCTCGAGTCGGCATTAGCCCACTTTTTCTTCAAATAGAAATAAATAAACCGGCAAAACAAATGAAGGGACTTTTCTTAACTACGATAATCGTACTATTTGTCTCCATTTCTTTTGGACAGGTAGATACAAATAAAGACCACCCTCAAGTTAACGTACCCGACATAAAAGTTACTTTACTTGGTACGGGTACTCCACCACCGCTTATGGAAAGGTTTGGACCAAGTATTCTTGTTCAGGCGGGCAGCGAAACCTTACTCTTTGATGCCGGACGTGGTTGCTTGCAAAGGTTGCGTCAAATAAATGTTACTTATGATAAAATAAACGCGTTGTTTATAACTCACCTTCATTCAGACCATATCGTTGGTTTACCCGATTTGTGGCTTACTGGATGGCTCGTATCAGAGCGACAAACTCCGCTAAATGTATTTGGACCGACAGGCACCAATTCGATGATTGATTATTTGCAAAAAGCATTTTCTTATGATGTCAACATAAGAATAGAAGACGATAAAAAACTTAAGGTAGAAGGCAGCAAATTTTTAGTTAAGGAAATAGAGCAAGGAGTTGTTTATGAAAAAAATGCTGTTAAAGTAATTGCATTTGAAGTAGACCATGGGCTCATAAAACCAGCTTTCGGTTATCGAATAGAATACAATGGACATTCCGTTGTATTATCAGGGGATACACGTTATTCTGAAAACTTAATTAACGCTTCAAGAGGGGCAGATCTGTTGATACACGAAGTAGTCATTGCTCCTGATACATTAAGTAAATCGGACCCCAGGTATCATATAGTAGCACTTCACACAACTCCTGAACAGGCTGCCAAAGTTTTTAAGAAAGTAAAACCTAAGCTTGCTGTCTATTCGCACATTGTAAAACCTTTTGGAAACACTGACCAAGAGATATTGAAACGAACAAAGGTGATCTATTCAGGCCCGCTAATTATGGGCGAAGATTTGATGACCTTTTCAATTAGCGATAGCATTTCTGTAAACAAATAGAGGGAATGCCCTAATTAAAATGAATGCTTTTACAAGAACAAAATACGGCGGACCGGAGGTACTTCACCTGGAAGATGTAGAAAAGCCCTCTTTAAAAGATGGCCACCTATTGGTTAAGGTCGCCGCAAATTCGGTCAATCCTGTTGACTGGCATATTCTTCGAGGAAAGCCATTTCCTGCGCGATTCGCTTTTGGACTATTCAAACCAAAAGACAGCATTCTGGGAGCCGATTTTGCAGGCGTTGTGGAATCGGTAGCAAACGATGTAGCTCATCTTAAAGTGGGAGACCGTGTTTTTGGAGACACGCTGAAGGGAGGCGCTTTCGCTGAATATGCTTGTGTGCCGGCAAATGTTTGTGCCCTCATGCCGGAAAGGATAGATTTTCCCGAAATGGCTAGCGTGCCTATAGCGGGAGTAACGGCATTGCAGGCTCTCATCACGCATGGACAACTCAGAAAAGGAGAATCGGTTTTAATCAACGGTTCTTCTGGAGGTGTGGGTCATTTCGCTGTGCAAATTGCAAAAGTCTATGGCGCCAAAGTAACCGCCGTTTGTTCCAGTAAAAACGTTGACTTCGTGAAGACTTTAGGGGCTGATCATGTTATTGCATACGACAAAGAAGATATTCATCAACATAATGGGAAATACAACCTCATTATTGATACGAATGGAAATCTTTCTCACAATGACTACAAACGAATGGGACAGCGGGGTGTCATAATAGGTTTCACGACGACGAGACATATGATTTGGTTACTTTTAATGAGAACCTTCAATAAATTCCCTCTAATTCAATTTACGGCCAGGGTCAACTCAAAAGATTTGGAGACGTTAGCATCGTTGATCCAAAGCAGGGAAATTAAGGTTCACTTAGAGAAAATCTATTCTTATAAAAATATTCCGGAAGCCATAACGTATATAGAAGCCATGCACACTAAAGGAAAAGTGGCAATGGTTTGGTAACATCCCCAGATTGATTCCAAGATTCCAGCCTCACACAAGGGATAATAAATAATCAACCGCCATAGTTTGCGCAATAAAACCTACTTTGGAACTTTCGCGGTTCTGCCATTAGCGTGAATCTAAACGAACACCCGCTAAAATTAAATATAATGGAACATAAGAGCACACAACCTTCTCCGGCGAGTATTATGCAGATTGGAACCGGTTTTTGGGCATCAAAGATTTTATTGTCGGCAATAAAATTCCAACTGTTTACCCAATTGGCTGACCGGAAGAAAATGTCTGGAAAGGAAATCAAGACTTCCTTAAATTTAAATTGTACAGACAGGCACGCTTACGACTTTCTAGATGCACTAACCACATTTGGATTTCTTAATCGCGAAGGGCTGTTAGAAACAGCAGTTTATTCCAACTCGGTTGATACAGATAACTTTTTAGACAAAAACAAACCAACTTATATTGGCGGCATTCTTGAAATGATGAACAACAGATTATATCGATTTTGGGGCGATCTTGAAGAGGGATTGCTTACCGGGCTACCACAAAACGAAGCTAAAGAAGGGCAAGATTTTTTTGGACTAATCTACCAGGATCCGAAAAAATTAAGGGAATTCGTTAATGCCATGAGCGGGATACAAATGGGCAACTTCATGGCTTTTGCCCAAACATTTGATTTCTCTAAATATAAAACCTTAACAGATATCGGAGGCTCAGCCGGGTTGTTATCATTAATGGTTGCAAAGCATCAGGCTCATATGTCTTGTACCACGGTGGACCTTCCTCCAGTAATACCGATTGCAACTGAAACCATTCAAAAGTTTCAAATGACAGGCAGAGTAAAAGCCGTAAGTGGAGATTTTTTTGCCGACGCGTTCCCTCATGCTGATGTGATCACGATGGGAAATATACTCCACGATTGGGATGAGGAAAAGAAATTGATACTCATGAAAAAAGCTTATGAAGCTTTGCCAGAAGGTGGCGCTTTTGTAGCCATTGAGGGCATTATTGACGACGAAAGAAAGCATAATGCTTTCGGCATGATGATGAGTTTAAACATGTTGATTGAAACCGGGACTGGTTTTGATTACACATTTGCTGATTTCAACAAGTGGGCGAAAACTGTAGGATTTAAGTCGACGTCATTGCTCCCATTGGCTGGTCCATCAAGTGCTGCAATCGCCTACAAGTAAAACTTCATGAGAATCAAGTAATTCTTTCTCCACATTAAGCATCCCTGCTTAGTATTTAAGATTACACCCCTTATGGAACGATTATTGAGCCTCATTCAAAAAAATGAAATGTTATGGGCGACAATTCCATCATCAACCAATTCTCTTCCGAATTTGAAGCTGAAATTCCAGCTACACGTAAATGCGTTGAAAGAATTCCAGAGAACCTCTTTGCCTGGAAACCACATGAAAAGTCCATGAATATGGCATATCTCACTTTGCTGGTGGCAGAAATTCCCAAATGGATGGCAACGATGATCAAAATTGGAGAAATTGACTTCCAGACATTCAAGCACCCGGATCCTAAAACCACAAATGAGATGGTCAGCTATTTTGAAAATAATATTATTGATGCCAGGCAGGCTTTTAAAGAATTAACAACTGACCGGTTGTCCAAATCCTTTGTGCTTAAAAATGGCAGCCAAATTTTGAGTGAATCACCATTACCAGAAAGCTTAAGTTCCACCCTAAACCATTGGGTTCATCATCGTGGGCAATTGACAGTATACATGCGTTTAAACAATATAGCCGTGCCCTCAATTTATGGGCCATCCGCAGACGAAAAAGGGTTCTAATCTACCGCATTCATCAAATCCCATTTACCTTCTTTTCAAGATGTGATTTTTCTTAACGGCGGTACTCTAGTATAGTATCGAAAGCCAAAACTGAGTGGACAAAAAACAAGCATCTATTTCCCAATAATTTTCTTCCTGTGACTACCACCCCACTGTTTTAATGCGGCGACAACGGAATCGAGTGAATGGCCGTGCTCGGTGAGTGCATAATTTACCGTTGGCGGAAATGTATCATAAACAGTTCTCTCAATCAACTGATTCATTTCTAATTCCTTCAATTCCTTTGAGAGCATCTTGTCCGTTATTCCGTTAACGTCTCTTGAAATCTGCTTAAATCGCTTATTGCTATATTTTAAAGAAACGAGAATAGGCAGCTTCCATCTGCCATTAAGCACATCAAGCGCATCTTTAACCTGCTTGATACATTTTTCACAATCGCTTGAATCTGTATTATTCTTTTTCATTTTTCTTTACTATCCAAAAGGATAGTGCTATCCATTTAGATAGTACTATACAACAGATAGTAAAATTAAAGAAATTTGGACCATCATCAAAAAATTAAAAAAATGAAAGTAGAGATCTGGGGCGATGTAACATGCACCCATTGTTACGCAGCAAAACGAAAATTTGAAATGGCATTATCACTTTTCAAATACAGAGACCAAATTGAAGTTACCTGGCGAAGTTTTGAATTAGCCCCCGGCTTTAAAACTGATCCAAATAAGTTTCTGCCACAGTTTTTACAGGAGTTGCATGGAATCAGCAGGGAGCAAGCTCAAGGTTTGATCGACCGGGTTACGGATTCGGTAAAAGAGGTTGGCCTGGATTACAATCTGAACGAGGCAATTCCCGCGAATTCATTTAACGCTCATAGGCTTTTACATTTTGCAAAAGTTCAGGGTTTTCAGGAGAAAATGGAGGAGAGAATCTTTAAGGCTTATTTTATTGAAGGGAAAAATATCGATGACGTTTCAACACTAACCGAGCTCGCCAGGGAAATAGGCTTAGATGCCTTTGAGGTGAAAAGTGCCCTTGAAAGCACAAAATTCACCGACGAAGTAAAACGAGATCTCAATGAGGCCAGGCAAAGCGGCATTACCAGTGTTCCTAAATATATTTTTAATTCCAACCGTATGGTTTCAGGCGGGCAAGACAGTAAAGTGTATTTAGAAATATTAGAAAAAGAATTTGCGATGTGGCAATCCTCTATTTTAAAGGGTTCACCTGAAACTATTGATGGGCAAACTTGTGAAATCGGGCAAGATTGCAAATTCTAACTCTGGACATTAACCAAATCCTGGTGTATTTTTATAGTCTTCGAAATTGGGAGGTATAAAAAAATTAACCTCCCAAATATCAAGCTATGAAAAGGAAGATTCTCATCAGCTTGGCAATATTGCTTGCTATCTGGCTTGGATATCGTGGTTACATGATGTCCACAACACGTTCGCACAGTCCTGCGGAAACCGTTAATTTTAGCTATAAAGACCTGGATGTCCAAGTGACCTATGGCAGACCCTACAAAAAAGGCAGGGTTATTTTTGGCGAAGCAAAAGACAGGTCGTGGCTTCCGAAAGGAAAATTTTGGACCGATGGATTTCGGGCCCTGACAGGATTACCGCGTACTACTGGGGCATTGGTCCCTTATGGAAAGTATTGGAGGCTTGGGGCAAACGATGCGACAGAAGTTAGCTTCAACAAAAATATAGATTTCGCCGGCAGGCCTGTGAATGCAGGGAGATATCGAATGTATGCTGTGCCCAATCATGATAGCTGGAACATTAGGTTGAATAGCGAATTGGGCAAATTTGGTTATAATGAGCCCAACTATTCCCTTGATGTTGTAACAGTAGATGTCCCTGTTGAAACGACTTCTTCTGAATTGGAACAATTCACCATTAGTTTTGACACTGTTGATTCTTCCGGAGTGAAAATGATTTTCAAATGGGATAGAACCTTAGTCCGCGTTCCTCTTATGGTGCAGGGAAATCTTTAGCAACAAAACACTAGTTATGAATAAGCGTCATTTCTTATACAGAACGATCCCCCTCCAACTATTTATGATCTCAAGCCTGTTTTCTATTCAATCTTCAGCTATTGCCCAGGATTCACATAAAGGAATAACCATTCATCAGGAAGTTAGTTTCAAGGCAAGTCCGCAGCGCATCTATGAAACTTTGCTAAGTTCAAAGCGATTTAGTGATTGCATTAAAAAATCATTTGAAAATTTTACGGCAAAGTCCGCCAATATTGATTCTTCGGTTGGCGGAGCGTTTTCGCTTTTTGACGGACATATCATTGGAAGAATTTTAGAATTAGTCCCCAACCAACGAATTGTTGAAGCATGGCGCGTAGTAGATTGGCCCGAAGGAGTTTATTCTATCGCAAAATTTGAATTTAGGCCGCAAGGTTCCGGGACAAGATTAATTTTTGACCATGTGGGCTTTCCAGATGGCCTGAAAGAACACTTGTCGACCGGATGGACACAGCATTATTGGGAAGCATTGGCCAGGTATCTTCAATAAGCGATTTAAGCCAGAAAATATGAGTTCCTACACATTTGCTTTTGAGGAAATCGATAGAGCAAAACTTGCAATTGTTGGCGGCAAAGCAGCGAACCTGGGGGAACTTGCCAGGATTGAAGGAATCCAGGTACCGGATGGATTTTGTGTTTCTACCGAACCATTTAAAAGAATCATTAGTGACTCGTCGGTTAACGAATTGCTTGATCAGTTATCACTTCTGAAAGTGGAAGACCGCAATAAAATCGCCGGCCTTAGCACTGAGATCCGAACTGTCATTGAAGCAATACCCATCCTCCAGGATATTATTGAAGACATTGCACGAAGACTTGAAGAAAACAAAGCTTACGCAGTACGATCAAGCGCTACAGCAGAAGATCTGCCGACTGCCTCCTTTGCAGGTCAGCAGGATACTTATTTGAACGTTATCGGAAGGGAAGAAATTCTAAAGCATGTGAGTAAGTGCTGGGCATCGCTCTTTACCGAAAGGGCAATTATTTACCGCATTCAAAACGGGATCGACCATCGTAAGGTTTTTATGTGTGTTGTTGTTCAGAAAATGGTCTTCCCGCAGGCAGCAGGAATTTTATTTACTGCCGATCCCGTCACATCCAGCAGGAAACTGTTATCTATTGACGCCAGCTTCGGACTTGGCGAGGCAATGGTCTCGGGCCTGGTGAATCCTGATATCTATAAAGTATCTGACGGAAAAATCGTCGATAAAAAAATATCCACTAAAAAACTTGCCATTCATGCCTTGAAGGTTGGCGGTACGAAGGAACAGGAAATTGAGCCTGAAATGCAGAACAGGCAAGCGCTGACGGATGAACAAATTTTACAGCTTGCGAAAATGGGCAGAAGGATTGAAGAACATTTCGGTAATCCCCAGGACATAGAATGGTGTTTGGTTGATGATACCCGCCTGCCGGACGGGCAAGCATTTTATATTGTCCAGAGCAGGCCAATCACCACGCTATACCCCATTCCCCAAGCGAATGATTCCGAAAATCACGTTTACATATCTGTGGGACATCAACAAATGATGACAGATCCCATGAAACCATTGGGATTGTCTTTTTTCCTTCTAATAACGATGGCTCATATGCGTACAGCCGGCGGAAGACTATTCGTGGATGTTACGCCCCAGCTGGCTTCGCCTGCCGGAAGAAAAGTGATGGTAGATGTCCTGGGAAAATCCGATCCGCTTATAAGAGACGCACTCATGAACATCTTAGAGCGTGGAGATTTTATTAAATCGATACCAGAAGATCAAAAAGAACAAGGTTCTGACAAGGGCAATAAAGCGATGCCGCTTCCGGATTATCAAGCACTAAACGAATATGATCCCGCAATCGTCACTGATTTAATCAACCGTAGTCAAACATCGATGGACTCGTTAAAACAAAACATCCAAACCAAATCGGGATCAGGCCTGTTTGATTTTATCCTGGAAGACATCCAGCAACAAAAAAAGAGCCGATCTGATCACCAAAGCTTTGGTGTGATTATGACCGGCATGAATGCCTCATCATGGATCAACGAAAAAATGAATGAGTGGTTGGGTGAAAAGAACGTGGCGGACACGCTTTCGCAATCTGTTCCCAACAACATCACTTCAGAAATGGGTCTGTCTCTATTGGACGTTGCAGATGCGATTCGTCCTTACCCGAAACTAATTGAGTATTTGCAACACGCAAAAGGTGATGATTTTTTGATTGAAATGGGAAAATTTGAGGGTGGAAAGGAAGCTCAAAACGCCATCTATGATTTTCTCAGCAAATACGGAATGCGATGTGCTGGTGAAATAGACATTACGAAAACCCGTTGGAGTGAAAAACCAAGTACACTTGTGCCACTCATTCTTAGCAACATCAAAAACATGGAGCCCGGGGCAAGCCAAAGAAAATTTGAGCAGGGTCGATTGGCAGCCTTGAAGAAAGAACAAGAGTTATTAGATCGATTGGCGCAACTACCGGATGGTGATCAGAAAGTCAAAGAGACAAAACGAATGATCAGCCTGGTTCGAAATCTTTCGGGATATCGCGAATATCCAAAATACGGAATTGTTAGTCGCTATTTTGTATATAAGCAGGCATTAATGAAAGAAGCCGAGCAACTCGTAAGCGCCAATGTTATTCATGAAAAAGAAGATATTTATTATCTCAGTTTTGAAGAACTTCGAGAAGTCGTACGCACAAAAAAACTCGATTACCCCCTCATCAGCCAACGAAAAGACGAGTTCAAATTATTTGAAAAACTAAGTCCTCCACGTGTGATTACCTCTGATGGTGAAATCATCACTGGTAAGTACAAACGAGAAAATATCCCTCCAGGAGCAATGATTGGCCTGGCTGTTTCTACGGGAGTTATTGAGGGCAGGGCTCGTGTTATCTTGAACATGGAAGATGCCAACCTGGAAGAAGGCGATATATTGGTCACCTCCTTTACTGACCCGAGCTGGACACCCTTATTTGTATCTATAAAAGGGCTGGTTACCGAAGTGGGCGGGCTGATGACGCATGGAGCAGTTATCGCCCGTGAGTATGGATTACCGGCAGTGGTTGGAGTAGAAAATGCCACCAAACGGATCAAAGATGGGCAACGAATTCGCGTGCATGGCACTGATGGCTATGTAGAAGTGCTGTAGAGGAATTGGGAGGCAACTGTAGACCTTAACTCGGAGGTTATTAATCCAAAATCTACAATTCGGGGTCGTATCTTCACGAACCCTTTTTTTATTTATCAGGCGAACAGTGAGCCCCCGACAATGTCAACATCGGCACAAATGACAACAAAACCATTTAAAGTAACAATCCACATGGTTTCAAGTCTTGATGGTATCATTGCCAAAAAAGACAATAGCGTTTCCTGGTTTGAGACTTCCGACTATTACGAGAAAGGAGCAGCCGAACAAAACACGGAAGAATTTCTTAAAACAATAGATTGTTATGTAATGGGTGCGCGGACATACGAGCATGCCCTGGAACTTTCAAAAACTTATGGATGGGCTTATGGCGACCTGCCGACAATTGTTGTAAGTCACCGAAACCTGCGGATAGAAAAGCAAAACATCGAACTCTATTCAGGCGATCTGAACAAACTTGTGAGTGAGCGTTTAAAACCAAACCATAAGAATGTCTGGGTCGTTGGGGGAGCAATCCTGGTTAAAGATTTCATTCAATTAAAATTGGCAGATGAAATCAGGTTATCCGTTTTGCCCATAATTTTGGGTGACGGGACACCATTTTTTGACCATATCGAACAAGAGCAAGTATTACACTTAAGGGACGTAACAGCCTACAAAAGCGGCATGGTGGAACTTTGTTACGAGATAAAAAAACAATAAACGGTAGCGACATATCAAACCAGTGACCGAATGATTACAAAACAGGCATTATGAACTCGATCTCTTACTCAAGGATTAAGAAAATGAGCCCGCAGCTTCTAGTGACTGACATTAAACGATCCGTCGAGTTCTATGTAAAAAAACTGGGTTTTGAAGTAGACTTTCGTTACGACGATTTCTATGTTGGTATCATAAAGGATGGTTGGTCAATTCACCTTAAAATGGGCAAGCCTTCAATTGAGGTAAACAAAAGCAAAAGAGCCAATGAAGACCTGGATATTATCTTTTCGGTCAACGAAATTGAACGTTTATACGAAGAACTCTCAAATAAATCGGTAGAATTTGTCTTATCGCTGCGAGACATGCCTTACGGAAAAGAATTTTATGTTGCAGATCCGGACGGCAATATTCTTGCTTTTCTGGAAGAAGGATAGGCTTCAGTGTTGGCGAAGGCCAAAAATCAGTTTTAGGAAATGAAAACAACAGTTTACATAGGAACCAGTCTTGATGGCTTTATTGCCAGAGATGATGGAGACATCGAATGGCTTGTCAAATTCCAAAACCAGGAGGTTATCGATAGTTACCAGGAATTCATCAGTAAGATTGATGCGATCGTGATTGGAAGAGGCACTTTTGAGAAAGTTCTCCGTTTTCCTACCTGGCCATATGAACGGAAAGTCTATTTATTAAGCTCCAGCATTAAGCAAGTGCCAGATGTGTTAACTGGCAAGGTAACTATCCTTTCAATGGCGCCGGGAGAGTTGTTAAATTATCTTTCCTATGAACGTTTGTCGAATATCTATGTTGACGGGGGAAAAGTAATACAGGGATTTCTAAGAGAAGATCGCATCGAAGAGCTGATTATTACCAGGGTACCTGAGCTCATAGGAAGTGGCATTCCGTTATTTGGTTATCTGGATATTGATCTACATTTCAAACATATACGAACCACCGTATACTCTAACGGACTAGTAAAGAGCCATTACGAAAGAGAACGGAAATGAAATGGATTTTTCAAACTGCAGTTTGTTCACCGTCAGGCAAATTCCCTCCCACCCAATTCTTTTCGTATGCTGAATCCCAGGTACGTTTCCACCTCCGATGGCTCCATAACCACATCTCGGGATTCAGGCGTATCACTTTTTCCATATAACGCGCATATCGCAAAGTCAGTTCGCCCTCCTTCAATGTACCGGGATCCTCGCAGGCAACTTCCAAAAAGGCACGATAGTGACCTCGTTTAGGTTTTATAATATGGGTAAACAACACTGGTAGGTTGCCCGCCCTTGCTCCCTTTTCCGGACCCGACACAAAACCGGTAGGCTTGCCAAAAAAATTCATCCAGTAGGCATTACTGAGGTTACTGGGACTCTGGTCTGCAACGAGCCCAAGGAGATATTGTGTATCCTTAAATGTCTCCATGGATTTACTCATATTGGTCGCAGCAATAAACTTATTGCCATGCCGGACGCGCAAATTGTACATTATTTTTTCCAATGCCGGATTGCTAATCGGCTGATAAACGACCAGCACCTGGTATTTTGTGTGGCTGCTCAATACATGATGGCCCCATTCCCAATTAAATGTATGTCCAAGGTGAAGCTGGCAACTTTTACCACTTTTAAATAAAGGCTCAAGCACCTCCCAATTGGCGGTTACCCTTTTTTCCAAGAAACGGCTGGAAGCGCTTACCAATTTTATGGTTTCGATAAATGAATCCAGAAGGTTATGATAAAATGCTTTGGCTATCTTTACCCGCTCTGCATTTGATTTCTCGGGGAATGCCGTTTCGAGGTTATTCATCACTATTTCCTTTCGGTAGCCTATCAGGTAATAAACAACCACATATATTCCATCCGAAATGATATACAATAGGCGCATCGGCAGGAGGGAAAGCAGGTAAAACAAACTGTATACTAGATAATACATAGCGCTCGAATGTACCAAATTACTACCGCTAATCCCAATTCGTGAGTTGATGAGCGTGGATATTAAATAGGTTTGCGGGCAACAGCGTTCTAAATCAATTTTCCCAAATTCAAGTGACGGACAGATCACCAAATAGTAACAACCCTTGGACCCAGATTCCATTGGATGACTATGAACAGCACATGTCTCACAGCTCTGTGGGACAATTAAGCTTACTTAATTCACTGACAAAAAAGTTCCTTGCAAAACTAGAACCTGAGACTTGCCTTTTTATGGGTATTGCCGGGGGAAATGGACTTGAACACATTGACAATAACATCACCAAGCTTGTGATTGGAATAGACATAAATAAGGAATACCTGGGTGTTGCCTTTAAAAGATATCACGACAAAATTGATGCGCTGAAACTCCTGGAGTTTGACATCACCAAAGAAACAAATCAGATCTGTAGGGCAGACTTTATTTGGGCGGCCCTGGTTTTGGAATATGCGGGAATCGACCAGTGCCTGGAATTCTCTCACAACAACATTTTGCATGGCGGCCATTTAATTGTGACGATACAGGCAAACAACAATTTGCAAACTGTAAGTCCAACCGGAGTTGAAACTGTCAAAAAGGCTGGAACAATCTTCAATGCTATTGATCCAGAAATCATGTTAGCCAAATCAAAGGAATTAAGCTTTACCCTTGTTGATCAGGAAGCAAATCAATTGCCAAACGGAAAATCTTTTCTGACATTTGATCTCATGTATCATGAATCTTAATCAGATAACGGTCCCGTAGTTAATATAGAAAAATCAATGAGGTACCAGGTTTACGTTGTAGAACTGTCAAAGCGAGTTTTTACGGAAAATGCAAAATTCCGGGCTGCGAATCCGCAATTTAACGGCGTGCTACAGTGCCTTTATGTGGGTATGACGAGTAAAACTCCAGCAGAACGATTCAAGCAGCATAAAACCGGATATGTAAACATCAAGGGGCACAAGTTATCTGCCAATATTGTTCAACGATACGGAACATATTTACGACCGAGTCTGTACGATCATATTAATTTGAAACCGATGACGAGGGAGGAGGCATTGAGAATGGAGGAAAAACTGGCTTTGGATTTAAGAAGAAAAGGATATGCAGTTTGGTTCAATTGATTTTAGCAACTGCACTCAACTGGCGGCATATCTTTTGTCGCAAGTAGCCTATCGGATTTGTTGACAACAAATTGGCGTAGGATAATAACGACCTAGGGCCAATTCCACTTGTAAAATTCAAAAAACTTAGTTATTTTGTAATACTCTCCACCTGCACGATTACGGACCACAAATCTTCCTACTCATTTTGATCCTTGTAACACTTAATGTGAAGTAGCAACCGAATAGTTCAGGTTGTCAGGGATGGAATTACCATCATTGGAATCAAGTTTCAAAATTATAAATCAACTACTAAACCGCTTCAGCCATGAAATCTTTCAAAATGCCCTTCCTTATCATCGCCATCCTTATGTTATCATCGAATTGTAAAAAAAATGATCCGGTCCCGCGAATAAATTTAATAGCGTATTATCCACTAACAACTGATGGCGTGGATCTAACCGGCTTTAACGGGCCTATGACCCTACACAATACTCCATTTCAAAACGGTGGAATTTATTGCAATGGAAAATATGAATATTCCCCAGATAAAGACTATTGTATTGCCAAGAGCCCCTCCATAAATTCTCTCAAATTTAATTCCTTCTCTATCAGCATGGATTTTTTCGTATCAGAAAACAGTGGTCAACCTGTATGAATTATTGGGTCAGGTTGCAGATGGCTGGGATACTATCTAAATCTTGACGGCACTGTGTCATTGTATTATAATAATTCGAACTTCTTCACAACCCAAACAAACTACTCTTTAAATGAATGGCACAAGGCGAAAATTTCTTTTGATGGAACTATAGCAAAAATATTCCTTGACAACAATTTAGCCGGCTCACTCAAATTTGGTGACGGAAACGTACCCCTGGATTATAATGTTTGTGGCAATTTCGATAACGAAATTGGTGTTACTAATTATAGTGATGCTGAGGTGTTTAAAGGTTATGTAAGAAATCTGCAAGTTTATAGTCCGCAATAGCCGAAAATCCAATTCATTCTCCTTTATTCAAGACCGTGAGGCTCGATGCCAATAAATTATTTCGTTCAAAGCCTTGCTTTATCAAGGAATTATGAATAAATTTAATTGCTCATAACTTTTGATCATTCACTTCAACCAGCCCCTGTAACACTACCCTAGTTGTAAAAGTTGGAATTTTAAAATCCGGTTGCTTTTTTTAAATACCACATCAACGGTAATAAAACTGAAGTAAGATAAATGGCCACAAGGCTTATCACCTTGCATCGAAATTAATGCCATTAGGACCTGGTAATATCATTCCAGGTACCCTTTGGAGAACATACTCCGACATCCCTTTGTGAGTTTGATATGATTCTTAATACGCTAAACTTTATTTTATGAAACACACTAACAATTCTCTTGGCTGGAAGTCCATTCTCCCAATTTTAATTCTTGTGATTCTGAATTATGCTGCCATCGCGCAGGTTCCGACGGATAGCACCAAGCCCGCTACTACAACGCCTCCACCACCTGCCCCTGCACCCACTGATACCGCTACAAAACCCGCGAAACCCAGGCATTTTGCCATTTATGCCGGTGGAAATTCTAACACCCTATCCGGTTCTACGGCCGAATACAATGCCAATTCAGGTGTAGGCTACCATTTTGGGGTCTTCTGGGAAAAAGGCGCTTTTGTTTATTACCAGTTCGGACTGAGGTTTAACAATGCCGTTTATGGTTTTAATAGTAAGGCAACGTCCAGGGACACAGGAGATCTAAAAGTACAGGCCCTCGATGTTCCGATAACATTGGGCATTAACTTCCTGTCGTTCGCCAAGATCTGTGGTCTTAGGGCATTTATCAGTGCTATGCCGTCTTTTACACTCGGCGTTAGTGATAATCATTTTGGCGTCAAGAAGGATAATGTCAATTCATTTATATTTTATGGCCAGGCGGGAATAGGAGCAAATGTTGCATTTGCTTTTCTTGATATTGGTTACAATTATGGAACGTCAAGCCTTTTGAAAAACTCCGTCAGCAGTACTCATCCGGGACAGGCATATCTGAGTTTAGGAATCAGATTCTAGGGTATTGACGAAATGGGTTATCATTACCAATGAAACACGTCATTGGGTGAGTTTTCCTTGCCGGTAACCCAGAAACCCTAAACATCATAAGTATGCAAAAAATTGAATTGGAGCAAATCAAACTGATTGGCCTGTCGCTACCGACAAAGACAACGAATGAAATGGGAAAATCGAGTATTGATTGTGGAATCCTGTGGCAACTATTTGAAAAAGGAAACTATGCAGACAAAATATATGGAAGTTAGATCGCCCTGCCCATTGCGGGATCACTGATCGTGTTCTCCCCGGTTTCTACATGCCCCGCATACCTTGTTTCAAACAAATCATAACCTTTCATTTTTAGGGTGACATCGTACCAATGCCGGCTTTTACCGAGATCGATTACAATACTGGTTTCAGCGGCGGAAGCCAGTGATTTTGTTATTAAAGGAGCCTTGTAGGCGTTGTCGTAAATTTGAATGACCTGCTGGCTGACGCTGTTATTTTTTATTCGCAACGTTATACTACCCGTAAGCTTTTTGGAATTCATTTTTGAGTGCTCATAGCTGCATTTAATATCTACAACCGGATCATCATTGTTTCCTTTAAATTCCCTGAAGAATCCGTTGGGACCATAAACGGCCAGGTGATAAAGGCCATCTTTGAAGTTGGTTAGCGGCCAATGGTCTTTCAGCATATCACCGGGGATCACTGTGTAGGCCCAGGTTTCAACGGCAACGTTGCGATAGAATCCCGGCGCAAATACATTAAATGGAGAACCCAGGGAATGCGGGCCAAAAATTTCATTCCCTGCTTTAAACTGCACTTCCAATTGAGTTTTATCCGCGTTTAACCTGCCATCAACATACAATTCATACGGTAAGGCACAGGCCAGGCGAGTGCCATTTTCCTGACGGGGCATAAAGTCAGAGGCAGATGGGTCTCGCTTTAATGCTGCAATTTCTTCTGTAGTCAGATTTTTATAGTTGGATGGCAGCCCTTTAAATTTGGCTTTGTGAATGCCTTCCACCACTTCGTCCCTTTTCAGCATTTCAGGCAAACCTATCTTTTCTCCATTGTAAGGCCGGAAAGTTTTTGTGAGGTCACCACATACTACGCGGCGCCATTTGCTGATATTGGTTTCTTCAATTTTCTTTCCGTATTTATTGTTTAGAAAATGTTCCAGGAATTGCAACGATGAAGTATGGTCAAATACCTGCGAGCAAACATATCCGCCACGGCTCCAGGGCGAGGCAATCACAAGTGGTACGCGAAAGCCAAGCCCGATGGGACTTTCCCTGATATCGTCCGCTTCGGAAGACTGTTGCCCTTTGGTAACGTATTCAACAGTACTGTCAATACCGGCAGATGTCAGACCCTTAGCTTCTTTATGAAGGTGTGGCACAGTAAAAGGCGGCACATGGTCGAAGTAGCCGTCATTTTCGTCATAAGCTAAAATGAAAATTGTTTTCTTCCATACGTCTGGGTTCTTTGTAAGCACATCCATTACTTCACTGATGTACCAGGCCCCATACCAGGCGGCGCCCGGATGATCTGAAAAATTTTCCGGCGCAACGATCCATGATACTGTTGGCAGGTTGCCATGGTGAACGTCCTCTCTGAACTGGAACAGTACATCACCTTTGGGTACCATCACTTCTCTTTCTGTATTTCCATCCTGGTATTTCAGCGAACTTAGAGTATGATAATCCGGATGATTCTTATTGGTCGTAAAAGCTTTGTTGTGAATAGTTTTTTCCCGATCGGTTAACCTGTTGTATTTTTCGATGGTAAATATTTTCTGCTCTTCGGCATTTTTCACAAGGAACTTTTGATATTCATCAATCCTCTTCTTTAAGGATTCGGCTTTATCGCCGGCTAAACTTGGCAGCTCCCCTTCCATCTTCTTTAATTCTGCCTCCGCCAGCTTAGCCGATTTGGGAAGGTTTGCAATATATCCGGCTGAAAGCTTCACGTTAAACTGGGTAAAAAACTCCAAGGGGTTATCCGTAAAATTTCCCAACCATGCATCTGCTTCTCCTTCCAAACCTACACCAACACTAATTTCATTCTGGTACACTTTCCAGGAAATACCGTTTTCTTCAAGCCGTTCCGGGAAGGTTGTCCAGCTTGCCCACCTATCATAATCAGCATCGCCATTCCATACCCTGGCGATGGCATTGGCCTGATTTTTTTCCCGGATGGTTCCGGACCAAAAGAAAAGCCGGTTAGGCGTAGTGCCGGTAAGCGAAGAGCAAAAGTTTTGGTCACAAATCGTAAATGCATCCGCCAGTGCGTAATAAAAGGGGATATCCTGCCGGGTATAGTAACCCATGGTAAGCGGCATGGCACGATAATCCTTGTTGCCGGAATGCTTTGAATCGAGCCATTTGTCATGCCTGCCGTCATTTCGGGCATCTACCTGGTCGCTCCAGGAGTGAGGCAATGAACTCATCCAGGTAGCCTTGGTGTCTTTGATATCGAGGTGGAAGGGCGGATAGGTTTCTCCTTCCTTATTGGTTTGAAGCCATACCGGATTTTTGTCAGGCAATGTGATTGCCCTGGGGTCATTGAATCCGCGAACACCTCGCAATGTGCCAAAAGCATGATCAAAAGAACGGTTCTCCTGCATCAGGATCACGATGTGTTCCGCATCCATATAAGTACTTCCGGGCGCAGGATCAATGGCGAGGGCTTTTTGAATTGAGAGGGGCAGTATATTTAACATGCCCGCACCACCTGCCAGCAAAGTGGCCCTTTTTAAAAATTCTCTTCTGCTATCCATATTCTTTATAAGGGATAAAAAATAAAATTATGTTTTCCGAGCTACTCCTCCCTTGCAAATATTACATTTAAACACAAGTTAATATGGCAATATTCTTTTAGCTAAGCATCATGGTAAGCCTGTCTGATATTGGTCGCATTTTCTATGGTCTGGCAATGACCGGAATGGGATTGCTGACCATCTACTACCGGGACTTTCCTTATATGTTTATTCCTCCAAAACATAGTTGGATCCCGACTTTCGTAGTGGTATTTGCCGGATTTGCGCTTTTCCTGGCCGGATTGGCCATCGTCTTTAAAGTAAGCGCCAAAACCATTTCCCTCCTATTAGGCGGTTCACTCCTGCTGATATTTTTCTTTTACCATATTCCCTTTGAATTCATAGCAACCTCAAGCTTCAATCAATTTGGAGCTTGGGAGAATGCCTTTAAAGAGCTGGCGCTTTCCGGTGGTGCACTTGTAATTGCTGG
>Ga0163162_10001260_pt1 | contig 23667 bp, 19 predicted proteins | sample S55metaG_FD_115310 | JGI IMG/M metagenome (GOLD analysis project Ga0163162, IMG submission 115310) | Switchgrass rhizosphere microbial communities from Kellogg Biological Station, Michigan, USA - S5-5 metaG | ecosystem: Host-associated > Plants > Roots > Rhizosphere > Soil | place: USA... | reverse complement strand
CGGCAATCTGTGCCGCTGCACGGGGTACCGGCCGATCGTCGATGCGGCGCAGAAAATGTTCGACTATCCGCGCCAGCCGTTCGACCGCGACGCGCTCAAGACCGCGCTGACCGCGATCCGGCGCCGCGGCACGCTCGAATACGCGGCGCCCGATGCGCGCGGGGCGTCGTTCGGCACACCGGCCTTCTACGCCCCCGCGACGCTCGCCGAATTCGCCCGCCTGCGCGCGGCGCACCCGGGCGCGCAAATCCTCGCGGGGAGCACGGACGTGGGCCTCTGGGTCACCAAGCAGTTTCGCGACCTGGGCGACATCCTTTTCATCGGCAACGTCGACGAACTCAAGACGATCGCGCGCGATGCCCAATTCCTGACGATCGGCGCGGCGGCGTCGCTGGAAGACGCCTACGCCGCGCTCGCCGCCGACTATCCGGAACTCGCCGAACTCTGGACGCGCTTCGCGTCGCTCCCGATCCGCAATGCGGGCACGCTCGGCGGCAATGTCGCGAATGGCTCGCCGATCGGCGATTCGATGCCCGCCCTGATCGCGCTTGACGCCGAACTGGTGCTGCAAAAGGGCGACAAGACGCGCACGCTGCCGCTCGACGCGTTCTACCTCGGCTATCAGAAGACCGCGCTCGAGCCCGGCGAATTCGTCGCGGCGATCCGTGTGCCCCGGCCGTCGACGGATCTGCGCTTTCGCACCTACAAGGTGTCGAAGCGCTACGATCAGGACATCTCGGCGGTGTGCGCCGCCTTTGCCGTGAAGCTCTCGGGCACGCGCGTGACGAGCGCGCGCATCGCGTTCGGCGGCATGGCGGCGACGCCGAAACGCGCAAGCAGCGCCGAGGCCGCGCTCACGGGCGCAGAGTGGAACGAGGCGAGCGTGCACGCGGCAATGACCGCGCTCGACGCCGATTACCAGCCGCTCACCGACATGCGCGCGTCGAACGCCTATCGCAGCAAGGTGGCGCGCAACGTGCTGTGGCGCTTCTACCTCGAAACCCGCCTCGACGAGCCGCTTGCGCTCGTCGACGTGAATGCGTTCGCATTCGAGCGCCAGGCGAACGGCGTGCACTGAAGGAGCAGCCATGAACAAAGCAGGCGAACCGCTCACCGCAGAGCAGGAACCGCAAGCGATCGGCGCCGCCCTGCCGCACGAATCGGCGACGCTGCACGTGAGCGGCGAGGCGACCTACACCGACGACATCCCCGAGCTGCGCGGCACCCTGCACGCGGCGCTCGGCCTGTCGCGGCATGCGCACGCGCGCATCGTCGCGCTCGATCTCGACGCGGTGCGCGCCGCGCCCGGCGTGATCGCGGTGCTGACCGCAGCCGACATCCCCGGCGAGAACAATTGCGGCCCGGTGCTGCACGACGATCCGATCCTCGCCGACGGCATCGTGCAGTATCTCGGCCAGCCGGTGTTCGCGGTGATCGCCGAGAGCCACGATCTCGCCCGCCGCGCGGCCGCGCTCGCAAAAAGCGAGAACGTGGTGCGCTACGAACTGCTGGAAGCCGTGCTCACGCCGCGCGAGGCGAAGGAGAAAAAGCAGTTCGTGCTGCCGCCGCTGCATCTGCGGCGCGGCGATCCGATTGCTGCGATCGCCGCCGCGAAGCATCGCATCGCGGGCGAATTCGAGGTGGGCGGGCAGGAGCAGTTCTATCTCGAAGGGCAGGTTGCCTATGCGATCCCGAAGGAACTCGACGGCATGCTCGTGCACAGTTCGACGCAGCATCCGAGCGAAATGCAGCACGTCGTCGCGCACATGCTCGACTGGCCGACACACAACGTGACCTGCGAGTGCCGCCGCATGGGCGGCGGCTTCGGCGGCAAGGAATCGCAGTCGGCGGTGTTCGCGTGCGTCGCGGCGCTCGCCGCTCACGCGCTGCGCCGCCCGGTCAAGCTGCGCGCCGATCGCGACGACGATTTCATGATCACCGGCAAGCGCCACGACGCCGTCTACACCTGGGAGGCGGGCTTCGGCGACGACGGGCGGCTTGCGGGCGCGCGGGTCGAAATCGCGTTGCGCGCGGGCTATTCGGCGGACCTGTCGGGCGCGGTCGCGACGCGCGCCGTCTGCCATTTCGACAACGCCTATTACCTGAGCGACGTCGATATCCTCGCACTGGCCTGCAAGACGAACACGCAGTCGAACACGGCGTTTCGGGGCTTCGGGGGACCGCAGGGCGCGCTCGTGATGGAAGTCATGCTCGACGAGATCGCGCAGCATCTCGCGCTCGATCCGCTCGACGTGCGGCGCGCGAATTTCTACGGCATCGGCGAGCGGGACGTGACGCCCTACGGGCAGACGGTCGAGGACAACGTGATCGCCCCGCTCACCGACGAGCTGATCGCATCGAGCGCCTATCACGCGCGCCACGCAGAGATCGCGGAATTCAACGCGGCGAGCCCGGTGCTCAGGCGCGGCATCGCGTTCAACCCGGTGAAGTTCGGCATCTCGTTCAACGTGCCGTTCCTGAACCAGGCGGGCGCGCTCGTGCACGTCTACAAGGACGGCTCCGTGCTCGTGAATCACGGCGGCACCGAGATGGGCCAGGGGCTCAACACGAAGGTCGCTCAGGTGGTTGCAAGCACGCTCGGCGTGGCACTCTCACGCGTGCGCGTGAGCGCCACCGATACGTCGAAGGTCGCGAACACCTCCGCGACGGCCGCCTCGACCGGCAGCGACCTGAACGGCAAGGCCGCCGAGGCCGCGGCGCTCCGGATCCGCACGCGCCTCGCGGAACTTGCCGCGAAGCAGCTCGGCGGCACGGCGAGCGAGGTGAGCTTCCATAACGGCATCGTCGAATCGAACGGCGGGCAGATGCCCTTCGACCAGCTCGTCGCGGCCGCGTATCTCGCGCGCGTGCAGCTCTGGTCGGACGGCTTCTACGCCACGCCGAGGGTGCACTGGGACGCGAAGACGCTGCAGGGCCATCCGTTCTACTACTTCGCGTATGGCGCGGCGGTGTCGGAAGTGGTCGTCGATACGCTCACCGGCGAGTGGAAGCTCCTGCGCGCGGACCTGCTGCACGACGCCGGCCGGTCGATCAACCCGGCCATCGACATCGGCCAGGTGGAGGGCGGATTCATCCAGGGCATGGGCTGGCTGACCACCGAGGAACTCTGGTGGAACCGCGACGGCCGCCTGATGACGCACGCGCCGTCCACCTACAAGATTCCCGCCGTGAGCGACACGCCGGCCGCGTTCAACGTCGCGCTCTATCGCAACGACAATGCCGAGCCGACGATCTTCCGCTCGAAGGCGGTCGGCGAGCCGCCGCTCCTGCTGGCGTTCTCGGTGCTGCTCGCGATTCGCGCGGCGATCGCATCGGTTGCGCCCGACTCGCGGCACGCGCCGACGCTGCGCGCCCCGGCGACGCCCGAAGCGATTCTCGACGCGCTCGAAGCACAGGCTGCGCGCATTCACGAACCGCGCGCGCGCGAAGCGGCACAGCCCGCCCCGGTAAACTAGCGGCCACGACGCCGGAAGACGGCTTCCGGCGCGTCAACTTTTTTGGAGCGCATCCGATGCAAGCCTGGCTGCACGACCTGCAACAACTGCTCGCGCACGGCGACGCCGTCGTGCTCGTGACGGTCGCGCGCATCGAAGGCTCCGCGCCGCGCGAGCCCGGCACGAAGATGATCGTCACGCGCGAGGAAGCGCGCTATACGATCGGCGGCGGCCACCTCGAATGGAAGGCGATCGAGACCGCGCGGCAGGTGCTCAGGGACGGCATGCGCAGCTCGCGCATGCGGCGGCTCGAACGCTTCGCGCTCGGACCGAGCCTCGGCCAGTGCTGCGGCGGCGCCGTCGTGCTCGCGTTCGAGCGGCTCGACGTGTCCGATCTCGGCTGGGTCACCTCGCTCGGCAAGCGCACGGCGCAAGGCCTCGCGACCGTGCGAAGCGTCTCGTTCGGCGCCTCGCCCGATGCGGTGATGATCTCGGACCCCGAGCCGGGCGTGTCGGACCCGGACTGCCTGCTGTGGGACGGCGCCGGTTTCGACGACAGCGGCGCGCTCCTCACCGAGACCATCGCCCCGCGCGAGTTCCCGGTGGTGCTGTTCGGCGCGGGCCATGTCGGCGCGGCGCTCGTGCGCGTGCTCGCCACGCTGCCCTGCCGTGTCACGTGGGTCGACGAGCGCGACGCGTCGTTTCCCGCCGCGCAGTTCGTGCCGGACAACGTCACGATCGACGCGAACGACGCCCCCGACTCGGCCGTCGACGCCGCGCCGCCGCACACGTATTTCGTCGTGATGACGCACAACCACACCGTCGATCTCGTGCTTGCGGAACGCATCCTGCGGCGCGGCGACTTCGCGTTTTTCGGCATGATCGGCTCGCATACGAAGCGAAAGCAGTTCGAGCACCGGCTCGCTGCGCGCGGCATCGACCCGGCGCGCATCGCCCGCATGATGTGCCCGATCGGTGTGGGCGGCATCGTCGACAAGTCGCCGGAAATCATCGCGGTCGCCGCGGCGGCCCAGCTGCTGCAGGCAGTCGAAGCGAACGCTCACGCGCACTCGCAGCAGATGGCGTGAGCCGCGCGCACCACCCCAGCCCCGTTTTTCAAAGCCAGACAGACCAGAACAACATGAATCCCACACTCGCCGACAAGATCGCACGCGCGCCCAAGGCGGAGCTGCACATCCACATCGAAGGCTCGCTCGAACCCGAGCTGATCTTCCAGCTCGCGCAAAGAAACGGCGTGAAGCTCGCGTACGACTCAATCGACGCGCTGCGCGCCGCCTATGCGTTCACCGACCTGCAGTCGTTCCTCGACATCTACTACGCGGGCGCGAGCGTGCTGCTGCACGAGCAGGATTTCTACGACATGACGATGGCCTACGTGGAACGCGCGCTCGCCGATCACGTCACGCACGCGGAGATCTTCTTCGACCCGCAGACGCATACCGAGCGCGGCGTGCCGATCGGGACGGTCGTCGCGGGCATCGAGCGCGCACTGGCCGAGGGCGAAACGCGCGGCATGACGAGCAAGCTGATTCTCTGCTTCCTGCGCCATCTGCCGGAAGAGGATGCGCTCGCGACCTTCGATGCCGCCCTGCCCCTTTTCGACCAGTACCGGCATCGCCTGATCGGCGTGGGGCTCGATTCGTCCGAGCGCGGGCATCCGCCGTCGAAGTTCGGGCGCGTGTTCGCGAAGGCCCGCGACAAGGGCCTGAAGCTCGTCGCGCATGCGGGCGAGGAAGGGCCGCCCGCCTACGTCTACGAAGCGCTCGACCTGCTTAAGGTGGACCGGGTCGATCACGGCGTGCGCAGCATCGAAGACCCGGCGCTCGTCGCGCGTCTTGCCGACGCGCGCATCGCGCTGACGGTGTGCCCGCTGTCGAACCTGAAGCTCTGCGTCTTCGACGACATGGCGAAGCACACGCTCAAGGACCTGCTCGACCAGGGCGTCGCGGTGATGGTCAACTCCGACGACCCCGCGTACTTCGGCGGCTACGTGAACGCCAACTACTTCGCGATCGTCGATGCGCTGAAGCTTTCCGAAGACGAGGTCTACACGCTGCTCAGGAACAGCCTTGAGGCGTCGTTCGTGACGCCGGAGGAGCGTGACGCGATGATCGCGAAGCTGGATGCCCACTGGAACGCGGCGGCCTGACATGATGGAAACGACAGCCACCGTCGCGCGCGACACGACCACGCTCGAGCGCTTCTTCGGCATCCGCGCGGCGGGCTCGCGCACCAGGACGGAAATCGTCGCGGGCATCACGACCTTTCTCACGGCGATGTACATCATCGTCGTCAATCCGGGCATTCTCTCGCAGGCTGGCGTGCCCTTCCCCGCGGCGCTCACGGCCACCGTGATCGTCAGTTTTCTCGGCAGCTGCGCGATGGGCCTCTATGCGCGCAACCCGGTGCTCGTCGCGCCCGGCATGGGCATGAACGCGCTCTTCGCGTTCGTGATGGTCCACGGCGGCAAGATGCCGTGGCAGACCGCGCTCGGCTGCGTGTTCTGGTCCGGCGTGATCTTCGCGGTGCTCGCGGCGTTCAACGCACGCAAGCTCGTCGTCGATGCGATTCCGGCGAACCTGCGGCACGCGGTGTCGTGCGGCATCGGCCTCTTCATCAGCCTGATCGGGCTCGTGAACGCGAAATTCGTGGTCGGCGACCCGGTCACGATCGTGCATTCCGCGTCGCTCAATCCGGTCGTCGTCACGTTCCTGATCGGCCTCGCGGTCACGACGGTCCTCGTCGCGCGCCGCGTGACGGGCGCGCTGATGCTCGGCATCGTGTTCACGACCCTCATCGCAATCCCGATCGGCCGCTTCTGGGGCGACGGCACCGCGTACTGGCCCGCCGCGATCGCGACGAAGACGCTCGTCAACTGGAACGGCCTCTTCGCGGCGCCGGACTTTTCGGGCATCGGCCAACTGGACCTGCTCGGCTCGCTGAAGGTCATCTACTGGCCCTTCATCTTCGTGATGCTCTTCACGTCGTTCTTCGACGCCCTCTCCACCTTCATGGCGATTTCCGAAGCGGGCAAGCTCTACGACAAGGACGGCAATCCGCGCAACATCCGCCAGTCGATGATCGTCGATTCGTTCTCGGCGCTCGTCTCGGCGCCGCTCGGCACGAGCCCGGCGAACGCGTACATCGAATCGGCCGCGGGCATTTCGGCGGGCGGGCGCACGGGGCTCGTCGCGGTGGTCGCGGGGCTGTGCTTCCTGCCGTTCCTGTTTCTCTCGCCGCTGCTCTCGCTCGTGCCCGCCATCGCGACGGCGCCCGCGCTCGTCCTGGTCGGCGTGTTCATGATGGAGTCGATCACGCAGATCGAATGGCATCGCTTTGACGAAGCGATCCCCGCCTTCCTCGCGATGATTCTGATCCCGCTCACCTACTCGATCACGGACGGCATCGCCTACGGCTTTCTCGCGTTCGTCGTGATCAAGGCCTTCACGGGACGCGCGAAGGAAATCAGGCCGGCGATGTGGGTGGTCGCCGCACTCTCGCTGTTGCTGCTCACGCAGCTCTAATCACAATCAAAGTATCCGGAGACGCTTCACCATGACTCAAACCGCCTACCGCGCCCGCCTCCTGACCTTCAGGGACGATCCCGCACATGCCGCCGACGGCGCCGTGTTCGAGGAAGACGGCCTCCTGCTCGTCGAGGACGGCCGCGTGGTCGCCGCCGGCGCCTATACGGCGCTTGCCGCGCGCATCGCGCCGGACGCCGTGATCAAATCGATGCGCGACAAGCTGATCGTGCCTGGCTTCATCGACGCGCACATCCACTATCCGCAGACGGACATGATCGCCTCGCCCGCGCCGGGCCTCCTGCCGTGGCTCAACACGTACACGTTCCCCACCGAGCGCGCGTTCGCCGACCCCTCGCATGCGCGCGAGACGGCAAGCTTTTTCCTCGACGAGCTGCTTGCCTGCGGCACGACGACGGCGCTCGTCTACTGCACGGTGCACAAGGAATCCGCCGACGCATTCTTCACGGAGAGCGAAGCGCGCAACCTGCGCATGGTCGCGGGCAAGGTGCTGATGGACCGCAACTGCCCGGAGTTCCTGCGCGACACCGCGCAGTCCGGCTATGACGACAGCGCCGAGCTGATCGCGCGCTGGCACAATCGCGGACGCCAGCAGTACGTGCTCACGCCGCGCTTCGCAGCGACCTCGACCGAGGCGCAGCTCGAAGCGTGCAGCGTGCTCGCGCGCGCGCACGAGGACGTGTTCATCCAGACCCACGTGGCGGAGAACACCGACGAGATCAAATGGGTCGAAGGCCTCTTCCCGGGTCATCGCAGCTATCTCGACATCTACGATCACTACGGCCTCTTGCGCCGCCGCGCGGTGTACGGCCACTGCATCCATCTCGACGACACCGACCGCCGGCGCATGGCCGAAACGGGCTCGGTGGCGGCGCACTGCCCCACTTCGAACCTGTTCCTTGGCAGCGGCCTCTTCGACTTCGAGAAGGCCGGCGCCGCCAACATGCCGGTCGCGCTCGCGACGGACGTCGGCGGCGGCACGTCGTTCTCGATGCTGCAGACGATGAACGAAGCGCACAAGATCGCGCGCCTCACCGGCCACAATTTGAGCGCGACGCGCATGTTCTGGCTCGCGACGACGGGCGCGGCGAAGGTGCTCGATCTCGCCGACACGGTCGGCACGCTCGCCCCCGGCAGCGAAGCGGACTTCGTCGTGCTCGACCCGCAGGCGACGCCGCTTCTCGCCCGCCGGACCGCGCGCGCCGGGTCGCTCGAGGAACTGCTCTTCGCGTTCGCGCTCCTCGGCGACGACCGCGCGGTGTTCGAAACGTATGCCGCCGGCGAGCGCGTGCATCAGCGCGGCGCGCGCCGCGCGGCGGCACTGGAGCTGGCCGCCTGACCCATGACGTTCTGCCCCTGACGCCTGACCGATTCAGACGCTTCACGCCATCTGAGACAGTGCCCTCGCCCTCGCACAGCACGGCGGTCGCCATCGGCGGCCGGTCTCATCGACTTCGAACGACCGGGTTATCAGCGGCCACGACTCGACCGGCACGGCGACGCAACCGGCAACGACCGTCGTGCCGCAAGACATTCAACTGGTATTGCGGAAGCCGGCATGGGTGAAGGCCGACGCCTGCACGCCCGGTTGGCGGACCACCCTCGCATGACGTGCGTCATGCCGCGACGTGACGCGCGCGAGCAGACAAGCACGCTCGCGCGTTTGACGTTAAAGTCTGCCTTCAAGAATTACAGCCAGTCCCGTTGCACACGCCATGAAGTCATATTCACAGACCATTCGCATCGCGCTCGGCGCGGCCGCCCTGCTGCCCGCGCTGTCGCATGCCTACGCCATCGACGCACAGCTCGACTGCAAGTCGACGGCACATGCCGTCGTCGCGCCCCTGCAGCGCGACCACCTGATCGAGACGAGCCCGATGCGCGTCGAGCCGAATTCGGTCAACGTGTTTCGCACGACGCACGGTAGCGAACTGACGGCGTTCGGGTTCAAGGTCTACGCGGTCGTCGGCTACCAGAAGGACGACGAGATATTCCGGCGCGGCAGCGGCGAGCCCATTGCGGACTCGGCCTACGGCGCGGTGGTGATCGGCCGATCGAGCGCGGTGGAGCAGAAGGTTCGCGCAGCGGGCAGTGACGCTTCGATCCACACCGCCGCGCCTTTCATGACCGCGATTTTCTGCAAACAGGACTAGTGCATCGCGGCGCACCGGCGCCCGCGTTCCTCGGCCGAGAGGCGGCCCGGGCGGCCGCGCTCTCAGCGCGTTCAGTGCGCGTTCAGTGCGCGTTCAATGCGGATTCAATCGGGGTCAACGACCGGCGAGATGCCTCTGCAGGCGCGCGCGCACGTCTTCCGGCGTGATCGACGGACGCGGCAGGTCGCCGGGCGTACCGGTCCGGATCGACAGCCGCGCGAAGCGCACGCCGTCGACGTCCTTCGCGTCGAACAGGCGGTCGATCACGCCGATATCGTCGCCATCGAGCGCGAGCGCATAGCCACACGCCGACGTGATCGCCGCAAAGTCCACGCCGCGCGACACCGTCGCCTGACCGCCCGTCGATTCGTGCGCGCCGTTGTCGAGCAGCAGGTGCACGAGATTCGCCGGACCGTAGGCGCCGAGCGTCGCGAACACGCCCATGCGCATCAGCGCGGCGCCGTCGCCGTCGAGCGCGACGACACGCAGATCGGGCCGCGAAAGCGCGAGGCCGAGCGCCATCGGCGTGACGCAGCCCATCGAGCCGACGAGATACAGCTGGTTCTCGCGATCGTCGATGGCGTAGAGCTCGCGGCCGCAGAAGCCCGTCGATGCGAGCACGACCGTCGAGCCTTTCGGCGTGTGCGCGATCACGCGCTGCAACGCGTCGTGGCGCGTGACGCGCTCGCCCGCAAAGCGCTGCGGCTCTACCCGCACGGCGCGTTCACGCACGCCCGCGAGACCGGTCTTCTTCAGCGCATACGGCGCGACGCTGCCCTTCTGCATCACGAGCGCGTAGGGCCGGCCGGTGCGGTCCATGTGTTCGGTCGCGCGATCGAGCGCCGGGTCGATCGCATCGGCTTCGGTGGGGAACAGCTCCCACGGAATTTCCATCGTGTCGAGCATCGCGGGCGTGACCGGTCCCATCAGCGCGTGCTGCGGTTCGTCCGCGACGCCGGGCTGGCCCCGCCACGTGACGATCAGAAGCTGCGGCAGCCGGAACGTCCACGTGAGCGACGTGAGCGGGCTCACGGCATTGCCGAGCCCCGAGTTCTGCATCATCGCGATACCGCGCCGTCCCGTCTGCGCGCCGAGCGCGACGCCCGCGATCAGCGCGACCGCATCGCCCTCGTTCGCGGCCGAGACGTAGTGGAGCGTCTCGTCCTGCAGCACGTAGTTGATGAACGGCGTGAGAAACGAGCACGGCACGCCGGCATACCAGTCGAAACCGCGCTCGCGCGCGGCCTCGACGAACTGGGCAGCCTCAATCACGCGCACCCTCCGCGGATGCCGCGCCGCCCGCGCCGTAGGGCGCCTGCGCATGCGCGAAGTCGCCGGCGCGGCGGAAGTCGTCGAGGTCGTTGACGCCGCGCCAGTGGCCGTGCACGTACTGGACCTCGATGCGCTCGCCCGCCGCGACGAGCGCGTTGAGAAGCGCCGCCATGTCGAGCCTGTCGAAGTCCGCGCGCGCCTGCAGGGCGGCGAGCGTCGCAAGCAGGCGCTCGCGCGCGTCGCCGCGCACGTTGAGCAGCCCCATCCAGCGGCCTTGCGGCGCGCCGGACTGCTGCGCGCCCCCGGCCGCGCTCGCCACGCTCACCACGTTCTGGAGCCACACCTTCTGGCCGAACAGCGCGCGGTCGTCGGGGGTCGAGCAGTGGGCAAAATCGGTCGCGGCGACGCCTGCCTGCGGCGTCTGCGAGGAATCGACCACCACGCAAAAGTCGCTGTCCGACTCGACCAGATTGCGAAGGATGTAGCTGCGGAACAGCAGATCGCCGTAGGAGATCACGGTGTCGCCGGTGAACGACTTCGCGGCGCAGGCAAGCGATGCGAGTTCACCCGTCGCTTCGTGCTTCTCGTTGACGACGAGCCGGATGCCGGAGGTCTCGATCGCGTCCGCGCGATAGCCGCCGACCACCGTGATCTCGTTGCTGCCTTCCTTCTTGAACGCCTCGACGAGATGCCGCAGGAGCGGCTTGCCCGCGACCGGCAGCATGACCTTCGGACGCTCGGCCGTGAGCGCTTCCAGCCCCGCCCCGCGGCTCGCGGCAAGCACGACGGCGCCGCGCGACGTGCTCGACGCCGACAGGTACACGCTCTCGGCCGCCGAATACTCGTCGGCGTCCTGCAGGCGGAAGATCTCATTCACGGCGGCGATGCGGTCTTCCACGTTCACGAGCGTCTCGCTCTCGTGGATCTCCTTCGCGATCGCCTGCATCGCGGAAGTCGCGCCGCGAATCAGGTGGTTCGCCCAGATCACCGTGCTGATGCCGGCCTGGCGGAATGCGTCGGTGGGCGTGCTGTAGTACTTGGTCGGCACGATCACGAGCGGACCGCGCCCGGCCCATTCGCGCGCGAAGGTCAGGATTTCGTCGGGCTTCGAGAGCTTGCTGTGGATCAGGATCGCGTCCGCGCCCGCCTGCCGGTAGGCTTCCGCGCGGCGCAGCGCCTCTTCCATGCCCCAGCCCGCAATCAGCGCCTCGCCGCGCGCCACGATCGAGAAGTTCGGATCGCTCTGCGAGTCCTTGCCGGCCTTGATCTTGCCGCAGAATTCGTCGATGTCGGCAAGCGGCTGGGCCTCGCCGTTGATGAAGCTGTTGGTCTTCGGAAACTGCTTGTCCTCGATGCAGACGCCCGCGATGCCGCGCTGCTCCAGCTTGCGCACGAGCCGCCGCACGTTGTTGAAGTTGCCGTAGCCGGTGTCGCCGTCGAGGAGAATCGGCAGGTCGCTCGCGTCGGCCATGAATTCGAGCATGTCGACGACCTGCGTCCAGCTCGCTTCGTTGTTGTCGCGCACGCCGAACTGCGCGGAGATCGCGAGGCCCGAGCCCCAGATCGCCTTGAAGCCCGCTTCCTTCACGATGCGCGCGGACAGGCCGTTATGCGCCTCCATCATGAATTCGAGGCGATCGCTCTGCAGCATTTCGCGCAGGCGCAGGGTGCGCGAAAATCCGGCGGGGAGGTTTCCTGGTGCGTTCATCGCAATGCTCCGGCAAGCTGACGCAGTTGCGGCAGCACTTCGTCGGCTGCGCGCTTCACGTCGTTTTGAAAGTCGATCTCGATCCACGGCGCGCCGGTCACATCGGCGATATCGAACACGTGGCTTTTTTCCAGCAGGAGGTCGCGCACGGCCTCCTCGTGCGGCAGGTTCGCGCGGCCCGTCGCGACATAGCCGGCGACGATCTCCGCGAGCCGCTTCGCCGCATGTTCGTCGAAGCGGAAGAAGCCGACCGATTCGCCGATCGTGTCGAAGCGCGTATCGACGGCCACCTGCTTCCTCAGCTCGACCGGCACGCCCTTGTCGACGCACAGCTTCACGGGCTCGTCGCCCGCCTCGAAGTCGCGGTCGATGAGCAGCCGGTTCACATGACGGCCCGCGACGAGCGGTTCGAGCACGCGTTCGTCGTAGAGCACGTCGGCGTCCATCAGCAGCACGTCGCCGCCGCGCGTGAGCGCCTCGGCCGCCGTGTGCACGGACAGCACGCTGCCAAGCGAGAATTCGCCGTTCACGACCACTTCGGTTGCCGGCTTCCAGTCGATCGACGCGAGTTCCGCTTCCACCTGCTCGTGCTTGAAGCCGAGCACGAACACGATCTCGTCGACGCCTGCCGCCTTCAGCAGTTGCAGATGACGTTCAAGCAGCGAGGCCTCGCCGAAGCGCAACAGGCACTTCGGCTTTTGCTGCCCTTCCGGCTGGACGAGGCGCAAGCCCATCCCGGCCGCAAGAATAATTGCGCGCATTCTTGTTATCCCATCGAGGATGAATCAGTCGATCTCCGGCACGCGCGCAAGACGGCGGCGCTGCCAGCCCTTTTCAACGTAATGCAGATAGACGATGCCCGGCAGGCCGAGCAGAAGCTCGCGCGCGCGCTTGGCGAGCGACAGCGCGAGCGCCGCTTCCGGCGGCAGGCCGATCATCCGCGCGAGCAGCAGATAGCCGCCTTCCTGCACGCCGAGCGAGCCCGGAATCGCGAAAGCCGCGCCCCGGATCGCCTGGCCCAGACTCTCGAGTATCAGCGCCTCGGTCCAGCCGACCGGATGTCCGAGCACGCGCAGCGCGAGCCACACCTCGCCCGTGCCGACGATCCAGCCGATCAGACTCAGCGTGAAGCTTGCCGCCACCTTGCGGCGCTCGCGATACATGTCGTGTACGGCGATATCGACGGCTTCGGCGCGCGTGACGAGCGACGACCAGTCGCGCTTGGCGGAGAAGCGCGCCGCCACCGACGACGCAAAGCGCGTCGCGCGGCCGAAGAGGCCGCGCCGCTGCGCGAGATAGAAACCGAAAGTCATCGCGCCGATCAGCACGATCACGACCAGCACGGCAGTGCGCACGCTCGTGCTGGAGCCGCCTGCCGCATGGCTGCCGAGCAGCGCGACCCCGATCAGCGCGAAGATCAGCTGGCCGATGGTCTGCATGGTCGTGCTGACGGTGATGACGGCGGCGGCATCGCGTGCGCGCATGCCGCGCTGCGCGAGATAGCGCACCATCAGCATCGGCCCGCCGATCTGCCCGGCGGGCATCAGGCTGTTGACCGACTCGCCGGTCCAGCGCGCGAGCAGCGCATCGCGAATCGACATGTCGCGGTCGCGGGGCGAAAACAGCACGCCGATGGCGGCCGCGTCCAGAACCACGGGCAAGAGATGAAACGCCGCCACGGCGACGAGCCCCCAGCCGGCCGCGGCGAGCATCGACGCCACCGAGCCGAAGCCTTGCCAGCCGAGCAGCGCGACAAACAACACCACGCCGGCGGACAGCAGGAAGGTGCCGGCGCGGCTCATGCGCTACCGTTCTTGCCGGCTTTGCGGCGAAAGACCTGCCCGAAGCCGAAGTAGGCGATCGAATCCTTCATGTTCGAAATGAAGCGCTGCCACGGCCGCATGTTGGGATTGGTGACGTATTCGAACGTGAGCGACACGCGCATCTCGTTCGCGCCGAGCGGCGTGATGCGATGACGCAGCTTGTCGCCGTCGAAGAAGACGAGCGCGCCCGGCGGATACTGCACCGAGCCGGGTTCGTCGGGGATGTCGGCGTTGCGCGTATGCAGCTCGTAATCCAGGCGGCACGACGAATCGTCGATCACGCCGAGCAGCATCGTGTAGCGGCGGCCGTCGTAATAGGACGTGTCGTAATGCCAGCCGATGTGGTCGCCCGGCCGCGTATAGAAATAGAGCGCGTAGGCATGCGGATCGTCGGGGGGCGACACCTGGAGCTTGTCGCCGCTGATCGTCTCGAGCCAGCCGATCAGCGCTTGCGAGCGGTACAGGTCCGCGACGAAAGGCGCGAGCTTGTCGATCGCGTGACGGCTCACGCTGCCGCCCTGCTTGTGCCCCGGCAGATAGTTGCGGTTCACGGCGGGCATCACCGTGTGGACCGCTTCGATCAGGCGCTCGGTGTAGTCGCGCGGCAGGAAATCTTCGAGATAGAGAAAGGACCCTTGCTTGTCGAACGATTCACGCAGTGGCCCAGCCTTCAGTTCACGCAGGCGGGCATTCAGCGTTGCGTCGATTTCCTGCGCCGACGGGTGCGCCGCGCGGGCGCTGCGCGGAGTGCCGCGATTGTCATTCACGGGCTGCGTGGCGGCCGTGCTCGCTGTCTGATTCATCGTGCTGTCTGATAATCGTTGCCGTCGGTGTCCTTGCCAGGCCCAATGCGCTTCGACATCCGCCTGACCACCCGCTGATAGTCCACGGCAACCCACGCGGCGAAAAGCGGCGCACCGATCGCGGCCGCAAGGAGAAACGGGGTCATGCCGTTCAGGAGCGTCACGACCGGCAGCAGATACAGCACGTCTTCGGTTTCGAAGCCGGCCATCGACGCCTGCTTCGTGCCGTCCTTGCCGGCCATCGATTCGATGCGCATGCGCAGGAAGAAGATCAGCGCGACCGCCACGCCCGCAATGCCGCCGAGCCACTCGGCCGGCACGATGAGCGACGGATGGTGAACACCTACATAAAAGCCGAGGCCGAGGAAGAGCAGCACGGTCACGAGCGCGTCGCTGGCGAGATCGTAAAAATGACCGATCTTGCTCGACTTGCCGCTGATGCGGGCCAGCTCGCCGTCGGTGTGATCGACGAAATTGGACAGCGCGATCAGGAGGGCCCCGAGCGTGCAGAGCCAGAATGCCCCAAGCGACAGATAGTACGCGCCTGCCACGCCGATCAGGAGGCGCAGCGTCGTCAGATGATTTGGCGTGACGGGCGTGTCGACGAGGGGCGTAACGAGTCGGCGCGCGAGCCGCGCGTCCCATGTGACAGGCTCTGGAACCGCTCGAGCGTTGGTCGGACTTGATTTTGTCATGTTCGCGAATATATCTCGATTCCGGGATACGTGCATATTCGTGGAGGCCGCCATCGACCTCCTTCAAAACCGCACGAAAAACGTTCGTCGACAACGTTCTCGCGCGATTATCGCAGCCCCGGATCGAATGCGTTCGGACGTGCGGCAAAAATTACCAACCAACGACGGACTGGACGGACTGCCGCGACGCCCGGCCCGCGCGTCATTTCGCCGCCGTCGCGGCGCAGACCTGATGGAGCGCGTCGAGACGCCGCGCCGGCTGGGCGACAAACGGGTTGGTCTCGTCCCACGCATAGCCCGCCAGCACCGCGCTGATCATCCGCCGAATCGAGTCGCTCTGTTCCTTGTGGAAGATGATGTCCTGCAATTCGCCTGTATACCACCGTTCGACGAACGCGCGAAACGTGTCGATGCCGCGGCGCAGCGGCTTGTCGTAGCCGCTCGTCCAGTCGACGGTGTCTCCTTTCAGGTGGGATTCGAGCACCTGAACCGCGAGGTGCGCGGAGCGCAGCGCGATCGTCACGCCGGATGAAAACACCGGATCGAGAAACTCGCCCGCGTTGCCGAGCAGCGCATAGCCCGGGCCGTGCAGGCGCTCGACGTTCGCCGCATAGCCGCCGATGTGCCGCGCCGGCATGCAGAACGGCGCATCGCCGATCAGCGCGCCGATGGTCGGCTCGCTGCGGATCAGTTCGCGCAGCGTGGCGTCGCGCTCGCCTTCGGGCACGTCGAGAAACGCGCTTTGCGCGACACATCCCACCGACGTGCGGCCGCGCGCGAGCGGAATCATCCAGAACCAGACGTCGCTGCGCTCCGGATGCACGCCGATCACGATCTTGTCGCGATCGGTCGCGCCGGCCGGGATGCGGTCCAGCACGTGCGTGAAGAGTGCGCTGCGAACGGGCATGCGCGTCGGCGCTTCCAGGTTCAGGAGGCGCGGCAGCACGCGGCCGAAGCCGCTCGCGTCGAGCACGAAGCGCGCATGCACGCGATAGGCGTTGCCCGCCTCGTCGGCGACATCGAGCTCGGGCGTGTCGCCCGTCTTCATCGCGCGCACCGTGTGGCCGAAGCGGACGTCGGCGCCCGCCTTCGCCGCGCAGCCGATCAGGATCTGATCGAACGCTGCGCGCTCCACCTGATAGGTCGTGCCCCAGCCCTCTGAATGCTTGTCGCGGAAGTCATACGCCGACGACTCCCCGCGCCGCACGAAATGCGCGCCGTTCTTGAACTGAAAGCCCGCCTCGACGACCGCCTGCAGCATGCCCGCTTCTTCCAGATAGGCCATGCTCTGCGGCAGCAGGCTCTCGCCGATCGAAAAGCGCGGGAAATGCTGGCGTTCGAGCACGAGCACCGAGCGGCCGCGCTTTCGCAGGAGCGCCGCCGCCACGGCACCCGAAGGACCCGCGCCGATGATCGCGACATCCACGGTCGCATCGTATACAGCCTCGCTCATCGCGATATTCTCCATTCATTCGCCGCCTGCCCCGCCTGCACGCGATGCGCCGTGACGCATCGCCTGACAGCACGTACCGCGGCAGACGGCCTCAGTTGCCGATCCTGACGACGTCGCCCTTCAGCGCGACGCCCGCGATGACCGCGCCCGCGCCGCACGTGTAGTCCGTTGCGCTCGAAGTCTCGTTGTTGCGGTAGTTGCTGCGGATGTTGATCACCGCATTGCCGCCTTCCTTGCGCGCGCGCTCCTGCAGTTCGAGCACCGCCGACAGGAACACGTGGCGGCAGGCGACCTCGTCGCTCTTGCCGAATGCGTTGGTCTTCTTGTTGGTCGCGAACTCGCCGAACGATTTCGACGCCGCCGGGTGCGGCTGACCCGCGAAGTAGAGCTTCACGTCGTCGCCGACTTTCTCCGCGCCTTCGCCGAGCTTCAGGGCGTCCGCGACCGGATAGGCGTGAACCGTGTCGCGCGCCTGGACCTGCGTGGCCGCGCAGGCGATCGCGAGCGCGGCGAACATCATCGACTGCTTCATTCTTGTTGTTCCCTTCCTGGTTGAAATACGCGTGGTCAAAACGTCTGCTGGTCGTGGTATGCGGCGAAAGCCAGGCACGCCGCCACGCCGCCGAAACCGAACGATACGGAGAGCGCATCGCGCAGGCGCGCCTGCCGCGTCTCGACGACGAGCGGCAAACCGTGCGTGGCGGGATCGCGAGCGTCGAGGTTCGGCGTGCCGGCGAGCCAGCCGCGCTCAATCATGAGGAGCGTGTAGATCGCCTCGTGCGCGCCGCTCGCGCCGAGCGGATGACCGGTGAGCCCCTTCACCGAAGAGAACGGCGGCAGCTCGCTGCCGAACACGTCGGTGAGCGCGCCGAGCTCCTCGATGTCGCCGAGCGGCGTCGAGGGCGCATGCGTGTTCACGTAGCCGGGCACGCGGCCGTTCGCGGCGGCGCGGATCGCGCGCGCGATGCCGCGACGGCGTGGCGCGACCATGTCGGCGCCATCGGTGGCCTGCCCGAAGCCGGTGATCTCGCCGTGAATCCGCGCGCCGCGCGCGAGCGCGTGATCGAGCGATTCGAGCACGAGCACGCCCGCGCCCGACGCGAGCACGAAGCCGTCGCGCGATTCGTCGTAGGGCCGCGACGCGCGCCCGGGTACGTCGTTGAACCGGTGCGACACGACGCCCATCGCACCGAAGAGCAGCGCCGAGCCGTCGTGCAGTTCATCGCTGCCGCCGGCGAGCACGATGTTCTGCGCGCCGCTTTCGATGAGCCGCATCGCCTGTCCGATCGCGAGCGCGGAAGTCGTGCACGCCGACGACGGCGAGTACGTCACGCCCTCCACGCCGAACGCATGGGCGACAGCCGCCGAGCAGGTGCTGCTCATCGCGCGCGGCACCGTGTACGGTCCCGCCTTGCCTGCGCCGTGCGCGCGAACGAGGTCCATGGCTTCGTCGTAGGCCGCGAGCGAGCCCGTGCCCGAGCCGATCACCGCACCCGCGTCGGGCGCGCGAAGGCGCGCCGGATCGAGGCCCGCATCGCTTACGGCCGAGCGCGCCGCGTGACACGCAAAGCGCGCCGTATCGCCGAGAAAGCGCTCGATCCTGCGATCGAATGGCGGCTCGTTCGCGACGCTCGCCACGCCCGCCACCTGGCTCACGAAGCCGCGCTCGCGCCACGCATCGATGCGCACGATGCCCGGGCGTGCCGCGCAGAGCGCATCGGCGACGGCGTCGAGCGTATTGCCGAGGCACGAGACGATGCCCATCCCCGTCACGACGACTCGTCTTCGCGAACTCATGCGCAGCGCCTGAAGATCAGCGACGTATTGATGCCGCCGAACGCGAAGTTGTTGCTCATCACGTATTCGGTTTCGATTGCGCGCGTGCCGCCCGTGATGTAGTCGAGCGACGCGCACGCCGGGTCCACTGTGTCGAGGTTGAGCGTGGGCGCGAACCAGTTGCGCCTCATCATTTCGATGCTCCACCACGCCTCGATCGCGCCGCACGCGCCGAGCGTGTGGCCGATGTAGCTCTTGAACGAACTGAGCGGCGCGCGCTCGCCGAAGATTTGCGCGGTCGCGTGGCTCTCCGCGACATCGCCGCGATCCGTCGCGGTGCCGTGCGCGTTGACATAGCCGATCGCGCCGGCCGAAAGCCGCGCGTCGTCGAGCGCGAGCTGCATGGCCCGCGCCATCGTCGCGGCAGTCGGCTGGGTCACGTGCGTGCCGTCCGAATTCGTGCCGAAGCCGGCGATCTCCGCGTAAATCGTCGCGCCGCGCGCCTTCGCGTGCTCGTATTCCTCGAGAATCAGCGTGCCCGCGCCCTCGCCGATCACGAGGCCGTCGCGCCTTGCGTCGAACGGGCGCGGCGTGAGATGCGGCTCGTCGTTGCGCGTGCTGGTCGCGTACAGCATGTCGAACACCGCCACCGCCGGGCCCGACATCTCTTCCGCGCCGCCCGCGATCATCAGCGTCTGGCGGCCCGACGCGATCGCCTCGTAGGCATATCCGATCGCCTGGCTGCCGGAGGTGCACGCGCTCGACGTCGGGATCACGCGGCCCTTCAGGTCCCAGAACAGGCCGACGTTCACCGCCGTCGTGTGCGCCATCATCTGCACGTAGGTGTTCGACGTGACCGCGCTCATCGAGCCGGTTTCGAGCATCGTGCCGAACGCGCGGATCGGCTCGACCGATCCCGACGACGAGCCATAGGCGACGCCCATGCGGCCGTCGCTGATCGATGCGTCGCCGGCGAGGCCCGCGTGCGCGAGCGCGAGCTCGCTCGCGCGCACCGCATAGAGCGACACCCGGCCCATCGACCGCGTCTTCTTGCGCGGATAGCCGTCGGGCGCGTCGAACGACGGCAGCGGCGCGGCAACGCGCGTGTGCAGCGCGTCGAAGAAGTCCCACTCGGGCATGCGGCGCACCGCGTTGCGGCCCGCGAGCAGGTTGGCCTCGACCGCCGCCCAGTCGTTGCCGAACGCGGTCACGCCGCCCATGCCAGTCACCACGACGCGCTTCATCACACAATCCCGCCGTTCACGCCGATCACCTGGCGCGTGACATAGGAGGCCGCGTCCGACATCAGGAAACCGACCACCGACGCCACTTCCGCCGGCTGGCCGACGCGGTTCATCGGTACGGTCCTGAGCGCGTGCTCGATCGGCACCTCGTCGATCATGCCGGTTTCGATCAACCCCGGCGCCACGCAGTTCACCGTGATGTTGCGGCTCGCGAGCTCGACAGCAAGCGCCTTCGTCGCGCCGATCATGCCCGCCTTCGCCGCGCTGTAGTTGACCTGCCCGCGATTGCCGATCACGCCCGACACCGATGCGATCGTCACGATGCGCCCGCCCTGCTTCGCGCGGACCATCGGCATCGTGAGCGGGTGCAGGACGTTGTAGAAACCGTCGATGCCGGTGTCGATCACGAGGTCCCAGTCTTCGTCGGTGAGCGCCGGGAACGCGGCGTCGCGCGTGACGCCCGCGCTGCACACCGCGCCGTAGTACGCGCCGTGCGCGGCGATGTCGGCTTCGATCGCGGCCCGGCATTCGGCGCGGTCGCGCACGTCGAATTGCAGCACGCGCGCCGAGCCGCCCTGCGCGATGATGCCCGCGACGACCGCATCCGCTTCCGCGCGGCCGGTGCGGCAATGCACCGTGAGCGCGAAACCGTCGCTCGCAAGTTGATACGCAATCGCGCGGCCGATGCCGCGGCTTGCACCGGTGACGAGAACACGCCGGCTCATGGGGTGAGGCTCCCTTCGATGAATGACTGAAAATCGGCTGGCTGGAACACCTTGATGACGGCGTCGGCCAAACGCGTGCCGTCGTCGCTGCAGATCGCGCATTCGTAGGCGCCGTGGCCTTGCGCCGCGCGCAGCAGCTCGCTTGCGTCGATGCGAAGGCGCGCGCCGCCCGCGAACGCCGCCTGTCTCGCTTCGTACCGGCGCGCGCCGAGCAGCACGCCGGGCCGCGCGCTGCCGCCCTCGCGGCGCGCGAGGAGCCCCACGTGCGCGGCGATCGCCTGCGCCATCAGCTCGATGCCGATCCACGCGGGCATCGCGCCGTCGGCATCGGCATACCATGCGCCGGAGTCGACGCGGGCCGCGACGCTCACCGACTGCTCCGTGAAGTCGAGCACTGCGTCGATGAGGCGCATCGTGCCGCGATGCGGCAGCAGTTCGTCGATGGGCGGAAAGGACGTGTCGTGGCTCATGGCTTGTCCGGCGAGTTATCGGGCGAGTTATCCGGCAAGAATCAGGCTCGCGTTGCTGCCGCCGAACGCGAACGAATTGCTCATCACATGCGATGGGCCGGCAAGGCGCCGCTTGTCCTCGACGAGATCGAGACGCGGCAGCGCGGGATCGGCTTTTCCGTCCCACAGATGGCGCGGCAGGTCGATGCGCGGCCGCGCATTCGATTCGTCGAGCGCGAGCCACGCGAAGCCGAGTTCGGTCGCGCCCGCCGAGCCGAGCAGATGCCCGGTGTACGGCTTCGTGCCGCTCGTCGCGACGCCGTGCGCAAAGACCCGCGCCATCACCTGCGCTTCCATCGCGTCGTTCTTCGGCGTCGCGGTCGCGTGCAGGTTCACATAGTCGATGGACTGCGCGCCAAGGCCCGCGTCGGCGAGCGCCGCGCGCAGCGCCGCCTCGGCGCCTGCGCCCTGCGGGTCCGGCGCGGACACGTGATGCGCGTCGCTCGATTCGCCCGCGCCCGCGAGCGAAACCTGCGCTTCGTCACGGCTCATCAGGAATACGGCGGCGCCCTCGCCCACGTTGATGCCGCAGCGGTTCACGCTCATCGGATTGCTGCGCACGAGGCTCGTCGATTCGAGCGACGCGAAGCCCTGCACGGTGAGCTCGCACAGCGTGTCCACGCCGCCCGCAATCACCGCGTCGCAGAGATTCGCCCGCAAGAGCCGTTGCGCCGAGATCACCGCCTTCGCACTCGACGTGCACGCCGTCGACACGGTGAACGCGGGGCCGTGAAGATCGAGCGCACGCGCGGCGAACTGCGCGACCGTGCCGATCTCCATCTGCCGGTAGTTGAATTCCGGCGGCAGGGTCCCGGAGCGCGAGCGATGCAGCAACGCGGTTTCCGCCGCCTCGATGCCCGACGTGCTCGTCCCGAGCACCACGCCGATGCGCGCGGCGCCATAGCGCTCGCGCGCCGCTTCGATGTGGGCGCGGATCTGTTCGAGCGCGAGCAGCAACAGCCGGTTGTTGCGGCAGTCGTAGCGCGCGAGCGCGGGCGGCGGCGCGCGGTCGAGCGGCGCGCTCACCCGCCCGACGAACGCGGGCTCGCCGTTGCCGACACGCGCCACGCCCATGCCGGGCGCGTGCACCGCGTCGAGTGCGCGCGCGATCTCGCCGGTGTCGTGACCCAGCGCATTGAGCATGCCGAGCGCATGCAGGTAGACACGGCGGCCTTTCATCGCGTCTCCTCGGGTGAAGCGTCGAGCGGCCGGCGCGTTGCGTTCAGGCCCATCGGCGCGAGCACGACCGCGACCGCGATGCCGGCCGCGAGCGTCGCGCCGAAGCTCGCGAGCGCCGGCATCGAGCTCAACGCGAGCATGCCGAACGACAGCAGCGTCGTCGCGGCGGAAAGCAGCACGCCGGTCCAGACCGCGCCGAGTTGCGCGCCTTCGCGCGCGCAGCCTTCGCGCAGGAACACCGCATAGTTCGAGCCGACGCCGAGCACGAGCATCAGCGCGAGCCAGTTGAAAAGATTCAGCGGCACGTTCGCATAGCCGAAACCCGCGAGCGCCGCGCCGACCGCAAGCGCGACGGGCGCCGCCGTCGCCACCGCGCCGCGCAGGCCGTACTGCCACGCGAGCGACGCGAACACGACGACGAGCGCGCCCGCGAGCCAGAGGCTCGCATCGAAGCGATAGGCGCCGAAGAGCTTCGACACGCTCCCCGCCTTGTCGACGAATGTTACGCCCGGCAGCGTCGCGGCGAGCGACGCGAGCGCGGGCAATGCGCGCTCGGCTGCGCCCGTGGGCAGCACGACCGCAGCGCTCACGCCCGGCTGCACGTTGCCGAGCCACAGATGCCGGTACGGCTGCGAGATCGGCGCGCGCAGCCAGTCGTCGATCGTGAGCGGCCGCGTGTCGCGCGCGTGCGCCGCGAGGTAGGCGCCTGCGACTTCATCGCGAAAGCCCGCCTTCGACATGAGCGCGCGCAAGGCATCGGGGTCCGCGAACACGTGCCTGTCGAGCAACGCGCGGTTCTCCGCCTGCGTGCGCGCGGACGGCACGAACGACGTCACCGCCTGCGCGCCTTTCAACCGCCCGTCCGCGACGATTGCATCGAGCCGCGCGACGAGCGCTTCGGTGCGCTCGAGCACCGCCTCGTCGTTCGCGCCCTTCACGACGAAGAACTGCGAGCCGCCGTCGAAGCCCGTCGCCTGCCGGATCGCGTCTTCCTGCGAGACGAGGGATGCATCGCGCTGGATCAGCAGATGGACGTCGTCGTCGCTCGTCGCGCGCAGCCAGCCGGGCACCGACACCGCGACGACGAGCACCGCCACGATCATCGCGCGGCGCCCGTGCAACGCGGCGCTCCAGCGCGCGAGGAGGCGCCCGGCACGCTGGAAGAGCCGCGCGGGTGCGCGCTTCGCCGGTTCGACGAGCAGCGCGGGCAGCAGCCACAGCACCGACGCGAACGCCGCCCCGATGCCGACGATCGCGAAGCACGCGATCTGCCTGAGCGCCGGAAACGGCACGCCCGCGAGGATCG
>Ga0163162_10001258_pt1 | contig 23693 bp, 24 predicted proteins | sample S55metaG_FD_115310 | JGI IMG/M metagenome (GOLD analysis project Ga0163162, IMG submission 115310) | Switchgrass rhizosphere microbial communities from Kellogg Biological Station, Michigan, USA - S5-5 metaG | ecosystem: Host-associated > Plants > Roots > Rhizosphere > Soil | place: USA... | reverse complement strand
TGAGGACAAAATTGCCATCGCACCCGGCCTGACTGTCCTCTTCATAGTCGAGATCGAGCACCGCCGTTCCCTGGTGAATTCCGCAGCTCACCGCAGCCACCTGCGTGCGAATCGGATCCACGGCCAGGCCCAACTTGTCGATCGCAATCCGGAGCGCGACCCAGCCGCCGGAGATCGACGCCGTGCGGGTGCCGCCGTCTGCCTGGATCACGTCACAGTCGACGGTGATCTGTCGTTCGACGAGCTTGGGAAGATCGACGACTGCACGGAGCGAGCGGCCGATCAGCCGCTGGATCTCCTGAGTCCGGCCGGATTGCTTGCCCTTCGCCGCCTCGCGGCTTCCCCTTGTGTGGGTCGCGCGCGGGAGCATGCCATATTCGGCTGTGACCCAGCCCTGACCCTTGCCGCGAAGGAAGGGCGGGACCTTTTCTTCGATGCTTGCGGTGCAAAGCACGCGGGTATCGCCGAAGCTGACGAGGCATGAACCCTCGGCATGGCGCGTGAAGCCAGGTTCGAACCTCAACTCACGCATCTGGTCGGGGGCGCGTCCGGAAGGGCGCATGGAGACTCCTTGTTTCCTGATACTGGTGCGGGCCGCTCCCTAGACCGGGCAGCCGCGCAATCCTAGATGGTGCCCATGACCCAGCCGATCGGCGAGCTAACGGACCGGATGCGGGAGATTTTCGGCCTGGTGGTCGAAGCCTATCTCGAACGCGGCCTGCCGATCGCTTCGAAAGCGCTTGCCGGAACAATCAGCCTTTCGCCCGCGTCGATCCGCGGAGTCATGCAGGAGCTCGAGGAGCGGGGACTGCTGACCCATCCGCACACCTCGGCCGGGCGGATCCCGACCGATAGCGGCCTTCGTCTTTTCGTCGACGGCATCATGCAGGCCGCGGCGCCCGATCCCCGCGAGCGGCGCGAAATCGAGCGGCAGATCGTCCGCGACCAGCCGATCGAAGATGCGTTGGCGGCGGCCTCGTCGGCTCTTTCGGGCCTCAGCCAGGCGGCGGGCGTGGTCCTTGCTCCGAAGCGAGAGCTGAGGCTCAGGCAATTGAGCTTCGTGTCCCTCAGCAGCACGCGCGCTCTTGCGGTGCTCGTTGGAGCGGACGGAAGCGTTGAGAACCGCGTCGTTTCCCTCGACGGCGGGACGACCGCGGCAGAGCTCACCGAGGTCAGCAATTTCATCAACGCGCGACTGGCGGGACTGACTTTGGCGGAGGCCGAAGCGAGGCTCAGGGCCGAGATCCGCGAGCGAAAGGAGGCAATCGACGCTGCGGCGGCGGTGCTGGTCGCCTCCGGTCTTGCCGCATGGAGCCAGGATCATGCGCGACGCCCCGTGCTTATCGTTCGAGGACATGCAAACCTCATCGACGCGACGGCGACTGAGGACCTGGAACGCGTTCGAAAGCTTCTCGACGAGCTGGAGGAAGCGCAGGAAATTGCGCATCTGCTCGAAAGCGCGCGAGATGCGCCGGGATGCCGAATTTTCATCGGTTCGGAGAACCGGATGTTCGCGCTTAGCGGGTCATCGGTGATCGCGGCGCCCTATCGGGGGAGCCGGGGGGAGGTGATCGGCGTTGTCGGAGTAATTGGCCCGACGCGGTTGAACTATGCCCGCGTGGTGCCCATGGTGGATTTCACAGCGAAAGCATTGACGAGATTAATGGCATGACAGACGCCACCAAGGACGAAGACCAGCTTCACGAGCAAGCGGAGGAAATCCGCAAGGAAACCGCCGAAGGCGCCCCTGAGGTCGCCGAGCACGATCATCTCGCGGATCTCGAGCGCCAGCTCGAGGAGGCTAAATCGAAGGCGCTCTACGCAGCGGCGGAGACGCAGAATGTGCGCCGCCGGCTGGAAGCCGAGCTCAAGCAGGCAACCAGCTATGCGTCGGCGGGGTTCGCGCGCGACATGCTGGCGATCAAGGATCACCTTGATCGCGCGCTGGCGGTGGTGGGGGAGGAGCTTCGAGCCGACAAGACGGCCGCACAATTCCTCGCCGGGATTGAATCGACGTCGCGCGAGCTCGACGCTGTTTTCCAGCGGCATGGGGTCACGCGCATTCAGTCGGTCGGAGAGCCGCTGGATCCTCACCGACACCAGGCGATGATGGAGATCCCGAGCGATCAGGAGCCCGGAACGATCGTTGAGGAGATGCAGCCCGGTTATATGATGAAAGACCGGCTGCTGCGCCCCGCTCTGGTCGGAGTGGCGAAAAGGCCTGACTAATGGACCTCGCGGTGATGGCTCTCGCTCTTGCTGGCGAGGCTGAACCGCGGCTCCGGAGCAATTGAGCCCAGGAGGCGGGCTGCGGCATAGCGGCCGACTTCCGGCCCATGCTTGAAGCCGTGGCCCGAACCGCCGCCGAGCAGCAGCACATTCCCCCATTGGGGGTGCAGGTCGATCAGGAAGTCGCCGTTCGAGCTGTTTTCATATTGGCAGATTTCGGCCCCGATCAGCGGCGCGTTGCGCAGGGCAGGGAAGCGCCGGTCGCGAAAGGTGACGATCTCGGCCAAGGCAGCGTCGGTCGGTCGTCGGCTCTGTTTGTCGGGATCGACTTCCACCCCATGTTGATCGTGAGCGAACTTCACGCCGCGCGTTTCGAGGTCCGGAAAGCCATAGAAGATGTCGCCGCCGTTGAAGTCGGCCCAGCCGGGCATCGCGCCCTCGCGGAATCGCCGATCACCTGGCGGAGTGGCGAAGTAGAAGACCTCCTGCCGCGTCGGCAAAATCCTCGGCCCGATCACCTGCGGGAAAAGCTTGGGAAGCCACGGGCCCGCCGCAAAGACGAAACGGTCGGCGCTGATGCGTTCTCCTGACGAGAGCTGCAACTCATCCAGGCGGTTGCCGCCGCCGGAGGGCGGCTGGACGAAGCCTTTGACGTACTTGCCGCCCGATTTGACGAACCGGTCGACGAGGGTGAGCACGGACCTGCGAGCCATCAATGCGCCGAAGTCGGGTTCGTAGAGGCCGATGCTGATCCCGTCGAAATCGATCATCGGAAAGCGGCGTGCCATTTCCGCATGGCCGAGCGCCTCCGTTCGAAGACCCAGAGCCTGATGCGCTGCGATGCTGTCCTGGACGTACGGCTCTTCGGTGGGGAAGAAGAACAGGATCCCGCACTGGATAAGGATCGGGAGCCCCGAGACGGCGCTCAACGCCTGCCACTGCGGCAGTGAGTCCTTGGCCATGCGCGTGTAGATCGCGTCCTTGCCATATGCGGCGCGAGTCAGGCGCGTTTCGCCGCCGGACGACGCGCGGACGTTAGCCGGCCCCCAGGCGTCGACCAAGGTGACCTTGTGGCCTTGCTGTTGAAGGTGGTGGGCCGTCCAGGAGCCGAACACTCCGGCGCCCACAATTGCGATATTCTCTCCGCCTCTTGCTCCCATCGGTTTGGACATTAGCGGAGAAACGGCAGCACCGCCCGCCCCGATGAGGAGCGAGCGGCGCGTTATGCTCATGCGGTTCCGGTTAGCCGCGCTGTGGTGCCGGGGGAGGCGGCGGAGGCGGGGGCGGCGGAGGAGGTGGCGGCGGAGGAGCGGGCTGCTCGACCACCGGCGGCGGAGGCGGAGGCGGCGGTGCAGCAACCGGTCCTCCGAAGCTCTTGCGCACCGTCAGCCCGATGATCCGCGGCTGGCCGATGTTGTAGCCGACACGAGCCCTGAGGCCGCGTTCGCGGTCGAGCGAGAGCTTTGGATTGGCATCGAACAGGTTGGTGACATAGGCCACGGTCTCCCAGCCGCTGTCCCACTTCAGACCCAGGGAGAAGTTCACCAATGTGTAGGCCGGCAGCTTGAAGGTGCCGTAGTCGATCGTGCGCTGCCCCATTGCGCCAGTAGCAGGATCGAAGAAGATCGCTCCATTGCCGGCCGCGACCGACAGGAGGTTGTCTTCCTGGTCGCTTGGCTGGGTGAATCGATTGCCGACCTGCTGGACGCTGGCGTTTGCAAACCAGTCGGCATTCGAATTGAAGCGCGCCTCATAGTTTACGGTCGCCGCGAACTGATATTTGGGAACGGTCGGCAGGCGGTTGCCCTCGCGAATTCCGCCGATCACGGCAGGGGGATTACCCCCCAATACGGTCGAATCGAACTCGGAATTCAGAAGGCTGCCGGCGAACGAGAAGTCCAGTCCAACCATCGGGTGGATCGAGAACTCCGCCTCGATGCCGTTGCTGTGCGCCTTGGGCACGTTGAACACGATGCGCGACGAGCAGCTGCCAGCGTCGAGGGTAACCTGCAGGTTCTTGATATCATTGTGGAAGGCCGAGGCATTCAAGGTAATGCCGCTCTTCGAATATTTGACGCCGGCTTCGTAGTTCCACAGCGTCTCATCCTTGTAGGTCTGGAAGCTGCCGAAAGTTGAAAGGTCAGCCGGCGAACAGAGAGGCACGTTCAGCGGGTCGTTGACGCCGCCGAGACGGAAGCCCTTTGCCACTTGCAAGTTGACGCTGAGGTTCCGGTTGGGCTCCCAGCTCGCGATTCCGCGCGGGCTGAAGCCGTTGGAACTGGTCTTGTCGGTGCGGTCGTCGCCGTTCGAGAACAAGCCGCCTGAATGGAAACGACGCTTCTCGTGGAAATCGTACCAGCGGCCGCCGCCGGTCAGCTTGAACTGGCTGAACTTGTAGCTCGCTTCACCGAACAGCGCCTTTTGCGTGTCGGTGTACGGAAGGTCCGCATGGTACGGATTGTCGTGGAGCCCGAAACCATTGTCGACGGCTGCGGAAGTTCCTGCTCCGAACCGGGCATCGGTGAACGCGTCATATCCCGGGGTGGGCAGTCGCTGATGATAGGTACGATCGACGTGGCTGTAGAAACCGCCGAACACCCACTGGAACGGTCCGCTGCCGGTCGAGCCGAGACGAAGCTCCTGGGTCTTCTGGTCGAGCTTGGTTGTGTCGACGAGGTTAGAGTTCAGATTGATCGCGGCGGCTGGGAAGCCAAGGGACGAAACACCCACCGAGCCTGTCAATGCAGATGCGTCGCGGCTGACCAAAATGTCGCGGGTCAACCAGCTGCTCACCGAGGTCAACTCGACGCCGCCGAAATCGTAGCTTGCCGTCAAATCGGCCAGCGTCGTCTCGTCCCTGAACTTCTCCGGAAGCTTCAGATAGACTGTACGACGGCCAAGGTCCGTTCCAGCAGCGCCGGTGGTGAATTGATTGTCGTAGAGGTTGTAGAATTCCTCGCGGTTGAAGCCGTCGGCATGAGCGCGCTGCCACACGACGCGCGGCGTGATCTTCAGCGCGTCCGTCGGCTGCAGCAATATCGATAGGCGGCCGCCGTAGCGGTTGCCGTCGTTGATGTTCTTGCCGCTGTGCGGTCCAACCGCATCGACGAAGCCGGGGAAGTGCGTTCCATAGAGAACGCCGCGGACGGCGCCCACGGTACCGATCGGGAGGTTCAGTGCTCCCTTCATATTGTAACCCATGGCACCGCCCTGGGCTACGCTGAGGCCGCCTTCCACCTGACCTTCAATCGCCTCGAGCTTCGGCTGGTTGGTGATGTAGCGGATGGTTCCGCCGACCGAACCCGAACCGAACAGCGTGCCTTGGGGCCCGCGCAGCGTTTCCACGCGGTTCAGGTCGAACAGGTCGAAGTCCGGCGTGAACAAGGATAGCGAAACGACGCTTTCGTCGAGGTAGACGCCGACCTGCTCCTTGACGCCCGGCTGGTCGCGGACGATCTGACCCGCCGAGACGCCGCGCACGGAGACCTGGCTCTGGCCCGGCCCCAGGTTCTGGACAGTCAGGCCTGCGACGTTGCGGCTGATATCCTCGATCGTCTGGGCGTGCGCCCGCTCAATATCTTCCTGTGTCTGCGCATTCACCGAGAAGGGGACGTCCTGCACGGTCGATGCGCGCTTGGTCGCCGTCACGATGATTGCGCCCTCGTCCTGGACCGCCGGCTGGTTGTTTGCGGCCTGGGCCGCTTGCTCCTGCCCGGTCTGGGCAGCGGCAGCCGGCATTGCGACTGCGATGACCGAAGTGCCGATGAGCAAGGCAGACGAAAAGCGCATGATAAACCCCCCAAAGTTTCTATTGCGTCGCCGACAATATGCATGAAACAGCACTAGCGCGGGAAGGTGGTTAGCCGTTCCTCGATGCTTTCCCGCGACAGCTGTTGCAGGATTGTTACAGGGTTGTAAGTAACTCGCCGGCGGAAAATTCAGCTGAACGGAAGCAGTTCCCTTGGCGGAACAACGGTAACGAAACCGCCACGATCGGCCAGGAAGCGGTGCCTGACGATCTCGGCCTGCTGCTCGATTCCGTAATTCCTGAAGGGTTTTTCGGACTTCAGCTCGTACTCGTAGCGGCAGAACGGGTGCCTCATGAGCGGGAGGTAAAAATACCCGCCGTGCTGAGTCTGCCAGACGTGGGTCAGTTCGTGAATGAAGAAGCCCTGCCTTCCGAGCGTTTCTTCCGAAAAATCTTCCGACCAGCCGCCGTCGTCCGGATGAAACCAGATGTCTCCGGTCGGCGCCATTGCCGCATGTCGCGGATGAAACGGCCACCATTTCCCTTCGAACAGGCGAACTTTCGAATAATCGATCGCATCGAAGAAGATCGTGCGCGCAAGCGCGACCTCACCCGGCGTCAGAAATCTGGAGGCTTTGGGATTCATTACGAAGTGCAATGTTGCTTCGCATCGAGTTCCTAGCAATACGGGTCGCACTTGCCGCCCGCCAACGGCATCGCTAGGGCAGCGAAAAAGCAAAACGGAGGAACTTTTCCATGAGCGAGACTGCCGATCGGGTGAAGAAGATTGTTGTCGAACACCTCGGCGTTGAGCCGGACAAGGTGACTGAAGACGCAAGCTTCATCGACGATCTCGGGGCGGACAGCCTTGATATTGTCGAGCTGGTCATGGCGTTCGAAGAGGAGTTCGGGGTCGAAATCCCGGATGACGCCGCCGAGAAGATTACGACGGTTCGCGACGCGATCGAGTATATCGACCAGAACAAGGGCTGATCGGCACCATCCCGTTCGCCCGGAGCTTGTCGAAGGGCTGCCCTTTTGTCCTGGGGCGTTGTAACAATTACAGGACTTCGACAGGCTCAGCCCGAACGGGTTTGGGCCTGTTGCATTTGGAGTGATTGAGATGCGCCGTGTCGTGGTGACAGGTCTCGGATTGGTGACGCCGCTGGGCGGCGATGTCGAGACAACGTGGCAAAACCTGATCGCCGGCAAAAGCGGCATCGCGCGGATCACGCGCTTCGACACCAGCGACCAGAAGGCAAAGATCGCCGGTGAAGTGAAGCCCAAGGACCATCCTTACGGCTTCGATCCCGACAAGCGTGTCGACCACAAGGTCCAGCGCCAGGTCGATCCATTCATCGTCTATGCAATCGACGCCGCCGGGCAGGCGCTGGAAGATGCCGGGCTGACCGAGATGGATGACGACCTCAAGGAGCGGACTGGCGTCTCGATCGGCTCAGGCATCGGCGGGTTGCCCGGTATCGAGAGCGAATCCCTTGTGCTTGCCGAAAAGGGGCCGGGCCGCGTCAGTCCTCACTTTGTCCACGGCCGCCTGATCAACCTGACGTCAGGGCAGGTCTCGATCAAATATGGGCTGATGGGGCCGAACCATTCGGTCGTCACAGCCTGTTCGACCGGTGCCCATTCGATTGGCGACGCGGCGCGCATGATCAAGGACGGCGACGCGGACATCATGCTGGCCGGCGGCGCCGAAAGCACGATCAATCCGCTTGGCGTGGCCGGGTTCGCGCAGGCGCGGGCGCTCAACATGAGCTTTAATGACAGGCCGGAGCAGGCGAGCCGCCCCTATGACAAAGCACGCGACGGCTTTGTCATGGGCGAGGGCGCAGGAGTCGTTGTGCTCGAAGAATATGAGCACGCGAAGAAGCGCGGAGCGAAAATCTACGCCGAGATTGCCGGCTATGGCCTGTCCGGCGACGCCTATCACGTGACGGCACCGCATCCCGAAGGCCGAGGTGCGGAACTGGCCATGCGAATGGCGTTGAGGAAGGCTGGGCTTGAGCCTGAGGACATCGACTATGTGAACGCGCACGGTACCTCGACCATGGCCGACACGATCGAGCTGGCGGCGGTCAAGCGCGTGCTCGGCGACGACCTTCACGGCGCTTCGATGAGCAGCACTAAGTCGGCAATCGGGCACTTGCTCGGCGGCGCCGGAGCGGTTGAGGCAATCTTCTGCATCCTCGCGATCCGGGACCAGATTGTGCCGCCCACGTTGAACCTGGATGATCCGGACGAAGGCACGGAGGGAGTCGATCTCGTTCCTCACAAGGCCAAGAAGAGGCCGGTCCGCGCGGCGCTGAACAACAGCTTCGGTTTTGGCGGAACCAATGCATCGCTGATCATGAAGGCCGTGTGAGGCGCCTGCTGCTCGGCGTGGCGGGCCTGCTGCTCGCCGCGCTCTCGATTGTGTATTTGCTCTGGTGGGGACCAGGACCCAAGCCCGGCCCTCAGACAATCACCGTCCAGGAAGGCTCGAGCCTAGGGACCGTTGCGCGCAAGCTCGAGAAAGCGGGCGCCATTCCAGGCACCGCGAAGACTTACTACGTCATGGCGCGTCTGCTGGGCTCGCACGATCCGATTCAAGCCGGGGAATTCGAAATTCCGAAGGGGATGGGCGGCGCGGCAATTCTCGACCTGCTTCAGCACGGCCGACCCGTTCAGCGCCTGATCACTGTTACGGAGGGAATGCCGTCGATCATCGTCAGCGAGAAGATTACCGCCAATCCGTATCTGGCGGGGACTGCTCCCTTTATCGCCGAAGGGTCCGTGCTTCCGGACAGTTACGGCTACCAGAGAGGCGAGACCCGGGCGGCGTTGGTGGTCCGGATGCAAAAGGCCATGACGAAGACGATCGGTGAGCTTTGGCCGAAGCGGAGCGCCGGCTGTCCGGTAGAGTCGCCGGACGAAATGGTGACCTTGGCATCCATCGTTGAGAAGGAAACGGGCAAGGCAAGCGAAAGACCGATGATTGCAGGCGTTTATTGCAATCGCTTGAGGATCGGCATGAAGCTGGATGCCGATCCGACCGTTATTTATCCCGTGACCAAGGGCAAACCGCTCGGCCGAAGGATCCTGAAGTCGGAGCTGAACGCCGTCAACGGCTACAATACCTATCGTCGCCCGGGTCTACCCGAAGGGCCGATCGCCAATCCTGGAAGAGAAAGCATGCAGGCAGTGCTTCATCCAGCACAGACCAAGGCCCTCTATTTTGTCGCCGATGGAACGGGCGGGCATGTGTTTGCCGATACCCTCGCGCAGCATCAGGCGAATGTCGCCAAATGGTATGCGATCCGTCGCCAGCGGGGTCAGATGTGAGCAATCGTGGGATCGGCCGCGCCCGGATGTTCATGGGCGGCCTGCTGCTGTTTGCCTCGGTGATCGCGTGGGGGACGGCATTGATGATGAGTCCGCATGCCCCGTCGGCAGTTCCTGGAACTCAACATGTCAGGACGACGACTGTCGTTTTCATTCGCAACAGTGCGATCGGAACCCTCATCTTGTGCGCGGTTTCAGGGTGGCTACTGTTCCCATCGCGGCGGCCGAGGTGGCCGGCGCGCGATTGGGCCATCGTGGGCTTGATCGGGCTGATGGCGGTGACGAGCATTTACCAGCTGATCTGGCTGCGTTCCGTCCTCCACTGAGAAAGTCTTAACCATCGCAGGCTAGGCAACTTCCCGGATTAGCCGAAGTCCACCAGCAGCCCCGCGTGCTGCCGGTAATACGGTGGAGGCGTTTTGAAGCTGCGTTCGATCCAGGTGTTGCGCGGAATCGCCGCAATGGCCGTCGTCGGTCACCATGCATTTGACGGCACGCGCATCGGCGCCGCCGGCGTGGACCTCTTCTTCGTGATGTCCGGCTTCATCATGGCGACCTGCGCCAGGGACCGCGGGCCGCTCGAATTTCTCGCAGACCGCGCCTGGCGGATATACCCCCTCTGGCTGATCGCCGTGACGCCATGGCTATTGATGTCGCCGCAAACGTCGCTGGAGGTCGTGAGGAGCCTCACACTCTGGCCAGTCTACGGCCCGCACTTCGTCAATCCAGCGCTTGGAGTCGGATGGACGCTGAGCTTCGAACTGCCTTTCTATCTGGCATTCGCGCTCGCGCTGGCCACGCGAGTCTCCGTCCCGCTCATCGCCTACGCGTCATTCTTCATCCTTGCGATGAAGACGAACTCGATCCTGTTCGCATTTCTAGGAAGCCCGCTCGCGCTTGAATTCCTGATGGGCGTTGCTGTAGCCGCCATGCCCACCAGAAGCTTCGCCGGCATAGCTGCTCTTGTGCTCGGCATTTGCGGGTTCGCGCTCGGCCCCTCCGACTTTTACAATCAGGCGTTCGGCGCGGGAGCAATCTATCGCGCCATCGCCTGGGGCATACCTGCCTCGATGGCGGTTTATGGCGCCCGGTCCCTGGAAAGCTTCTTTGAGAAAAAAAGCTTCAACCTTCCAGTTCTGTTGGGAAGCGCGTCCTATTCGATCTACCTGTTTCACCAGCTGGTCTTCCAGGCCTTCAGCGGGCCGGCGGGTCTTGTCATTTCCGCTTTCGCAGGCGTTGCGGTCTATCTGTTACTGGAGCGGCCGATCATGCGTGTTAAGCCGCATTGGCGACCTCCGGGCCAGAGTCATCCGGCGAGAGCCTCGCTCCTCACGTAGCCGACGCGCCGCTCGGCGCCCGCATAACCCCAAGCCCAGCCGAGGCTGTCGTCGAGCAAGTCGAAAGGCTCACCGGACTGGAGTTCGCAGCACGTTTCCGAACCATCGATCGGCTCGCTTCGGAGCGGCGTCGCCATTCGAGTGAGTCGGGCGAGCGGCTCGGCATAATGCGATGTGATTACGGCCCCGGCTAGCGCGACGTCGGCCAGGTCCTTGCGGTAAGCATTGAATCGGGGGTCCGGCGGATTGGACTTGCCGGAAAGAGCAAATTCGTCAGCGCTGGTGAGCGTATGCCGCGGCTTGACCGATGACGGGCCGGTGCGCCGCGGAGCTTGTGTCGCCCTCGCGGATATTGCGCTTGAAGCCTTCAAGAAATTCTGCCCCGCTGCTGGTTCTAACGACGAACACGTTACGCCTGTCGTCCTGGTCTCTCTCGCGGCGGAGATAGCCGAGCGCACCCAGCGTATTCAAGGCACGAGTGACAACCGGCTTCGAAACGCCAAGCACCCTTGCAAGCCCGCGGACAGTATGGGGACCCGGGGTTAAATAGACCAACATCAACAACGCCATTTGGCGATTGGTGAGGTCAGGTTCGCCAGAACGGACATAGGCAATGAGTGCCTTCATCCAGCCGGTAAGCGATACCTCGCTCATAGCTGCCAAACTCCAATCCGTGTCGCGTAGCTTGGGAAAGTAAACCGGCCAAAGCGCGAATTGTTGCAGCGCCGTGCCTTTAAAAATCCCGATTTCTTCGGCGAAACCGCCTGTTAGCCGCGCGGATAGCGGCGCTGCAGCATTGCAAATACGGCTCTGAGGCCAAGGGCTTCGCCGCCCTTTGGGCGGCCGGGCTTCGCCGAATCTCGCCATGCATAAGTGTCAAGATGTGCCCAGCTGATTTCGCTGGGCACGAAGCGTTTCAGGAACATCGCAGCGATGATGCAACCGGCCATCGGGCTGTTTGCTGCGTTGGCCATATCCGCAATGTCGCTCTTGAGCATTTCGTCATAAGGATCCCATAGGGGCATCCGCCAGAGCGGATCTTCGACGTCCCTGGCGCTGCCCAAAGCCTCATCGGCGAGGTCATCCCGGTTCGCGAAGAAAGCGGGAAGATCAGGCCCAAGTGCAACCCGCGCCGCGCCGGTAAGTGTCGCGAAATCGACGATGAGCTGAGGCTCGTCTTCCGCAGCCCTGCTCAGTGCATCGGCCAGGATCAGGCGCCCTTCGGCGTCCGTGTTGTCGATCTCGACGAATGTCCCCTTGCGGGACTTGATGACGTCCCCGGGCCGGTAGGCCGTTCCGGAAACGGCATTTTCAACCGCCGGGATCAGCAGATGCAGGAACACGGGAAGCTTTTCGGCAATCACCAGTCGGGCCAAAGCCAGCGCGTGCGCTGCACCGCCCATGTCCTTCTTCATGAGGCGCATGCCCGATGCAGGCTTGAGATCGAGGCCTCCGCTGTCGAAACACACGCCCTTGCCCACGATCGCGATTCTGGGATCGCCGGTCTTTCCCCATTCCAGCTCGATCAGCCGGGGCGCCCTGGCGTCGGATGCCGCACCGCCAACTGCCGCAATGAGCGGATAACCGTCAGCAAGCTCCTTGCCCGTCGTCACCCGGATCTTGGCACCGAGCTCGCTCGCTGTGTCGCGAACCGCCTTTTCAAGCTCCGCCGGCCCGAGATCGCTTGCGGGCGTGTTGACCATCTCCCTGACAAGCGCAGTAGCTTCCGCAAAACGGACGTATGTTTCGATTTTCGCGGCATCGGCGCTCACCAGGACTCGAGGCCCCCGTTCGGGCTCATCCTTAGCGGTTCGATAGGCTTCGAATCTGTGCTGCCCTAGCAGCCAGCCGAGCGCCGCCTGGCCCGGTGCGACACCGTCGAGCCTGTAGCTGCCTTCGGGCAGCGTCTCAGCCAGCTTCGCAAGGCACCACGGCGATAGCTCGCGGGCATCAGCGACCGCACTCACGACTTCGAAATCGCCCGCCCGGGGCAGCAGGGCGTAGGCGAATGCCGTCTTTCCATCGAATCGCTGTGCATTGAGCAGCGCGCGATCTTCGGCCGGGCGTTTCTTGACCCAGCCTTCGAAGCTTTTCTTGTCGACGAGGTGAACCGGGCGGCATTTTTGCCCGAGGTCGGCGGCCAGCAAGGATGAAAAATCGCTCATCGGCGCGCTCTAGAGCGCGTTAACGAGCTCGGCCATCCCAATAGCTGAGCTTACTCAGGCAGGGCTATTCGGCGTGGATGGAACGGTGCCCGCACCGCCGGAGCCACTCGTGGCCAGCGCGAGCACGATCAGGACAGCCCAAAGGCCAAGTACCGCGACCGGTGCCCAGCCTTCCGCCAATGCTCCTCCAGCTTCGGGCGGTGGAGGCGGTGGGGGGACGTCAGCTGGTTGAGCGGCAGCATTGGCGCCGCCCAAAGCTACAGCGCTGGCGGGTCCCATCAGGCTTAGCGTCATCCAGTCGCCCGGAGGCTGCACCAGTGGAGTTGAAGCTTGCTGCGTCGCCGCCGGAGCGGATGCAGCGGCTGCGGTCGAGCTTGCGACCAGGGCGGCGGCTGCGACAGCTGCGATCATCTTCGGCACTATGCGCATGACGGTCTCCCAGATCGTGAATTCTAGACGCTATTGTATTTAATATCACTGAAATTCGTCGGGTAAACGACACGTTTCAACGTTGACGAGAACCAAACCTCACCAGTTACCCCAATAGCAGCAGCGAAGCGACAAAGAGTTAACCGCGAACAGCAATAAAGTTCCGTTGAACCAAGGACTAACGATCGAGCACTGACGTCACGGCGGGGGCGCTCAGGCAGGGGTAGCCTCATGAGGACAGCCAAGCTCGTACTAGCACTTTTTCCCTTTATTACGGCGTCGCCGGCGGTTGCCATAACCATCCCCGATCCAGTCGGTGACTTCCTTCCATCCTTCGTTGGAACGCACAGTCCCGATCTCGACGTGACCAGCTTTTCAGTCACGTTCGACGGTACGAATTTCCTGATCGGAGCGACGCTCGCAGGGCCAGTCCTGCCGGCTACCAATGGCCTTTACGTCGTCGGCGTGAACACCGGGACGGGGGTCAACGCGCCGTTCGGCAACATCGGTGAGCCGAACGTGACCTTTAACCAGGTGTTGTTGGTGAACGGGGCGACCGGGGTCGGAACCGTCGGAGCGACGCCCGTGACGCTGTCGATTTTCGGGAACGCCTTCAGCGCCATCGTTCCCTTGGCGCTGCTGCCTTCGACCGGTGCAGCGCCGACGGGTTACGGCTTCAACCTCTGGCCGCGCGTCGGCCTTGGCAACAACAACCAGATCAGCGACTTCGCTCCTGAAAACAGGCTGCTGAGCGTCAATGGATTGCTGGCCCCGGTTCCCGAACCGGCGACATGGCTGTCCATGCTGCTTGGATTCGCGATGATTGGCGGAGCCATGAGGTTCCGGCGCGCAAAGGGCGAAGGGCGTCTCGAGCAGATTGCCTGAGAGTTTGCGTCAGGCGGGAACGCCGTAGAGATCGTGTTCGTCCGCATCCTCGATGCGGGCGGAGACGATGTCGCCGGGCTTGAGCCCCCCCGAATCCCGGAGATGGACTTCACCGTCGATCTCGGGCGCGTCCGCCTTTGAGCGACCGGTGGCGCCACCGGTGTCCGGGTCGACCGCGTCGATCAGCACATCGAGGGTCCTCCCGACCTTCCGGCCAAGTTTTTCGGCCGAAATTCGCGCGGAAAGCGCCATGATGCGCTCGTAACGCTCCTGCTTGGCCTCATCTGGAACCTGTTCGTCCATCGACGTTGCCGGAGCGCCCTCGACGGCCTCGAACTTGAAGGCCCCGACCCGGTCGAGCTGGGCCTGTTCAAGCCAGGCGAGAAGGTAGGCGAAATCCTCCTCGGTTTCCCCCGGGAAGCCGACGACGAAGCTCGAGCGGATCGCAAGTTCGGGAACTTGCTCACGCCAGCCCTGGATGCGCTGAAGAACTTTCGCGTCGTTCGCCGGGCGGCGCATGCGTTTCAGGACGTTCGGGCTCGCATGCTGGAACGGGATGTCGAGGTAGGGAAGGACCAGGCCCTCGGCCATCAGCGGAATGACATTGTCCACGTGCGGGTAGGGGTAGACGTAGTGGAGCCTCACCCAGGCACCCAGCTTGCCGAGTTCGCGCGACAGGTCCGTCATGTGGGCGCGGACTTCGTCGCCTTTCCACGGCCACGCCTTGTGGCGGATGTCGACGCCGTAAGCTGACGTATCCTGGCTGATGACCAGCAGTTCCTTCGTCCCTGCGGCGACGAGCTTTTCCGCTTCGCGCAGGACGGCGTCCGGTCGCCGGCTGACGAGATCGCCGCGCAGGTGGGGAATGATGCAGAAGGCGCAGCGATGGTTGCAGCCTTCGGAAATCTTCAGATAGCTGTAGTGACGCGGAGTAAGCTTGAGACCTGCTTCCGGCACCAGGTCGACGAAAGGTGAGGGGATCGGCGGCGCGGCTTCGTGCACCGCGGCAACCACTTCCTCATATTGCTGCGGACCAGTGACCGCCAACACGTCGGGGAATCGTTCGCGGATCACGTCCGCTTCCTTCCCCATGCATCCGGTGACAACTACTCGGCCGTTTTCGGCAATGGCTTCGCCGATTGCCTCGAGACTCTCTTCCTTGGCGGAATCGAGGAAACCGCAGGTGTTGACCAGCACCACGTCGGCGCCGGCATAATCGGGCGACATGTCGTAACCTTCGGCGCGAAGCTTGGTCATGATGCGCTCGCTGTCCACCAACGCCTTGGGACAGCCGAGCGAGACCAGGCCCACGCGTGGGGGCTTAGGGAGAGTCGTGACGTTCATCGGAAGGGCGGGGCCAATATAGGGAGTTTGCGGCGAAAACTAGGCCTTATGGCGCTTTCAGTTCCACTGCGACGATGTGTAGATCCGCGGTGCCGACATTTTCCACCGAATGCGGCGGCAAAGGTTCGATCCACAACCCTTCGCCGGGGACATGAGAAGGTCGATCCCGGCTGTCGACCAGCACCGTGCCGTCAGCGTCGCGGCGGATGAAATCACTCCAGTTCAACACATAGAGCGCCGCGGGCCATTCGTGTGCATGAACGGGCGTTCGCTCGCCGGGCGCCAGGCGGGTATCCAGAATTCGCACTCGTTCGCTTTCGAACAACACCCGGTGATGATCGGGTGCAACGGTCATCGCGTCGAGCGGGTGCGTCGCCATCTCTCGATCATCAGGCAAGGGCGCTGGGACGGCAAGCTTGTTCATCCTGGCAAAGCGTGGCTAAGGCATCCGTCCCCGCTTCAGGAGTGACCAATGCGTATCGCGATGATCGGCACCGGCTATGTCGGACTGGTATCCGGCGCCTGCTTTGCCGATTTCGGCCACCGCGTTTGCTGCGTCGACAAGGATGGGTCGAAGATCGAAGCACTCAACGACGGCATCATGCCTATTTGGGAACCCGGTCTTGAATCGCTGGTGAAAGCCAATGTCGGCCACGGGCGACTGACCTTCACAACCGACCTGCAATCGGCTGTGGAAGGCGCTGAGGCAATCTTTATCGCGGTCGGAACGCCGGCCCGGCGCGGCGATGGGCATGCCGACCTCACTTACGTTTTCGATGCCGTTCGAGAGCTGGCGCGCTTCATCCAGCCAGGGGCGGTTGTAGTCACCAAGTCCACGGTGCCGGTAGGCACAGGCGACAAGATCGAGCAGATCCTCAGCGAAGAAGGCATCGAAGAGGTGTCGGTCGCCTCAAACCCCGAATTCCTTCGCGAAGGCGCAGCAATTGCCGACTTCAAGCACCCGGATCGGATCGTCGTGGGCGCCGAAGACCCCCGCGCGCAAGACGTGCTTCGCGAAATCTATCGGCCTCTGTTTCTCAACCGGGCGCCCATCCTGATCACCGGCCGGCGCACTGCCGAGCTCACCAAATATGCGGCCAATGCGTTTCTTGCCGTGAAGATCAGCTTCATCAACGAAATCTCCGACCTCTGCGAGGCTGTCGATGCGGACGTCCAGGACGTCGCGCGAGGCATCGGGCTCGACAATCGCATTGGTCCAAAGTTCCTGCATGCTGGGCCCGGCTATGGCGGAAGCTGCTTTCCCAAAGATACCCTCGCACTTCTCCAGACCGCCGATGCAGCTGGAGTCGACCAGCGGATCGTCAGGACCACGGTGGCAGTCAATGACGACCGGAAGTCGAGCATGGTCGAGCGCGTGGTTCGGGCGCTTGGCGGCGACCCCAAGGGCAAGCGGGTAGGAGTGCTCGGCCTCGCGTTCAAGCCGAACACGGACGACATGCGCGAGGCTCCCGCGATTCCGATCGTGAAGGCCCTCGTTGAGCGGGGAGCTGCGGTTTGCGCCTTCGATCCGGTAGCAATGTCGCAGGCCGAGCAGGTCCTCTCCGGGATCCAGTTCGCGGATGACGCTTATGCTGCAGCGGACGGCGCCGACGTGCTGGTCATTGTCACCGAGTGGGACGAGTTCCGCGCACTCGATCTCGAGCGTGTTGCAGCGTCGCTTCGCGGCAAGATCCTGGTCGACCTCCGGAACGTCTATGATCCAGGCGAGGCGGAGGAGGCCGGTCTCACTTATTATGGCGTGGGACGCGGTCGGCCTAGGGGTTGAGCAGTTATTCTGTCCATTTTGGACAGACCATATCCGAAACGGTTCGAGCCGCTATAGATTCGGCGGATGGAGCCCGAAGGCCGCATTGTCGTCATTGGTCTAGGATATGTGGGATTGCCGCTGGCCGTCGCGCTTGCGCGCAAATTCGACACGATCGGCTTCGACATCGATGGGAAGCGCGTCGATGAGCTTCGCGCCTTCCGCGACCGCACGCATGAGATCGACGAGGACGAGCTCAAAACCACGCAGCTGAGGATAACGGCCGAGGCCAGGGAATGCGCCGGCGCGGACGTCTATATCGTGGCCGTTCCGACGCCCGTCGATGCGACAAATCAGCCTGATCTTGGCGCGCTGATTGATACAACGCGGACACTGGCGGAGCTGATCGATCCGAAACTGCGACCGACAATCATCTATGAAAGCACCGTCTATCCCGGCGTAACGGAGGACGTCTGCGGACCTGAAATCGAGCGGGTGTCGGGCCTCACGCGCGGCCGCGACTTTCGCCTCGGCTATAGTCCCGAACGCATCAACCCCGGCGACCGCGCGCATACGATCGACAAGATCACGAAGGTTATCGCCGGCGAGGACGAGGAAGTCGTCGCAACGCTCGCGGAAATCTATGGCGCGATCACCGAAGGCGGCGTGTTTCGTGCCGCTTCCATCAAGGCCGCCGAGGCCGCGAAGGCCATCGAGAATGCGCAGCGCGACATCAACATCGCCTTCATCAACGAGGTTACGCAAATATTCTCGAGGATCGGTCTCTCCATGTGGGACGTGCTCGAGGCAGCCCGAACCAAGTGGAACTTCCTTCCGTTCGAGCCGGGCCTGGTCGGCGGTCACTGCATTGGCGTCGATCCTTATTATCTGAGCCATCTTTCGCGAGAGGTGGGCCACAATCCCCAGGTCATCCTGGCGGGGCGGGAGACGAACGACGGGATGGGCGGCTGGATTGCCGACGCGCTTCACGAGCATCGCGGAAAGGCCGGAACCGCGCTCGTCATGGGGCTGACTTTCAAGGAAAACGTGCCCGACCTCAGGAACAGCCGAACCTTCGATCTGGTCACGCGGCTGCAGCAGCTCGGGCATGAGGTCGAAGTCTCCGATCCGATCGCAAGCCCTGGCGAGATCGAGCACGAACACGGGTTGAACGTAACCACGCCGGACGGGCGTCAATACGACCTTGTCGTTGGAGCGGTTGCGCATCGGCATTATCGCGAGCTTCAGAACGACCGGCTCGAAGCGCTCGTGGCTCCAGGCGGAACGCTTGCCGATCTGAAGGGTATGTGGCGGGAACGACGCCTCGACCCGGGGGTAGACCGATGGACCTTGTGAGGGCCTGAGCGATGCGACACGAATCCGTGCGCGCTGCGCCCATATCCCTTTTGGCCCGCAAGCGCTTCCAGTTCGTCGGTGCATTGTTCATCGGCGCCTGGCTTCCATGGTTTGCGCGCGGGCCGCTGCTGCCCGGCGAGATGTTCGAAGCGGCCAGCCTCAATACGTTCTGCGGGAATGTCGTGGCGGTGCTGCTCGCTTTCTGGACGAGGCTTTCAATCGAGACTTATCCGGGCATCCGAAGGAGCTCCGTGATCCTGCCGGCCGCGCTCACCGGTCATGGCGTTGCGGTCGTGTGGTTCGTTCTGACGCGCTTTCCTTACGATCGCGTCGGTCTTGCTGCAGGCTTCCTGCTTCACGTGGCCTGGCTTTACCTGCTTTATATCCGGGCCGAGCGAAACGTCCGTCGCCGGATCGCCGTCGTCCCGTTCGGTTCGATCGAGCGGTTGATTCAGATCCGGGGTGTCGACTGGCACGTAATGAAGCGGCCGCAGCTACACGACGCGAGGGCATGCCACGCGATCGTTGCTGACTTCCGAGCGGACCTTCCTGACGAGTGGGAAGCGTTCCTGGCGGACGCTGCGTTGGCCGGGCGCATCGTCTACCAGGTGAAGCAATTGTCGGAGTCCATTACCGGCCGAGTTGAGCTTGAGCAATTGTCCGAGAATAGCTTCGGGTCGCTGGTACCGGCACGTGGCTATTTCTACTTCAAGACCCTCGCCGACTTCACATTCGCCTTGATGCTGCTGCCGATAGCGCTTCCGATCATGGCAATCGTCGCAATAACCATTCGCCTGGACAGCAAGGGCCCGGTCCTCTTCCGCCAGAAGAGGGTCGGTCATTCGGGTCACCCGATCGTCGTCTACAAATTCCGGACGATGCGCGGCGTCGAAGCTGCGGACGACCGGAACGCCGCGATGACCAGGAGCGACGACGACAGGATAACCGCGGTCGGAAAGGTTCTGCGAAGCCTGCGGATCGACGAGCTTCCCCAGATCATCAATATCCTCAGGCGGGAAATGAGCTGGATCGGCCCGCGGCCAGAGGCAGAAGTCCTGTCGGTCTGGTATACGAGCGAGATCCCGTTCTACCGCTACCGCCATGTCGTTAAGCCCGGGATCTCGGGATGGGCGCAGGTCAACCAGGGCCACGTCGCCGAAGTCGATGAAGTCCACCGGAAGCTGCAGTACGACTTCTACTACATCAAATATTTCTCGCCCTGGCTGGACGTTCTGATCCTCTTCCGGACGATCAAGACGATGCTGACCGGATTTGGGTCACGCTGATCTCCTGTTCCGCGTCCGGCTGCGCTGCTTGATTTCGATGCCAGGGAAAGACGATTTTGCCGCCGCTCTTGCGCTCGATCGTCCGCTCATAGGCACGCGCCAGTTCCGCATGCGCCTCCCGCGCGGCCTTGCTTGCAGCCGTTTCGGCCAGGCTCCTCTCCACCTGTTGCCGCAGGAAGACGTAGTTGAGATCCATGGCGAGTCTCCGAGCCGGATGCGCCGGTTCGATACGCATCCGCAATGTGAACGATTGATGATTGAACGCGGCTGCCCGCGATATTTGGGGCCTCATGAAGGCCGAACGGTTCAACGCGGCGCGGTCTCTCGCATCATGAGCAGGACGGGGAAAACGGCGATTGCGACAAGCGCGATCATTGCGCCCGGAGCGCTCGCCCAGCCGGTGCGCTCGACAAGCAATTGGGCGACGTAAGGGGTCAGCCCTCCGAAGATCGCCGTCGCCATGGTTGCGCCTAGCGCGAGGCCGGTAATCCGGCCCTCGCCTGGGAATTGCTCGGCTGTCGCAACGGCGCCCACTGCGCTCACAGCGCCGGCGAGCAGTGCCAGGATGACGGCCCCAGCGAGCGCTTCGCCGCGAGCGCTGCTTGCCATCAGAGCAAACATGGTGATCGGAAGCGCGGCACTGCCTAGGCAAAGGCCGATCAGGACGGGCTTTCGTCCGATGCGGTCGGTCAGAGCGCCAGTGACTGGAGTAATGACGATGACCGCAACCGCTGCGACGGTGGAAAGCCAGAGCGATTCCTTCTCGCTGAGCGAACTGACGGAGGTAAGGAAAGCCGGAACGTAGGTAATCCCGACATAATAAGTGATCGATCCCAGCGCCGAGATCGAGAACGCGCGCGCAATTCCCACGCGGTGGTTTGCGATCGCATGGCGGAGGGGCACGTCCGGAACGGTGCCCTGGTCCTGCTGTCGCCGGAATTCAGGAGACTCATGCATCGTCGAGCGCGCGACCCAGACCGACGCGGCGAGCGCGGCGCCAACAAAAAAGGGAATGCGCCAGCCCCATGAATCCAGATCGGCGCTACTCATCAAACTGACGGTAAGCGCGGAAACGCCCACCGCCATTAGCGCTCCCACCTCGCTCGCTGCCGATGCCGATGAAGTGATGAGTCCCCGGAGTCCTCGAGGCGATCCCTCGAGCAAATAAGCGACGACGCCGGTGTATTCACCACCGACCGAAAAACCCATCACGCAGCGCAATCCCAACAGGAGCCAGCCGGAGGCAGGTCCGATTGCCGCACGCGTAGGAAGCAGCGCGGTGGCGAGCATCGCGGCAGTCATCAACGCGACGGACATCAGCATCATGTGCCGGCGGCCGCGCCGGTCGCCGATATGGCTGAAGAAGACCGCGCCCAGCGGCCGCATAAGATAAGCGATGGCAAAGCCACCGAGAGTCAGGAGAAGAGAGCCGCTGCCGCCACCGTAGAAGACCCTCGCGAGGACGGTCGCGAAATAGAGGTAGAGCGTGAAATCGTACCACTCGACGATCGTCGAGAAGGCTGCGACCGCCAGCGAATGGGCTGGAAGGACCGGATTGTCCTGATCTTTTGGCAATTCAATCGCGGGTGCGCGGCGCCATATCATCCGGAAGGACTAGCATGTCCGCCGGGTCGTCATAGACCCGTAAGGCACCCGCGCGGCAGTTCAACCGACTAGGGCGTCGCTATGCTCATGTGTGTGATAGGGAAGGGACAGACCGCCTCCGCGATTGATCCGCGTCTTCAAGGGCACGCTGGCAATCACCACCGTCCCAGGAGGTCGTGAGGCATAGACGAACAGTCGCCCGCCGAGCTCTGCAAGACGTGCGCGCATGCCCGACAGGCCGACTCCCGCGGTCACATGAGAAGGCATGCCAATGCCGTCATCGGCGATGACAACATGAGTCATCACCCTGCCGCTTACGATCCGAACGGTTGCGCGTGACGCCTTTGCGTGGCGGTGAACGTTGGAGAGCGCCTCCTGGACCACGCGGTATACGGCACCTTCCGCGGCCGGGCTGAAGAAATGCGGATCCCCTTCGATGTCGAACGAAACCTGCAAATCGGTGCGCCGGCTGAATCCATCCACCAGGCATTTGAGCGCGTCAGCCAGGGGCATTTTGTCCAGCAACGGCGGGTGCGCCAGATAGGCGATCGAACGGATCTCCTTCTGCGCTTCGGCCAATAGCTCGTCCATCTCGTCGAGAATTGGCTGGCAGCCAACCGTGTCGCAGCGCCGCCTGAACACCGCGATCAGAAGGCCGAGACCCGCTAAGAGCTGCATTGTCGAATCGTGGATCTCGCGGCCGAGCCGTCGGCGTTCCTCAGCCTGGCCTCGGATCACCGAGTCGCTGAAATCCTCACGAAGCCGGCGAAGCTCGAGGAGTTCCGTGACATCGTAGCGGGTGACGGACGCATAGGTTCGGTCGGCGACCGCGAAACGGTTCACGCATACCTGGAAATCATGGCCCTTCCACCGTTCGCTGCCGTTGTAGACAATCCGGAACGAATTGGTTTCGCCGGACATGATCTCGTTGAGGCCTTCGACCGTGTCGCGCGCCGGCGCATGGCCTTCGGCGGCCTTCTCGCGGCAGAAATCGAGATAGTTTGTGCCGGGCATCAGGGCGAATAGCCCGTAGAGCTCCGCAGTCTTCGTCCAGGAGTCATTGACTACGATGATGTTCCATTGGTCATCGAGCAACGCGATCTGCTCCGGCAGCCCGTCCACCAGGCTTTGCCACACGTCGATGAAACTGAAAGGCTCGATGCCGGCGAACGCATGAGTCACCACCGGCCCCGAGCGCACCGGCTCAGGTCTAAGTGGAAACTCTGATGTTGCCCTCATGTCGTAGCCCCGCGACATCAGCTGCCCCAAGAATACGCCACTCGGGAAAGCTTTTCAAAACTAATTTGGATTAAACCCTATAGCAAATGGGCATAATTACCGATGGAGGAAACCCGCGAATTGTTTCTGTTCCGTGACGAACGGTCGCTCTTAACTAAAGTAAACTCCATTCTCCTCGTTCCGCCTTTGTGACTTTCTCGGTTCTTTGGATGGTGGTGATTCCAAAACACTCGGCGCTCAGGTGCGTCACCTTCGCTAAATGCCTGCAAAGGCTGGACATATCAATAACGTCAGTTAAGTGTTGGATGCCGAATCGTCCGCAAAGGGGAGCGGGCCTGTGTGTGTTTATGCGGGGAGTTTGATGGTCGAGGACGCCGGCGGCGCGCGCTTCCACGTTCACGAATTCAAGTGCAGGAGAATGTTGTCGCGCACCTCGCGGTTCGAACTGGACAGCGGCGAAGCAGCGCGCCGGGTCGACGAGAGGACCTTCTCCGTTATTGCCACGGGTGAAAGATTAGTGCTGGTCGATGCGTAGCAATGACGCATTTGCGCTTGCACCGCTGTTCGCTCTAGAGTCCGTTCATCCGGAGCCGCAGGAGTTCCGAGTGCGAGCGAATGGGCGAAAGGGCGATTCTCAGGCCCGGCCAGATCCCACCCGACAGGACGATGAAAAGGCGCGCCAACTGAGCCGCGAGACGTCGCGACTTATCGAGAGCCTGCAATATCGCCTGCTTCGGTTGCGAACCATCGGCGAGCCGGACGCGAAAGCGATCGCGATGGAGTGCGAGCGCGCCTTGGGTGAAATCCGAAAGGAGCTCGACGCAGTTGCGGCCGAGCGGCGAAGCAAGAACGAAGGGTCCTGAAGGGTCAGTTCCTCGACGTCGTCCGCTCATTGTGAACGCGGATTTCTCCGAGGATGGATTCCACGAGCTCGAGGCAGTTTTCAGCGGCGGCGCGTAAGCCTTC
>Ga0163162_10001257_pt1 | contig 23700 bp, 20 predicted proteins | sample S55metaG_FD_115310 | JGI IMG/M metagenome (GOLD analysis project Ga0163162, IMG submission 115310) | Switchgrass rhizosphere microbial communities from Kellogg Biological Station, Michigan, USA - S5-5 metaG | ecosystem: Host-associated > Plants > Roots > Rhizosphere > Soil | place: USA... | reverse complement strand
TTTATCCAAGAAGGCCTTCCCCTCACCGGGAAGGCCTTCGTCTTTGATGGGTTGTAGAACATGTCCGCAGGACATGGGCTGCAACAGGTCACCGCCAGGGGCTTTATCCCGAAGGCCCGGTCTCAATGAGACCGGGCCTTCTTCTTTTTGCGGCCTTCACTAGGGGTCAGAGTCATAGCAACCCACTAGGGGTCAGAGTCATAGTGCGATTCACTGCCGTCCCCCACTAGGGGTCAGAGTCATTAGCGCCGTTCACTATGTCTCTGACCCCTAGTGGTTCTGACCCCTAGTGGTTCTTGCGCGCCCGGCAAGTCAAGGGCACGAAGACCAGGTGACAGGTTGGCCAAGACGGACCTAAGGTAGGAAAGTTGCTTCCCCGGAGAGTCCCCGATGTCCGTGAACCAACAGCCTGCCCACAACATGCTGTCCTCTGCATGGAGTGTCCTGAGTGGCGATCCCGCCATGCTTGATGCAGTGACATTTGCCGAAGAGGGTGCACTGCCGGCTTTTTTTCCGGTCACCGATCTTGCCTCCGCCACGATGGCTGCCGCCGGACTCGCCATCAGTGAACTGCGCGCGCATGCGACATCTGCATTGCCGACGACAGTCACCGTCGATCGACGCTTGGCCTCGATGTGGTTCCATTGGTCGCAACGTCCCATCGGCTGGATGCCGCCCACGCCGTGGGACCCGATCGCGGGTGATTACCTTGCGAGCGACGGATGGATTCGCCTGCACACCAATGCGCCGCATCACCGCAAGGCGGCCGAACGCATTCTTGGCGAGCACCAGGACAAGGCCGGCATGGCCAAGGCTGTCGGTCCGTGGAAGAAGGCGGAGCTCGAGCGGGCCATCGTCGACGCAGGTGGTTGTGCCGCCGAAATGCGCTCGCTCGATAGCTGGGCCGATCACCCACAAGGCATCGCGGTCGCCAGCGAACCCTTGGTGCATTGGCAGCCGATGCAGGACGAAAGCCGACGGGGTCAGAGTAATGACTCTGACCCCTTATGGCGGTCGGATGCCACACGTCCCCTCCGTGGATTGCGCGTACTGGATCTCACCCGTGCTCTGGCGGGCCCGGCTGCGACACGATTCCTGGCAGCCTACGGCGCCGACGTCCTACGTATCGACCCTCCCACCTGGGACGAGCCGGCGTTGGTCACCGACCTCACCCTCGGCAAACGATGCGCCCGTCTGGATCTACACAACCAAGACGACCGCGCCATCTTCGAAAAACTGCTTTCCACAACCGACATCCTGGTCCACGGCTACCGTCCTGATGCACTGGAGCGACTCGGCTTCGGTGTCGAAGCGCGTCGTCGTTTGGCACCCGGTCTCATCGACGTTTGCCTGGATGCCTACGGCTGGACCGGCCCCTGGGCAGGCCGCCGCGGCTTCGACAGCCTGGTACAGATGAGCACCGGCATTGCCGATGCAGGCATGCAAGCGTCAGGTGCCGACAAGCCCAAGCCCTTGCCAGTGCAGGCACTTGATCACGCTACCGGCTACCTCATGGCTGCCGCGGTGGTACGCGGCATCACCGAGCGATTAAAGACAGGCCGCGGCATGCAAGCACGGCTATCCCTCGCGCGCACCGCCAAATTCCTGCTCGATCACGCCACACCCAACGACACTACGAAACTCGCGACCGAGACGCCGGCGGACCTGGATCCGTGGTCGGAACACACGACATGGGGTGAAGCGCGTCGTGTTCGCTGGCCGGTGGCCATCGAAGGATGCGAAGCTAAATGGAACTACGCTGCCAGTCCACTGGGATCGTCGCCCCCGAAGTGGGCCTAATGTGCTGATGAGAAGCCGGGGTCAGAGTAAAACTCTGACCCCCAACAACGCCCGCGGCCGATTCCCATTCTGCGCCGCCGCCTGTGACGCTGGTTGCCAGCGATCAACAGAGCGAACGACCCAATGCCACGCCATCCCCGCATCTTCATCGAAGATGTCCCGCAACACGTCATTCAACGCGGCAACAACCGGCAGGCCTGCTTCTTCACCGCCAAAGATGCCAACGTCTACCTGCACATTCTCCGCGAGGCCCTGAAGGCCAAGGTTTGTGCCTTGCACGCTTACGTATTGATGTCCAATCACGTGCACCTGCTCATGAAGGACGGTACAGATCATGCCTGGTTGCCGATCCCCGCTATGTGCTTACCTGCTACCGGTATATCGAACTCAATCCCGTTCGCGCTGGCATGTGTACCCGGCCCGGCGACTATCGCTGGAGCAGCTACAGGACGAACGCCCTCGGGGAGCAAGTGCCCTGGCTTGCCCCGCAAGCACTGTATGAAAGCCTTGGCGATTCGACGTCGGCGCGATGCAAAGCCTACACGGAACTCTTCGAAGATGGTCTTGATGAGAAGACGGTAGACATCATTCGCACCTTCTAGCGGGAGGCGTAACAACGGGGTCAGAGTTTTACTCTGACCCCTTCTTTTTTCACGCCTCTTGCAGACTTACATGCATACGCCGGTAGTCGCGCCGATACTTGGTGGCCAGGCTGGTCTTCTGCGCGCTGGTGAGAATTTTTCCCGACAATTGGAAAAAGATCTTCTCCTCCTCGCGCAGATGATCGTGCAGCTCCTTCGATAGCTTATGCACCGTCGCCATCCACCCGCGGCCGGCATGGTCGCGCGTCTGCAGGTCTTCCACCATCTCGTCCATCTTGTGGTGGTCGGCCAGGGCGTCGCGGGAGGAGTGCAGCCCACGGTCGTCCATCAGGATCGGGGCATAGAGGTACCGCTCCTCGGCAGCCTCGTGGGCGGCTAGCTCGATGCGCAGGGCGGTGAAGACCTCCACCCGGTGCTCGCCCGGGCGGGACAACATCAACTTGCGGATCAGCGACCGCTGGATGGCGTGGCTCTCGCGCAGGGCTTCGAAGATGGTCTCTTTCACGCCGGTGCCTCTTTGTGACAGGAGTTTGGCCAGCCTGCCGGCCAGACCAGAAAAGTCGCGTGATCGTCCGACCCGACATCACCAGGCACATAAATGGCAAAAAATCGTATGATCTTACGATCAGGTGGCGGCGGAAACGGGCAATGAAGCAACCATGGCAGGTATTTCTTCGACGGAGCGCCCTTGCCGGCGCCCTGGCATGCGTGGCCTGTAACGGACCATCCGGCCCGAAGCCCACCGCGTCCGCCGTCTGGGTGGGCAGCACGGACGGAGGCGCCTGGATCGATTGCCAGCCGATGGAAGACCGGCGCTTCCGTTGCGCGATCTACGGCAACGCAAAGAACCTGCTGGAAGACAGCGAATTCCTTACCTACCGATCGTTCGACATCGACAGCCTGCGCGCGCAATACGACAGCTACAACGGCGACGAAATCGTGCTGAAGGACAACACGACGCTCAAGCGCGATCCAAGCCACACGCATACGTATTAACCCATGGCAGGACGGGAGGTCCAGCTTGATCATTCAAGTCTCATCGTTTGAACGCGAACTATTGTTGACCTGTCCTGAGACGGAGGACCTGACACGCACGATGGTGTTGGATCAACAAAGGCTGCTTGGTACGAAGGAACAAGTCGAGGCGCTGCGCGGAGCATGTACGGATGCATTGGCGCGAATCGGGTTCGATGGACGCGACGAGCTAACCGCGGATGGACGGGTTCTTGAAGAACTGATCGATAAGCTTTTCGTCCGATGAGGCGCCATTGGCTGAAACCCCAAGGGGTCAGAGTGAATACTCTGACCCCGGCTTCGCTGCTGACCCCACCTTAGATGCGCGTTATAGGTAGCGCGTCTGCAAGAAGGCAAACAGCGCGCGCAAGCCTTGCGCCTCGCCGCCCCGTGGCTTACCCGGCCTGTCCGCGTCGTTCCACGAATACGTATCCAGATGCAGCCACGGCGTGTCCTGCGGGACAAACCTGTCCAGATACAGCGCCGCGGTAACCGCGCCTGCATGGCGCGAAACGCCAGCATTGGCGAAGTCCGCGATGTAGCTTTCGAGCATGCGGCGATACGGGCGCCATAGAGGGAGTTGCCACACGGGATCGTTCACGCGGCGGCCGGCGGCTACGAGGTCGGTGGCCAGCTGGTCGTCGTTGGTGAAGACGGCGGGGATGTCGGGGCCGAGGGCGACGCGGGCGGCGCCTGTCAGGGTGGCGAAATCGACGAGCAGGTCGGGCTTCTGTTCGCTGGCGTACGTGAGCGCATCGCATAGCACCAGACGGCCTTCGGCGTCGGTGTTGTCGATCTCCACTGTCAGGCCGGCGCGGGTGCGTACGATGTCGCCGGGGCGCATGGCGTTGCCGGCGATGGAATTCTCGACCGCTGCAATAAGCACGGTCATGCGCACGGGCAGCTTGGTGATCATCACCAGCGAGGCCAGGGCGATGGCGTGGGCGGCGCCGCCCATGTCCTTCTTCATCCAGCGCATGCCGTCGGCGGGCTTGATGTCCAGGCCGCCGGAGTCGAAGCACACGCCCTTGCCCACCACGGCCAGCTTCGGGTGCGAAGGATCGCCCCAGGTAAGTTCGATCAGGCGCGGCTCGCGGTGGCTGGCCCGGCCCACCATGTGGATGGTGGGGAAATTCCCGCTGAGCAGTTCATCGCCCACCCAGTCGCGCAGCTTGGCGCCGTGTTCGCGGGCGAGTGTCTTGACGAAGTCGGAGAGTTCTTCCGGGCCCATGTCTTCGGCCGGGGTGTTCACCAGGTCGCGAACGATCAAGGTGGCGTCCACCAGCGGCTGCAGCGACCCGAGCATTTCATCCACCACCACCATCGTCGCCGGCAGGCGCGGGGCCTTGCGGTAGCGGCCGAAGTGATAGGCGCCCAACGCCCAGCCAAGCGCACAGGCAAATTCATCGACAGGCATGCCATCGCCCGACAGGGCGTAGTTGCCCACGGGCAGGCGATAGGGCAGGCCGCCCAGGCTGGACATCGGGTCGGTCGCATCGACGCCTACAAGGATGCGGTCGAGTCCGCCTTCGCTGTCGGAAAGAAGGGTGGCGCTGCCAGGCGAGCCGTCGAAGCCCGTGGTGTCGAGCCAGGCTTGCTGGGCAGCGGTGAGCCTGTCACGGACGTTCGGCAGGTGCTGCGCATCGACTGGCTCGATCAAGATTACCGGGCCGTTTACTGCGCTGCGTGCAATGAGCGAGGCCATGCTTTTCGAACTCCTTCTGGGCCCCGCGAGTCGGCGGCATGCCCTTCCCTGGGCCCATTGTACGCGGTGGATCAGGGGGCTGGCTGCGCCTGGTCAAAATGATCGTCCAGCCAGCTGGCCAGTGACGATAGGTTTGTGAATTCGAGGTCGGCGCGGAATTCATCAGGCAGGGGCCATGGGGCGCCCTCGCGGTTGAACCATGCGGTTTGCATGCCGGCTTCCTTCGCCCCACGGACGTCCATCGTAGGGTCGTCGCCTACATGCAATACGTGGGCCGGGGGCACGCCAAGGCGATCGCTGACCAGTTCGAAGATGCGGCGGTCGGGCTTGGCCACGCCGACCAGGGCAGAACTCACATGCTGGTGGAAGAGGTGATGCAGACCGATCACGGTGAGGTCCGCATTGCCATTGGTGAGGGTCGCCACCGGCACGCGGGTCCGAATACGCTCTAGCGCCGTCAGCGTGTCGGGGAAAAGCTCCACGTTGTTGCGGGCGGCGTAGAAAATGCGCCAGACCTCTTCCACCGGGGGGTTGGCCACGCCGCAGGCGACGAAGGCGCGTTCCATCGTGAGCCGGCGCAGGGCGCCGAGGTCGTGGCCGAGGTGGGTGTACTCGTCGCTGATCTGGTCGCGCAGGTCACGCAGGGCCTGCACCGACCAGGCCTGGGCCACCTCCGGATGGTGCTGGCGAAGCCAGCGGTCCACGCACTGTTCGGCTTCCAGGATGGCCGGGAGTACCGGCCACAAGGTGTCGTCCAGGTCGAACGAGACAGCGCGTATGTCCATGAGGGCGGGAATTTTGAAGGAGGCGGTTGGCGGGTTTGGGGGTCAGAGTCATGACTCTGACCCCGGCTTCTCAGCGCGGACCGCTAACCTTCAAAGTCTGCCCCAGCTTTACGCTGTCGCCCTTCAAACCGTTCCACTGGCGGACCTTGGCGATGTCGGCGTTGTGCTTCTTGGCGATGGAGTACAGCGTGTCGCCGGGCTTTACGGTGTAGGTCTGTGCGGGCTTGCCTACCTTGGCGATGGTCTTGCTCTTGGCAGGGTCAGCGCTATGACTCTGACCCCTAGTCTGGGCGACCTTCGCCGCTACACCAGGCTCAGTGGACTTTTTTTTTGAGGCAGCCGCCTTGGCAATCGCCTCGTTGCGCTCGGCTTCGGCCTTGGCGATCTCGGCTTGCGACGGAGCCGTGGAACCAAGGTTCAACTTATCCGACGGCTTCTCACGCGTATCCACCGCCGGCTTCGCCGTCGGCTTGCCAGCCACCGTCACCGCATCGGAGGTGACCTTGGCGAACCGGCCGCCGATCTTCGCCTGGTCGCTGACGGTGATGGCGTCGCTGGTGATGCCTGCGAAGCCCGCATGCGCCGTGGTGAACACGCTGCTGGTGACGCCGGCGAACTGCGACGGCGGGGCGGAGGCTGCCTTTTCCTTCGCAGCGGCACGCGCGGCGGCGAGCTTCTCGGCCTTGGTGAGCGGACGCGAAGGTGCGGCGGCCACGGCTGCCGCGGGGGCTGCGGCGGCGGGAGCGGCGGTGGTCAGCGGCTCCGACGCGCTGGCCTTGGCGCCCACGCTTGCCAGGATCCTTGCACGACGGCCGGCATCGGCCGACACCAGCGCGGCGCCATCGGCGTAGGGCAGCAGGCTATGCGAACGCAGCAGCGCCTTGCCGGCGCCGTCAGTGACGAAGTCCACCAGCGCCTTGGCGTCGGCAGCCTTCGGGCTAGCCGGGTTGGTCACCAGGTACAGCTGGGTGTACAGCGGGTAGGCGCCGCTGGCGACGGTGGACGCGCTCGGTGCCACGCCGTCGACCGAAATCATCTTGAGCTTCTTGTTGCCGGCCGCGCCCGACAGTGTCGTGGCGCCGAAGCCACGCGTATCCAGGCCAATGCCTTCCTCGAGCTTCGCCTGGTTCACGTACAGGCGCGGCGCCGCCACCGGCTGGTTGCCGCGGCCGAACACCAGCTTGCGCAGGCTCCACTCCACGCCGTCGCCCGGGCTGGCCGCGGCGTACACGTTGATGCCTTCGTCCTTGCCGCCCAGTTCCTTCCAGTTGGTGATCTTGCCGTAGTAGATGTCATGCAGCTGCTGCATGGTGATGTTGGTCACCGGGTTGGACGCGTGGGTGATCAGCACCACGCCGTCCCAGGCCACCGGTGTAAACGTCAAGCCGGCCTCGGCCGCGCCCGTAGCGGGGCGAGCGGTACCGGCGAGGTCGGCCTGGCCCTTCTCCAACGCATCCAGGCCCGACGCCGTATTGAACGACTGCACTTCGATCTTGCCGTTGCCGGCCTTTTCCCAGGCCTTGGCCACGTCGCCCACCACGCCACGCGCCACGGTGACATCACCACGCCAGATCAGCGGGCCGGCCGCAGCAAAGACAGAGGCGGAGGCCGCCACGGTAAGAAGGGCAGCGGAGACCACACGTGCAAGGCGAAGGGACATAGAAGCGAGCTACCTGAGAAAGACCGGGACCGGCGATATCTCGCAATTATGGCGTTACAAATGCCTACGCGCGACCCCGGCCTTATTCAGTTATGTCGACAGGGAATACCCACCGGGGCCGCGCTGCAGCGAATTACAACACTACGTAGTACACCGCATTGCTCCTCACCACCGTCAGCAAGAGCTGTCGGGCCTGTCCGCCGCCAAACGCCCGTAGCGCCTTGACGTTAGCCACCTGCCGTTGCCCCACGCCCACCACGATATCGCCCGCCCGGAGACCTGCATCGTCGGCCGCGGAACCCTTCTTCACCGATGTGATGGCCGCACCGAAGGCGCCGTCGTTGCGCTGGTCACCCGCCAGGTCGCTGAACACCACGCCGGCCAGACGCGGATCAACGGCGCTTCCCTCCACCGAGGCCAGCTTCTCCGGTTCGATCTTCGCCGACACCTGGCGCGTCTGCCCACCACGCGACACCGTCAGCTGCACCGACGCATCCAGCGGCAACAGCCCTTCGGCATTGCGCACATCCTGCGCCGAACGCACCGTCTTGCCATCCACCGTATCCACCACATCACCCACGCTAATACCTGCCACATCCGCAGGCGTCCCCGGCGTCACGCTGGTCACCACCGCGCCTTGTCCCGCCGGAACACCCAGCGCCTTGGCCACGCGCGCCGTCACATCCTGCACCTCCAGCCCCAACGTGCCGCGCCGCACCTTGCCGAACTTCAGGATCTGTCCCATCACCTGCGAAGCCAGGTTCGAAGGAATGGCAAACCCAATACCGACATTCCCGCCGGAAGGAGAAAAGATCATCGTATTGATCCCCACCAGCTCCCCGCGCAGATTCACCAGCGCGCCACCGCTATTGCCGGGATTGATCGAAGCATCCGTCTGGATGAAGTTCTGGTACCCCTTCGACCCCAGCCCCGAACGCCCCAGCGCCGACACCATCCCCGACGTCGCCGTCTGACCCAGCCCGAAGGGATCACCGACAGCCACCACGAAATCACCTACCCGCAGCGCATCCGACGCACCAACCGGCAGCGCCGTCAGCCTGTCGGCATCGATCTTCACCAGCGCCACATCGGTGTCAGGATCCGACCCCACCAGCCGTCCGGTAAACGAACGTCCATCCTGCAAGGTCACCTGGATGTCGTCCGCGCCGCCCACCACGTGATTGTTGGTAAGCACATACCCCTTGGCAGCATCCACCACCACGCCCGAGCCCAGGCTCTGCTCCACCCGCTCGCGCGGTGTCCCCTGCAGCCCAAAGAACTGCCGGAACACCGGGTCGTCGAAGTACGCATTGGCAGACCGCACGCGCGTCTTGGTACTGATATTCACCACCGCCGGAGTGACCTTTGCCAGCATCGGCGCCAGCGAGGGCACCGGCTGGCCCTCCACCACGGGCGGAATGGCGGCGTCTGACGGCGGCGCCGAACACCCCAGCGCCAGCGACAACAAACCCAGTGGCAACCACCGACGAAGGCCAAAACTGCGCATACCAAAGCTCCTTCACAAATGTGTCCAGCAACCGCCCTTGGACTATGGTCGAACCGCCCGGGTTCCCAGCCCCCGGTGAGACAAAAATTACGCTTTACATCCGCCCGCGCCGGGGGTAACTTCACCTCCTGTCCGACCACAACATCTTGTGTTTGCGCCATCCGGCCGCACCTAGATCAAGTAGATACGACAGGTAACTCAAGTACTCTGGCAGCTAGTGTTGGGGGCAACGAACAAGCGCCAGGTACCCACCGCACGACCGCAGCACCGTGGCCTTCCGGGGGGAGGGCAGGCGACCTGCTCTTCCGGTGCATGACGACAACAGGCCCTAGAGAGGCCGATGAAAAAGAAGGAACGTTCAACGATGAGCATCGTCCGCGCGCAAGCCGCAGCGCATGATTCGACCATTCCGCTGCAGCCAGCCTCGCACGACATCTGGGACAAGAAGTACCGCCTGAAGGCCAAGTCCGGCGAACCGGTGGATGCTGATGTCGACGGCACCTACCAGCGCGTAGCCAAGGCACTGTCCGACGTGGAAGCGACGGAGGAACTCCGCGCCACCTGGAACGAACGCTTCCTGTGGGCGCTGCGCCGCGGTGCCATCCCCGCCGGCCGCATCACCTCCAATGCCGGCGCGCTGGCGCACAAGCCCGCCACCAGCACCATCAACTGCACGGTCAGCGGCACCATCACCGACTCCATGGACGACATCCTGGAGAAGGTGCACGAGGCAGGCCTCACCCTGAAGGCCGGCTGCGGCATCGGCTACGAGTTCTCCACCCTGCGTCCGCGCGGGGCGTACGTGAGCGGCGCCGGCGCGCATACCTCCGGCCCGCTCAGCTTCATGGATATCTACGACAAGATGTGCTTCACCGTGTCGTCCGCCGGCGGCCGCCGCGGCGCGCAGATGGGCACGTTCGACATCAGCCATCCCGATGCCAAGGAATTCATCCGCGCCAAGCGCGAGGATGGCCGCCTGCGCCAGTTCAACCTGTCGCTCCTGATCACCGACGGCTTCATGGACGCCGTAGCGGACGATGCCGACTGGCCGCTGGTATTCCCGGTGCACGTGAAGGAAGAGAACGAGGTGAACCTGCAGGACGCCTCGCAGGTGGTCTGGCGCGAGTGGCCCACCACGCAGAATTACGTGGCCCGGGAAGACGGCCTGGTGGCCTGCAAGATCTATGGCCACATCCGCGCGCGGCACCTGTGGGACATGATCATGGTGTCCACCTACGACTTCGCCGAGCCCGGCTTCATCCTGATCGACCGGGTGAACGAAATGAACAACAACTGGTGGTGCGAGCACATCCGCGCCACCAACCCCTGCGGCGAGCAGCCCCTGCCGCCGTACGGCAGCTGCCTGCTGGGCTCGATCAACCTCACCACCTTCGTCCGCGACCCGTTCGGCCCCAAGGCCCGGTTCGACTGGGATGAATACCGCGAAGTGGTGAAGGTGTTCACCCGCATGCTGGACAACGTGGTGGAGATCAACGGCCTGCCGCTGGCGCAGCAGCGCCTGGAGATCGAATCCAAGCGCCGCCACGGCATGGGCTTCCTGGGGCTCGGCTCCACGCTGACCATGCTGAAGATGCGCTACGGCACCGCGGATGCTGTGACCTTCACCGAGGATGTGTCCCGCGAAATGGCCGTGGCCGGCTGGGAAATGGCCCTGGACCTGGCCAAGGAAAAAGGCCCGGCACCCCTGCTGGCGCAGGAGTTCGAGGTCACCGGCGACATGCTGCGCAAGCGCCCGGAGATGGTCAAAGACGGCTACACCGTGGGTCAGAAGATCCGCGGCAGCGTGCTGCACGCCAAGTACAGCCGCTACATGCAGCGCGTGGCCGAAGTGGCCCCGGAGCTGGTGGCCAAGCTCGCCGAAACCGGCGCCCGCTTCACCCACCACAGCTCGATCGCCCCCACCGGCACCATCAGCCTTAGCCTGGCCAACAACGCCTCCAACGGCATCGAGCCCAGCTTCGCCCACCACTATTCGCGCAACGTGATCCGCGAGGGCAAGAAGAGCAAGGAGAAGGTCGAGGTCTACAGCTACGAGCTTTTGGCCTACCGCGCCCTGATCAATGCCGACGCCCTTCCGTTCTCCGATGACCCGAAGGCGAAGCTCCCGGAATACTTCGTTTCGGCCGATGACATCAGCCCGAAAGAGCACGTGGACATCCAGGCCGCCAGCCAGAAGTGGATTGATTCATCCATCTCCAAGACGGCGAACGTCCCCACGGACTACCCGTACGAAGACTTCAAAGACATCTATTTTTACGCGTATAAGCAGGGTTTGAAGGGTTGCACCACCTTCCGTTTCAACCCCGCTGCATTCCAGGGTGTGTTGGTCAAGGAAAGCGATCTTGAGAGCACCCTCTACCGGTTTGAGTTGGAAGACGGTAGCGTTGTCGAACTGAAAGGCAATGAGCAGGTGGAATATGACGGGGAAATGCACTCCGCCGCCAACCTGTTTGATGCCTTGAAGGAAGGGTATTACGGCAAGTTCTGACCCGATAAAAAAACCGGAGAGGGTACAAAAGTATGTCCAACATCGATCAACTCAGCATCCCGGGCAACCTGGATGTCGATTCCACTGCCAATGACAACGCTGCTTCCGACGTAACGCCTGTCCCGGGTTCCGTCATCGTCCGCAAGACCCGCAAGGCTGCCAAGAAGGCTCCGGCCAAGAAGGCCGCCGCCAAGAAAGCTGCTCCGAAGAAGGCTGCTGCCAAGAAGGCTTCGAAGAAGGCTGCCACCAAGAAGGCCGCCCCGAAGAAGGCTGCTGGCAAGAAGGCCGCCAAGAAGGCTGCCCCGAAGAAGGCCGCTGGTAAGAAGGCTGCCAAGAAGGCCGTGAAGAAGGTCGCCGCCAAGAAGGGCGCCCGCAAGGCTGCCAAGAAGGCCGCCCCGAAGAAGGCCGCCCGCAAGTCGTCGGTCAAGAAGAGCGCCCGCAAGGTCGCCCGTAAGGTCGCCGGCGCCGCCAAGAAGGCGGTGAAGGCTGTGAAGAAGGCAGGCCGCAAGGTCGCCAAGAAGATTGCCCCGAAGAAGACGGCGAGGAAGCCCGCCGCGAAGAAGAAAGCCGCCGGAGCTGCGGTCAAGAGGTCCACTGCCAGCAAGAAGACGACCGCGCGTAAAGCCGCTCGTCGCAAGTAAGTAGTACCCATTCCGGCCCGGCGATCCGTCGCCGGGCCGGAATTCATTCCAGAATAAGAAAAGAGACAGAAATGGCCATCAAAATCGACAAGAAGATCAAGGGCTACCAGGTTGTAAAGCCGGAAGACAAGGTCGCCGTCCCGGCGCCGGTCTCGGCCAAGGTAGAGCCGCCGATGGCCGAAGTGATCCAGATGCATGAAAGCGTCGAGCGTCCCGAGACGCTGATCGGCAACACCTACAAGATCAAATCCCCGCTGGTGGAACACGCCCTGTACGTGACCGTCAACGACATCGTGCTGAACGCCGGCACCCCCCACGAACAGCGCCGCCCCTTCGAGGTGTTCATCAACTCGAAGAACATGGACCACTTCCAGTGGATCGTGGCGCTTACCCGAATCCTGTCGGCCGTGTTCCGCAAGGGCGGCGACGTGACGTTCATCGTGGAAGAGCTCAAGGCCGTGTTCGACCCGAAGGGCGGCTACTTCAAGGCCGGCGGCATCTACATGCCCAGCATCGTGGCCGAGATCGGCGCGGTGATCGAGCAGCACATGAAGAGCATCGGGCTGATCCACGACCCGGAGATGGACGAGTCGACGCGCCGGCTGATCGCTGAGAAGCGTGCGGCTTATGAGGGGGCGGCGAAGAAGAAGGCTGAGGCGGTGAGCGCGGCTACGGGTACGTTTGCGCCGGTGGGTGAGAGTGCGAGTGGGTTTCCGCCTGGGGCGACGATGTGTGCGAAGTGCAATACGCAGGCGTTGGTGCTGATGGATGGGTGCCAGACTTGTTTGAATTGTGGGTATTCGAAGTGTGGGTGATTGAGCGGTAGTTTAAATATCTGGTTAACGCTTGCTTGTAAGCAACGAACGACTGAAATGGGTAAATGGCGAATCGCAGGTCGATTGTAAGAGGGTTAAATATTCGATGTCCTGCGATCCGCACACAATCTTCGGCAACAACATCTCGATTAGTTGAGCCCAGGGCTGAAACTACTACTTGTCACGTTAATCGCGATAGTCTCGCTTTTGTCGCGCTTCCTCATCGCTAGGATCTTGAAGCCAATTTAATAAATCTTCGAGGACTATCACTTCGAAGGCTGGCTGATCGTGAGTGCCTTGGGTGAATACCTGGTGCGTCGCCCCAAAAATCGTCCGCGACATCCCTTCATCGCCAACCAAGAGCGGTTGGAAATAGAACTTTTGTCTAAATAGCTTTCCCGCAGTCCAGCAAACTACAAGGCTAATCTGCCTAGGAAATTTCTCGCCTTTATCGAAATCTGCGACGAGGCTATCAAATGAGTACTTATACTCAAGTACCTTTGGTTCCGTAGTATATGGGAGGTCGTACTCACGCGTTACGCCTAGTCGCTGTGCTGATCTATCAAACAAAACGTCGGAATCTTTTTGGTATTCCATAAAAAACAATGAATCATAGCGATCACTTTGAGATGTCGCGAAGATTCTAAATCCTCGCAGTATTCCCGAGCCAATAAGCTCGTGAAATAGAGCGACGACGTCTTGCTCCTGTTGTGGTTTTGAAACCAGCGCAATGTTTGCTCGACCCTTCGAGTACGACAGCGGAGACTTGTTCCGGTGTTCTTCCTGCATTCGCTTCCATTCGTGAAGTTCAAGATCTGGAATGATCGCCTGTGAACCGCTGTCCGGTCGAAGATGCTGCATAAACTTTTTGAACGTCGTAACTGCGCGCACTGATAAGCGTTCGGCAAGATCCTTGAGCTCGGGCTGAAATATCTTCCTGCCCATATCAGGATTGCCGTCTGTGAAATGAACAATCACATGAGCATTTGCCTGATATCCGATCGCGCTAGTTAGCGGAATTACTGCAAGATCGCCTTGCGGCATATGATCGCTCGCAAGCTGTAAGCCGCCATGGATGATTCTTGTTCCTCGACGAAGCAGTAACTCATCGTCGTTGAACTCGTTCCAGATTTTTGCTGACCGCAGGAACGACCCGTAGACAACCACTCCGTGCTTTTCTATCAAGACCCGATCTTCTTCCGTGAGCGTGGACAAGAAAGACGAGTTGTCTGACGTCAGATCATTCTTGTCCCAGATCTCGTACAAGCAGTCGAGTCGCTTAAAGTCGGCTGGGAGTTTTACAAACTTTGTAGCGGGGTCACCCTGTATGCCTTCGGCTGCGCGCGAAATATCCGAAAGACACTGAGTTTTGAGATTTGGTATCTCGTGAGGATAGTAGTATTCGGCGCGATTGATCGACAGATCGGTTCTGACTTTGTCGGCGGAAATTACTGATAGTTTAATGTCTATCGGTTCAACTTTGCCGTTTAGATAGATACCGCCCAATGGGGTCTTTATTCTAAGCACGTCATACCATTGTTTTGCGCTAGTGGCGCCGATCCATCCCAGATTCTTGGGTCGTTCACCAGAAGCTTGGCCAACAAGCAACTCGACGGCTGTTCCGCTCGACTCGTGGACAAGTTCGGGAACATCAAAATCTATTGCTTCGAACTTCGGCCTGGGTACTGTTCCGCTGGCGTCTTCAGCCCATTGCCTGCCTTGGCGCAAAACAGCTGCGAGCTCACCATCTGTGGTTTTGCTCTGCAGCGATATGAATGAGAAGCCGTAGGCTAAGAAGGTTGCACCGACGCCTTTATGGCCACGTAGGTCTGCTTGCTTCTTAAAACTAACATTAGGTCGCAGGCAGTAACGAAATTGATCATCGTTCATGCCTATTCCATTGTCTATGACACGAACCTTAGATGCTGCGATATCTACGGTTATCCATATCGATGGAACGTAGCTCGCTTCGGCAGTCTTGCGCTTCTGTTCTACTGCATCTAAAGCGTTCTGAAGTAGCTCCGAAAAAAGGTCGAAGTAACCGGTGTAACTCTTAAGGATGTTATGGACAATTCTTTTGCTTGCTTCATCGAGAACGGCATTAAGGCCGTCAGTCTCGGCCGTTGCGGACGAAGCAAGTGGATCGAAGCCATCGATCGACGCGCTGTAGATAGTCATTCTTCCCCCTTTTTTTGCTGCCATCAGATTAAGCTTGAAACGCTTCTTAAGACTTCACTTGCACCAAATTCGTCAACTGAGTGCTATTGGCTGGCTTGTATATAGTCATGCTTCGCGAATGAGCGCCTCCTTTCAGCCCCTTCCGCTGACTACTTCTCTCTTAGTCCACTTATTGCTGCGCGCGGCGGAACTGGCGTTGAAGTTTCGCGACTAAGCGCTGCAGGTGGGCGGGTTTAGTCTCGCATTCCCAGACTTCCAACACCGTCCAGCCACGCGACTCCAGCTCACATCTATTTCTTTCGTCACGTGCTCTATTGCCTACAAGCTTCGGATACCAGAAATCGAGTTTCGATTTTGGCATTCTTGAAAGGTTGCAGTTAGCATCAGGATGTTGATGCCAGAAACATCCATGGACAAATATAGCTATTCGTCGGCTTCGAAATACAAGATCAGGTTTCCCAGGCAAGTCCCTTGCATGCAGACGATAACGAAAGCCAGCTGCATGAAGCGCGCGCCTTACGCGCATTTCCGGCTTAGTGTCGCGCCCTCGTATGCGAGACATCTGCGCGCTTCTAGCCACATCCGTCTCATTCCTCGTCTGCACCACCGGCCTCGTCCGCTTCGGTTCCTGCCACCTCCTCGCCCACTGGGGGAATCTTGGAATCCACGGACACACTGTCATCCTGACGAAAACCGATTAACAATTCCTCTAGCAAAGCGGCGTGATCCCGCCTCGGCGGTACCCGCTCGAGCGTTTCCTCGATGCGCCCGGCGATTTCGGTAGGCGATAGTGAGTCCACTAGGCGATTATCCAGTGCCCATGGTCTTCCAGGATGCACGACGTCCCATGGCGATCGCTTGTTAGCTCGAGTGGTCGCCGCGTCACCATGCTTACTCATGCCCCAGCAAGCCTTAGTTTCTGAGTTCCAGATTGGCCAAAAAGTCCTTATGAGATGCTTTTCGGCAACGAGTTGAGCATTGGTTGCACATACAAGTCGACGGCAGACGAAATCTTCCAGCTTTAGGGGTGCGAGATTCGGCGGGAGCTTGCTGGAATATGTCTCCGCCGTGGCGATTGTGCCGGCGTGTTCTAACAAGCGAGCCGTAAGCTTGGCACCCTGCTCTCGTGTGGTGCTGGCGTCATCATTCGCCGGGTCGGCTTTTCCTACATAAATCGGCGTCTCGGATGCTGAGATGCCTCTGTAGAGAGGGTGGTTGCCGCGATAGTAGATCGCATAGACACCCGATCCGTAGGCAGGTCGCACCTCAGTCAACAGAACCAGTGGCTGAGCGAGGAGTGCGATGGAGACCATTCGTCCGATTGCTTTGGGATCGGCGGGATCGAATGTTGCGGTGGGCATACTAATTGGATCGGTTGACGAGCGAGCAGCTTCCACTTCATTTGCATGTGCTGCCAAGCCTTCGCGTATGCGACGTACAACCGCTTGAGAAGGGTTGCCTCCGGCGGCCGCGAGCACAGCTGCCAGCGCGTCGTCCAACGCCTTAATCGCAGCTCGATCTGGTGCGACTGCCATCTACTGCCCTCCCTAGAAAATTACTCCCTATGGTAATTGATGAAAGTTGGTGGAAGAGATCGAAATGATTGCCTTTGATGGCCGAAACACTGGGGGTTTTCTTGTGGCTGCAGCTCAAATTTGGTGACTAATGTTTCCTCAATTCGGGCATCTGAACTAAGACTCAGCTTGGCAGTTGTTAGCTTTCGAGCAGGATGTCGCTGGATATTGCCAGGTCGCTCATCGGTTTTGGCGTCTCATCGGCTGGGATCGGGGGATGCCACACTTAGGCACTAGGATACTTTTTAAATCACTGTAAAATCAATGATATACAATTTGTCGCTCAATCGCAAAACTACCTTCGCACCTTGTCGATCAATGCGGCGAGGTACGTGTATAATTTGGTATCGCCGCGGGATACCGCGGAAAGCCGCGGAGACTGCGATGGGTAAGGATGGTCGTAACGCAGTGCGCGTAACCACAACGCTGACCCGACAGCAGCACAGCGAGTTGGATCGGCTCGCGGATCAGAATGGTGTCAAGATCGCTTGGCTTGTCAGGCGAGCGGTTGAACGCCTTATCGATGATGCTAATCGGGGCACCCTTCCTCTGGATTTTGGTTTGGGAGAACGCCGCGATGCGTAGTGTCGAGCTTTTCAGCGGTTGTGGCGGCTTAGCTTTTGGGCTATCTCAGGCAGGGTTCCATCATGAGTTAATGGTGGAGTGGGATACTGACGCCGTCGAAACTGTCCTTCATAATTGTCGACGCGGTATTCGCCATGTTCGCGATTGGCCATTGAAACGCACCGATGTTCGCCAGGTCGATTGGCATGGTTTTGCCGGACTGGATCTCGTTGCAGGTGGTCCTCCATGTCAACCGTTCTCAATTGGCGGTAAGCATCGCGGGCACGATGACTCGCGTGACATGTGGCCTGAAGTAATTCGCACTGTGCGGGAAGCTCGGCCCCGTGCTTTCTTATTCGAGAATGTAAGAGGCTTGGCGCGTCCCGCATTCGCGGAGTATCTACGTTGGATCCTCGCGAATCTTCGCCATCCGGAGATGGTTCGGAAGAGTGATGAAACTCACGAGAGTCACCTTTTACGCTTAGAAGCCACAAAGCAGCCTCGTACCTATAATGTGCTGGTAATGCAGGTCAATGCGGCTGACTTTGGGGCCGCGCAGAAGCGACATCGCGTTATTGTTGCAGGAGTGCGTGCGGATCTTGGAATCCAAGTTCACCCTGCGATGCCGACACATTCGCGTGAACGCTTGTTGTGGGATCAATGGATCAGTGGCGACTATTGGAAGCGTCATGGGTTCAAGATGCCATCTGATCGTGCGATTCCTTCAGTCGATCTCGCCATGGTCCGACGCCTACGTTTGCGTGACACTAAGCCGAAAGAAAAGCCTTGGGCAACTGTACGTGATGCCCTAATAGGCCTCGGTGAGCCGACTGGGAATAACAACCACGTTCTACAGGTCGGAGCTCGAACGTATCCAGGTCATACGGGGTCTCCACTCGACCAGCCGGCTAAAGCTCTCAAGGCTGGTGATCATGGTGTTCCCGGCGGTGAGAACATGATGATCCGTGACAATGGAACTGTTCGGTATTTCACCATTCGAGAGGCTGCGCGGTTGCAGGGACTGCCCGATACCTATCATTTCCCGCGTTCATGGTCAGAAAGCATGCGTCAGCTTGGCAATGCGGTGCCCACACAGCTTTCCCAATCAATGGGGCGATGGATATCTGATACGCTTTCTTCGGTCTCCTTTACGGGACGAATCGCGGCGGCTTGATGTACTCCGATTGCTTAAGATGGAGGATTTAGTCAATGCAAAGGAGCAGTGCTGCAGTCCCTCCATGGCTGAACCTTTCTCCACGGCATAAGTATTGGTTCTAGCGTGTCCATGTGTTTTAGTAATCATCGAAGTCTGGTGCTGCGCTATTTACTAACGAACAGCGACCTAGAAAGGCCCGGAGATGGGCTGAACCTTGCCTTTTGAAGCTCCTTGGCAATGCTTCGCGTTTGACACTTGTGCTTGTACGCCAGAGGAGCGAGTAAGTGCATCGTCGCAAGGCGTGCGACACTCAACGTATATTCTGTCTACAAAGTGCGCTAAATGACGTGTTATCAATTACTTACATGTGTGGTCGGCTCGCGTTTTCGGAAGTAATGGCCTAAGATAGCGAGGGCCCTATAAAGGTCGAATAAACCTGCCTCGGTGAGAGCTATGTCGTTGTTACATCCACTGAACGTGTCGACGAACGGAGTGGCGCAGCGAGCTGAGCTAGATCCTCCGCAGTCCTACTGGAGTGTGGGACAGATCCTTACCGTAGGGGCCGTTGTCGACGACCAAGGTAAGCAGGTCGATTCTCTCGTTCTCGAGCCTCAGGGGATAGCGCACATCATCTCAGCGGAGAGAGTCACTCTGCCCGGCGACGTTTGTAGCTTTGCGCACGTACTTACCAGGAAATGTAATGAAGGACTCTTGACTCTAAATATCGGAGTCGTTGATCCCGGATGGGATAACTTCATATCAACGCCAATACTAAATTTTTCGTCGCAGCAAAGGCGCATTGAAAAGGGGCAACCCTTCATTCGGTTGACCTTCCATCGTGTCGAATTTCAGGACGGTTCTAACCCTGAGGGCTACAAAAAAAGCGAAAATCTACGCAGTGAAGATTATTTCCGAGGCGTTCGCGAGAGATCCGTATCAATTTTCGGAAAATACTTTTTAAATGTAAAGCAAATCGTTGGTGAGGCTTCGAAGGAAGAGAATCTACGACTTCGAGAAACGCTACTCAAGCTTTTGCCTCTCGCCGCCATCTTCCTGACGGTGCTCGTGCTTTTGCTTAATATTGGTATTGCAGCACTCTCACGGTTTTATCCGAGTAGCAACACGGCGCCTCAAGACACGCAAGCCGTTCTACAACGACTCGATCTCATAGAAGCCCAGCTGAAGGCTCGCGAAAGAAGCTCAATCCCGACGGCGCATCCGACACCTCCACTGTCGAATCAAACGAACTCTGGGAGTGGCAAGTGAACTTTGCAGCCATGCCATCTATTAATGCAGTAACAATCGCGCTTTGTAGAGCGATATTGTGTGACGGCATTTTGGTGGATCCGAGAAAAATGCCTACGCGTGAGTTACTCGGCGTTGGATTCGAGATTGTCGATCCTCGAAAACGGCTAACGACAATCCCGGTTAGGCGCTGGAGCTCGGCTCTGGCAATCGGCGAACTCATGTGGAACGTCAGAGCGGACACTAGTGTCGAGCCGCTCGCGTTTTACAGCGCGCGATGGAGGGATTTCGCTGACGAAGAGGGGAATATTCGAGGAAGCTGCTATGGCGCGAGGATTTTCTCGCCCGTATTGGAAGGTTTATCGCAGTGGGACATGGTAAAAAAACTTTTAGTGGAAGATAAAAGTTCTCGCCGAGCCGTACTGACTTTCTTGACAATGCGTGATGTATCTGCGGACACCAACGATCTCTCTTGCACGAATACGCTGCAGTTCATTGTGCGAGATGACAAGCTGCATGCATTTGTGAACATGAGAAGTAATGATGTGATCTGGGGTGTACCCTATGATGTTTTTTTGTTCACCTCCTTGCAGGAAATGATGGCGGTCGAGCTTGGGTTAGATCTTGGCGTGTATCGACACTATGCCGCATCCATGCACGTATATGATCGTCATTTTAAACTGGCCTCAGACATTGCTGCGCTCGATGATCGTTACGATGCGAGGGGAGAAATGCCCCGCATTGAGAGCATTGAGGAAATCGAGCGTATGAAATTGGTCGAGGTCGAGCTTCGACTTGGTGGCTCTGTCGCGCCGTCAATGTCGCCTTATGAGCATTTTTGTATCGAAGCTCTTTCGCGGCATCATGTTCGGCAGGTTGCCTAGCTCAGACGCTTAGGTGTCCTGTCGTAGGGACTTGTCGGCTTCCCCATCTCGACACGATGCGGTGAAGTCTGCCATTGGGCCGATCAAATGGCTACTTCCTGATTGTGGGAACAACCACTCATAACAGCTGCGTCAGTGGGTAGCTCGCCTCTTTACCTAGTGGTGAGGTGTCGTTGCACAGCGCCAACCATTAGGTAGACATCTCGACTCGCTAACGAACCGGGCGGATGGACCAATCAAGCTCCCTGGAGCCTGCGGACCGACCGGCTTCACCACTGGAATAATGAAACCGGAGAGCTACGGGACCGTTCTTACTCGATCCAATGATCCATCCACCCGCACTGGCTCTATGGAGCAGTGCCACTGCCGCTTCTGACACCGGAGGTGGCGGGCGAGCCAGGATGCAAAAACCGTGTCAAAGAACGGTCGGGCCGAAGCCCGCCTGGCCGCCCACCAAAAGGTGGGGAGACACCGGATACCGCAGGGCTCTCCCTGCGATATCCGGGCTTTGACAACGGGTTTGCATACCCGGCTGTCGGCGTGAACCGACAGCGACGTCATGATCCCGAATCGCGCCCAGCGAATCCATCGTAATGGTCTGAAAGTTGCCGACTTTCGTACATCCAACGATGCTCAATCTTCTAACCGTATGGCCGATAGCGAAGGGCTTGGGTACGACGTATCGTCATGTCCGACAGCATGCGGGTCACTGACGGGCTAGCGTTCTTGTCGTGCTCGTCCGCCAACGGGTGACATCCATGTGCTACTCCGCTCAAATCCTGGCCGACTTCTCCAAATACCGCCGCCTGGGCGGCGACCTGGACCTCCAGGCCTACGTCGAGATGGCTGGCTGGACGCGGCAGAAGGGGAATTGGGTCAAGGGCGTGCCCAAGGCCATGCGCGATGTCTTCCTTGACTCAACTGTCCCTGATGAGCAGGAGGCCCGCGACGCGGCGATGGCCGCCTACAGGGATGCAGCCGCGGCGCTGGAGCAGGAGATCGCCGAACAGTCCGAGCGACTGGCACGCGCTGAAGTCGTGCTGGCCGGGCCCAAGCCCACGAAGAAGGCTGCCAACGACCTGCGTGTGGCCACCAACAAGATTGCGGCGGCGCGCGCCGCCCTTGCCCAGGTAACCGACCGCCGCGCTGGTCAGGACTATGCCCGCGTGTGGCCGGGTGGCCTGATGCCCGTGCTCATGCGCGACCCTGAAACGGGAGAACGTCGCGTGGTGCCCATGCGCTTCCGTTGCCGGCTTCGCGGCTGGGACGAGGCCAAGGAGCGCGCCATGCAAGGCACCTACTGCGCGCGCAAGGATTCCCTGCCCACGGTGTGGCGGGAACTGTGGGGGTCCAACCACGGCGTGATCGTCGCCAGGCGGTGCTATGAAGCCGTGTCGATCCACCGCCTTCAACAGCGCGAGCTCGCGCCCGGCGAGCGGGATCTGTCAGTGGAACTGGAATTCCGTCCCGAGCCCGAGCAGGACATGCTGCTTGCCTGCCTGTGGCGACACGTCGAGGCGACCGACAACGAACCCGCCTTCTATAGCGTCGCGGCCATTACCCGTGACCCGCCGTCGGAAGTGGCCGCGGCCGGTCACGACAGGTTCGTGATCGCGATCAAGCCGGAGAACCTGGATGCCTGGCTCGACCCGCAGCCGGGCAGGCTGGCCGACATGCTGGCGATACTTGAAGACCCTATCGACGCTTACTACGAACATGAGGTGGTCGAGAAGGAGAAGGACGCGGAATAGCCTGGCACGAGATCTCCCGGCAAACCCCAAGGTCTCCGCGACTTAGGCAATGTTCTTGCCGAGTCGCCTTCTAACCGTCCACATTCCTGAGACTGGCCGGGGCTATCGTCGGCGCCATGGACCGAGCCCGCCACCTGCTTCTGCTGACCTGCACCGCCTTGGCGAAGGTCCAGCATGAGTTGTATAGCGAGTACTGCTTTCTCAAACCGTCGGCCGAATGGTATGGGCGGGTGCGCGACCTTGAGCGGCCCTCGGCTTGGCTGGATGGCGTACCAGCTAACTATGCGGTCACTGGCGTAGTCGGTCACATGATGCGCGTGCAAACGCATCTTCTGGCGATGATCGCCACGCCGGGAGATATCGACGGCCTGCGAGCGTGCGTGGTGCTTCAGCACATAGCTTGCGATACACAGTCGTCGGGTTGGTCGAAACCCGTCCTGCGCCTGGCTGCGCAGCTGGGTGTGTCGTTGCCCGCCGGGCCCGGCGTGGTGGTGCACCGGACTACCTTGCACGACCTTCCTGCCGAAGCTTTCCCGGCGCGGCTTGCCAGGGCTCTACCGGACGATCAAAACAGGCCCACGGCGTTTCAAGCGTCATCGTCGATGATGGGTGGCGTGACGTGCAACCACCCAACCACGCACAAGAAACGACGCCGCAAGGCCTCGGATTTCGCGCGCGTCAGTTAGCCCATGCCGAGATGCTTGCCCGAACGTTGTCGATATAACGAATCGGGCGGATGGACCAATCAGGCCCCTGGAGCCTGCGGGTTAACCGACTTCACCACTGGAATAATGAAGCAGGCCAGCCGGGGGACCGTTGTCACTCGATCCTATGATCCATCCACCCGCACTGGCTCTCTGGGAGGACAGTGCCACGACCGCTTCTTACGTCGGAGGTGGCGGGCGAGCCAGGGTGCAAAAAACCGTGCGTGGACGGTCGGGCCGGAGCCCACCTGACTGCCCGCCGTGAGAAGACGGGAAGACACAAGTACCGCAGGAGAACGCCTGCGGTACCCGGCCACGCATAGCGGGTTTTGGACACCCGGCTGTCGGCGTTGACCGACAGCGAAACAATGATCCCGAATCGCTGCAGGCGAATCCATCGTAATGGTCTGAAAGTTGGCGGCTTTCGTACATCCATGGATGCTCAAATTTCTAACCGACTACCGGGATGGCGATGGGCTTGGATACGGCGTATCGTCCTGTCCGACTGGATGCTGGTCATCGACGGGCTAGGGGGCCCTTCATGGCACGAAAAGGGGATGGAGTTTTTGAGAGTTTGACCCGTGCGCCGTGGCCGGTTGGCCTGGT
>Ga0163162_10001256_pt1 | contig 23706 bp, 16 predicted proteins | sample S55metaG_FD_115310 | JGI IMG/M metagenome (GOLD analysis project Ga0163162, IMG submission 115310) | Switchgrass rhizosphere microbial communities from Kellogg Biological Station, Michigan, USA - S5-5 metaG | ecosystem: Host-associated > Plants > Roots > Rhizosphere > Soil | place: USA... | reverse complement strand
TGATCTCCGTGAGCGGCGTCATCGCAGGCAGGCCCGCCGTCGAGCCCGCGCTCACGCGGTCGAGCACGCCGCGCACGTTGCGCGCAACGTCGGCCGGCGTGCTGCTCGCGCTCACGAGCGCGCCCCACGCCAGCAGCGCGTCGTTCGACACGAGCACGCCGACGCCGTGGGCGACCGCATAGCTCATGAGCTCGCGGAGCACCGGCGGGCTCAGGATCTTGTTGTCGGGGAACAGCCAGAGGCCGTTGACTTGCGGCGCGAGCCGCTTGAATAGGTACAACGTGTCGCGATCAGAGGAAGACACCTCGGCCTTGATCTCCATGGCGGGGCTGGCAACGGCGCGCGCCTCCGAGACAAGCGACTTCTGCGTTTCGCTCACGATCATCCCGATCCGTTTGCGCGACGGGTCGACCGTGCTCCAACCGCGCAGCTGCAGTGCGAGCGGCGGCAGTGGCTGCACGCCCCAGATCTGCCTGCCCGACTCGAAGAGCTCCTGATAGTTGAACACCTGACAGAACACGAGCGGGGTGCTCGCGAGGTGCGCGCGTGCGAAGTCGACTGCCTCGCGTCCAACGGCGATCGCGACCGCCGGGCGAAGCGCGACGAGCGGCGCGAGCAGGTCTGGTGAATCGGGCACGTGAAGAGGAACGAGCACCGCGCGGTAACGCGCGGACGGGAGCTGCTCTAGGATCTTCGCAGCAACGTCGCGATATCCGTCCGAGCCTTCCTGGAACAGCACGACGACGTCGCGCGTCGGCGGCGGCTTCGGACGCGGCGCGGGCGTCGGCTTCGGCGGCGGCGGCTCGGGCGGCAGCGGCGCGACCTCGACCGGCGCCTCGGTCGCAACGGGCTCGGGCGCAGGCTGCGCGGGCGAGTCGGGACGGAAGATCGCGCAGCCCGCGAGCGCGAGCAATGGCACGGCGATCAGTGCCAGCCGGGCGGCGCTGCGGAAAGGCGTGAGCATGGTCTGGGGAGGATAAGAATTGGCGCCGAAAATAGCCGTGTTCACGGTCACAAATCGGGGGGCGCGCGAGACGGGCACCGCGGCCCAACCCAAGCGCCGCGCGGGTTTCGGCGGACTTATGCGTTCTCGGCTGGCTCGCGATCGGCCGCGCCGATGCTAGCTTCAGGGACGGGCCGGCGGTATCGCCAGAACGCGGGCAGCGCGGGGATGCAGAGCGCGACGCCCGCGACGCAGATCAATCCGCCCCACGCGATCGAGCGCGCCAATCCGAAACGCTCGGCCATGAAGCCTGCACGCACGTTGCCAAGCAGCGGGCCCGTCATGTACGAGAGCTGCTCGATGCTCGCCATGCGGCCGCGCAGCGCCGGCGGAATCGTCTCGTTCCAGAGCGTCATCCGAAACAGCCCGCTCACCATATCCGCGGCGCCCGCGAGCGCGAGACAAGCCACGGCGGCCGGCAGCGAGCGCGCGAAGCCGAGCGCGAAGATCGCGAGCCCCCAGGCAGCAGCCGCAAGCACGATCGCCGCGCCCCGGCGTCGCACGCCGCTCGTCCACCCGCTGAACAAAGTGATGGCCAATGCGCCGATGCTCATCGCGGAGTACAAGAAACCGACTGTCGCGGTGCCGCCGAGCTGCTCCGCGAGCGCCGGGAACACCGCCATCGGCATCGCGAAGGTCATCGCGACGATATCGACGACGTAGGTGCCGATGAGCTCCGGGCGTTTCGCGGCGTAGCGCAGTCCCTCGACGATCGTCGCGAGACCTGCGGGCTGGGCGTGCTCGGCCGGCGGCATCGCGCGAATCGCGGCGAGCGCCGCGAGCGAGACCGCGAACGTCGCTACCTCGATCGCGTACGTCGTAGGCAAACCGAGCGCTGCGATAGCGATGCCGGCGAGCGCGGGCGCCGCAATCGCAGCGGCCGTCCCGCGCAGTGACGTGAGCGCGGACGCCGCGGCGAGCTCGCTCGTCTCGACGAGCTTTTGCGTGAGCGACTCGAGCGCGGGCCGATGGAAGCCGTTGACGGCGGCGGTGAACGCCGCGACCGCGAACAGCAGCGCGACGCTCGGCTTCGGCAGCAGCGAATTCACGACGAGCGCGAGCGAGCCGAGCATCATCAAAGCTTCGCAGCGCAGCAGCAGCTTGCGCCGGTCGAGCGCATCCGCGAGCGCACCGCCCCAGAGCGCTGTAAGCGCGAGCGGCACGAGCTGCACGCTGCCGATCAAGCCGACCGCAGCGGAGGACTTCGTGAGCGCGAACACCTGCACCGGCAGCGCGACGTACGTGATGAACGTGCCGAACGTGCTGACGAGCTGGCCCACGAACACGAGGCGGAAGTCGCGGTGGCGGCGCAGCGGTGACAGGTCGAGGAACATTGAGCCCGAAGCGAAAGGGGCCCGAGATGCGAGTGCTAGCGAATCAGGCCGTCTTTCCGCATGCGCTTGCCGATCGGTATGGTGATCTCGATGAGACCCGCGTCGCCGGACACGACGTTCTTCACCGACGTGTCGACCGTGTACACGACCGTCGCGCCCTGTGTTTCGTAAACCTTCGACGTGATGTGCGCTTGGCCTTTCAACGTCGTGACCGAATCCATCGTCTGAAAGTCGGCGGCTACGACGGTGCCGTAGTAGCCATAGTAGGCATCGGTAGCCTTGTAGAAGCCGTCCGCTCGCGTGTCGTTGCCGTTGCCTTCCGTCACGCTCCACGCCTTCGAGATGAGGCTCGTGGCGATCACGGCGTCCGCCTTTTGCGACGCGACGGCGCCTTCGATGCTTTCACGCGTGAGCGGATTCTTTTGAGCCACGACGTCGCAGCTCGCGACAGCGAACGTGGACTCGTTCTTCAGCCGGGCGACAAGCGCTCTCTCGAACGGACAGCGCTGGTCGACGTTCGGGCTGATGCCCACGACGAGGATCCGCGAGAAGGTCTGCTTGCGCGAAGCGCCGTCCACCCACGCACCCTTCACCGACGTGCCCGCACTCACCGACGCGGATAGCCCCGCGGCGCCGAGCAGTAACAGCGTCTGCATGACGGGTAGACGCGCTGTGGACTGCCGGTGAAAGGCGTTGGTTCGCACGGGAAGCTCCTTTCGGATCGATCGAACGGTGAGCAAGCGCTCCGAGTTTACTCGACGGCCGCGGTCGCGGACAGGTGAGGCATTTGGCGAGCGTCCATGCGCGCCCGTTGGAGCGGTGAGTTGCTCAGAGCACCCGGTAGATCCGAACCCGCGGATCGGAGCTCGGCAGCTGCTCCGTCTGCACCGCGTGGCCATCGCGCTCGACCGTGAGCGGCACGGGCTGCGCTTGCCTGCCGAGCAGCCTGTCGAGCTCAGGTGCGGCCAGGATCGCGTTATCGGCGTCGCGGCTATTCCTCTCGTTCGACACGACGGCCAGCAGCGCGACCAACACAGCGAGCGCGGCGACGCCCGCCCCCGCGAGCCCGAAACCAGTTCGCACAGGTTCGGGTGTGGAGAGTCTCGCGCGCATCCGCTCCACGCCGCCCGGCGGCGGCTCGAGGAGCTCGAACGGCGACTCAAGATCGGTCTGCATCGGCCATTACCTCCTGCGGCTGCAACCGCTCGCGCAGCAGTGCGAGCGCGCGGTTTCGGCGCGATCCGACCGTGCCTTCCTTGACGCCGGTCACTGCAGCGACCTCACCGTAGCTCATTCCCGCGAGCTCGCAAAGCATGAGCACGCGCTTCAACCGCTCCGGCAATTCGTCGACCGCCCGCTGAATTCGAAGAGAGAGCACCGACGGACCGCCGCCGACATCGTGCGGCGCCTCCGGTAGTGAATCGAATGACACGAGCCGCCAGAGCCTCTTGCGCCTGCGGCGGTTCGACGCGAGGTTGAGCGCAGTACGGAAGACGAACGCCTTGAAGCCCTCCGCGCGAATGCGGTCGCGCGCGCGCCAACAGCGCAGGAACGCCTCCTGCACGACGTCCTGACTCTCCATCCGATCCCAGAGCCAGCGGTAGACGACGTTGTACAGCGGCTTCTCGAGCGCTCGATAGAGCTCGACCCAGGACGCTTCGTCGACGCCGGTCATCGACAGCGATCGTCTGTTGGCGACTGGCCCTATCGACCTTGCGGCCAATGCACGATGTAGAACAGCGTTCCCTTCGCGTCGGCCTGGTCGGCGATGGGCCTCCTCGTCGTTTGTTCGCCAAGGACGAGAAACTCCCCTGGCTTGATCGTGACGCTCACGCTGAGGCTTTGAGGCGGACCTGACGAATTCGGGATCGGTGGCAGCCGGAATGAGATATTGGCCATGAGATCCAAACCGTCGCCGCGCGGGCGCAGATTCTCGCTTATCTCGAGCATGCCGCCCTTCACCCCGGCACTCGTCCCCGCCTGCCCGGTGATGGTCGCCGTATCTTGCACGGAGAATGCGAGATCGCCGTGCACGCGTTCGACCTGTTGAAGAGCGGCGCTCAGCGGCTTGAGCGATGCGTCGGCCGCATTCGGCCGGCCCGGCTCTCCGTAGATCACCCAATACTGCAACGTGATGCGCGGAGTCGGACTCGCGCTGCGAGCCGCGATCGCCTTGAGCACCGTGGCGACCTGCGCCTGCGACGCGGCGGGGGCCTCGACGAGCAGCTGGCCTGTCGGCAACAGCACGACCTCGCACCTGCGCATATTGGTGAGGGAGTCTTGGGGGCCCGAGCTGCACTGCGCGGCAAGCACGTGCCCGAGCGCATCGGCGATTTCCTTCGCGTTGTTCGCGTCGAGGTCGTAGACGGCCGTGTCAGCGGAAGCGGTCGCGGCAAGCAGCAGTAGGGCCAGCGGCGCTAGGGTATGGAGTTTCATACATAGGGTCCTCCTCAGGAGCTCGGCTTATATACACCTGAGGGCAGCGAATTCTTCCCGACTTGCGGCTGCGACGCTTCCGCGGAATCGTGCTCCGGATTGGTGCGAAATCCCTCCGCGGAGGGATTCTCTTCTTGTTAGAGCACCCGGGGTCGATCAGCTACCGACAGCCGCCGTCGCGCTCCGGTCCGACCGTCCTTCTCGCGAACCGAAGAACGCGGCGAGCGCCTTGCCCGTGTGCGACGCGCGCGCGAGTCTCGCCACTTGCTCGGGCGTGCCCTGTGCGACGATCTTCCCGCCGCCCTCCCCGCCTTCAGGGCCGAGGTCGACGATCCAATCGGCCTCCGCGAGCACGTCGAGGTTGTGCTCGATCACGATCACGCTGTTCCCCGCGTCGACGAGCCGGTGAAGCACGCGGGTGAGCTTCTCGACGTCGGCAATGTGGAGGCCGATCGTCGGCTCGTCGAGCACGTAGAGCGTCGGCGCGCTCAGGCGGGCACGCAGATGCTCGGGGCGCACCTTCGCGAGCTCCGTCACGAGCTTCACGCGCTGCGCCTCGCCGCCCGACAGCGTCGGGCTCTGCTGACCCAGCGTGAGATAACCGAGACCCACGTCGCGCAGCAAGCCGAGCGTGTGCGCGATCTTCGGATGCGACGCGAAGAACGCGACCGCCTCGTCGACGGTCATCGCGAGCACGTCGCCGATGCTCTTGCCCTTGTACTCGACCGCGAGCGTCTCGGCGTTGAAGCGCGCGCCGCCGCAGCGCTCGCAGCTCACGCGCACGTCGGGTAGGAAGCTCATCTCGATCTTCTTGAGCCCCTGCCCCTCGCAACCTTCGCAGCGGCCGCCCGCGACGTTGAACGAGAAGCGGCTCGACTCGTAGCCGCGGATCCGCGCTTCGGTCGTGTCGCAGAAGAGCTTGCGAACCTCGTCCCAGATGCCGACGTAGGTCGCGGGGCACGAGCGAGGAGTCTTACCGATCGGCGTCTGATCGACTTCGAGCACGCGGCCGATGCCCTGCCAACCCTTTATCGACTCGACGTTCGCGAGCGGCGGCGTCTTGCCGCGCTGCGCCGTCACGAGCCGCGCGAGGTTGCCGTGAAGCACATCGCGGATCAGCGTGCTCTTGCCGCTGCCGCTGACACCGGTCACGCAGACGAGCCGCGCGAGCGGCAGAGCCGCGTCGAGCCTAAGGAGGTTGTGGCGCGTGACGCCCTCGAGCTCGAGCCAGCCTGGGCCGATCGCGTTGTCGGCGGCGGTCGTCTTGCCGTTCGCGGCGACGGCGCGGCGCGGCTGCAGTGGGTGGCTGGGCGGCGATGCGAGCACGCGCCCCGTCGTCGATCGCTCGGACGCGAGCAGGTCCGCGAGCGTGCCGTTCACGATCACTTCGCCGCCGTGGCGACCGGCGCCGGGACCGAGATCGACGACGTGCTCCGCGCGGCGAATCGTCTCCTCGTCGTGCTCGACGACGACGATCGTGTTGCCGCGCGCGCAGAGAGCGGTGATCGTATCGAGCAGACGGTCGTTGTCGCGCGGATGTAAGCCGATCGTCGGCTCGTCGAGGATGTAGCAGACGCCGCGCAAGTTCGAGCCGAGCTGCGCCGCGAGTCGGATACGCTGCGCCTCACCGCCCGACAGCGTCGGCGCCGCGCGATCGAGCGTGAGATAGCCCAAGCCGACGAGCTCGAGGAAACCGAGCCGGCTCTCGAGCTCGGGCAGCACGTCGCGTGCGATGTCGCGCGCGCGGCCGTCGAGCGTGAGGCCTGCGAACTGCGCACGCGACTGGCTCACGGACAGCGCCGTGAGCTGCGCGATGTCTCGGCCCGCGAGCGTCACGGCGAGGGCCTCGGGCTTTAGACGCCTGCCCGCGCATGCCGGGCAGGTCTCGGGCTCGGCTTCCGTCTCGAACCACTGCGACTCCTCGCCCGTCTGCTCGCCGTCGAAACCGGCGAGCTCGACGCCCGTGCCGAAGCAGCTCGGGCACCAGCCATAGCGCGAGTTATACGAAAAGAGCCGCGGATCGAGCGGCTCGAAGCTCCGCCCACAGCTCGTGCATGCGCGCTCGGTCGAGAAAAGCTCGCCCTGCGCGTCGGTTTCGGGCGGCGCGGCGGCCTGCGCTTCGGCGCCGCGCTGTGCGCGCGACTTGCCGCGCTCGCTGATCTCGGCGGCGGCGCGGCGCCGCGCGCCGCGCGCGGCGTTCGAGTTGCGCGCGCCGGCGGCGCGCAATTTCGCGGCCTCGGCCGCGACTCCGGCCGCGTTCGAGCGCAGCTCGAGCACGCGGACCATGTTGTTGCCGAGCGCGAGCGCCCGCGCCAGCGCGTCGGCGAGCTCGCGCTCCGCAGCGGGCTCGACGTCAATCTCGGCGACCGGCAGCTCGATGTTGTGCTCCTTGAAGCGATTGAGTCTCGGCCAGCGTTCGGTCGGCGTCGTGACACCGTCGACGCGCAGTGCCGGATAGCCGCGGCTCGAGGCCCAGTCCGCGAGCTCCGTGTAATAACCCTTGCGGCCGATCACGAGCGGCGCGTAGAGCGCGATGCGCTTCCCGCGGTAGCGCGTCATCAGCTTCGCGTGGATCGACTCGACGCTCTGCGGCTCGATCGCGACGCCGCAGTCCGGGCAGTGCTGAACGCCGAGCTTAACGAACAGGAGGCGCAGGAAGTGGTAGATCTCGGTGAGTGTCGCGACCGTGCTCTTGCGACCGCCGCGGCTCGTGCGCTGCTCGATCGCGACCGTCGGCGGAATTCCGTAGACCGCGTCGACGTCCGCGCGGCCCGCCGGCTCGACGAACTGGCGCGCGTATGCGTTCAACGACTCGAGATAGCGGCGCTGACCTTCCGCGAACAGGATGTCGAACGCGACGGTGCTCTTGCCGCTGCCGCTGACGCCGGTGATCACGGTGAACCGGTCGCGGGGGATCGCCAGGTCGACGTTCCGGAGGTTGTGCTCGCGCGCGTGCACGATCTCGATTTGGCCGTTCGAGCGTTGTCCCTTCTGCGTTGCGACGCGCTGCGGCGGCGGCTGCGCCGCCGCGTCACGTACACCGTTTGGCGCCACCGCCGTGCGACCATGCGTCTTGCGCACGAGATCGTGGGCGTGGGCGAGGGCGGCGTCGTGCTGGAGCAGGGCGCGGCCGGTGTGGCTTGCCGCGCTGGCCCGGATATCCGCGGGCGTACCCACTGCGACGATGTGGCCGCCGGCGTCGCCGCCTTCGGGGCCGAGGTCGATCACCCAGTCGGCGGCGGCGATCACGTCCAGATTGTGCTCGATCACGAGCACCGAATGGCCCGCGTCGACGAGCCGCTCGAGCGCCGCGACGAGCTTCGCGATGTCCGCGAAGTGCAAACCCGTGGTGGGCTCGTCGAACAGGAATAGCGTCGCGGGCTTGCGCGAATCGCCGCTCTCGGCGAGCTCTCCCGCGAGCTTCAGGCGCTGCGCCTCGCCGCCCGACAGCGTCGGCACCGGCTGACCGAGCGTGAGGTAGTCGAGGCCGACGTCGACGAGGGGTTGCAGCCGCGCACGAACTTCCTTGAGCTGCGAGAAGTAGACGAGCGCATCCGCGACCGGCATCTCGAGCACGTCGGCGATGGACTTCGGGTCCCGCCCGCCGAGCGCGACTTTCACGTCGAGCACCTCGGTGCGATAGCGCTTGCCGTTGCACTCCGCGCAGCGCAGATACACGTCGCTCAAGAATTGCATCTCGACGTGCTCGAACCCGTTGCCCGAGCACGCGGGGCAGCGGCCGTTACCCGAGTTGAAGCTGAAAGTGCCGGCCGTGTACTTGCGCTCGCGCGCGAGCGGCTCGGCGGCGAAGAGCTTGCGGATCGGCTCCAGCACGCCGACGAAGCTCGCGGGGTTGCTCCGGGTCGTGCGACCGATCGGGGCTTGGTCGACGAGCACGACGTCGCCGATCTGCTCCGCGCCCTCGAGCGCCGCGTACGCACCCGGCGCATCCTTCGGCTTGCCGAGCTCGCGCAGCAGCGCGTTGTGCAGAACGTCCTCGACGAGCGTCGACTTGCCCGAGCCGCTCACGCCCGTGACGCAGACCAGCCGCCCAAGCGGAATCTCGACGTCCACGTGCTTCAGGTTGTGCTCGCTTGCATCGCGAATCGCGAGCCGTGGATCGCCTCGGCCCACCGCGCGCGGCGCACGCGAGCGACCGACGCGCAAATCGCCGCGGAGGTACTTCGCCGTGAGCGACTGCTCGTCGCGGAGCAGCTCGGCCGGAGCGCCGTTGAACACGATCCGCCCGCCCGCTCTACCGGGCCCCGGGCCGAGATCGAGGATTCGATCGGCGGCGCGCATGAGCTGCGCGTCGTGCTCGACGACGAGCAGCGTGTTGCCCGCGTCGCGCAGCTTCTCGAGCACGCCGACGACGCGGTCGAGATCGCGCGGGTGGAGGCCGATGCTCGGCTCGTCGAGCACGAACAGCGTGTTCACGAGCGACGTGCCGAGCGCCGTCGTGAGATTGATGCGCTGCACCTCGCCTCCCGACAGCGTGCGGGACTGGCGATCGAGCGTGAGGTAACCCAAGCCGACGTCGCAGAGGAAGCCGAGCCGGCTCGCGATCTCCGCGAGCACCAGCTCGGCGGCGTCGTCGAGCGGCGTCGGCAGCGTGAGCCGCGCGATGAGCTCACGGGTGCGCTCGACGGGCAACAGCATCACGTCGTGAATCGAGAGTCCGGGCAGCGAGTCGTATGCCTCGTCGCTCAAGTCGGGCAGATGCGCGCGGAACCGCTTCTCGGGCGGCAGCACCGCGCGCGCATCGTCGAGCGTGCCGAGCCTCCAGAGCAGCGACTCGGGCTTGAGCCGCGCGCCCGAGCACTCGGGGCACGCGTCATAGGAACGGTACTTCGAGAGCAAGACGCGGACGTGCATTTTGTAGGCTTTCGACTCGAGCCACGCGAAGAAGCGCTTCACGCCGTACCACTTCTTCTGCCGCCACGAGCCCTCGCCGTCGAGCACCCAGCCGCGTTGCTCGGAAGTCAGGTCGCGCCATGGCACGTCCGTCGGCACGCCGCGCTGCGCGGCGAAGCTCGTGAGGTCGTCCTGGCACTCCTTGTTGCTCTTCGTCTGCCACGGCTTGATCGCGCCTTCCGCTAACGTTTTGCCCTCGTCTGGTATCACGAGCCGCCAATCGATCCCGATCGTGCGGCCGAACCCGCGGCAGTGCTCGCAGGCGCCGAGCGGGGAGTTGAACGAGAAGCTGTTCGGCACGACGTCGCCGTAGGCGATGTCGCAGTGCGCGCAATGGCGGTGCGCCGAATATTTATAGATGCCCGCCGAAGCGGGCTCCTCGTCGACAAGACGCACGCTTACATGGCCCTGACCGAACTTGAGCGCGTGCTCGAGTGCTTCGACGATGCGAGCTCGGTTCGCGGGTGTGAAGGCGACGCGATCTTGGATCACCTCGATCTGCGTTTTCGTCCGCGCGTGGATCCTCGTGTAGCCCTGGCGCGTGAGATAAGTCTCGACCTCGGCGCGCTTGAAGTTCTTCGGAATCGGCACCGTGAAGGTCACGAGGATGCGCGCGCCCGCGCCGCCGACGGCAGAGTCGGCCGCGAGCTCAGCATAGATCGACTCCGCGTCGTCGCTTCGCACCTCGCGACCGCAGCCGCGGCAGTAGAGCACCGCGGCACGCGCGAACAGGAGCTTCAGGTGGTCGTTGAGCTCCGTCATCGTGCCGACGGTCGAGCGCGACGTGCGGACGGGATTCGTCTGGTCGATCGCGATCGCAGGCGGAATGCCGTCGATCCGATCGACCTGCGGCTTGTCCATGCGGTCCAAGAACTGGCGCGCGTACGGCGAGAACGTCTCGACGTAGCGGCGTTGGCCCTCGGAGTAGATCGTGTCGAACGCGAGCGACGACTTACCCGAGCCGCTCACACCCGTCACGACGACGAGCTCGTTGAGAGGCAGGTCTAGGTCGAGGTCGCGCAAGTTGTTCTGGCGCGCCCCGCGAATGCGGATCACGTTATCGGTCATCTAGTCGCCGGCAGATGCGTCCTATAGGCGCGCGGCGCAATGCCGCGACGCTTCGGCCAGCCGACTATTGTAACGGTCCTAGGGCAACTGCGGGGGCTCCGCCACGGGTCTCTGAAGGAGCACGGCCCCACTCGCCGCGATCAGGCCAAGCTCGCCCGGAGCGACGCGGCGGCAGTCGATCCAGCAGCTCGAGGTCACGACGCGGATCGCGGCGGACAGGAGCCTCGAGCTCAGCATGAGCCCCGCGGCTTTCGCGTTACGCAGCGAGATCTCGAACCTGACCCGCTGGTCGACGAGCTGAAAGTTCACCATTGCACCGTGTTGAAGGCCGTCGGGCGCGTCCGCAACCACCAGGACTGGCCGCTGACCCAGCGCCTCGACGAGCTGCGCGAGCATCGGGCCATTCTCGCGACCGACGAAGAGAAGCTCCGCGTCGCGGACGTCTTCGATCCGCGCGATGGACCGCACCTCGACGGGACGGCCCTGGATATTGCGGCCCGGCACGTAGTCGGAGAGCAGCATTGCGACGGCCGGAGCCCCGAACACGGCGATCGTGATCGGGTCGCCGGCGGGCTTTGCGCTCGGCCACTCGACATACGTTCCGAAGCGATACAGGAACGCCGCTTTGACCTCGTCCGCCGAGTACGCGGAGCGCTGCGGCTCCACCGCCCGCTGGCCCTCGACGGGCTTCACCAAAAGCGCGAGCTCCGCGAGCAACACGATCGCGAAGAAGCGGCGTAGTGCGAGACTTGGTGCACGCACTAACTATCTACTCCGGTGTTGCGACGAGTAGACGCCACGTCAGCGTCCCTCCGCGAGGGTTCGAAGCGCCGCCTCGACGCCCTGGAGCTCGATCGGCTTGACGAGGTGCAGAGCGAAACCGGCTTCACGCGAGCGGTCGCGGTCCTGCTGTTGACCCCAACCGCTGAGCGCAATCAACACGATTCGCTCCGTGGCCGGGTTCGCGCGTAATTGGCGCGCAAGCTCGTAGCCGCTCACGCGCGGCAAACCGAGGTCGAGGAACGCGAACTCGGGCGCGAATTTCACCGCGATCGCGAGCGCTTCGCTCGCGTCGTGCGCGACGCGGACTTCGTGGCCCAGCGTCTGGAGCAGCAGCGCGAGGCTGGTCGCGAAATCGACGTTGTCGTCGACGAGCATGATCCGAGAAGGCGCCTGTTCGCTCGCCGGCACGGCCGGCGCATCGCCACGATCCGATGCGAGCGCCGCCATCACCGGCAGCGTCACGGTGAACACGCTTCCGCGGCCCAACCCCGGGCTCGTTGCCTCGATCGATCCGTCGTGCAGCTCGACGAGCCTCTTTGCGAGCGCGAGACCGACTCCCAGTCCGCTGTGCAGGCGCGAAACCGAGGTGTCGTCTTGCGCGAACATCTCGAAGATCTTCGGCAGCGACTCGGCGCTCATTCCAATCCCTAAGTCACGCACTTGGACGCGTAACGTCGACCCCATGACGCTCGCCGAGAGCGTCACCTTGCCGCCGGGCTCGCTGAACTTCGCAGCATTGTTGAGCAGGTTGCCAAAGACCTGCGCGAGTCGGACCGAATCGGCATGGAGGTAGACGGGCTGGGCCGGCAGGTCGATATCGAGCTTGTGGCTACCTCGATCGAGCAGGGGCCTCGCCGTGTCGACCGCGCTGCGCACGATGGAGCCGAGATCCACGGCGTGCTTACGCACCGTGAGCTTCCCGCTCGTGATACGCGACACGTCCAGCAAATCGTCGACGAGCCGGACCATGTGGCGTAGCTGACGCGCGATCATGTCGTGCGCAGTGGCTTCGATCGATGGATCGCGGCTCGGCGTCTGGAGCAAATCGACGGCACTGACCATCGGCGCGAGCGGATTCCTGAGCTCGTGAGCAAGGGTCGCGAGGAACTCGTCCTTGCGCTGATCGGCGAGCCGAAGCGCGGCCTCGGCGTCGCGGCGCTCGTCCGTCTCCTTCAGCAGCGCCTTGTTCGATTCTTCGAGCGCGGCTGCACGTTGGCCGACTTCGGCGAGCATCGTATTGAAGGCGTCCACGAGCACGCCAATCTCATCCTGGGTGGTGCGCTTCGCACGCAGCGTGAAATCGCGGCGCGCGATGACGGCCCGCGCCACGCCCGTGATCGCCGCCACGGGCTGGGTCACCGACCGCGCGAGCCACAGCGCAACGATTCCCGCGACCACCATGCCGCCGAGCATCACGCCGCCGAGGATGAGCACGTAGGCACCTACGCGATCCCGGAGGTCGTACACCGATTCGAGGTACACGGTGCCGAGCCGCTCCTCGTTCTGGACGATCGGCTGGAACATCGTGAGCGTTCCGCCGCTGATCTTGACCCCTGGCGGGCCCAGTGGCGGGAAGGCCGGGGAGTCGGGCCGGCTGAAAGTCGCGAATATCGTGCCGTCGGGCGTGTAGATCGCTGCGGCTCGAATCGACGGCCGATTGTTGAGCAGCTCGAGGTTCGTTGCGGCGGCTTTCGGATCGTCGAACTGCAGCGCGGGCGCGCTCACGCGCGCGAGCAGGTCGGCTTGAGTGGTCGCGTCGGCGAGCAGGAAGTTGCGGTAGTAGTCGACCTCATTCGTGAGCATCAGCGCCGTCGCAAGCGATAGCGCGATGAAAGTGGTCACGAGCACGACGATCACGACCTTCGTGCGCAATGACCGACGAACGGCGCTGAGGATCGGCAACCGTACTCTCGCTGTGAGGGGTGGAGCCTCGCGAGCTTAGTGAAACGCGGCACGAGTGTCACGCGGACCCATCGACGTCTTTGTGGGAGCGATAAGCCGTTCGAGCTAGCCACACGACTAGTGCCGCCGCGTATACTCGCGGGCAGATTGGGGTTCCCTGCTTCGACCGAATGCGAGACGGGCCACGACACCGCGAGCGGCCGCGAATTCGCTTGTGCGGCTGACGCGCTTCAAATCGACGCTCCTTGAAACAGCGTTGCTCGCGCCGTGCTGCGTCGTCGCGACCACTGCGCACGGTGCGGACCGATCGAGCCCGAGCGCATTCGATCTGAGCATCGAGCAACTCGGCCAAATCCAAGTCACGACGGCGTCGCGGCGGCCCGAGGGCCTCGACGTAACTCCTGCCGCGGTTTACGTGATCACGGCCGAGGACATTCGCCGCAGCGGTGTCACGACGATCCAAGACGCGCTGCGTCTCGCGCCGAACGTCGAGGTCGCTCGTAACAACTCGCACCAATGGACGATCTCGATCCGCGGGTTCAGCAGCGACCTCTCCAACAAGCTGCTGGTTCTAATCGACGGACGCAGCGTCTACTCGCCGCTCTACGCAGGCGTGTTCTGGGATGTGCAGGACGTCCTGCTCGCCGACGTCGAGCGCATCGAAGTCGTGGCCGGCCCCGGCGGCGCCGTGTGGGGCGCGAATGCCGTGAACGGCGTGATCAACATCATCACGCAGTCGGCTCAAGATCGTCAGGGCCTCTACGCGGAGGCCGGCGCCGGTAACGAGGAGCAAGCCTTCGGGGCGCTGCGCTATGGGTGGAAGGCGGGCGAGAAGCTTTGGCTGAGCGCGTTCGTCAAGAGCTTCGACCGCGACTCGACGAAGATCGCCGCGACCGGCGCGGACGGAGACGACGACTGGCACCTTTCGCACGGCGGCTTCGCGCTCACGTGGCAGCCGGACACCGACGACCGCGTGAACGTGCGCGCGGACCTCTACGCGGGCGACGAGTCGACACTCACGCGAAGCGACTTCACTCTAGGGACGCTGCCTGCCACCGGCATCCCGGCCAATGTGCCGGTCTCGGGCAACAGCGTGACTGCTAACTGGCGTCATGCGCTCGACGCCGGCGCAAGCTGGCGACTCCAGTTCTACTTCGACCATACCGACCGCCAGATTCCGGGCAGCTTCAACGAAGCGCGCAGCACGTACAACGTTGCGTTCCTCCATGACCTCTCGACCAAAGGTCGCCACGACTTGCAGTGGGGCATCGAGTGCCGCTCGACGTCCGACGACATCGGCAATACGCAATTCTCGTCCTTCATTCCGCCGAGCAGGACGGATCAGACATTGAGCGCGTTCGCTCAAGACCGGATCGAGCTCAAGAAGGACCGCACGTACCTCACGCTCGGCACGAAGCTCGAGCACAACGACTACACGGGCTACGAGCACGAGCCGAGCGTCCGCTTCACGTGGCAGCCGGGAGGTGGACGACAAACGCTCTGGGCCGCCGCGAGCGACGCGGTCCGCATTCCGGCTCGCCTCAATACCGACGTGCATCTCTATGCGCCGGTCTCGGTGCCGGGACTGCCGCCGATCTACATCAACGTGAACGGCGACCCAAATTTTCTGAGCGAGACGCTCCGGGCGTACGAGGTCGGCTATCGCGTGCCGATCAACGATAAGTTGTCGCTCGACGTGACGGCGTTCGACAACTACTACGATCACTTGATGACGAACGAGCCCGCAGGCCCGCTCTTCGCGGTGCCAGGCCCGCCGCCCTACCTGATCATCCCCGCCGTCGAGGGCAACGGCATGAAAGGCGAGAACCACGGCGGCTCGTTCGCGCTGAACTGGCAGCCGCTATCGCGCTGGCGCCTGCAGTTCCACGGCTCCTTCCTGACGATGGATCTCGAGTCCAAGCCCGGGAGCGCCGACGTGAATTCACTCAAGATCGCGGGCAATAGCCCGCGCAGCATGCTTTCGGTCCTGTCGTTCCTGGAGCTCGGGCGAGGCTTCATGCTGTATACGGGGCTGCGCCACGTCGACAAGCTGCCGTCTCTCCAGGTCCCCGCCTATGACGCGCTCGACGTGAGCTTCGCGTGGCGGCCGAACGACCGGCTCCGACTGTCGCTCACCGCGCAAAGCCTGAACGACGCGGAGCACATCGAGTTCGGCGGCGGCAACTTGATCGAGCGAAGCGTGCTCGCACGGTTCGAGTGGCGGCTGTGACCACGATATAGCGGCCTGCCCTCGTTCCCGTCCGGCCGCCGTCCGTGTTACCGTCGCGGCCAGAAGCGAATGGCGATTCGGTTTGTAGGCCGGCGCCCAACGTGAAACCGGTCTGCGGCCGCTAGTACGCCAGACACACGACGACGACGGACAGGCAGTTAGAGCTGAGCGATTCGATGAGCAGTCACGATACAGAGCTTTCGCCGGCAGAGCGCGCCCGCCGGCGTGCGATCGCGAGCCTCGCGCGGCTCGCGGGCACGAGCGCCGCGCTCCCCTTCCTTGCGAGCTTTGCGCCCCCGACGGTGAGCGCGCAAACGCCGGCGCCTATTGGCGCACCTGCCACCCCCGGGCCGCCTGCCAGGCCGGCACCGCAACCCGGCACTCGCGTCGTGATGCTCGGCACGCATGGCGGCCCCGGCATCGAGCGCGACCGCGCAGAGACCTCGAGCGCGGTCGTCGTCGACGGCGTGCCGTACCTCGTCGACTGCGGCTATGGCTCGCTGCGGCAGCTCGTGCTCTCGACTATCGGCTATCAACAGCTCGACACGATCTTCTTCACGCATCTGCACGACGACCACACGTCGGACCTGCCGGCGCTCTTGTCGCACCAGTGGACGGGCGGCGCGAAGAAGACGCCGACGGAGATCTACGGCCCAAACGGCACCGCGCGGCTCGTCGACGCGGCGCTCGGCTACCTCCGCGTCAACGCCGAGATTCGCACGGTCGACGAGGGCCGCACGATCGACCCCGCGACGCTCTTCCACGGTCACGACGTCGCCGCAACCGCGGCACCGACGCGCGTGCTCGCGGACGACCGCGTGACCGTCACCGCCGTCGAGAGCGCGCATTACCCCGGGCGCTCGACGGACAGGATGCCGCACCGTGCATTGTCGTATCGCTTCGACACTAAGGAGCGCTCGGTGGTGTTCACGGGCGACACCGCGTATTCGGAGAACATCGTCGGGCTCGCGAAGGGCGCCGACTTGTTCGTCTGCGAGGTGATGGCGCAGAGCGTCTACGACGCGAACGTCGCGCGCGCGAAAGAGGCGGAGGCAGCGGGCAACCCGGTAAGCATCGCGCGGCATGTCGCCGAGACGCACTCGACGCCGGCCGACGTCGGCAGAATGGCGGCGAAAGCGAAGGTGAAGACGGTCGTGCTCTATCACCTGCTGCCCGCCGCACGAGTGCCGGGCAGCCTCGACTATGCGATCACGAACTTCACTGACGGCGTGCGCACAGCAGGGTTCACTGGCGAGGTCATCGTCGGCCAGGACCTGATGGTCCTCTGATCATCAGGAAAGCGGCGAGCGGCTCCGGTCGGGCGTGCCGATCGCGACGGCGATCGACACCAGCGTGACCGCCGCGATGTACCAAGCGAAAGCGACGTCGCTGCCGCTCTTCGCGATCAACCAAACCGCGACCACGGGCGCGGTTCCGCCAAACAAGGCGTATGCGAGGCTGTAGCCGACGCTGACGGCGCTGACGCGCACGCCATGCGGAAACGTCTCGCACATCGAAGCTGGGATCGGGGCCATCGACATCGCGAGCAGCGCCGAAAACGCCATCTGCGCGGCCGCGATCGTGAGCACGCTCGTGCCGTGCATAGCCGTCGCGAGCGGCACCGCGAGCACGACGCAGCCCGTCATGCCGCAGAGCATCACGATCTTGCGTCCTATGCGATCCGAGACCCAGGCCGCGATCGGCAACACGACGAGGAACGTGAGAATCGACGAAGTCGTGATGTCGAGCGCCGCCGCGTGGCCCACGGGCGTCTTGTCGGCGACCCAGGTCGCCGCATAAACGAACAGCGTGTAATACGTCGTCGCGGTGCCCATGTTGAGCGCGAACACGCGCAGCACCTCGAACTTGTGCTCGCGATACGCGAGCACGAGCGGCGAGATCGACGGCGGCCGCGCGGGGCTATCGAGCATGTTGCGCCGCAGCACGACGCCCACAATCGCAACCGCGATACCCAACACGAACGCCGCGCGCCAGCCCCAGCTCGACAGTTGCTCGGGCGTCAACAGCCGAGTCAGGAAACCGCCGACCGCCGAGCCGAGCATCGTGCCGAACGTCGCGCCGAACATCGAGAAGCTCGAGAAGAAACCTCGCCTTCGCGCCGGCGAGTTCTCCGCGAGGAACACGATCGAGCTCGTGAACTCGCCGCCGACCGCCATGCCCTGGAACATCCTGAGCAGCACGATCAGGAACGATGCCGCGATGCCGATGGTCGCGTAGGTCGGTAGCAGGCCCATCAGCACGGTCGGGATCGCCATCATCGCGATCGACATCAGCAACGCGCGCGCGCGGCCGTAGCGGTCACCGATGTAGCCGAACAGCGCGGCGCCGACGGGTCGCATCAGAAAACCGACCGCGAACGCGGCGAACGCCGCGAGCAGCGACACGGTCCGGTCGCCGGCCGGGAAGAACTGCAACGCGAGGATCGGCGCGAAGAAGCCGTAGACGGCGAAGTCGTACCACTCGAGTACGTTACCGATCACCGCGGCCGTCACTACGCGCCGCAGCGACCACGCGGGCGCGACATCGTCGCGCGCGCCTTCCCCCACGGCCGTGCTCATCGCCGCAGTGTACCCGCGTTCATGCGAACGGTCGCGGACGGGCCTCTGCTAGACTCGGGCGCAGCGCAAGACAATCCGAAAATGGATCTAAAGCTCGGCGGAAAAATCTGTCTCGTCACGGGAGCGAGCCGCGGCATCGGCCGCGGCACCGCGGAGGTGCTCGCGATCGAGGGCTGCCGGGTCGCGATCGTCGCGCGCCGGGAGAGCTTGCTCGAGGAGCTCGCCGACGAGATCGAGCGCGAGACGGGCGCGCGTCCGCTCGTGATCGTCGAGGACTTGATGGCCGACGGTGCTGCCGAGCGCGTCCGCACGCACGTGCTCGAGGAGCTCGGCGGACTCGACATTCTCGTCAACAACGCCGGCAGCTCGCGGCCCGTGAAATGGAACGCGACCGAGGAGCAATGGCGCGAGGGCGTCGCGCTCAACTTCGACAACGTGCGCCGGCTCACGAACGAATTCATCCCGACTATGCGCACGCAGCACTGGGGCAGGATCATCAACGTCACGGGCGCCAACGAGCCACCCGGCGTGAACATCGCGTCGGTCGCGAAGGCCGCGCTGCACAACTGGGCGAAAGGACTGTCGCGCGAGCTCGCGGCGGACGGCATCACCGTGAACTGCGTGCCGCCGGGGCGAATCAACAGCGAGCAGATCCTGGAGCGGCTGCATCCGACCCCCGAAAACCGCAAAGCGTTCATCGACGCGAACATTCCGATCGGATTCTTCGGCGAGCCCGAGGACATGGCTTACCTGATCGCGTTCCTCGCTTCCCCGCTCGCGCGTTACATCACGGGCGAAGTGATCCACGTCGACGGCGGAATGCACCGCTTCGCGGGCTAGCACGACGACGACAGTACAGGACTGACTAGAGCGAAAGGAGGACGCCCGCATGCGAATCGACGCGATCCGGATCGGCCGTGACCCGCCGCACGACGTCAACGTGATCGTCGAGGTGCCGCTCGGCGGCCAACCGATCAAATACGAGCTCGACAAGGAAGCCGGCACGCTCGTGGTCGATCGCTTCCTCTACACGTCGATGGCGTATCCCGGCAACTACGGATTCGTGCCGCACACGTTGTCGGAGGATGGCGACCCGATCGACGTGCTCGTGTGCAACACGAGGCCGCTCGTCGCGGGGTGCGTGATCAACGTCCGGCCGATCGGCGTGCTCGTGATGGAGGACAACGCGGGACACGACGAGAAGATCATCGCGGTGCCCTCGCCGCACCTCACGCGCCGCTACGAGAACGTGAAGAGCTACACCGACGTGCCGATCATCACGCTGCATCAGATCGAGCACTTCTTCGAGCACTACAAGGACCTCGAGGAAGGCAAGTGGGTGAAGATCGGCGATTGGGGCAACGCCGAAGCCGCGCGACGCGCGATATTGGACGCGATCGAGCGCGCAGCCGCCAAGAGTTGAAGCGCGTCGCGACGGCGAACGCCGTCCCACCGCGGCCGCCGATCAATCGTGCGAGGGAAGGTAATACGGGGCTAAGACTCCGCCGCCGGTCGGGTAAGAAGCTTGTCCGAGACGGCCCGGCGCGGAGCTCGCCGAGCTCGGCTCCTCCGTCCGCAGGACCAACTCCGAACGGTCGCTCTCGGTCGCGCGCGCGAAGCTCTTCGCCGCGTCGCCCTGGCGACCGAGCGCCATGAGCGCCTGCCCTTGCAGCGTGTAGAACACGCTCTCGTCGCTGCGTAGGCGGATCGCGCGCCGGAGCTCGGCCAACGTGTCCTCGTACTGCTTGTCGTGATACGCCTTCTGTGCGCGCGCGTAGTGATAGTAAGGATTGATGTCCTGGTAGCGACGTACGCGCTCGCGATACTCCGCGGCGCGCTCCTTGTCGCCGAGCTCCTCGTAGATGCCGGCGAGATTCGCGAGCGCCGAGCGCTCGCGCGGAGCTATCTGGAGCGCGCGCAGATACGAGGCTTCGGCGTAATCATAGAGCCCTTGCCGACCGTACAACACGCCGAGATTCACCCACGCTGGCGCGACATCGGAGCGCGCATGCACGGCCTCGCGAAGCAACGTGAAGCTCTGCGGGTAATCGCGCCGCAGGATCGCTTCCGCACCGAGATTCGTATAGAACAGCGCCGCCGCATAGGCATCATCGATCTTGTGTGTCACGAAGTTGCCGCGGAAATTCGCCTTGTTGAAGTCGACGACGAGATCGCGATCGGTCCTCGAGTCGATCACAGCATTGACGTGATTCCCGATCACGACGAGATCGGAGTCGAGGTTCCATTGCGGCGGCACGTCGACGAGCTGGTAACGGGCATGCAAGCCCGTCTCGCGCGCGAGCGCGATGAACAGCATCGTGAACGACAGGCAGTTGCCGCGCCGCTCGTGGAACGTGGCGCTGACCGTGTGCGTCAGGGCTTCGTTGTACTCGAGCGAGAAAAGCCCTTGCTGCTTCATCGCTTGAAGCAGATGAATCACCTTCATCGAAGAGTTGCCGCCGAAGTCGCGAACCTGACGCACGAACTCTTGCATCTCGCCGTCGAGCGAGAACGCGTCGTCCATCGAGATCACGGGAATCGAGACGGCGAAGGTCGGGTCGAGCGCTTTTCCGGACAGCAGCTCTTCGTCGGAGATCGTGGACCGGCGGGGGCTCGAGGCCGTGCACGCCCCAAGAAAGACGAGGACGCCGACAGCGAGAAGTAGACCTCTCATGCGCGCGACCAACCCGGTGGACCGGATTCTAGCGCCGCACGTGCCGCTCCGCGACACCGTCGCTAAGCGCCCGGGAAATCAGCGAAAGTCGATGTCGACGCCGGCCTGGACGAGCTCGCCGCCAAGCTTCTGCGCGAGCGCCTGGGCCCCGCGATTGGACGGGTCGAAGTGGAAGTAGCGTTTCGCGACGCCTCGCGCCTCGAGCCGGGCGCTCAGGTGCGCGATGGCCGCACGCGCGTAGCCTCGCCGCCTCTCGGCGGCCGGCGTGTAGACGATTGCGAGCGAGGCGGCCCGAGCCGTCTTATGTAGAACGCCGAGCAAGCAGCGCGGCGCGCCGTCCGCCTGGTAGAGATAGAGTTGGCCCGCACCGATCAGGCGCACGCAGAGATTGCCGTCGAGCGCCGCAATGCCGGATTCCTTCGCCGCCGCGTCGCCCCACTCCTTCGCGAGCGCGGCGTCGCGTTGGATCGCGTCGCGCAGCGTGCCGATAGCACTGACCCCTTGCGCCGGCTCGCCGATCGAGAACAGGAACGATCGACTCACGATCGCCGACGACCCGCCGTGGCGCGCGATCCAAATGTCGGCGAGCGCGCTTGCAGCGGGATCGATGCCGCTGAATCCGGACACGTGCCGGTACACCTTCTCGAGGTCGAGGGAGAGCGGCGCGAGCGCGTCCTTCGGCAGCGCCGATACGCCGACGCGAAACGGCGGCGTGCGATACGCGCAGCCGATGATCTTGTCGCCGTCCTCGATCGTGGCCCAGTACATCGGCCGCTCGTAGCGCGAGTCGTCGGCGCTTGCCTGGCGCGCGCTCGACAGCGGTCCGGCGCGCTCGATCTCCGCGTCGAGCAGCCAAGGCTCGGCGCGAGCGAGGAAAGCGCGGGCATCGGGATAGCGGCGAACGGTCAGCATGCGATTCGCGGCGATTATGCCATGATGGCGCGGGCGGCAGCGGTGCTGCGCGGAGCGCGACACATGGCGGAGAAAGCGGCCGGCCGCGACGAGCGCGCGGCACTCGACATGAGCGCGGATGAGTTTCGCGCCGCGGGCCATCGGCTCGTCGATCGAATCGCCGAGTTCTACGATTCCCTGCGCGAGCGTCCCGTCACGCGCGGCGAGGCGCCCGACGCGATTCGCGATCTCGTCGGCCGCGGCGCTCTGCCCGTGGCCGGCGCACCGGTCCGCGAGCTGCTCGACTCGCTCGTGCCGCTGCTCTGCGATCACTCTTTGCACAACGGCCATCCGCGGTTCATGGGCTACATCACGTCCTCGGCCGCGCCGCTCGGCGCGCTAGCGGACTTACTCGCGGCCGCCGTCAATCCGAACGTCGGCAAGTGGGACCTGGCTCCCGTCGCAACGGAGATCGAGGCACAGGTCGTGCGCTGGCTCGCGGAGCTCGTCGGATTCGGCGCACCGTGCGGCGGGATCATGGTGAGCGGCGGCAACATGGCGAACTTCTTAGGTCTACTCGCGGCGCGGCACGCGAAGGCGCCTTGGAATCTGCGCGCCGAAGGCGTCGGCGCCGACGATCGCCGGCTGATCGTCTACGCGTCGCGCGAGACGCACACGTGGATCGAGAAGGCGGCCGATCTGTTCGGGCTCGGCACGAGCGCGATCCGCTGGCTGCCGACCGATGCGACGCAGCGGCTGAGCGTCGACGAGCTCGAGCGGCAGATCGCGGCCGATCGAGCAGCCGGCGGCTGGCCGTTCCTCGTCGTCGGAACCGCGGGCAGCGTGAGCACGGGCGCAATCGATCCGCTGCGCGAGATCGCGGCCATAGCGCGCCGCCACGAGCTCTGGTTCCACGTCGACGGCGCATACGGCGCGCCGGCGGCCGCGCTGCCGGAAGCGCCGGCCGACTTGAAGGCGCTCGCGCTAGCCGATTCGGTCGCGCTCGATCCGCACAAATGGCTCTACATGCCGCTAGAAGCCGCGTGCACGCTCGTGCGCGACCCCACAGCGCTGATGCAGACGTTCAGCTACCGGCCGCGTTACTACCACTTCGACGAAGCACAGGACGTCACGAACTTCTACGAGCACGGCCCGCAAAACTCGCGGGGCTTCCGGGCTTTGAAGGTGTGGCTCTGTCTCAAGCACGTCGGTCGCTCGGGCTACGAACGGATGATCCGCGACGACATCGGGCTCGCGCGCCGCCTGTTCGAAACCGCGCAGCGGCATGCGGAGCTCGAGGCGCGCACGCTCAGCCTCAGCATCGCGACCTTCCGCTATCGGCCCGCCGCCGCGCGCGGCGGCGGCGAGGCATGGGGCCAATATCTCGACACGCTCAACAGCGCGCTGCTGAGCGCCCTCGAGCGCGAGGGCGAGTGCTTCGTGTCGAACGCGGTGATCGACGGCGCACAGTACCTGCGCGCTTGCATCGTGAATTTTCGCACGCGCGTCGAAGACGTCGACGCGCTGCCCGAGATCGTCGCGCGGCGCGGCCGAGCGCTCGACGCGGAGCTGCGTCCCGCAGGCCTGCGCTGACTACCGCAACGCGTGCGCGCGGATCGTCGCGGCGACGCAGCACGTGAGCTTGCGCGCGGTCGGGATGTCCAGGAATTCGTTCGGCCCGTGCGCGTTCGACTCGGGACCGAGCACTCCGGTGATCAGGAATTGCGCCTCGGGAAACCTTAGCCCAAGCATCGCCATGAACGGAATCGTGCCGCCCTCGCCCATGTAGGCGGCCGGCGCGCCGAAGTACGCCTGCGACGACTCGTGCAGCGCGGCTTCGAGCCACGGCGCGAGCTCGGGCGCGTTCCAGCCGTCGTTCGCTTCGGCGGAGT
>Ga0163162_10001255_pt1 | contig 23713 bp, 18 predicted proteins | sample S55metaG_FD_115310 | JGI IMG/M metagenome (GOLD analysis project Ga0163162, IMG submission 115310) | Switchgrass rhizosphere microbial communities from Kellogg Biological Station, Michigan, USA - S5-5 metaG | ecosystem: Host-associated > Plants > Roots > Rhizosphere > Soil | place: USA... | reverse complement strand
CTTGTTGTTAACGGTGGCTACCGCCTCGATTTCCTCTTCCGGTTCGGCATTTTTAAGCAGGTAGCCCGATGCGCCGGCCTTCATCATGTCTTCAATATATTTGTCTTCATTGAACATGGATAATGCCAGGATCTTAATGTCCTTAAAATGCTGATGAACGTGAGTAGCGGTTTGGATGCCATCCATCTCGGGCATTTTAATGTCCATTAGTATAACATCAGGGGTTTTGTCGGTTAATAAGCCTATCAGCTCTTTTCCGTTTGAAGCTTCGAGTACCAGCTCAAAATCCCCGCAATCTTCAAGGGTAGCTTTTAAACCATTTCTGAAAATTTTATGGTCGTCTACTATACCTAATTTAATTGGGCCCATTGGTTACTTTCAAAATTCAAATAATCAATAAATATAGGCTATTGATTTTAACTATGCTACTTTTAATTTAATGATAGTGATAGCCCCGCTAAGCGGTTTGCTATACGTATTTATTTCGCCGTTAATGAGTTGCACGCGGCTTTGTAAGTTTTTAAGCCCGAAACCCTGCTTAACATCGCCCATGTTAAAACCCTTGCCGTTATCCTTAAACTCCATGACCAGGTACCCTGCATCCAGGGCCATATTGAGGTTAATGGCAGTGGCTTCCGAGTGTTTGATGGCATTGCCAAAAAGTTCCTGAGCTATGCGGTAAAATGCCAGTTCAATTTCATTGGGGAAGCGTTTATCAGCAAAGTTTTTAGTGAACTTTACTTTGATATGGGTATTGTGCTCAACCTTAGTGCATAGCGCCTCAACTGCAACCAGTAGCCCATAATCCGTAAGTATAGGGGGGAGCACATTCTGTATAATATTCCTGATCTCCTGGATGCATTCATCGGCCAGCTTTCGCGTGTCCATTAACAGCGGTTGCGTTACTTCGTTCACGCAATTTTTATCCAGCCTGTGCAGGTTAAGCTTTATAGCCGAAAGTACCTGGCCAACACTATCATGCAGGTCTTCGGCCAGGCGCCTGCGCTCGCTTTCCTGGGTTTCAAAAACGGCATTCATAAGTTCGCTTTGCCGGGCATCGTGCAGGGCACGCAGATCCGCCTGGTTTTTTAACATTCTCCGCTGATATATAATCACGAAGAAAAATAAAAAAATAATCAATACAACAACCACAAGTGTCCCGATGATCAGAACCGGGATTAGTCCATTTTGGGTTATCTCTAAAATAGGGCTGTTGTACATGTTTATTATATGCAAACCTAAATTTACGATGTTTTTTGTGGCTTGCAGAGTAAACCTATAGAATATAATATATTAGCTATAATATTCGTCACACTATGAATCATGTAATAATTATGTTGGTCTTCCTTGGGTATCCGGTCTAAAAGCATGAATAAAAAGATGTTAACCGCTGAATAAAATAATATTCCTGCATTAATCCAGAATAAGGCTTGTTTTTCAATGTGTACAAACTCTTGTGGATTTAAAAGCTGATAGAAATATATCAATGACAAAATAATAAGAAATATACTTAAGGCCGTATTTGACACAGATGGATATTCAAATATATTAGAGTTATATATTAATAAAATTAAAAGTGTTACCCCGCCTAATGTTAAAGTTAATTTTTTTAGAAAGCTGTTGATGAATAATTGGTAATATATAGCAGAAAAAAATAGAATGCTTATTAAATTATACAAATGAAAAAACGGCATATTGTTTTTTAAACCGGCTTTGGCGGCAAGCCAGGTAGCCGGGTCAAAAAAACATGAGATTAGAAAAAAAATAGCGGCCGTCTTTAATACTCTATCCAACAACTTACGATTATACAGAGCTGCTAATACAGGCAAAAAACCGGATAAAATTGAAACAAGATCAAAGGTATAATCTAAAGACATGTTAATGTTTTGCTATTCGGTTTTCCCGGTGAGCCTGTTTTGAGGGCAACCTGTTGAGCCCGGACAAGGATAAGATTGCTCCCCAAGTATATTGGAGGTACTTGCAGACATTAAGGCAAACGTCTGTACACCACCCGGCACTTTAACTTTCTCAGCAGTTTCATCAGGTAGTTGATCTTCACCTGTTGCAAGAACACCTGTTATGATAAAATGCTTTTGCCCGCCTACGTTAGCTATAACAGATAGTAAGAAATTACTTATCGCTATCCAGAATTTCTGCCAGCCGTTAAGTCTTTGATCATTCGCATAATATATACGAATACCCATACAGCCAGGCTGGTTTAATATAGTATTTAATATTTCCTGTCCAAAAAATTGTGAAATGGTATCATTGGGGTGACGGTGCCTGTGGTTTTCTGTCCATTGTGCTGCTAAATCAAGTTCAATTGGTGCGCCTTCGTGGCCGGTGATGGGTGATGATGGTCTTTTTTCTTGTGTTTCCATAAAAAATAATAGCGTGTAGGGATTTAGTTTGTATAAAACTAATACTAATAAGCATCTGTTTCAATGATATCTCCGGTCACATAAGCTGCAATGGATTTTTGATCTGGTTTTATGTTGTTGATTGTTAATAAATTACAAATGTTTTGCGTTTTGTTACCTGTTTATTATGCGTATTTTTACGTATCAGAAACTGTAATCTTACGTGGCTATAAAACTCTCCTTACTTAAGCTTTTTATGCATAAATGATCCTGCTTTTTAAGTTGTAAAAATGTTTTAATATAATACCTGAATATGGATATTGTTTATTAAATTGCTTTTAATAATAATCATATTACAAAAACCTATAACCCATTTTTTATGAAACAAGAAATGCAAATTGCACAGATCAGGCCGGAACAGGTTGGTGAATTCATCAGCGAAAGCTTTTACAAGGAACTAACCGAAAATTTTCAGCAGAAATTTCCTACTGAGATCCGGTCGGTGACGCTTAATCGCATGGCAGTTGAAACTGCTATGAGCGGTGAAAATGTGTCAGGCATTAAATTTATGAACGGCCTTGAAGATGCCAATGATCCATCGTCGAGGATTTTGGTTCTGATTCCTTGTAATTACACAGTCACAGCCAGTTTACCTAACTCTATTATTAATCAATACGGTTTTATGACTAACACCGGCGAAATTATTTCCTTGGAAAGGACATGGCAGGTATTGTTTAATCATGTATTAAACTTCAAAAAGCTTGATCCGGAAATGAGCTACACCAAAATCAATAGGGGATCATTTATGGGAAGGGTACGGTTAGGCGAATTTTTAAATGCTACGGATTGCCATAATTTTATTTATCACTTCGGACATCTCGCAGAAGAAGATCTGCCATATAAGCTTATTATTCAGCCATCTGATGGAATGAAAATGTTTATTGAACAAGCTATGCCTTGTCCTGGTACAGCAGGCTGTCCTGCTGTAACCACATCAAATGATCCATGCGCCCTTACCCAAATTACAACAACCATGTTAGGTAGCGGAGCCGAAAGCCAGCTTAACCTGTTAAGAACTTTCCGCGACAAAATATTAACTGATAAGTTTAGTGGTGTAGAAGTTGAAAAGTACTATACTATTTCGGCGTCCTTACTGGAAGCTATAGATAAAACACAAAACAAAGAGGCGATAATTAAAGGCCTGTACGATAAATATATCGCTACTTCGCTTAACGCAATAAGCCAAAACGATGAGGCGACTGCTTTCGTCCTGTTCCAGGAAGCTATGCAACACCTTACCGAAACATATCTGTATCAATAACAACCTAAAATGTGATTGCAAAGCGTCTTTCCGGGCAGGAAAGGCGCTTTTTTATACAGAATTCTCTCCCTAAAGCGTAGTTCTACGCTTTGTTCATGTTGATGATACGCTTTTATATCGCGTATCACTACAGGCTATAATAGCGTAGTGGCAACGTTGATTGCGTACCGGTTTTGCCCAAACTTTGACTCAGCAAATGAGCTGTACATCAGCTTGCTTGCGGTGGAGTATGCTGAAAATCCAGTTTAAAGAGTAAGCCGGTACAAATACTAATCAAAAACTTATGAACTACATTATTAAAGGGAACCTTCGCGGTTTATTATGTTCGGACTGCGAACTGCCTGTTGCGGGCACATCGGTAAAAGTTTATCGCCCTTCAGATCAGCAGAACGAAACCCGGCTTGCTGTGGCCGATCCCAAACAAACCTTTCACCAGGTAAATGATGATGAACTGAAAGCAAAGGAAAGACTGTTCATCACTCAGTCCGATGTGCAGGAGAACGGTGATTTCACTATTGAAATTGACGGTGGTAAATCCGGTTACGAGGGCGGCAGTATTGATGTGGACTGGTATTGCGGCAATGTACCTTTCAGGATCCCTATCCCTAAAAAAGATCCGGTATTACAGTTCCATATCACCACCCTGCAACCGCTGTATAAAAGCACGCAGGAAAACGTTCAATACGCGAGATTTGATTATAAAATAGATTCCAAATGGTTTTGCCGTATCCTTACCCTGCTTGATATTTGGGTGGTTTGCGGTTATGTTACCGATTGTGAAACCAAAGCGCCTATTGCAGGGGTGAGGGTGTTTGCTTATGATGTTGATTGGCTGCAGGACGATGCCCTGGGTGATGCATTCACCGATAATAACGGGAAGTTTACCATTGTATACCCCGGGGATAATTTCAGGAAAACCTTATTGCCATGGCTTAATGTTGAATGGCCCGCCGGTCCGGATTATTATTTCAGGATCGAGAGCTCATCAGGCACTGTATTGCTGGCCGAAGACCGCACCCGCGGCCGCCAGAACGACAGGCACAATGCCAATAATTGCTTTTGCGTAAAACTTTGTACCAAAGGCGGCGGCGAAGTGCCATGGTTTACTTCAGTAGGGTATTTCAGCATTACTTCGGATATTGACGCAGGCGGTAAAACCCTTATCACCAAGTTTGGTGCTGGCGGTACAGGTTATGGTTTTTTCGGTTCGGTTAAGCTGGGAGGTTATGCTACCAAAAGGGTTCCTTCAGCACCGGGCAGCGCGCTTCATTACCGCTTTTTATACTCGCTTGATAATGTAAATTTCAGCCCGGTAACTGTTGCCCAAATGGAGGGCACCGCGTTGAAGGTTGCTACCCGGCAAATTACCTGGAACGGCACCGTGGGTTTTCAGGATGTAGTGATTGATATTAATCAGCCTGCTTCGGTTCCCGATAGTATCCCGGCCGATAGTTTTCCCAACCCCATACCCGATCATGTGCTGCATCCCGATGCCAACGGTTGGGTAAGGGTTGACCAGCCAGCGCTTGACAATGGCTTTTATGGTTCACTGTTTTATTTAAATACCAATACCATTATTGGCGGCGGTGATGCCAGCACCGGGCTGCTCCCTGGCGATGAGGTATTACCGGTAAATCAAAAAAACGGTACTATGCTGTATATTAAATTTCAAACTACCGATGACCCAACTAATCCGTCATCACCCAATTTAAATACGCAGGCGCTCATCGGTAAAATTTATGTGAATAACTGGAACGATGTTAACCTGCTTAAGCTGCAGGAACTATTTAATGGTGGCGGCAGCGGATGTGCCCCGGTTCAGAGTGCAGCACACGCCAATTTTACAGCCGATCACGAATTGATGCTTAACTGGGCACTGGGTGTAAACTCAAACGCCCTTGCCCATGAGGTGCACGGATTGCCGCAAGGCAACGTACCGCGGGGAGGATTTGCCAAGTTTGATCTGGTAAACCCGCCAATGGGTTTTGTTTTAGACCAGCCTTTCAGCGCATGGCCCTCATGCGCCTATAGCCTAACCTTAGGCACCGTACGTAAGCTGACCACCGGCGAGAGCAACGACCAGGGCAGAACTAACCAGGTTATCTTTTGTAAGTAACTTGTATGTGGACGGGGGGAAGAGGGTGCCATTGCATGTCGGCGCCCTCTCGTTTAAGCTATTAAAATAGCCTCAGGATGTACGAAGCCTCGTACGCGAGAAACAGGATCACTAAAACCGCATGAAACTTCCGGTTCTCTACCTTAATGGCTATCATGCATAATATAAAATGGCTGATATTGCGGATGGGGTATTCGATATTGTAATGATGTACGTAGGAGGGACCCTTTATTTCGGTATCGATGATATCAAGCAGGTAGCTGGCCCCTAAAATGCTGAAGATCCATTTACGGCGCGAGTAGAAGTAGTCTTTGTAGTCCTGGTAATCCTTCAGGTCATCAGGATATAGCAGGGCGCAAACGCTGTAGTAGGTTACGATATAGATAATGATAAAAAAGTACTCGGCAAAAAGCCAGTGCTTTATTTCATGCAGACTGATCTCCCACCACCAAAAATGGAGCAGTAAAATAAACATGTAAAGCGTCCACAGGTTATGTACCCAATAGGGTTTATCCCGGCCGGGGTGCTGGATCTGTTTGGCCGCGCCTTTAAGCAGGTGGGTAATGCTAAGGCCCAATGTAATGCTGATAACAGCCTTGATGTGACTAAAGGTATCCATAGGCAGGTTTATTACTAAATAAAAATAGTGTTTTATTTTAGTAATGCTGTCGTTATAGATGTCTGTTATTCAATTACTCTCGTCATTGCGAGGTACGAAGCAATCGCGAACTATACAGGGCGGCTTTGCTAATCGGGGATTGCTTCGTACCTCGCAATGACGATTTGAGAAAGTTTTGCGGAATTTTTTATGAAAAACTAAAATATCGCTTCCGCAATGCGTTTAGTCGGCCCGGCGTTACTCATAGTATAAAAATGGAGTACCGGCGCACCAAAGGCTATCAGTTGTTTACATTGGTTAATCATCCATTCAATACCTACCTCCTTCACTGCTTTTTCGTTTTCACAGGCATGGATAGCATCGCTCAGATCTTCCGGGATATCGATATGGAAGGTTTTTGATAACGTAACCAGTTGTTTTGATGAGGTGATCGGTTTCAGCCCCGGAATAATAGGCACATTGATGCCATTGGCCCGGCAGGCCTTCACAAACTCTTTGTACCTGTCAATATCAAAAAACATTTGGGTTACAATGAACTGCGCTCCCATTTCTACCTTTTGTTTCAGGTATTTGAAATCGGTTTTAAGGTTGGGGGCTTCAAAGTGTTTTTCGGGATAACCGGCAACACCAATACAGAAATTCGTTTTTGCGGAGTTGCCATGATCTTCGTGCAGGTAAATGCCGTTGTTCATATTAACCACCTGCTCTAACAAGTCGGTAGCAAAGCAATGACCATTAGGAGTAGGTACAAATGACGAATCGCCAATGCGGGCATCACCGCGCAATACCAGCACGTTTTCGATGCCCAAAAACTCCAGTTCGATAAGCGCGTTCTCGGTTTCATCTTTAGTAAAACCACCACAAAGTAAATGTGGAACGGTATCAACTTTATACTTGTTCATGATAGCCGCGCAAATAGCGATAGTGCCGGGGCGCTTGCGGTAAGCCAGCTTTTCCAGTAAGCCATTAGGGTGCTGCTTATAGATAAAATCTTCGCGAAGCGAGGTTACATCAATAAACGGAGGTTTAAACTCCATGAGCGGGTCGATAGCATTATAAATGCCCTGGATGCTCTGCCCCTTTAAAGGAGGGATCAGTTCAAAAGAAAAAAGTGTTTTGCCGTTGGCGTTTGCTATATGTTCAGGTATTTTCATTTGGCGCTTTTAGCTGCGTAATATTATTGTATCCGTCATTGCGAGGTACGAAGCAATCCCCGATTGGCAGAGCCGCTCTGTACGGTTCGCGATTGCTTCGTGCCTCGCAATGACGTGGTTTATATCATTTTAGTTTAATAATTAATATTCGGCCCTAACCATCTTTCTACATCTTCCAGCGGCATATTCTTCCTTACCGCATAGTCCTCTACCTGGTCCTTACTGATCTTGCCCAGCCCGAAATACCTTGCCTGCGGGTGCGCGAAGTAAAAACCGCTTACCGATGCGGCAGGCATCATGGCCAGGCTTTCGGTAAGGTGCATGTGCGCGTTATCTTCGGCTTTCAGCAGTTCAAATAAGATGGTTTTTTCGGTATGGTCCGGACAGGCTGGATAACCCGGTGCCGGGCGGATGCCCTGGTATTCTTCCTTAATCAGGTCAACGGTGCTTAGCTGCTCGCCTTTGGCATAACCCCAGTGTTCTTTACGCACCAGTTCGTGCATTTTTTCGGCGAAGGCCTCGGCAAGGCGATCGGCGAGGGCTTTGGCCATGATGCTGTTATAATCGTCATGGTCGGCTTCAAACTCGGCTACCAGCTCATCGCAGCCAATACCTGTGGTTACAGCAAAGCCGCCAAAGTAATCGGGTACGCCGCTTTCTTTTGGCGCGATAAAATCCGACAGTGCATAATACGGGTCGTTCTTCACCTTTTCGGCCTGCTGGCGAAGGGTGTGGATGCGGGTTAATACCTTGGTGCGGGTTTCATCTGTATATAGCTCAATATCATCGCCCACGCTGCTTGCAGGCCAAAAGCCAATAACGCCGGTTGCTGTTAACAGCTTGTCTTTAACAATGCGTTTCATCAGTTCCTGTGCATCGTCAAATAGTTTTTTGGCTTCAACGCCTACAAACTTATCATCAAAGATCTTTGGATAGCTGCCGCGGAGTTCCCAGGTGTGGAAAAACGGTGTCCAGTCGATGTAGGGCAGCAACTCTTCCAGCGGATATGCTTCAAATACTTTGGTGCCGGTAAATGCAGGTTTCGGTGCCACATCGCCATCCAGACTGATCTGGAATTTGCCCGCACGGGCTTCCTGGATAGTTACGAAACGCTTGTCCGACTTTTTGTTGGCATGCGCCTCGCGGGCTTTGGCGTATTCGTCCTTAATGCCCTGGATATAGGCATCACGGTTATCCTTGCTCATGAGGTTACTACACACGGTAACACTGCGCGATGCATCCAATACATGGATGGCAGCGCCTGAGTATTGCGGCGCGACTTTTACAGCCGCGTGAATACGTGATGTAGTAGCACCACCAATAATCAGTGGAATGGTAAAGCCTTCACGCTCCATTTCTTTGGCAAAATGTACCATCTCATCAAGCGAGGGGGTAATTAAACCACTCAGACCGATGATATCGACATTTTGCTTTTTAGCTTCTTCAATAATACGCTGAGCAGGCACCATCACCCCAAGGTCAATCACCTCGAAGTTGTTACAGGCCAGTACCACGCCAACTATATTTTTACCGATGTCATGCACATCACCTTTTACCGTGGCCATTAAAACCTTCCCGGCATTGGCGCGCTGATCGGCATTAGCGTTGTTTCTTTTCTCTTCTTCAATAAAAGGCAGCAGGTAAGCCACTGCCTTTTTCATAACACGGGCCGATTTTACCACCTGAGGCAAAAACATTTTACCTGCACCAAATAAGTCACCCACGATGTTCATGCCATCCATCAGAGGGCCTTCAATAACCTCAAGCGGTTTGCTGTAGGCCTGGCGGGCTTCTTCTACGTCATCGTCAAGGTATTCAACAATACCTTTTACCAGCGAGTGGGAGAGGCGCTCCTGTACGGTACCTTTACGCCATTCTTCGTCGCGCACCACTTCTTTGCCTTTACTTTTGATGGTATCGGCAAATTCAACCAGGCGTTCGGTAGCATCCTGGCGGCGATTAAGCAGTACATCTTCCACCAGTTCAAGCAGATTTTTAGGGATCTGTTCGTAAACTTCCAGCATCCCTGCGTTTACAATGCCCATATCCATACCCGCTTTAATGGCATGATATAGGAAAGCCGAGTGCATAGCCTCGCGCACCGTATTATTACCCCTGAACGAGAAGGAAATATTACTCACCCCGCCGCTTACTTTAGCATGGGGAAGGTTTTGTTTGATCCAGCGGGTGGCTTCAATAAAATCAACCGCGTAGTTGTTATGTTCTTCCAAACCGGTGGCAACGGTTAGGATGTTGGGGTCAAAAATGATATCCTGCGGCGGGAAGCCCACTTCATTCACCAAAATATCGTATGATCGTTTACAGATCTCAATGCGGCGTTCTAACGAATCGGCCTGGCCGGTTTCGTCAAAGGCCATTACTACGGTAGCTGCGCCATAACTCAGGATCTTGCTGGCATGCTCCCTGAATTTTTCTTCGCCCTCTTTCAGTGAAATGGAGTTCACGATGCCTTTACCCTGCACGCATTTCAAACCAGCTTCGATCACCGTCCATTTAGACGAGTCGATCATGATAGGTAGTTTGGCAATATCGGGTTCAGAGGCAACCAGGTTCAGGAATTTCACCATCACCGCTTCCGAATCGATCATACCCTCATCCATGTTAATATCGATGACCTGCGCGCCACCTTCTACCTGCTGCAAGGCAACAGATAAGGCTGCCTCATAATCTTCGGCAAGGATAAGTTTAGAGAACTTTGGCGAACCGGTGATATTGGTACGCTCACCCACGTTCACAAAAATACTTTCAGGTTTTATGGTAACGGATTCAAGGCCGCTCAGGCGCATGTCCGGCTCAATTTCCGGAATGGAACGGGGCGGATATTTAGCAGCTTTATCGGCTATACATTTAATGTGCTCAGGCGTGGTGCCGCAACAACCACCAACAATGTTAACCAGCCCGGCTTTGATGAAATCATCAACCTGGTGGGCGGTTTCATGCGGGGTTTCGTCATATTGGCCAAACTCGTTAGGCAGACCTGCATTTGGATACGCGGAGATAAATACACCGGCTTTTTCAGATAACTCAGCAAGGTGCGGACGCATTTCCCGGGCACCCAAAGCACAGTTTAAACCTACCGAAAGCAGGTTGGCGTGACTTATGGAGTTCCAGAAAGCTTCAACCGTTTGGCCCGAAAGGGTACGGCCCGAAGCATCGGTAATGGTACCCGAGATCATGATGCCACCGCTATCGCGGAAAGCAGGGAAGTCTTTACCCGCAGCTTTACATTCCAGCTCATAACGTTTTATAGCAAAAAGGGCAGCCTTGGCATTCAGTGTATCAAAAATGGTTTCAACCAATAATAAATGTGAACCGCCATCAACCAAACCACGCACCTGGTCATAGTAGGCCTCGGCCAGATCATCAAAAGTAACGGCACGGTATCCCGGATCGTTTACGTCTGGCGATAGGGAAGCTGTACGGTTTGTTGGCCCTACGGCACCGGCAACAAAGCGCGGCTTGGCAGGATTGCGTAATGTATATTCGTCGGCCACTTCGCGGGCAATGCGTGCGCCCTCGTAGCTTAGCTCATAAGCCAGTTCTTCCAGGTGATAATCGGCAAGGGAGATTACCTGCGTACTGAACGTATTGGTTTCAATGATATCGGCACCTGCCTCCAGGTATTCGGCATGGATAGCCTTGATAATATCAGGACGTGTAATATTGAGCAGGTCGTTATTACCCTGCAGGTCGCTATGATGATCGCGAAAACGCTCGCCACGAAAATCCCTCTCGGTAAGCTGGTACCGCTGTATCATGGTACCCATCGCTCCATCAATCACCAGGATGCGTTTCTGTAATTCTTTTCTAATGTCCATTGTTTGATTTCACCGATTTTTTATTTGATGATTTCACTGATTGGTTTGATTTTAAAGATTATTATGATCTACTGACGTATTAAGTAAATAGCTGGTCAGTGCGTATCAACGCAGCGCAATCAAAAAAATCATTGTAATCACAAATAAATAAAAAGCTTATATCGAAAAGTCGGGTGTTGTTATGACTTTCGCTTATCTTTCCCAGGGCCGTTTGGCTGCTGAGTAGAATGTAGCACCTTGTGAAGCACAGGTTGCTAAGACATCGCAGGGTCTAATCCCTCCGTCTTTCTCCATAAGCACCGCAAAGTTGCGCAATAAAGTTGTCATTTGCAAGTGTATAACACAGCCCTAATCTCATCGTTAAGCCACATTGTTAAACAAAAAAAGCCGCCTCTTGTGGAGGCAGCTTTTTGATTGAGTTTCTTGTTGAAATTATCTTCTTCTGCCGAATAAACGGAGCATCATGAAAAACAGGTTGATCAGGGTGATATATAGTGTTAAAGCACCCATCAGCGCCAGTTTTTTTGAACTTGCATCACCGTATTCAATGCCTGCGCCAACGCGTTTTAACATTTGCATATAGTATGCAGTTAAACCAGTGAATACTGCTATGCCAATGTAGCTAATGATATAGCCCATTTGCTCACTATGCATAAAGAAGTTTGCAATTGAAGCTACAAATATACCAATGAACAAAATGTACATGATTGAACCAAACTTGGTTAAATCCATTTGGGTGGTATAGCCTGCTACAGCCATAATGCCAAAAGTTACTGATGCCGTAATGAAAACGCCTAATATTGACGCAGCTGTATACATTAAAAACAGCGTGCTTAAGCTGATGCCTATTAGTGTAGCGTAGGCTACAAAAAGTAATACCAGTACCGGGTAAGAGATACGGTTATAGCCAAATTGCATTACCAATGAAAATGCCAATGGAGAAAACAAAGCGAATATGCCGAAACCTGTGATGCCGCCGGTTGGCGCAAAAATGAGGCTAATAAGCCCCATATTTAAAAACAAATAAACAGTGATCGCCGAAACGCCAAGCGCTACGCCCATCCAGCTGAAAACGCCGGCCATAAACCTGCGTGAAGAAACTTCTGATTGATCCCTAACTTCGATAACATTATCGTAGTTGTATTTAGATTCTTTAAATTCCATTTTGTGTTAAAATTATAGTACGAATTTATGAATAAAAAGTGAATGTAGGGTGAAGAGAGAGTCAAGACTTTTATAGCCACGATTCAAGAACAGAAAGGAGCAATGATGAAATCCTTTATTTGGGATCTTGATTCTTGTTTCTTGATGTCATGGTTCTTTCCTGTCTCTTGATTCTTGACTCTACCCTAATTCAAACGGCGCATCAACTGCTCTTCTACCTTTTTGAAAACCTGTACAGGTTTCAGGGCCCGCCAGCCGAGGTTATCGAGCTCGCCGCCAAAGTTGATGTAGTAATCGATATTGCTGTTTTTAAACTCTTCAATCACGTGTTCGCGGAAGTTGATGCCTGCTATCCAGCCATCCTCTACATCCTGAAACCACTCTTCGTAATAGCAATCATCGCTTGAATGAAAGTTGAGTACGTTTTCGCCTATCAGGATAAAATGCGTGATGCCCGCATCGATCATCAAATCCAGCAGCTCACGCTTCATCAGCATAATGTCGTTATTGATGGCATCATTCCATTCGCCTATCAGTTCAATAATAGTATACCCCTTATCATAATCGGCAAAAAGCACTTTAAGGTAAAGCGTATTGGAGCCGAAGGAATCCCACTGGGGGTGCAGCAGGTAATTGTATACCTGCTTGTCAAATTCAAATTCGCTGTATTCGGTAGCATAGAAAGGCGAAAACTCATCTTCAGATGCTACGTAATCATCTCTCCAGCGGTAATATGGTTCAATATCGTGCATTGTGTTAATTTCAAATTTGTCTGAACCTGAATTTATTGAATTGAGGAATTTCTCGAATGCTGCTTTGCATTTTCAAATTTTCAAATCAACACATTTTCAAATTCAGCTTATTTTTTAAAATAATGATCAACAGCGCTTCGTACGCTGCCGTATTGTTTAAGTAACCTGGTCGCATCTTCTTCGCTTAGCCCGGTTGCGTCCATTACCATATGTGTGCCCCTGTTCACCAATTTATGATTGCTTAATTGCATATCAACCATCCTGTTGCCTTTAACCTTGCCAAGCTGGATCATTACGCTTGTGCTCAGCATATTTAAAACTAATTTTTGCGCGGTACCAGCTTTCATGCGGGTTGAGCCTGTTAAAAACTCAGGTCCTGTTACTACTTCAACCGGGTATTGTGCGGTTGCTGCTACCGGGCTGCCGCTGTTACAAACAATGCAGCCGGTAACTATATTGTGCTCATTAGCTGTTTTTAAACCGCCAATTACATAAGGCGTAGTGCCCGAAGCCGCAATGCCAACCACTACGTCTTTTTCATTTATATTAAATTCCTGCAGATCTATCCATGCTTGTAAAGCATCATCTTCGGCAAATTCAACCGCTTTGCGGATAGCACCATCGCCTCCCGCTATCAACCCCACCACCATATCAAACGGAACACCGAATGTTGGCGGGCATTCTGAGGCATCAACCACACCTAACCTGCCGCTGGTGCCGGCGCCAATATAAAATAGTCTGCCACCGTTTTTCATCCTTTCGGCGGTGATGGTTGCAAGCGCTTCTATCTGTGGCAAGGCCTTTTCAACAGCCAGGGGAACGGTTTTATCCTCGTTGTTAATGTTTTCTAAAATTTCCCTTACGGTCTGTTTTTCGAGGTTTTTATAGTGCGATTCCCTTTCGGTGGTGGTTTCCATAGCCTATTTTCAAATAATTTATAACAAAATTCGGTAAAAATCATCAAATGCAAGGGTGCAGGTAAAAATTATTGGCCCTGCAATTGTTAACTTTGTGTTATAAGTTATGAAGAGGACCGCGGGTGTAATTTTCCGGACAATGATCCTGCTATTTTTGGGGATAATGATAGGCTTGTTGCTTAACAGGGATTTTGCGACCCATAACCTCGGTCTTTCCTTTACCTCCAATAGCAAAATTGCCAAAGTGCTGCAGCTGGTTGACCGCAACTATGTTGATAGTGTTAATATCGATAGTATTGAAGGTGTTTCGGTTAATAACCTGCTTCAAAACCTCGATCCGCATTCGCTTTATTTACCGCAACAGCAGGCTCAATCTATCAATGAACGCTTAGATGGTGGTTTTAACGGCATAGGCATCGAGTACCAGTTGCTGCGCGATACCCTGATCATTACGCAGGTTTATGCCGGTGGCCCGGCCGAAAAGGCAGGATTACAGGTAGGCAGTAAGGTGATCAATGTTGATGATAAAAAGTTTTCGGGCAGTAAACTTACAGCAGCCCGGATAAATGGTGTTTTCAGGGGTGATAAGGATGCCGAAATAAAGCTGACGGTATTGCCTCCTTTAAGCAAAGACCTGAAAATGCTTAACGTTAAACGCGGTCACGTGGATTTGAGCAGTGTTGACGCCGCCTATATGGCCGACGCCCAAACAGGCTATATCAAGATCAGTAAATTTTCGGCCACTACCGATGTTGATTTCAGAAAGGCATTAACCACACTGAAAAATGACGGGATGGATAAATTACTGCTTGACCTGAGAGGCAATGGCGGCGGCTACCTGAACGCGGCTACCTCAATGGCCGATGAATTTTTAACCGGCGGAAAGCTGATAGTTTATACCAAAGGCATCCACGAGCCTCGTACCGATTATTTTGCCACAGATTCGGGCATGTTTCAGAAAGGAAAAGTTACCGTGCTTATTGACGAATACTCAGCATCGGCAAGTGAAATTTTAGCCGGCGCCCTGCAGGACCTGGACAGAGCGACTATCGTCGGTCGCCGGTCGTTCGGAAAAGGCCTGGTACAACAGCAGTTTGCTTTTGACGACGGATCGGCAGTGAACTTAACGGTGGCAAGGTATTATACCCCATCAGGCCGTTCTATTCAAAAATCATACAAAAATGGGGTAGATAGCTACCGCAATGAACTGGCCCAGCGCATGCAAAAAGGCGAGCTTTTTTCGGAACAAAGCAACCTGAGCGACAGTGTTTTTAAAGGAACCCCATCATACCATACTTCAGCCGGGCGCAAAGTTTTTAGCGGCGGCGGTATCATGCCCGATGTTTTTGTACCGGCGGATACCAGCAGGTTTACACCGCTGATCCAGGACCTGAGCCAGCAGCAATTATTTACCGCATACGTTATTGACAAGCAGCAGCAACTGCTAAAAAAATACCCGACAGAGCATGAATTTTTAACCGAATACGCAGTTAGCAATGATGAGGTAGATAAATTTATCCTGTATGCTTCGCAAACCATTAAAGAAATGGATTCGCGCGAGGTGCAGCTATCAAGGGAGCCTATAAAAACGATCCTTAAGGCCCAGGCTGCCCGCTTTAAGTGGGGTGATAATGCTTACTTTAAAGTGATCAACACCAATGATGTAACCTTTAAAAAAGGTTTGGAGCAGTAGGAATCGACCCTGATTCTCTTGATTTTAGGATTACCTGATATTATTTATTGCTGACGTTTGTTTTATCCAATGTCAATAACCCGTTGAAATAGGATAGGAGTTTTCTGTTATCATCCTGGATGTAGGCTACCGGATACTCATAGCCTGTAAAAGCAACTTTCCATACTTTAACAAAACTGGGATGATCGGGCGTGTCTTGCGTTAGGTTAAGGTAGCCAAATTCGGCACGGAGGCATGATGAGGCATTAACACGGTTATCAATGGTATAGCCATCTTTTTTAAAGGCATCGATGAAAACTTTACGTATTTGAGGCAACGTGGCCTTTGCAGACGTGTCCAGGCTAAGCGTGCCATAACGCTGGCCAATAGAAGTTTCAAAAGTTCCGTTCTTGAAATGATACCCTATTCCTGTATTAAAAATAGGCAGGCCTTTGCTTTCTTCATAAGCTGCAACATGCTGATAAACTCTGAGCGGACCGTTGATGGATATACTATCGTTTAAAATAACCTGGTAAATCACCAGGCCGTTTAAAGAAATATTGTTTTGTTGTAACAGCTTTACGGCCGTAGCCAGCTCAACCTTATTGCTATCGCTATAATCGCGTTTGATGCGGCTGATGCAGCCATTATCTTCTCCGTAGGTATGGTTAAGTTCGCCTTTTTTACATGACGCGAATGCTACTAATGCTGACAGCACTAAACAATAAAACTTTTTCATGAAGTGTAAAGTATTGAGGTTTAGTGATATTACGGAGCGGGGAGAGGGAACGTAACAGAGCCCCTGATTTTTTTGATGAAAGGATTTCCGGATTGTAGAGAAGACTTACGAAGTTTTTAAAACTTCGTAAGTCTGGGTTCTGTAGAAATAAGACTCATGGTAATCCTCAAATCCTAAAAATCAAGGTTCATAATCTTAGGGCTGGTTCTTACTTCTGCCTGAACCAAACCTGTATCGGTGCGCCAGAAAATTCGAAATTTTCGCGGAGCTTATTTTCGATAAAGCGGTAGTAAGGTTCTTTAACGTATTGCGGCAAGTTGCAGAAAAACGCAAACATTGGCGAAGTACCTGCAATTTGGGTAATGTATTTTATTTTAACGTATTTACCTTTTATTGACGGCGGAGGATAGTTTTCGATGATAGGCAGCATTACCTCGTTCAGTTTTGAAGTAGGTATTTTGCGTGCACGGTTTTTATAAACCTGGTTGGCCACATCTAAAACCTTTAGCACCCTTTGCTTTTCGGTAACTGAGGTAAATACAATAGGCACATCACTGAAAGGGGCAATTTTATCGCGGATCTGCTCTTCAAATACCTTGACAGTTTTGTTGTTCTTCTCAATCAAATCCCATTTGTTCACCACAATCATCACGCCTTTTTTGTTCTTTTCGGCCAGGTGGAAGATGTTGATATCCTGCGATTCAAAGCCTTCAACGGCATCAATCATGAGGATAATCACATCGGCTTCTTCTAATGCTTTGATGGTACGCATTACCGAGTAAAACTCGATGTTTTCTTTAACCTTGGTTTTTTTACGCATCCCGGCAGTATCTATCAGCATAAAATCATGACCGTACTGGTTATAATGGATATGGATAGAATCGCGGGTGGTACCGGCTATCGGGGTAACGATATTACGATCTTTACCGATAAGGGCATTAATAATAGACGATTTGCCTACGTTAGGCCTGCCGACGATAGCGTATTTAGGACGGGTATTTTCTTCCAGTACTTCATCTTCAAAGTGTTTTACCACTTCATCCAGCAGTTCGCCGGTACCGGATCCGGTCATTGAAGAAATGCTGAAGATCTCGCCAAGGCCAAGGCTGTAAAATACCATGGCATCGGCGACCTGGTTGTTGTTATCCAGCTTATTCACCACTACAAAAACAGGTTTTTTGCTTTTGCGCAGGCGGTTGGCGATCTCGTCGTCCAGGTCGGTGATGCCGGTGGTAACATCAACAACAAATAATATCACTGTAGCTTCTTCAATAGCAATATCAACCTGTTCGCGGATGGCGGCTTCAAAAACATCGTCGGAATTGGCTACATAGCCGCCTGTATCAATAATAGTAAAGTTGTGGTTGAGCCATTCGGCAACGCCGTAATGCCTGTCGCGCGTGACACCGCTAAAGTCATCAACGATAGCCTTGCGGCTTTCGGTTAAGCGGTTATATAATGTTGATTTGCCTACGTTGGGCCTGCCCACTATGGCTACTATGTTACTCATTGTGTTATATTAAGAGTCAGGATGTAAGTGATCGAGATTCAAGAATTATGCAAATCTATCTAACTTAACAATCCGGTTCTATGAAAATTAAATTTTTATTGAATGAAACAGGATAGGAAGGTAGATATCTTGCATCCTGCTTCTCAATGTCCTGTATCTTTTCCCTATTCGTACCCGAATTGTTTGAGGTAATTCTTTTTGGTGCGCCAGTCGGGGATCACTTTTACAAACGTTTCAAGGAAGATTTTTTTCTGGAAAAACTCTTCCATGGAGCGACGGGCGTAAGTGCCTACTATTTTCAGCATTTCACCGTTTTTGCCGATGATGATATTTTTTTGCGATTCGCGCTCAACGATGATCTCGGCACTGATGCGGTAAAGTTTTTCACCTTCAATAAAGGCTGTTACAATAACCTCGGTGCTGTAAGGGATCTCTTTTTTATATTGTTTAAACACCTGCTCGCGGATCATTTCAGAGGCGAAGAAACGGTCATTACGATCGGTCAATGCATCTTTTTCGTAATAGGCCGCATGCTCAGGCAGGTTCCCGATCACAAAATCCATAATGGCCTTGATGTTGTGCCCATGCAATGCCGATATGGCGAAGATTGCTTTAGGGTTTAGTTTCTCCTGCCAAAACTCAACTTTCTTTTTTACGGTTTCCTCATCGCTCTGGTCAATTTTATTGATCAGGATGGCAAGCGGGGCCTCAGAACGTTCCAGCTTTTTAAGGACATCTGCTTCGTCATACTCTTCATAAATATCGGTAACCAGCAAAATGAGGTCGGCATCAACAATAGAGCCGTCAACCTGGTGCATCATGCTCTCGTGCAGGGCATAGTGCGGTTTGATAACGCCGGGCGTGTCCGAAAACACGATCTGGTAGTTTTCATCATTCACAATACCCAAAATACGGTGACGCGTAGTTTGCGCTTTAGGGGTGATGATGGACATTTTTTCGCCCACCAGCGCGTTCATAAGGGTTGATTTCCCTGCGTTGGGTTTACCTATTATACTTACAAAACCTGCCTGATGAGCCATAGAAAAATAATTAAAAATATATTTGGACTGCAAAGAAACGAATTATATCTTTGCAGTCCAATTAAAACGGAGTGCAAATTTGCATTTTGATAATTGGAAGGACCTTTCCGGGGTTATGGCCGGGTCTCAAATATATAGCACAATACAGTGCGGGATGGAGCAGTTGGTAGCTCGTCGGGCTCATAACCCGAAGGTCGTAGGTTCGAGTCCTGCTCCCGCTACGAAGAAATGAAAAGCCTCAAGTCGAAAGATTTGAGGCTTTTTTTATTCATTTCTCAAACTTTTCACTGGGTTAGCCATTGCTGCCTTAATAGCCTGGAAACTTATTGCAACCATTCCGCCTGCTGCATTTTATCATGACGTGCTGTCTAAACCTGGAGTAACACTGAATGAAGTAAATGATAAATTTCGATAGGCTGGCATGAAATCCATCCATTGAAAATTCGGGACTGGGGTATTTGATCTCCTTATCGCCTGTAATATTATTTAAATTTTATTCTAAGTAACCCCGACCTCGGACCGATCCACCCTCCTCAATTATAGTTTAGCAATTATCATCGAATGTATCGCCTGCATGCCATTCATTGCGGCAGGCAAAAGTATTTTTCAGCCCCCTCATTGGTAAAGAAACTACCTGCATTAATATGAACAAGTTCAAAATCCGTGTGTCTTTGCTATATTTGACAATCAACTTTCATTTCAAATTGATTACGGACAGCAAGTCGGTAATTATCCTATTTAAATATGAAAATTCACTATTTATATCGTATATCCGATGGTAGTAACCCTAAGGACAAACTACATATCTTCACAAAACTTCGTTGTCTTGTTAATTTTATAACTGAATTTAATATTGATAATTTATTAGTATTCGCCGACAACTGCAGCATCAATACTATTGAAAATATTAAAGCATTGGGTATAGAGCCGATAATAACATCCCTGGGAAACTCGGGATCTTTTCGATACATCATCCAATATTCAATTGATTGCTTCAAGCAAGAAGATTTCGTTTACTTCGTTGAAGACGACTACATTCATCTTCCCTTTGCGTTCAAGGCCCTCCAGGAGGGTTTAGGGATTGCGGATTACGTCAGTTTATATGACCATCCCGATAAGTATATCAATTTCAGCGATCATGGTCCTAACCCATATGTCGAAGACGGCGGCGAATTGACACATGTCTTATTCTCGGGCAACTATCACTGGAAAAGGACAAATTCTACAACGATGACTTTTGCCGCAAGTGTAAAAACTATAACGGAGGATAAAGAAATTTGGTGGTATTTCACCAACAAAGCCTGTCCTGAAGATTTTTTTGCATTTCAAATATTGACGAAACAAAAACTCAGATTACTGGGCCGGTCCAAAAAGGAGCTGCTCAGATTGTTTATAATGAGAAGGAATGTAAAAAAAAGAAGAAGCCTGATCACACCTATACCTGGGTTTGCAACACATACTGAAAAAAAATGGCTTTGCCCCATTAGCCACTGGCATAGTTTCCGATCCTGGGTGGAAATTGAATGATACTGTTCATATTATCTACCGTAGATTTCCTATCTGTTAAGTTTAAGACTAAAAATCTTCACGTAAAATGCTTAAAATACACTTATTTGGTCTTTTCTTATCTTTGATTTTAACGAATGCAACTAAATTATGGGCTCAGGCACTGCCCGATCCGGTTGTAAAAAAGATCAACTCTCTTTTTGATAACTGGGACAAAACTCAAAGCCCGGGATGTGCGGTGGGCGTTGTCAGAAACGACTCACTTATTTTTTCCAAAGGGTATGGTATGGCAAATTTAGAATATGCTATATCGAATTCGCCACAAACTGTTTATCATTTGGCATCGGTGTCTAAACAATTTACCGCCTATGCTATTATTTTGCTGGCGCAACGGGGTAAACTCAAGCTGGACGATGATATTCGTAAATATCTTGCCTGGTTTCCAAACCTTAAGCAAAAAATAACTATTCGTAATCTTTTGAACCATACAAGCGGAATACGTGACCAATGGCAGCTACTCGGCATTTCGGGAACCAGGATCGACGATGTGATCACGCAGGAACACATTATAAAGATTTTAAGTAAACAGCAGGCGCTTAATTTTATCCCTGGCGAAAAATTTATGTACTCAAACAGCGGGTACACCTTACTGGCAGAAATTGTGAAGGCGGTATCCGGTAAGTCGCTAAGAAAATTTACAGATTCTGCGATATTTAAACCTTTGAGAATGACCCAAACTCATTTTCATGATGACTATACTGAGATAGAAAGCAACAGGGCGTACTCTTATGACAGAAAAGATGGTGCACGGTTTAGCAATAGTATTTTGAGTTATTCTACAGTGGGGGCCACCAGCCTTTTGTCAAATATTCCTGACCTGGCAAAATGGGTTATGAATTTTTATGACACTAAAGTTGGCAATCAACAGACCATATTGCAACTTACTCAAAAAGCTAAATTAAATGATGGCACAGAAATAGGATATGCTTCAGGGATTTTATCTGAAAAGTACAAAGGTTGGAAGCAATTTAGCCATAATGGAGCGGATGCGGGGTTTCGTACATCAGTTATTGTTTTTCCTGAGTTGAAGACGGGCATCATCGTTTTAAGTAATTTGAGCGAAATAAATGCCCAGGAAAAAGCAAGCCAAATTGCGGATATGTTAATTTCTGAGAGAACAGGTTTTGTAAAGCCGGCAGAAGAAAAGCCAAGAAATGTAAAAATACCCGCTACGGAACTACTTTTCCTGAAAACGCAATCGGGGAGTTATTTTAGCGATGAAATGAATATCGTAACAAGCCTGGAGCTTAAAAATGATAGTTTATATTTGCGGATTGGGACAAATGATAACCTAATGACAAGAGAATCTGAGCATACCTATTCAATGTTTTACGTACCCCAGATTAAGCTGATTTTCAATCAAAAGGGAGATACTCCAAACGTAAGCTTGAATATATCAAATGATACGCTCCATTTTACAAAGATCCCCAATCAACTGATGGCCGATGATAAAAGTATGTTGGAATATACGGGCACTTATAATAACACGGAGCTTGAATGCACCTATAAGATTATATTAAAAGATCATCAGCTTTATTTGACAAATAGCAAATGCAACGACGAGAAGCTGACACTATTTGGAGCAGATCATCTAATTAATGACACCTGGTATATGAAACACCTTGTAGTAACGCGGAATAAATCAAATAGAATTATAGGCTTTGAGGTGAATAGCTGGAGGGTAATGCATTCGAAATTTGTTAAAATTAAAACGGGTAATTAATAGAAATATTAAATTTCTGATACATTGATAAAGAAATTATACATTAAAACTCATAACGATAAATTATTTAAGTGTCCCGAATCTTCCGATAGTTTGAGTTGGGCATCGCAGGCATCAACAAAAAAGCCTCAAGTCCAAATTTTGAGGCTTTTTTGCTGGGAAGATAAGTTCGCTCCCCGATCCCCCTTTTCGAGAAGGTTCCATCGGCGATAATTTCACCACTGATCATCTTAGCCGATGATCAATTGATGAGTCAGTTTTTATAATTTTAAGGCATGAAAAAAAATGTAGTTTGGGTATTTATATTATTTCTTTCTCAATCTGTTTGGGCACAGTCTTATAAGTCACCGGTTATCACAGCCGCGTTCACTGATTCTTTAAAGAATCAGATAGCCAAAATCATTCCTAAAGGCTATACAATCAGGCTTTCATATCAAAGCAAAGTTTCAACTGAAGGAAAACTATTGAAGCCATTAATAACGAGGCAATTTTCTGAGGATTCATTTGACGACAACGCCGTAATTCAAAAATTGAGGTCATTAATAAAGGAAGCACCTGCATGGAGTCCGGCCAGGGATGCATCAAATAATGTCATAGAAGGAATGGTATTATTTGATGTAAAGATAAATAAAGGCGATATATCCATAGTTGATAAAACTCAATAGGGTTGTAATTACACTTCTTGAGGAGGATCGTGGATCAAATAATTAATGTAGGTCAGCTGTCTCCAAAGATCAGTATAAGCCAATAACGGAATCGAACTCCTGAAATATCTATTCGACTTTCGCAAAGTCTGAGGATTTCAGACTAACAATAGGCTCTCCCTGTTTTGAACATAAATCCATCCTGCATTTCTCCCCTGGAAAGTGTCCGATTACATTTTAGCTATATCCTCAATGCCATGTAATACTCTTGCGAACCTCATTATTCATTTCTTAAACTTTTCACCGGGTTAGTCATTGCTGACTTTATTGCCTGGAAACTTATGGTTGCCATTGCGATAATTACTGCGGCAATTCCTCCTGCAGCAAATAACCACCAGCTGATGTTGATACGATAAACATATGCCTGCAGCCATTGGTGCATGTAATACCACGCAATGGGCGTAGCAATTACAAAGGCAATGGAAATAAGAATGATAAACTCTTTTGAAAACAAATAAACGATGTTGGCTGCTGTAGCGCCAAGTACTTTCCGGATGCCGACTTCTTTTATGCGCTG